>ERZ1023210.39-NODE-39-length-47925-cov-6.657217_pt1 | contig 47925 bp, 70 predicted proteins | sample MGYA00380446_ERZ1023210 | MGnify/ENA primary metagenome ERZ1023210 (study PRJEB33173, sample SAMEA4830300) | metagenome | study: EMG produced TPA metagenomics assembly of the PRJEB25223 data set...
AGCTGGTAGCGGGGGTATAAAAATGTGCCCCAGGTGAGACTCGAACTCACCAACCACAACGCCACTACCAGCGCCAACACCCAAAAACTAGCCCGTCTGACCCAAATTTGACCCACGCAATTCATCCAGCTTCACAGCCACAGAATCCAAGTCCTCGTCAAACAGATCCGCGTACACATCCAGCGTCATAGCCGCCGACGCGTGCCCCAGCTGGCGCTGCACCACCTTCACATTCGCCCCCGCCGATACCAACAGCCCCGCAGCCACATGCCTAAGCCCATGCGGAGTCACATCAACCCCCGCACGATCCGCAGCCACCGAAAACCAGCCCCCACTATCCGGCAACCGCATCGGCTCACCATCACGCGCCGGGAAAAGCCACGCAGCCGGAAGCTTCCCCCGCGCCTGCTTACGCAGCATCTCGCACACAAAACCAGGCGCAGCCACCACCCGCGAATCACCCGCCTTAAGCGTGCCAACCTCGATCCGGTGCCCAACCGTCACGGCATTACGCTGCACACGAATACGCCCACGCTCTAAATCCAAATCCCCCACCTGCAACCCCGCCAACTCACCCCACCTAAGCCCCACTGTGGCTAGCGTCCACACAATCGTTGGATACTTCGACGCGTTCGCCAGGCGTTGCACCTCCCCCATGGACAAAAACACCTTTTTGCCCTTCGGCTTCGACGGCAGCCGCACACCCCGCGCCGGGTTCGATTCAATCAGCCCATCTTTCAGCGCGATGTCGAGTATCTGTGCCAGCGCATTATGATTCCGGCGGATTGTCGTAGCGCCACGCTCCTGAGTATTTATCCACTCCTGCACATGCGATGGCTTAATGCCGCGCACCACGCGATGCCCCCATACTGGCTTCACATGCTTATCCCACGCGATACGAATCACCCGCTGCGATGACGGTTTCAGCCTGTCCACATTCGATAGCCACAACTCGGACAGATCAGACACGGTAGTCTTGGCGGCACGCGCGTCCACCCACTTCCCAGAATCCATATCCAGGGTATTCTGAGCCGCCCACCGCTCCGCTTCCGCTTTACGGACAAAACCCCGCTTCGTGGTGGTCTTGCCGTCTGGTTTTACGTATTTGACTTGCCACTTTTTTCCACGCGCAGTGGAATATGCGATCACTGATGCCATGCTAAAATCAGCCTTGTCCTTTCATCTGACTTGGGGACTAACCGCAGCTAGTTGACGCTAGCTGTACACACGCCTCACGCATTGAGTTGCCGCTCACGTGAGGCGTTTCTTATACCAAAGAGGATTAAAACTTCACCCGTGGCTCCACACCGGACTCCACAGCTCGCACACGGCCATGCATGAGAAAAGCATCCACAATCCACCACACACCAAAACCGCCAACAGTGAAAAACTGAATCGCCCCAATGCCGATATTCCCAAGATAAAACCTGTGGCCACCAGCAAGCCCAAGGAACAGCCACAAAACCCACAACAATGGGCGGCTAATACCAGAACCACCTGGGGCTGACACCCCGCCAACAGCCGGGGGCATATCATTCTGCACAGAATTACCGGCAATCCTGCGCCTAGTATCCTCAACCCTGCGCTCCACTTCCTCCGCGCTCATCCCATGCGCTTCAACCCAACGCGGGTCCCAATATTCCTCAATGTAATTACTGAAAGACTTCCACGCATCACGGTTGGCGGCAGTCAGCTCCACGCCCTCGCTCTCAAGCTCCGACTCCGCATCGGCTATCGACGGCATATCCAACCGTACGGAAGCGTAAAAATCATTCTCCCAATCCCGGCTAGTCCACACACGCCCAGGAACCTCGATTGACTCCCCCGCATCATGGATTGCGCAAAACAGCTTCCACCACCGGTCGACCGCATCGCTTGGCAGCCACCCCAAAGTGCTAATCAAATCGCGCACAATGATGGCCTTGTCCATGCCGTAGTATCCGGTCACAGGGACAAGCTCAAGCTCAAGCTCGAACTCCTTACCCGGGCCAGAAAAATTATCCTCGGCCAACTCACGCAGATTGGAAAAGAAAAATCCTTCCCGCTCCACATCTTGCGTGTAGTCTTCGCCACTAAATTTTAAGAGAGCCATTAGGCTGCATTCCTTTCGTAGAGGGTTTTCCAGATTCTTAGTAGGTGCTGGGTGACTTCCAGTTCGTCCGCGATGGCAGGCAGGTGTCCTTGGTGCCAGATCGCGGCGTTTTCAAAATCATCGGCGCTTATGAGTAGCCGTGCGGCGAATTGGTCGGCGCGTTGTTCCTGCCGTTGATCGAAGTAGCCGTTGCCGGTTGGGGTGTCACCGTAGTAGGCGTGCCCGAGCTCATGGGCCAGGGCACTGCGATATTGGGTGATTGATTGTCCGCGCCGGGTGCTGATTATGCGTTTGTCGTGGTTGTACCATCCGGGTGGGCCGTGGTCATGTCTGACGATTCGTACATTCAGCGATTCCGCTAATCGGTGCAGTTCAACCGCTGTAATCGTCATTAAATCCCCTTTCTGCGTCCTCATCTGGCCCGTTGTATGCGACGGCACGCTCCGGCATTTCGTCCATATCCTCCACGGGTGCGAGGTGTGGCGCTAAGCCAATAGCGTCGTCGCCTCCGTCATTGCCGAATAGGTAACGAGCTTGCGGGTCAGAACGCCGCATGATTTCGTCTAAAAGCTGCTCGTTAGTAGCTTCACGAAGGGCAATATCGATGTCGGGGCCGTGGATTTCCCACTCTTTGATGTAGCCAGTTTCGATTAGCCCGGCCACCGGGGAACGGTCATATGCGCGACATAGGGCAATGACCGTTTCCGGGCGCAGGTATCCGCGTGACAGCTGACGGGAAATAGTGCTTTGTGCATAGTCAGCCTTTTTAGACGCGGTTGCGCGGGTGTCGTCTCCGATTAACCCATTTAGCCAGCTTTCAAAGTTCATAAAATGAATGATAGTGGCAATATGTAAAGTCTGCAATTTATGCAGCTCATGGGTAGTGACGGGGGTAGACCACGGGGGTATGTAACCCCAGGGTAGTTGCAGAACGTATTTCAGAATGGCAATATGTATTTCACCGGCACAGGGAGTACCGGCACATACAAAAGAACCACACGGAGGTAATCACATGGCAGTCATGACACCGCCCCGGTTCACCTTCCGCCCCGGCGCCCTAGACGCAATCATGCGCTCACGGAACCTGCACACCGAAGAGCAGCTAGCACTGCTTATCGGAGTTCGCACCGCAGACATTCCAAAACTGCGAGCAGGGGCAAAGGTAACCGCAGAACTCGCCCTACGCGTATCCGCACTACAAGGAGACAAAAACTACATCGCAGGATACTTCGACCGCGTAGACGACCCCATCGCCGCATAAGAAAGGAAAGCTCATGGCACAGGAAAACAGGGAAACCCCCGGCGCTGCAACGCCGGAGGAGTTGGAAGCTTTCGCTTGGTGGCAGGAGCGTCACATCCGCCGCGTCATGAAGCGACGATATACAAGGGCGCTTATTGCTTACCGGTTAGCGAAGCTTCCTAAGAAGGGCCTGATTAACCCGGTCCTGATGACGAGAGTCCTCGTTAAGACCTTGCGCCAAGGACTCTAGCGCTTCGGCTAGTGCGTAAAGCGTCGGGTCGGTTGCATTTCCCTTCGCTTCGCGTGCTTTGAACGCAGCCCGTTCAAATTTATGGTTCATTACCTTTTCACCTCACTTTCTAGGGCTGGTTGCCCTGAATTAAGTGAAGCACATAAGAAAAGCCCCGCCGAAGCGGGGCCAGTCAACCACAGAAGGAGCATATCACAATGACTGAATTAATCCCCATCCGTGTCGTAGGTGACCGCCGGGGCGTCATGGGCCGCGACCTACACGCGTTCCTGGAAATCGAAACGCCATACAACAAGTGGTTCCCGCGCATGGTCGAATACGGCTTCACTGCTGGTCAGGACTTCACGGACAGAAATGTCCGTGAACAAGACAAGCTAGGACGTAGCCGTGAAGTTATGAACCACATCATTTCGTTGGACATGGCTAAAGAGATCAGCATGATTCAGCGCAGCGAAAAGGGTAAGCAGGCTCGCCAGTATTTCATTGAGTGTGAGCGCCAGGCTAAGCAGATGGCCCCAGCACTGCCCCAGGATTATGCCAGCGCGTTGCGTGAGCTCGCGGCATCTGTGGAAGCTGAGCAGAAAGCGCAGGCAGAGCTTGAAGCTGCGCGCCCTAAGGTTGTGTTTGCTGATGCGGTTGCGACTTCCAAAAGTGAAATCCTTATCGGTGAGCTTGCGAAAATTCTGCGCGGCAACGGAATCCAGATCGGCCAGACGCGGCTTTTCACGTGGATGCGTGAAAACGGGTTCCTGATCCGTCGTAAAGGCACTGATTGGAACATGCCGACGCAGCGCGCGATGGAACTTGGCCTATTCCGCATCAAAGAAACTGCTGTGACGCACTCAGATGGTCACGTCTCGGTCAACAAAACGCCAAAGGTTACCGGCACAGGTCAACAGTATTTTGTGGAGCGGTTCCTTGATGGCCGATTCCTCGTAGGCGCACAAGCCGCCATCCCAATGGCTTAGGCCATTCCCCTGCCCCCAAAACAAGGGGCGCGTATAACTGAATTTTTCGTCACGTGTTTTTAATCGCGTGGCACCATAATAGCCCAGTTTTTGGTCACTGTGACGGTTCGAGTCCGCACCTGGGCACAAGGCTTAACCGCCTTTGCTGTGTGAAATTTTGAATAGTGAATTGTCCCCGGAAGATACCGGGCACGCGAGCATGTTTCTTAGATTGCCATGACCGTGCCAGCCGACAGGCAGGAACCCCGCGTCTGATAAGCGCGGGAGGGAACCAGGGGACGTAAAACATTGGCCGTGAATGAGTTACTCCCGGGGTGCGAGTCCCCGGCGCGGCACCAGGGTGTGGTCAAGCGGCATCTGGCAATGACAACGCACGCCGTAAAGCCTTCCCCATGACCCGCCTACCCCGGCGAGGGTTGCGCTGCCACACCCCCACCAACAAGAAAAGCCCCGGCACAAGGCCAGGGCAATCATTCAGGAGATCACCATGAATATTACCACAGGAGACCGACAACGGCTCATAGCAGACATCACATCCGCCCTAGGAGGCGCCCGGCTGATGCTCAGCGTCGCTGAATTTGCTCAGCTTACAGGCATAAGTGAGCACACCATTCGCGCCATGTGCGCATCCGGGGAACTCCCCGCGGCACAGACACAAAAAGGCGCACCCTACAGAATCCACTTCACAGAACTAGCCCCCTACCTCACACAAAATGTGGCCTAACACCAACTGGAAAACACACCTAGCCCGCATCGCGCGCTGGCTCACAGGACACTAAGGAGAAAAAATGAAAGATGCTGAATTTTGGAAAGCAACCGCCCAAGCACGAACCCGGCTCGCAGTCCTCGCGCTCGCGGTCGGACTAATCGCGGGCTTCACACTCGCGGTCATCGTCAGTGCAGCGCCTATTCACTTTGATGAAGCGGTGATGTAAATGAAACCGAAGCTACGCAAGCGCGCCGGGCTGTGGGAACTCGATACCGGCGACCTCGTGAGCACCTACGTGCACAAGATGGATGCCTTCGCGGGCATCAAAAACTACTGGAACAGGCGCAAACAAGACACGAAGTGTGATCGCGCCGGGTGCAATGTCGAGGGCAAATACTTCGATGAACTCGAAGGACGATTCTGTGGCTACCACGGCCGCCAGCAACTCAAACTCATCGAGGGGCTATGAAAACATACCAACCAGAAAGCCAAGAAGATTGGATTGCTTTCCGTGCTACTAAGCTCACATCAACTGAGCTTGCGAAACTGCACTGCCATAAGACCGCGTCCGCGTGGTCTGAGGTGCGCGATGTAAAGGAATCCGGCCAAAAGTTTTACGGCAATCAGTACACCGATTGGGGCCACGGCCGGGAACCGAAAATCGCTGAGATCGTCACAGGCGCGTTGGATCAGCGCCTGCACCATAATACGGAACCGCAGCTGATCTTCATACCGGATGATGAGCGCTTATCCTGCACCCCGGATATGTACGGCGATGGATTAATCGGCGAGATCAAAACCTCGAAGCATGAATTCACCGGGGGCAGGTTCCATGATTGGGCGCCTGATCTGTACTACTGCCAAATCCAGGCCAACATGCACTACACCGGCACAGGTCAGTGCGTCTTGGTCGTCGAATACTACGACGCTCACGAAGGTGACGATGGCGAACTCGCTTTCACCCCCACTGGTATTGACTACCGGTACATCGATTACCACGGTAGCTTCGTCGACGAACTCATGGCCACCGCCGATGAGTGGCACGCCTGGCTAGACGGCAAAACCCCCGAATGGATGGGCGAGCTCACCAGCCTGGAAGCCGCCGACGACGTAGAAGAACTCGTGGCACAGCTCGCTGAAGCCGACCAGCAACTCACGGCCTGGAAAAACGTGCAAAACCATGCCCGCGAACAACTACTCGAAATCGTCGGCACCACCTACAAAGGTAGTCACGCAGGCCACGCCATCGCGGTATCCACTCCGCGTGACTCCAAAGTATTCGACTCCGCGGCGTTCAAAAAAGACCACGCCGACCTCTACAAAGAGTACTCCACCAAAACCCGTAAGGGTACACCCCGAATCCGACTCACTAAGGAGACATCATGAGCCAAGAACTCGAACGCATCACCAACAACACCCCTGAGGTCAGCAGCGACGCATTCCAAGACCTCATGCGCCAAGCAGACGCCATGAGCGCCGCACACAAACTATCCAGCGTGCTGTGCAACACGGCTATGGTGCCGAAAGCATTCCGAGGAAAACCCGACGACGGTGCCGCCGCCATCCTCTACGGGGCGGAAATCGGTTTGCAAGCCCAGCAAGCTTTGCAGCAGGTTTTCGTGATCCATGGCCAACCCGCGATTTATGCGCGCACCATGGTCGCACTACTCAAGGCTAAGGGATTCCGCTTTGAAACCACAGATGTCAGCGACCAATCCGTCACCGTCACCGGTACCAGCCCACGGGGTGAAACAGAAACCAGCACCTGGACAATTGAGCGCGCAAAAAAGGCTGGCTACACGTCCAACGCGAAATACCAGTCCGATCCGCAAGCCATGCTGTACGCCAAAGCAGCCAGTGAAGTCAGTCGCCGCCTAGCCCCCGACGTGCTGCTGGGTATCCGGTACACCGCCGAAGACCTGGAGCTCGAGCCGGTGAAAATGCAGGCAACCCGCAAGGATGTGCGTAGCCAAGCAGAATCCGCGCCAGTACCAGAACTCACACCACGCAAAGCACCACAGCCGAAACCACAGTCAGATGACGACGGGCTGCAAGCAGTGCTTGACGAAATCTCCAAGATTGATGATCCGGAAGCACTCACCGAATTCATCACCGAAGTAAAAAACACCGCCGAAGGCATCACCAACGATCAGATGCAAAAAATCAAAGACGCGGCTAATGCCCGCTGGAACCAGCTCAAGGAGAACTAAATGAGCCTTTCCCGAATCACTGTCGTGGGGAACCTGGTCGGAGACCCGGAGCTGCGGTTCACCCAGTCTGGTGCAGCGGTCGCTAATTTCCGTATCGCTTCCACCCCACGGCGCTACAACTCGCAGACGCAGCAGTGGGAGGACGGCGAAGCCCTGTTCCTGGGCTGCACGGCTTGGAATCAGCTCGCACAAAACGTCGCACAGTCGCTGGCTAAGGGCATGCAGGTGATCGTCACCGGCAAATTGAAGCAGCGCGCGTATCAAAACAAGCAGGGTGAAGATCGTATCTCGTTTGAGGTTGATCTGGACGCGGTCGGCCCATCATTGGCGTGGGCAACCGCCCAGGTCACCCGAAACCAGAAGGGCCAAGGCCAACAGCAACAGCAAGGCCAAGGCAACTGGAACCCACAACCCAACGACCCGTGGAATAGTCAGCCCAACCAGGGCGGCTTCGCAAACAACAACGGAAACCCACCATTCTAATGCTCTCAATACTCTACCTAATTTGCGCGATCATAGCCCTGATACTCTCGCGAAACCCCGACGGCAACATCAATCGAAGCCTTGTATCAACAATGCTCGCGGGCATATCCATTGGTGGCAGTTTCACTATCCTCTTTCATTCCATGACGGGGACGATATGAGCACAGGACGCTGCTTATCAACCCAGAATAAGGGGAATCATGGGCTATAGGAATGGTCGCAGGTCACGCAAGCTCGTGCATTGTCGCCGAAGTCAAAATATCAAGCCGCACGAAGCTCGGCATCTATGTAAGTGCTGCTATAACCGCGTGATTGAGGGGCGCGCGGGCCGTGAATCAATTGATGATTACCCGCCAGCTGGTCGCGCTTGGAACCCGGTCACACCAGATCGCACGCACCAAGTCGGCAACTTCCATGGGGCTGAAATAACCTCAGCCGGGCTCACCGCCGGGCACAAGCCGGTAGATATGCCTCACCGTAAATCAAAAGCAGAGCACATGGCCGATAAATACCGGGAGAGGATTCGTGGATGAAGTCGAGCGCGTAGCCCGTCGTTTGCATTACTACCACCGGCTGGAGCGTAATCAGCGCGGGCACTGGGATTCATGCACCTACGACAATTTGCAGGACAAATTCCGGGATGAGTTTTTGAAAATTGCTCGTTGGGCGCTTAGCCCGATTCCGGAAGAACAACAAAAATAGGAGACGAAAACATGTACGAAATAGTGCAGATTTTATCCGCCCCACATGGAAATGAGCGACATGGAATTATTTAACGATCACTTCCAAAACTTCAAGCGCTACAACACCCCAAAAGCACAGCTAATCATCGCAGATATCCCCTACAACCTAGGGGCAACCGCCTACGGCTCTAGCCCCGCCTGGTACATCGGCGGCGACAACAAAAACGGTGAATCCGAATTGGCAGGAAAGCAATTCTTTGACACTGACAAGAGCTTCAAAGTGCCTGAATTTATGCACTTTGCATCCAAGATGCTACGCCCAGAGCCAAAGAAAAAAGGCGAAGCACCCTGCATGATTGTGTTTTGCTCTTTCGAACAGCAAGTGCCCCTAATTGAGGAAGCTAAAAAATACGGCTTCAAGAAATACATCAACCTGGTGTTTCAAAAGCCCACATCCCCACAGGTTCTAAAGGCAAATATGAGAGTCGTGGGGAACGCCGAATACGCCCTCATTTTGTATCGCGATAAGCTGCCCAAATTCAATAATCATGGCCACATGATTATGAACGTCCAGCCATGGGCGCGGGACGGGAAGCATATCCCAAGAATCCATCCAACGCAGAAGCCAGTCGCGCTCATTGAGCGCCTAGTGGAGCTGTTTACAGACCCCGGCGATGTGGTTATCGACCCATGCGCCGGGAGCGGCTCGACATTAGTGGCCGCAGAAAATCTAGGACGCCGTGGATACGGCTTCGAGATTAAGAAAGATTTTTGCCAGTTGTTCAAAGAGCAAATGGCGCCAGCTGTAACCCCTTCTCTAAATCTTTGGAGTGATGAAAAATCATGCTTAATGCTGTAATCAATCTTTTATCCGCTGATCTTTTCACCCCAGACGGCGGCATCACAGATCCCCGTAGCCCTATCTACGCGCTGCTGTGGGTGCTGGAGGTGCTGGCATGAGCGACGCGCACAAAACATACTTCGATGAGATGCGCGCGGCACTCAAAGCAGCCAATGAGCACCGCGAACACCTACTCGCAGCACTCAACGCAGCACAACGTCCCGACGGGGCGAAATGGGCGCAACACTGCATCAACCGGGCAGACGACGCCATTAATGCCGTAGATGACCACGTAGACAAGGCATGGAATGCCCTGGAACAACTCACCCGAGACTAGGGAAAGCGTCACCCGGCTACTCATACAGGCCGGGGTGAGGCCCACACCAGAAACCGTGGACGCACTAGTACGCCTATTCAACGGATTCACAAAGGAGGGGAAATGAAAAACAGGGAATGGTACGTGGAAAGCTTGCTGCACGCCCAAAAGCAGCTTGGTGTAATCATCCGGGATATAGAAAGAGGCATCGCAGTCAAAAGCATGCCGCTTGATCGCAGGAAGGCAATACGACGGCTGAATTACGCAATAAACATCATTGCCTTAGCCGACGAAGATAACCCCATCGACCCTGAAGGCGATTGGGATGGCTAAAGACTCGCGGCTGTACGGAAAATTCACTTTGGACTTCCCGGAGCATGAAAAAATATTCATTTTGTCGGATGCGGCTTTTCGGATGCTTGTTGAAATGACTTTGTACAGCTCAAAGATGCAAACGGACGGCAGAGTTAGCAAACGTCTAGCACGTGCTAGGTGGTCGCTAGAGTCTGCTAGGGAGTTGCTAGCGAATGATCCGGAAAAACCATCAATTTATGAGGATGGAAACGACTATGTAATCCATGATTTTGCGAAGCATCAGGTCACTAAAGCGGATTTGGAGGCGAAAAAAGAGGCCGGTAGGCGTGGTGGTTTGGCGAAAAGTCGTAATTTGGCGGCTAAAAAACGGTCTAGCAAAAAAGGCTCTGACCAGGCAGGTTCAAGCAAACCTGTAGCAGGTGCTAGAGAAGTGCTAAAGCAAACGTCTAGCAAACCTGTAGCAGGTGCTCTAGCAGACGGCTACCAAAGCTCTAGCAAACCTCTACTAGATAGAGATATAGATATACATAGTTCTTCTAAAGAAGAACGTGTTCAATCTGGTTCAAATTCGAGCAATGAACCTGCCAACAGCTACCCGGCCGCGTTTGAGCGCTGGTGGGCGACCTACCCGCGAAAGCAGGGCAAGCGGAAGGCTCTCGCGGAGTGGCGACGCGCGACTAAGCGCGTCGACCGCGGCGAGCTCGAAGCCAAGACCGCCCGCTTCGCGGAGTTCCACGCCCAGCAGGGCACCGACAAGCAATTCATCCCGCTGCCGACCACCTGGCTCAACCGCGATGGCTGGGACGACGAGCTGATCAGCCGGAATCCGCAAAAATCCTGGGCGAACATCGCGAACCTGCTTGACCGCAAGCATGACGGCGGCATCGTCGAAGGCGAGGTCATCGACCGAAAGGAGCTGCCGTTTTGAGGGTTGAATTAGCAGCTCAGATACTGAAAACGCTTGAGTCTGGCGGATTGAAACCACCCGCTCCAACCCCGGAAACCGCCGCGTTCTGGGCCGAGTGCCTAGGCGCCCGGGAATACCCGGATGACCTGTGGTATCAGGCCTGCAAGCTGCTGTGCTCGGAGATGGAAGTTTACGGGGGTATCACGCCCCGGCATGTGCTGCACGCTGCGGAAACAGTGAAAACGCGCTGGGAGGTATCGCCGCAGCATAAGCACCGGCTGGAGGGCTACAGGCAGCGTCGCCTGGCGGATTTTGAGTCGCGGCATGTGCTGCGCCGTGAGGATGCGCCGGCTGTGGAGCATAAGCCTGCGGCTGAGATCCCGGATTCTCGGGAAGTTGATGTGCTGGCTGAGTTGCGTCGCCGGGCTACCGAAAAACAGGCCGGGAGTCATGCCCAGCGTGGCGCGTGACGAGTTTAAACGGGGTTTGTGGGCAATCAGTCCAGAACGGGGGTTGAAGCGCTTAAAACGGCTTCTAGCGCGCCGCCAAAAACCACAAAAAATAGACCGACCAGTCTAGCCACACACCACTAATAGAAAACACATTCTACAAGGAGGGAAATGGAAACCTACGCCGACTGGGCCATCAGGCAAGCCATGAAAGACCACGGAGTCTTTGAGGACGAACCAACCACCTACCACGAAGACGAAGACCGCGAATACGAATGGAAAGCCGGGAAATGAAAGAACTCGACGAGCTACTCGAATGGGTATCGGACCAATACCGCGATGACGAAGAAATCGTGATCCAGTACATGCGAAACGGAATAGACCGCAGCTCGAATGATGAAGAGCAAGCGCTCGCCGCCAAGCACCGGATGGACGCCTACTACCGCGTAATGCAGCAAATCAAATCAATGCAAGAAAGAAACCAGTAATGAATGAGCTTTTGGCCTGGCTGGAGAAAAAGTACGAGCAAGAATCCGTCATCATCCAGCAATACGAAGCACACGCGAAAGATAACGGCTTGCGAATGCCTACGGAATTAATCCACGCCGAAGTCCGGAGAAACACCTACTTCCGCGTCATGCAAAAAATCAACACCATGGAAAGGAACCGCTAATGCACCTCATTAAAAAGACACACCAGTACCGACGCGACTTCGACGGAATCTTCGCCTGCGCCCACTGCGGAAACGAAGAGCTAATAAGAGGCTGCTACGACGATGCTCACTTCCACGAGAATGTTATCCCGGGCTGGGAATGCAAAAAGTGCAAGAAAACCGGGGGCGGAATTGAAACCCGGCCAAGCATTCCAGCGGACATGATTCTTTAAAAACGAAAGGAACCGGAAAATGAAAAACACGTGGGATGCTGTTGCGGCTTTTATGGAAGCCGGGGGTCAAACCATCGGGCAAGAAAACACTAAAAATATCCACCGCTACCGCTGGCCATACCTCCACCGCGTAGACGACGAGATGACGGAAACCTTCCACGCCATAATTGCCGACGACGAGGTAGAAATCGCCGACGGCTACGCGGACACCATCTACGCCGCCATGACTGGGCTACTGAACCTCGCAGGACGGGAGAAAGCAGAGCGTATTTTCCAGGCCGTCGTCGACGCGAACACCACAAAGATTGACGGCTCACTGGGGCCGGTTCGGCGCGATGAGAACGGCAAAATTCTGAAACCCAAAGGCTTCATATCCCCCAACCAAAAAATTAAAGAAATCCTGGAGGGATAAATGACTAAAAACACCTCAGGATGGCCCAGATGGCACGCCTACTGCATGCGTGAAGCCCACGACATCGCCTTCGTGAATCTCGCGGTTGCGGGCATAGCGACATTCGCCGCTACCACCGCAGCATTCAGCAGCCACGACCACATCTCCCACCGCATACTCGCCATAGGGCTGTGGTTGGTGATCTTCGTCCGGGCAACACACACGAACCAAATAAAACCAAAACAACACCAGGAGGAAAAACCATGAGCCTACTCGAAGCCCAAAAATGGCTAAACCAACAAATAGGCGTCGGCAAGCACCTTTATGGCGTGATGGTGCAACTCGATGGTGATGGTGAATACTCAATGGTCTGGATAGATATGGGGCACCTGGAGACAACCCACTTGGTAAATTTCGCTGATTGGGTTGATCGCGACACTGCCCAAGATATTGCGGAAAGGTCAATCGGTGACTTATGCCTCTTTGATGGCGAAGAGCGTGAAATCGTCCGCACATTCATCGTCGAAAAAGGTGAAGATTTCCGCGTAATCGAAGAGGTGAAAGACGATGCCGCGTAATCGTAAATCAGCTAAGCAGGCCGGGGCGCGTTTTGAGCGCACCACTGCGGATTACATGCGGGATGTGACGGGCCAGCCGATTGACCGGCTGGTGAAAACTGGTGCGAAAGACCGCGGTGATGTCGGCCCATTCAGGAATGCTCAGGGTGATTTGGTCGCGGTGGAGTGTAAAGACACCACCCGGCTCGCACTACCCCAGTGGATTGGTGAAGCCCATGCTGAAGCCATCAATTACGGCGCGGTAGCGGGCATCATTGTGCATAAGCGTAAAGGCTTCACCGCCCCCGGAAAGCAGTGGGTCACCATGACCCTCGATGACCTACTCACCATCATGAGGGTGCGGAATGACTAAATACACACCAATATTCACTGTGGAGTGTGCCCCATTATGGGCGCCGTTTGAAGTCGTGATGAATAGATACGGCGTGCTCACGCCAGTATTCAGACACCGCATTGAATGCGACAGCATCGAACAAGCCCAACAAATCATCGCCGACGTGATCAGCGTCAAAGGGCAAGCCAAGCACTTAGGCATAAACCTATTCGTGCAAATCGGCGACTGGACAATTTTCGACCTAGAGACAAAGAAGCGAATTGAACCAGAATTTTGACCGACTGGACACCCATCGCAACCCATCGCAAGCCCAACAAGGGCAAGAAAGGACACAGCAATGAGCAAAAAGCGCTACATTGCAGCAATCGTCACGGAAGAAGACGGCACCGTCTATCCGAAACATGGAACAGGATTAACGCACCGCAAAAAAGATACCGTCAGATTCGACACTACAGACGATGCAAAAATAGGTTTGCAGATCAGCAAACTAAACGCCGAAGATCAAGGCCTTACCGTCGTTTCCACCGCTGTGCTGGGAGATTACGAGCACTTCTCGATTGATGAATGGTCGAAGGCTAAGCCACAAAAAGTTGAGCCAAGTGGTGATTTTTATGTCACCCCATCTCGGAATAAAAAGCCGGGACCGGAAGACAAAATCACCCCGGAACCCACGGAGTGCAATTTGCGCGTTGAAGATAATTCCGTGGACTCCCCCGCTCACTACCAGCTAGCCGAGGGTATGGAAGCCATTGATGTGATCGATCAAGCCATCGGAGACCCCGCGAGCTTCTACCGTGGCAACGCCCTCAAGTACCTACTCCGCGCGGGCCGTAAAGGCGACGCGAAGCAGGATTTGGAGAAAGCCCGCTGGTACATCGACCGGGAGCTAAACAATGAGTGAAAATCCAGGCGAATGCGCCTACCAGCACTGCGTGAAGCCCCAATCCGAGCACACCTACTACCTGTGCGAAACCCACTATCAGCAAGCATGGGACAGGGTGTTATCCAAACCGGTTATTAGTGCCAGGAAGCGTAGGCGTGATCGCGAGCGCAAATCCGAATTGAAGCCGTACGTGTGCAGCCGTGGCCATCACGTCGACCCGGCTAATCACACCTCGAAAGTCCAAGACGCATGGGTTGCATGTAGGGCATGTACTCGTGCGAGAGCCAATGCCCGTAAAAAGCAAATTACTGATCCGGATGAGCTGCAGGCGCTCGCCGATGAAAGCTACCAGAAGATACTCGCACAAATAGGAAAGGCGAAAAAATGAGCACGCCCGCATCGCCTGTGCAGGCCACGAGTCTGAATGCAGTTGATCCGATCAACTGGGACTTCTAACCCCCACCAACCCGAAAGGAATTCCTTATGTTTATTGAGCCAAAAGTCACGCTGCTTGCATCAACAAAGATTAATGAGCTGCCAATCGGTAAGCGAATGATCATCCAGAAAGGCTCCAGGGATGCAGAAACCCTAACCGTGTTCGCTGGCCGTCAGTGCTATGAGTCATTCCACCGACCAAACACGGCAACATGCGAGGACGCGGATTATCTGAAGCGCACATTGTATGAGCAGAAGCATTGGAGCATCGCTGAGCACGCTACCGCGACGCTGCTGTTTGAAGGTGTTTCTCGCGCATTCACTCATGAGCTAATCCGGCACCGGCACCTGTCCTACAGTCAGCTGTCGCAGCGGTTCGTGGATGAGGGCTACGCCAATATGGTCGTGCCACCAGCAATCCGGGCACTCAAAAACGGTGTGGCGAAAAGGTACTGCCTCGACGCGATCGAGGAAATCGCAGGTGTTACACAGAATCGATATGACATTCTTGTCAATGATCTCTTGGATCAAGGCCTGTCACGTAAGCAAGTCCGGGAAGCAGCCCGCTGTGTGCTGCCCAATATGACCGAGACCAAGATCGTTGTCACGGGCAACCTGCGCGCCTGGAAAGAAGTCATCGATCGACGCCTAGCCCCCGACGCTGATGCGGAAATGCAAGAGGTTATGGGCCAGGCGAAAAGGTGTCTCACGGCTATCGCCCCCACTATTTTCGGAGGAAGCACCAATGAGTAATGACCTGAAAGCATTCAAGGAAATCAAACGCTTTTACGACAGCCTGGCTGAAGCTGGTGCCCCGCTAGAAATGGAGCTAGATGGATTAAGTCAAGCCATGAAGCGTCACCACGGCGCCACAAAGGACGACACGGATAAAGCCGTGGAATTCCTGCGTGATAACAACATCGTTGAAATGTACTGGGAGGGCGGGTTCTGGATAACCCCCGGCCCACAATGGGGAGTGTGGGAGCCCAAATGAGCGACAAACAAGCCCGTGAAGTAAATAAACTCACGCGAAGAATCGTATTCCACAATAAGCGGAGTAAATACCACGGCGATAAAATCGCGGAAGCCGTAAACCGCATCGATGAACTCTCGAATCAAAAGATGGACATGGCACCCAGTGTCGCCTTCGATATTGCAATGAAGCAATACCAGGCCACCGTCGAAGCGCTCATTGCGGAACGCATAAACCGGCACATCAAAGGGGAATGCAGCTGCGAGCACTAGGCCCCTACGCTGGTACTATAATGCGCAGAAAATAAACTGAATAGGAGCAGGCTTGGACACAATGGCGGAAAACATTGGACGTGCAGCCACTCGCCTGCACTACCTCTACTGGGAACTCCACTACGCCAAAACCCCTAGGCAAGACACGCTGAGGGAACGCCCCATGAACACCAAAGGCAGGCTCGGACCAGTCGAGGTCATACCCGCCTGGATAATCAGCACAGACAAAACGCTGACTGATCGGCTCTCTGAATACGCCTGCGAATGCGCTAATCATGTACACCTTGATGAGCACATACGACGCGAGGGGTTCCAGCGTAACGGCAGGCGCATGACGCAGTGGATTGCGCGTAACGCGACACAGATCAGTGAGCTGCCAGTTGCCCCGGACTTACTCGATGAGCTACGCGAGCAAACAGCGCTACTCAATGGTTTACTCGTGCGAGTCCGTAAGCCGGATAACATCGCGATCAACCGGCAAGCCACCAAAGAGAAACTACTCACCGCTGCCACAGTGGCGGCAATCGTACGGAAACTCACCGGATTGAACCTTAACCGCAAACACATCACACGGTGGGCGCGCGACGGGAAGCTAGTCCACTACACCGACAACAATGGTGAACGATGCTACACAGTGGCGGACGTGCTCACGTTTTTGCAGTCCGACCCGGGCTAATGCTACACTTGCGTTTACATCAAGAATCCCCCTACAGCAATGTGCTGTGAGGGGGTTTTCTTATGCCCAAAAGGTGGTGACGATGGCGAAAGCGGGAAGACAAGAGCGCGGATATGGCCAAGCACACAAATCAGTGCGCAAACGGCTGATCTATCTGCATAAGGATGGCACGCCATGCTGGTGGTGTGGAGAGCCAATGTTCAGAGACGCGGGCAACAATCCTGATGGTCAACCGCTTGCCGCTGATCACGTCAACGCAGGTGGAGCAGCCAAGCGTGAGCAAGCTAGTCGCCTACTACACTTCACCTGCAACAGTGCTCGCAAAGATGGTTCTAAAGACCACTTGCGGCCTGCGGTTGCCCCGTGGGTGAAGCGTGACAAACCAGTTGAGCGGAAGCGTTCGGAAGCGTTCGACTGGTCAATGTTCTAATCGAACAATCGTTTGTCAAATCCGAACAATGTGATGGTGCCCACGAAATTATTCGAACGTATACACAAGCACCCTCCCCCTTCTTGTCTTGTGGGTGCTGTCTCTCTCTCCGAACGAGATTTTCGTCATATAGAACACCTGCTCGGTGTTCGATTGGGTTAATGCAACTCGCCCGGTTCGTATGAGATTATGACTCTATTCTAGTCGCCAGCGCCCCTTATCGACGAATTTTTGGGGCTTTAATATTCATGATTTTATTGCCGCTCGGATTAGATTTTTACCCCTTGACCTGGTAGAATGGGTAAAAGTAAGGCCCTGGCGATAGCGCCAACTATCCCAGGGTGTGATCCATCTTCGTTGAAAGGATTTCGATGGATATTTGTCAGCCTACCAGCCTGTATAAGTATTACGACTCTTGGGGAGTATTGCTGTATGTAGGGATTACGTCGCGCGGGATTGCCCGGAATGTTGAACACGACGGTAAAAACTGGTGGCAATATGTTTCGCGACAAGAAGTAGAGCACTTTGAATCCCGGAAAGATGCACTGAATGCTGAAGCTAATTTAATTAAGGAATATTGCCCTCCGTTCAATATTCAGCACAATAATTTCAGTACAGAAAGCAGGGATGCGTATATTGCATTTCGGCAAAAGTCATCTTTGGGCGAGCCTGTAAATCTTGTTCCAACCGGAAAAGCGCGTTGGTTTGAAGGAAAGGTTGTTCGGCGCGAAAAGGATGTGTTGATCCTGGAATTCTCAGGACATCTCATCCTAGAAATCTTGCAATCATCCCCTAGCGCAAAAAGTCCTAAACGGTGCCAGATACTTTGGGTTAAACCTATACACCGTGGAGCGCAAATAGCTTTGCGGTGCAGAAAATTTATCGATGGCAGGCCGCGTCTCTTGGTGAAATATGTAGATAAGGCTCTTTTTGTAAAGGTGGTTGATTTCAATGGCTGATCTTAAGGCATTGCAGCGCGCCATCGCAAAGGCAGCGAAGGCTGAGGGTGCGGAGCTTTCCACGGCACAGGCTAAGCACCTCGCGGAGATGGTTAATGGGTTTACCACCTCGAAGCCAGCTCACCAACGCGCCGCGAAAGCAACTCGCGCTCGGTTCTCTAAGGCTGGTGTCGCAGCCCAATCCATCGCGGGGTTCGATCACGGCATGGACATTCTGGGACTAACCTATGGCCAGTTCTCGTTGATTGATCTGATTCAAGCGACGTTGGACATCACTGGCCCAGCGGATGTGACGATCGCTACCTGGTCGTCTGGTTTCTATGATTTGGAAGCTGCGAAGAATTTTCAAGAGGATGGCCGTATCCGTTCGATTCGTTTCGTGATGGATTCTGGTCGTCAGAAAAAAGGCCAAGCGGGTGTCACGGATATTGCTGATCTGTTCGGCGAGGACTCGATCATCACGGTGCGTACGCATGCGAAGTTTGTGCTTATCCGTAATGAGGGTTGGGATGTGTGTATTACGTCGTCAATGAATCTGAATAAAAATATCCGCGCTGAGCAATTCGAGATGACGGATGATGCGGATCGGTGTGAGCTGTTCGCTGATTTTGTTGATGCTGCTTTTCGTGAGGTTCCGGAGTCTGGGTCTTTTGGTCGTGTGATGCCTGGTTTGCGCTCGGTTGATCCGTCGAGATCTGTGGTTTCTGCACCTGGTGTGTCCAGGAACACTGGCCTGGTTCGTATGGGAAGTTTGGAGCGTGATGCCGGTTAGGAGGTTGTGTGTCGAGGATTGATAAAGAGTTTGAGCGCCTGCGTGATGGACGGCCGTTGAGTCCGTTTGATCGTGAGGTGCTTTTTACTGTCGCTGGTTTGGTGTTGCGTGTGCGTGATGCGCGGGATGCTGTGGAGCGTGAGGGCCAGATCATTGATGATGGTAAGGGTTTCCCTATTGAGCATCCGGCGTTGGTGATTGAGAAGCGTGCGTCGCAGGAGATTCGGGGTTGGGTGAAGGATCACCCTAATTTGTTTGGTGTTCGTTCTGGTGGTGCTGGTTCGCAGCCTGCGCAGCCGAAGTCGAAGCTGGGATTATTGAAGTCGGTTTAGCCTAGGAGGTGCTGTTGTCATGTCGAGTGCAGCACCTGATTGGCTTATTGGTTCCCAGTCGCCGCGTTTGTCGCATGTGCCTGAGGGCGATGTGACGCAGGGTGATCGCGCGGTAGAGTTCTGTCGCCTGGTTGGTATGACCCTGTATCCGTGGCAGGAAGATTTGCTGCGGGATATGTGTCGTACCACGGGGCAGGTTGATGGGCGGAATTTGTGGTCGGCGCGTGAGTGCGTGTTGCCAGTGGCTCGTCAGAACGGCAAGGGTGAGGTGCTTGTTGCACGGGAACTTGTCGGGATTTACTTATTCGGTGAGCAAGTGGTTCTGCATACGGCTCACTTTTTGGATACGGCGATTGATGCGCGTGATCGCCTGTGGGAGATCATTTCTGAAAACGATGACCTCATGGACTGGTGGGTCGATGAGTACGGTAAACGCCCACAGCTGATTAACTCGAATGGCAAAGAGGGCATCATTTTCCCCAACAAGGCACACATCCGGTATCGGACTCGCACGAAAAAGACAGGCCGTGGTTTGTCGGTTGAATTGCTAGTGCTTGATGAATGCTTTGATATGCCGACTGAGGTTTATAACGCGTTGGAGTCGTTGACGAAGGCGCGTCCTAATTCTCAAAAAATTTTCATTTCATCGGCTGTGAACCGGTTTGAGCATGCGCATGGCGCGATTTTTTCAGCTAAGCGTTGGGCCGCACTGGATGGTGCCCGCGGTGTCCTATTTAAAGAGTGGTCGCCTGATCCGGATGTTGATGCATTTTCTTTTGATGCACAGCGTCAGGCCAATCCGTCTCTGGTGTCTGCACCTAAGCCTGGAGTTCAGCTGGCTGCGGTCGAGATGGAAGCGGAGTCAGCGAAGAAGTCCCGGGATTTGCTGAACTCATATTTGGTGGAGACACTGAATGTTGGCAACTGGGTTCCACGTGATGGTGATGATGTGGACTTCGAGCCGATTATTGATATTGATGCGTGGCAGGCGGCTGTTGATGAGTCGCCGCACCTGAGTGGTGAGTCGTGCTTAGCTGTTGATGTGGGGCCGTCGGCTGATGTGGTGTCGGTGGTTTCGGCTTCGCAGACTGATCGGGGCGTGCATTTGTCGGTGGCGCCGATTGTTGAGTTTGATCGTGACCGGGTCGTTGATGGAATTGTGCGCGTGCGTGATGCACATGATCCGACTGGTGTGTGGCTTGATCCGAAGTCGGCGGCTTCAACTCTTGAGGGTGAATTGCTACGCCATGGTGTGGAGCCTGAGAAGATGTCGTGGTCGACGGTGACGCGTGCCCTGGAGTTGTTTTTGACGATGTTCCGTGAGGGCCGGATTAGTCATGATGGTGATCCGCGCTGGGTTGATGCGTTGAATGTGGCTGTATTTAGGTCTGGTAATTCCTCAGGGCGCGCGTTGACTCGTGCCGATGGTGATATTTCCGTGCTGATTGCGGCAACGTTTGCTGTTTTCGGTTTAGAGGACTTCGGGTTGATCGCGCAGACTGCGCATCGTGATGGTGTGAAGCGGGATAAGCGCGAAGTTGGTATGCCGTTGCCTGTGTTGGCGGGGTCGGGTCCGGCGCGTCGTGAGTTTTAGGAGGTGGTGTTGTGGTTTCTCGTGAGATTGGTGTGGCTCGTGGCGGTGGCCGTAATTTTGCGTTGTCTGAGCATAATGCGGCGTTAATGTTTCCCCGGTCGTCGCGGACGTTTGGCAAGATGCTGCGCGAGGACGCGAAAGTTAAAGCGACTTTTCGGGCTGTGACTCTGCCTATTCGGCGCGCGAATTGGATGCTTAATCCGAATGGGGCGGATTCAGATGTGGTCGCTCATGTGGCTGAGGATTTACGGCTTAAAGTTAAAGGCGATGATCCGAATAAGCCGCTGTCGCCTACGCGTGGCCGTGTGTCGTGGGATAAGCATTTGGAGCATGCGTTGTATGCGCTGGCTTTTGGGCACATGTTTTTTGAGCAGGTGTATCGCGTCGGTGATGATGGCCGGGAGCATTTGCATAAGCTCGCGCCGCGTTGGCCTGGTACTTTGTCGCAGATCAATGTGGAAAAAGATGGCGGCCTGAAGTCAGTGTCCCAGGTTGGCACTGGCCTGGATGGTGCAACAGAGATTCCGGTGTCGCGCCTTGTGGCTTACGTGTTTGATGATGTGGGGTCGCAATGGACTGGCACGTCTATTTTTCGTCCCGCGTATAAGCACTGGGTGTTGAAGAATGAGCTGTTGGAGAAAGAGGTTCAGACGCTCGACCGTAACGGCATGGGTGTGCCGGTGTACACCGGGTCTGAGCTGGCTGTGAATCCAAACGAGGATTTACGCTATGGGCAAGAGCTTGTGGAGGGTATTCGCTCTGGTGCCCATGCTGGTGCGACGATTCCTACCGGTGCCAAGCTGGAGTTCAAGGGCGTGTCTGGTCAGATCGTCTCCCCGCGTGAAGCGATTTCTTACCATGATGCGGAGATCGCGAACTCAGTGCTGGCAAACTTCCTGAATCTTGCCGGCGGTGGCGGATCGTATGCCCTGGCTGATACTCAGTCGGATTTCTTTAATCAGTCTGAGCAGACCGTCGCCGATTGGGTCGCTGATACCGCAAACCAGTTCATTGTTGAAGATTTAGTTCGTGTTGTTTTCCCGGATTATGAGGGGCCGTGCCCCCGGTTGAGCTTTGACGCGATTGGTTCGCGTAAGGAGTTAACCCCGCAGGATTTGCGCGCGTTGATTGATGCGGGGCTGATTATGACGGATAAGCCTACCGAGGAATGGGCGCGTGACCTGTACGCGATGCCCGCGAAGCAGACCCTATCGGATGCCTTGGAAGGCAAGAAAGAGCGCCAGCGTCTTGAGGAACAGATCGGTGTGACCCTGAAAGATGAGGACGCGCCGGATGATTCTGTGGATGCTGCGGTGCAGGCGAAGGTTGAGCGGATGATGAATGCTTTGAGAGGTAAAGATGGCTATTGATCTTTTTGGTGATAGTGCTAGTCGATTACTTAAAGCCCTTGATTACTTGAATGCATGGGATGAAACCGGGGAGGTTTAATCAGGATGAACGAAATCCTTATCTATGGAGATATAGGATTTGAGGTTCAAGCAAAAGATATCGTTAACCAGCTGAATGACGCGGACGGGCCACTTTCTGTCCGCGTCGATTCGTTTGGTGGGGATGTCTACGCGGGAATCTCGATTCTTAATGCACTACGCCGCTACCCCGATGTGGTGACGGTATACGTGGATGGCATGGCTGCATCCGCGGCATCGTTTATCGCTGTTGGTGGTTCTGACCGTCTTATCATGTCGCCTAATTCGAGCTTGCTCATTCATGGAGCATGGTCGCAAGGGATGGGCAACTCTGAGGAAATGGCGCAGCTCGCCGCAGACCTGAATCAGATTACAGATAACCTCGCCACCATTTACGCGGACAAGACAGGTCAGGAGCCTGCGTATTGGCGTGAGCTTATGAAGAAGGACACCACCTTTACCGCTGAGCAGGCAGTGGAGGCGGGTTTGGCTGATGCTGTTGATGAGCTGGAGAAGTCGGCGCGTGCTGAGACGCGTCACGCGGTAATGGCGGCGCAGCGGTCGCGGTTCGCTAAGCATGCTGGGGGTCGTGGTGTCCCTGAGATTGAAACCCGGCATGCGCCTACACCTAATGTTCACAATTCGGTGGAGTCTCCACCGTCTACTAGTAAAGGAGAGCCTGTGAGTTTTCTTGAAAAGATCGCCGATGCTGTCGGTATGTCCCCGGATGAAGTTCGTGATGAACTCTCCGGGTTTTTTAATGAGTCGGTGGAGGTGGAAGCCAAGGTGGAGATTGAGTATCCGGATTCGGTAAAGGTTGCGCCGACGGATAAGGCCACGGTTGAGCCTTCGGGTGTGTTCCCTGAGGGTGTGGAGCCATCGGTGGAAGCTGGTGATGGTGTCACTGCTGAGGTTGATGCTAATGGCATTGTTACCGTCGTCGCTGGTGAGGATGTGAAGCCTGGCGATTCCGTGGATGTTGTGGTCACGGTTGGTGATTCTTCTGCTTCGATCACTGTGGAGATTGTGGCTGCTGCTGATCCGAATGAGGATGCCGCTTCTACCCCACCTTCCCCTGCCCCGTCGGATTCTGTGACGTTGGATCGTGAAACCTATGAGGATTTGCGGGCCGCTGCGCAGCATGGCTGGCAGGCGAAGCAGGAATCTGAAGAGCGCGCCCTGGTCGCTGAGGTTGACCGGTGGGTTGCTGAGGGCCGTATTTCAGCGGCTTTGCGGTCTAAGGCTGTTGCTGCGATAAAGCGTGACGCTGAGATTGCCCGTGATCTGTACGGCTCGAACCCTAAGGGCACGATTCCTCGCGCTGAGATTGGCCACGGGCATGATGCTAAGGCCGATGCGGAAGAGAATGCTGTGTCCATGTCTGATCTGGACAACCTTGTGGCTGGTCGCCGCGAGGGTCGAAACAATCGTTAAGGAGTTTTCACATGTCTAACCCTACTTTTGTGCAGGGGCCTATTTCGCTTCAGGTCGCTGAAAAGGTCGAAAAGTACACCCTCGTGTCTCTTGGTGAGGACGGGAAAATCAAACCAGCTGGTGCGACTGGCCCGGTGTTCGGTGCCGTCACTGAAATTGGTGCGCCGAAGTCGACTGATGGCAAGCCGGATTTGAAGCCGGATCATGTAGCTGTTCACTATGGCCCGGCTGCTGTGAAGTTGAAAGTCGCTGGTGGTGATGCGTCGGAGTTTAAGCCTGGTAAGGCCGTGTACGCCGCCGCAAATGGTGAAGTTTCTGCCACGGGCACGTCGCCTATCGGTGTGGCTGTCCGTGTCACCGATGACCGTGTCCTGACTGTGCTGAATGGCCTGCCTACGGCCACGGCTGAATAAAAACTGATTGAGAGGTATTCCCATGGCAGTCATTAACTCTGCTTTTGATGTGCTTGACGACTTGACCGTCGAAGAAGCTCTGTCGAACCCCCATTATCTTCCGCAAAAGGTGTTGGAAGAAATCGATGGACGTGAAGTGCAAAAGCTCTTCTTCCGTGACATCACTACCCCATCGAATGTGATTGGGTGGAAAGATCGCGCTGTCCCTGGACTGGATGATGGTGTCCAGAATGTGGCGGAGTTCGGCGAAATTCCGGTGTCTGATCCGACCGATGGTGCCAAGACGCACTATAAGTCGCTGAATAAAAAAGGTATCGGTATCCGTGTGTCCTATGAGCAAATCAAGGATAACGACACGGATGCTGTGAAGCGTGAGTTGGTTGCGCGTAAGAATGAAATTCTGCGTGCGAATGTGACTGAAGCGCTTTCTGCTTTGCGTGAAGCAGATATTCAGGAGCACACGGCACAGTCCGCGTGGGATCAGCAAGGCTCTGACCCGGCTCGTGACGTGCTGGATGCTATCGACATCATTTTGGGTGCGGAGGATGACAACGGTCATTATTTCGAGTACCAGCCTAATGTGATCTGGATTAATCCTTTGACTTTGAATATTTTGAAGTCGAACGAGAAAGTCCAACAGCTGTATATCGGCAATATGGCGTCGGAGAACCCGTACTTCAAGGGCATTTCGGAGCAGCCGCAAATTTTCGGTGGCCTGGATGTTGCTGCGTCGTTTTACGTACCTAAGGGTGAAGCGTATATCGGTGTGCAGCGTGAAGCTGGGTTCATGGCTCAACGTGAAGCTCAGAAAATCACTGAGTTTTATGCAGAGCGCGGCGAGTCGAGCCTGTTAGGTGCGACGATGTCGCAGCGGTCTGATTATATGCATCGCCGCGTTTTCGGTATCGATGCGCCGAAGTCTGTTGTAAAAATGACCGGGCTGGTGACCGGTTAATGGCTGAGGTTCTGCGGACGTGGTTTCGTGTGCCTGGTGGCCGGAAACTGCCGCCGGGTACGGCTTTGGAGGGTGATGCTTTGGAGCATGCGCGCTTGCGCGGTGCTTTGACTACTAGTGTGCCGGAGCCTGCCCGTGTGGAGCCGGAGGTAAAGGCTGCGCCGGATCCTGTGGCTGAGTCGAAGGTGGAGCCAGTTTCGGATGAGAAGCCGAAGGTGAAGCGTCCGGCTAAGACTGCGCCTACCTCGGAGTGGGAGGCGTTTTTGAAATCCCAGGGTGTGAATCCTAAGGGAATGAAAAAGGCAGAGATGATCGCTGCCGTCTCGTAAAGGAGGGCATGATGGTTGTTTCTGTTGATGACGTGGTGACACGGTTGCCGGAGCGTGTTCTGCCATTGTCGGATCATGATAAGGGGCGTGTAGATGCGTTTCTTGGTGATGCTGTTGATTTGATTCGTGTTGAGTTTGCCCGTGAGGGCAGGGATTTTGATGCGGAGCTTGATTCGGTGTCGTGGTTGCCTGTGGCGGCTAAGTTCGTGGTCCGGGAGATGGTGGCCGCGTCTGTGATTATTGGGCCGTCGCATGGTGTCCGCTCGGAAACGAGCAATACTGGGCCGGTTTCGGATGCGATTACGTATAACGACGATGTGCGGGGGCGTGTCTCATTTGGTGGCGTGGTGTTGCCGGATGATTTGCGTGCGCGTCTTGGTTTGAGTGTTCAGGCGTTGCCGGGTGGCCGGTTTCCTCGCGCGATTTGTTGGCCGGAGGTTCGATTGTGATGTTGAAGCGTCAAGGCGAGTCTTTGGAGATCCTGGGTGAACCTCGGGTTGATGATTTTGGCGAGGTTGTAGGTCATGAGGTTTTAGGCACTGTGACTAATTGTGTGGTGTATCCGAAGTCTGATTCGGACACCAGTGCTGAGTCGTATGTGTCTGGTGATGTGTCCACTCTGGAAGTGGTCGCCCCGGCTGGCACCGCAATTGCTGGTGGGTCACTAATCCGGTTCCGGGGCGAGGTTTATACGGTCGATGATTTGGGCGGTTTTGATTTCGGTCCTGGTCGTCGCCCTGTTCTGTCCCGGCATCGTGTGCCGACGGTGTTCACCATGTCTCGTGGGGAGGTGAGTGATCGTGTCGATTAACGTCGATGGGGTTGTCAAGGCGATGATGCGCTCGCCTGCTGTGCAAAAGGAACTGGCCAGGGTGGCGCGTGAGTATGAGGCGGCTGTGCGTCGATTGTGGGCTGGGCATGCCCCGGATACGAACCCGTGGCATTACTCGGGCGATGTTTTCGAGATTGTGCCGTCTAATAATTCTGGTCGTCGCCCGTGGTTTCACGTGCATGTTAACCATCCGGCTGCGGTTGCTATGCAAGCAAAGTACGGCATTTTCACTAAGGCTGCTGAAGCTGTCGGCTATCCGATGAGGGTGATGGTATGAGCATTGATTTTGGTGTTGCGCGTGACCCAACGCGGTCGGTGCATAAGAAGTTGGTGCGTGCCTTACCTGAACGCGGTTCGGAGTGGATTCACCTGCATTATTTGCCGGATAAGTGGAAGCCGTCGCGTGGTGCTGCTGTGGTCGTTTCGGATGATGCCGGGCAAGCAATCGGTGCGGTGCATGATCGCTGTCTTGTGCGCGTGAGTGTTCACCACCCGTCTTTTGATGGGGCGCGGAAGTTGGCGCGTAATATCCACACTTTTTTACATTCCCCTATCGGTGGCCTTGGTTTGGGGATCGATAAGGGGCTGTCCACAAATGTTGTGGTGGCCCCTGATTCATTGGCTGGCGGGTTCGTCGCTACGGCGTCGTATTCGGTTGGCTTGTCGAAGCTTTTTATTTGATTGGAGTAATTTTCATGGCTAAGAATCGCAATGTGGCCCTTAATGTCAAGGTGCTGGAAGATCGCGAAGTCTTGTTTAACTTTGGCGAAAATTTCAACATTGATCGCGCCACCGGCGCGTTCCTTTCAGGCTGGCACTCAGGTGGTGTGGAGCCGCAGGATTCTGCTTGGTCGCTGAACCGTGAAGTGAACACTAACACCACCCATATGAGTGGTGGCCAGTCGGCGACCTCGTACCAAGCTGGCGCGGTAACTTCCACGGTTGACCTGATTCCTGGATCGCCTGTGCTTGATCACATTGAGTGGCCGGATACCGTTGAGCAGGATGGTGTGCTTTACCGAAAGCACTCAAATCGTGTGGCCAAGGCGTTTGTCGCGCGTGTGCATAAGTTCCAGTCCGGTGTGGTTGGGATCATGGCGACTCGCGAAAAGGCTGATCTGACTGTTGCTGAGCGTTCTGTGGGTACTGACCCGTCTGGTCGTACTGTCAATATTGCGTGGCAGAACGGCGACGATGAGTACATCATGGAAGAGCTGTTTTATTTGGTTGGAGAGGATGGCACTGTGGAACGAGTTACTCCTAAGATTTTCAAGGAGATTGAAAACGTCGATCAGAAGATTAAAAACGGTGAAGCGTTTGTCCCTAATGGTTCGGCTTCTGGTTTGACCCCGTATGAGGTCAAAAAGGATGACGAGAGCCCGTTGCGTGAGTTCGTCGATCCTAAGACTGGTGAAACTGCCGAGTCTGAGGGTGGCGCGTCACGTACCGACGGTGACAGCGCGGACGTGACCGAAGAGAGCTCAGAGATGTAGTACGTCTCGTTGCTTAACCCCTGGCCTTTCGGCTGGGGGTTTTGTATTTGGCGATCCTGGGGACTTTTTGTGTCCTTTCCTCCCCTGGGTCGCCCATCGCAGATTTTTCTGCAAGTGAAACGGGCACACCAAGATTTTGTTCGCAGCTTTTTGAAAGGGCATAAAAATGGCTGAAAAGAAAAAGGCAAAGAAGGAACACGCTGATGTTGAGGTTATTGAGCGTGAGGATTCTGTGAAGCGCCGGGAACCAGAAACGAAGAAGCTGCCGGTCACACTGAATTCGGGCCAGGAAATCGAGATTGAGATTCTGGCTAATCAGGATGATTGGTCATTCGGTGCTGTGCAGGCAATGGAGCAGGAAAACTACGCAACCCTAGTCGGGTCTATCCTGACGAAGGCATCCCGCTGGCAGCTGAATAACGTCGCGACCGTGGCGGATTTCCGTATCGTCTCTGACGCTATTTCTGGCTACTTGTCTGAGATGCGGGCTGACATCGAGGGATAATTCCATGGGCTGGCAGCATGTGCTGGCTGGTGAGTGGACGGTTTTTGATTTTCGCCGTCATGGGCGCACTGTTCGTGTGCGTGCGAAAACTGATCCGCGTGTTTTGGGGTTGGATGATTTGCGCCGTTTTTTGGGTGGCAGTTCAGCTCCGTTTCTTACGCTGCTTGATGGTATGTCGAAGTTTACTTTGATGCCGTCGATGCGTGGCGCGCCTGATATGCAGGCGCTGGTTTTTGCGTGGCGTGACGCGGTCGGCCTGAGCGCGGATTTGCTGGCGGCTTTACAACTCGCTTTGGATTATCCGGATGAGGTCGAGCAGGACTTTTTGCGCCTATATCCGCATCATGATGTTGCGGATTGGTTGGAGGGGCGTTTGTCGACGCGGAGGTTCGCGTTGATGGTTTTTGATCTGTTTGATCGGCCTGATAGTCGCGTGGGCGCGCTCGCGTATGGGATTAAAACCCCGCTGTCTCACACGGAAATCATGGTGGCGCAATCCGTGGCGGCATCAAATGAGCGCGCTCACCCGTTCCTGGTTACGCATAAGGAATTGCAGGAGCGTGCGGAGCGTGACGCGAAGATTCAGCGCATGCGTGATCGTGGCTTGTCAGCCAGCTAGGTAAAGAACTTTTGATTGTATTTGTAGGAGCGTTTTCCCATGTCTCAAGTCGGTTTCATTAATGTGCCCATCGCACCTGGTTTTGAGGGGATTGCTCGTGCTTTGAAGCAGGGTCTGGAGGAACCGGCTAAGGCTTCGGGGAAGCGTGCCTCGGAGGCAATCAAAAAGACCAACGATGAGATGGTTAAGAGCCTGGAGTCGCAGGTTAAGGCTTCCAGCGTGAAGGTGAAGAATCTTGATAAGCAGTATGAGGACGCAGTAGCTACACGCGCATCGAAAGAGGGCCAGTTAAAAGCCGCGATTGCTGAGCGTACCGCTGCTGAGGAGAAGTACCAGAAAGCCTTGGAAAAGGGCGGGTCTGGTACGGCTGAGTTGGCGAAGCTGGAAAAGGCGAAGTCGCGAGTCACGGATAAGACTAATGAGCTGACGAAGGCTGAGCGTGAGCTTGGTGAGGTTGAGGAGAAGCAGAAGCTTCAGACGAAGGACCTTGCGGAGACGACGGCGAAGCTGGAGGAGGCGAAGCTTAAGGCAGCATCTGGTGCGCGTGAGTGGCAGTTGTCGGCTGAGGATGCTGAGCGGGCTACGCGTGATTTGGAGAATGCTCAGAAGCTGTTGTTGGGTACGGCTGCTGCTGTTGCTGGTGCTGTGGTCGCTGGTGGTGGCGCCTTATTTGCGCTTGGCGATGAGTATCACAAGGTTGGTGCGTCGATTCAGATTGCTACTGGTGCGTCGGGTGATGCGCTGGCTGGGCTGGAGGATTCGGCGCGGTCTTTGGCTGAGAATGTGCCGGTGGATTTTCAGACCGCTGCTGATGCGATTGGCACGCTGAATACGTATACGGGTGCGTCCGGTGAGTCGTTGGATAGGCTGTCGCAGCAGGTTCTTCAGGCGTCGCACATGCTTGGTGAAGATGGCGTGGCAAATGCTCAGGCATTCGGCCAGGCGTTGAATCAGTGGAGCATGGATGCTGATGAGGGCGCGGATACCATGGATGGTCTTTTCCGTATCACTCAGGATTACGGTATTGGTATGCAGCCGCTGATTGGTGGTCTGAATCAGTACAGCGCGGCTTTGCAGAATGCTGGTTACGGCATGGAAGATGCTGCGATTCTGATGGGCTCGCTGGATAAGGCTGGTGTGCCCGCTGCTCAAGCAATGGGTGGCCTTTCTAAGGCGTTTGCCAATTGGACTAAAAAAGGCAAGGACGCTAAGGCGGAGCTTGGAGATCTGGTCGAGCGCCTAAAGAATGCTGAGGAAGGTAGCGAAGAATTCGCGGAAGCTACGGAGATTTTTGGTGCTCGTAGTGCCCCAACACTGATTAATGCTATTAAGAATGGGTCGTTCGTCCTTGAAGATTTTGATTCCGCCCTTGGTGATACGTCTGGGTTGATTGCGAAAACGGCGTTTGAGACTCAGTCTTTTGGTGATGTGTTTCAGATGTTCCGTAGCCGGATGAAGAATGCTTTTGAGCCGGTTGCGACTGCGATTTATGATTCTGCGTTGCCTGCCCTGACAGAGTTTGGGTGGATCGTCACTGAGGTTATTAGCGGTGCGGGTACGGTGCTGCTGAATCTTGGTACGTGGGCTGGTGAGCATGTTGTGCCCGTATTTGAAGCACTGGGTAGTGTGTTCGCTGATTTGCTGGCACCGGTGATTGAGCCGCTGATTCAGCATTTCTTTGCGATGAAGAATGAGATGGAAGCTACCGGTGTGCAAGCCGGTTGGCTTAGTGATGTGCTTGATGGACTGGCTGCGTGGATTCGAGATAATGAATCGAAGATTCAGGCTGTCGCTGTCGGCGCGTCGGCTGCTGCTGCTGGTTTTGCGGCGTGGCGTGTCGCATTGATGGGCTACCAGGCAGCGATGATGCTGTCGGCTAAGGCCACACTGCTATTCAATAAGGCTCTGAAGCTGTCGCCACTGGGCAAGATTCTCACGGTTGTGGGCCTGGTGGCTGCTGGTTTGACGTACTTTTTCAAGGAAACCGAAAAAGGCCAGGAGGTTTTCGAGCAGCTTGGTGAGATCGCCGGGCAGGCCATGGAGTGGATTGGTGAAGCTCTGGGCACTTTGATGGATCTGATTGGCCCGATCTTTGAGGAATTATCGGCTGGTGCTGGTGAAGCGCTGGGTGGTGTTTTCGCTGAATTGGGCGATGCCCTGTCGGAGATTGTTCCGATTGTGATTGATCTTGGTGCGACGATAGGCCGCCTTGTAGGTGAGGTGCTGGAGTCGTTCGTTGAGATCATTCGCACCTTGTGGGAGGTCATTTCTCCACTTCTTATCCCGGCTCTGAAGCTTGTGGCTGGGATTATATCGACTGTGCTTGTTGTGCAGCTAAATATCGCGGTTACCGTAATCAAGGCCGTTATCGGCGTTGTGGACGCACTACTGTCGGCGTTTACTTGGTTGATTGATAAGGCGATTAACCCGGTCATTAAATGGTTTGGTGACTTGGTTCACTTTGTGAATAATGATCTGATCCCAATTTTCCAAGCAATCAGTAGCTGGGTCGGCGATAAGATCGTGGAGTCCTGGGATGTGATGGTCGCTGGTTTGAAAGCTGGCTGGGATTTTGTCTCAGAGTATGTCTTTAAAGCGTTTGAGCTGTACATCAACCTGCTAAAGTTTGCTTGGAATGTGGTCACCGATGCCCTGGTTGCGGCGTGGCAGTGGGTATCTGATCGTTTCGTGGCTGTTTTCACGATTATTCGTGAGCTTGTGTTTATCGCGTTTGAGAACGCCGTGAATGCGGTGAAGACTGCTTTTGATTTCGTCACCAGTGGGCTAATCACTGCGTGGCAGTGGGTGTCGGATCGATTGCTTGCGATCTGGGAGTGGATTCGTGATCAGGTTTTCCAAGCTTTTGAAAATGTGCTGAATGGCTTGCAAACAATTTTCGATGCCGTCACGAACGCTATCAGTACAGCTTGGAGCTGGCTGGGCGACCGCTTGGGGGCTGTCTGGAACTGGATTGACGAACACGTTTTCGGGAAGTTCCGCAGCGGTCTTGATTTCCTACAATCAGCGTTCCAAACGACCGTTGACGCAATCACTCGAATCTGGGACGGAATTAAGCGCGCTGCTGCCGTCCCAGTGAAATTTGTTGTAGACACCGTGCTCAATAACGGCATCCTGAAAGCCTTTAATACGGTTGCCGGTTGGGTCGGTCTTGACACTAAGGCGAAAATCCCGCTCGGTGAACTGGGCAATTATCACACTGGTGGTGTGCTGCCTGGATACACACCAGGCTATGACCCTTACGAATTCGTTGATTTACGCACTGGTATGCGGGTTGGCCTGGGTGGCGGAGAAGCCATCTTGCGACCCGAAGCGACACGTCAGCTCTCACCGCATTGGGTGGATGGCATTAACGCTGCTGCCAAACAAGGCGGAACTGCTGGTGTTGCTAAATGGCTTGATGATTACGACTCGAAGCGACTCGGATTCGCCAACGGTGGCGTTATTGGTTCAATCACCAATATCGTCGGCAAGCACTTCCCGATGATGAGCATCACGTCTACCTACCGTCCGGGTGACCCTGGGCATCACGGTGCTGGGCGTGCCGTGGACTTTTCCAACGGTTTCGACACCACACCGCAGATGCAGGCGGCTGCTAAGTTCTTCCACGATAACTACGGGCCGGGGCTTTTGGAGCTTATTCACTCCCCTACCCCGTGGAATATCAAAAACGGTAAGAATGTGGGCGACGGGTTCAGCTTCTATGGTGCTGGAACCATGAACGGTCACCGTAACCACGTGCATATTGCTGCCCCTGGCCCATTGGGTGACCCGGGTACTGCGGTTGAGCAAATCTGGGATGGTTTCGTCGGGTTTGTGCAGTCTTTGCGTGAGCGCGTCGTGGACAAATTCAGCTCGGTGATGGATAAGGCGATTGGCGTTATCCCAGAATTTCCGGGTGAGATCGGTAAGTGGCCTAAAGCCATGGCTTCGCATTGGAAAGATCAGTTAATTGAATTTTTGGCTGGTCGCGCGGATGAATACACCCCTGCGGGTGGTAGTACGGGTAATGCGGAGTCGTGGCGTCCGTTAGCTAAGCAGATGATGCGCCGGTATGGGTTTAATGCGGATGATCCGCGTCAGGTTGATGCGATGATTGCCCAGATTCAGTCCGAATCCGGTGGTGACCCTGGTATCGCCCAGCAGATCGTGGATATTAACGGCACCGGTGAATCCGCTGGTGTGGGTCTTTTGCAAATCATTCCGGGCACTTTTGCGGCGCATCGTGATCCGGCTTTGCCGAATGATCGGCGTGACCCAGAGGCGAATATGGCTGCGGCTTTGAGGTATTACCGTGGCCGTTATGGCAATGACCTCACAACCATGTGGGGCAAGGGGCACGGTTATGCCGATGGTGGCATTATCGATTTATCCAAGCTCGGCATCTATGACACGGGTGGTGTCCTGGAGCATGGTGGCACGGCGCTGAACTTGTCGGGCAAGCCGGAAGTGGTCATTAATAATGATCAGCTGCGAGCATTGAATAAGCTGGCTAATAACGTCGGTGCTTTGGTGCGTAAGTTGCCGGAAGATGGCAACGTCGCTGCATTCCAGGTGGCGTTACACGATGAATTCAGTGAGTTCATAAAGCCTATTCAGCGTGATTTGGCACGCATGGCCGATAAAGACTCGATCCAGGGTATTACGGCTCGTCAGACCGTGCGCCGTGTGCTTGATCTGGGTATTGATTTGCCTGGGTCTGAGATCATTTCCGGCATCTTGGATGCGGAAGAGTCACTGTGGGCTTCGCGTAATCGGGCTGCTGGTCATGTGGCGAATGTGCGTGAGAAAGAAGAGGCTCTGGCTGCTGCCCGCGCTAAGGCTGCACAAGCTCATGAGGTTGAGGTGGCTGAGGGTGAGGACGCTGAGGAGAAGCGCGCGGAAGCGGTTAAGGCTGCTAATGCTGAGATCGCGGAAGCGGAAAAGGCTTTGTCTGAAGCACGCCGTAAGCAGGCCATGGACCTCGATAACATCACGGTCGTCAGCCAAGACATGCTCAGCGGTTTGGCTACGCAGGCGCGTGGTTTCGCGGATCAGCTTGTCGCTATGGGTGCCCCGGCTGCGGCTGTGGGTGCTGGTCTTGCGCAAGTTACGGGCGGATTATCGTCGTTTGCTGCACTGATTGGGCCTATGGGCATCACCCTGGGTATGGCGTTGGATGCGGTGAAAATCGTTGTCAGCCTGGTGAAAACCATTGTTGGTTTCGTTAAGGGGTTGATTGAGCGTATCCGGCAAGCGCGCGCGGCTGCCCGTGAAGCTTTTGCTGCGGGTATGCAGCGTATCGCGGATTATTACAAGCTGCTTACTGATATGGGCCATGAGTATGCCGAATTGCAGCAGGAGATGATCCGGAATTACATGTCTTTGCGTGAAGCTGAGTTTGCTTTGCGTGTGGCACAGAATGATCGGATGATCGCGGCTGTGGAGTCGGAGCTTAAGGTCGCTGAAGCCCGTTTGGCGCTTGATCGTGAGATTGAGAAGGGCGCGCGAACCTCGCAGCTGCATTTGCAGGGGCTGCATGAGGACTGGGATTCGTACATGACTCACCAGGCCCGTGTGTCCCAGGATGCGCTTGGTAAGTGGTCGGACGCTGCGATTGGTGCGCTTTTCACTTATGAGAAAGCTCGTGCTCAGGCGGTTCATTCTGAGTTGTCGGCGCGTCGTGAGCAGATCGTGGCTGAAGCGAAACTGGCGGAATTGACTCGTCAGAATGCGCGGAATCAGTTTGATCTGATTCAGTTGCAAGAGCGCGCGGCACGCATGATGGCTCAGGCCACAGGTAATGGTTTGCCGGGGGCTACTGCCCAGGCTCAGGCATCGAAGCTGTTGGTTGAGATGGCTGAGCTGCAGCGCAAGATGGACAAAAACATCTTTGGTCGTTGGGGCTACAAGCTGGGCGCTCGTGGAAGCTTTGGCAATGAGTATCGCGGCCAAATGGCCCAGATGGATGCTTTGCGCCATGCGCTTACTGAGGTGCTTAAGGAGACCGGGGGCGCGTTACAGGGCGCGGATTTTGATCGCGCTTTGAAGCAGATGGCGCAAACGGTTTTCCGTGGTGGTGACCCGGCTGCGACTTTGCGCGCGTTCTTCCCTGAGTTGTCTCAGGCTGATAAGACGCTGCGGACTCAGGAAGCTTTACGTCCTATCTACGATGCGCAGGATGCGCAGAAGCGCCTTGAGCGTCAGATTGAGGACTTGAAGCATGAGACGCAGCTTTTCGGTAAGACCCAGCCACTGACTGAGACGCTGAAAGGCCTGGATTACACGATTAAGTCGCTGGAGCATTCCGCGAAGGCGTTCGAGTCGGATAATGCGGGTGTCCGAGGCGAGTATCTGGATGCTGCGAGGGCTGCGCATGAAGCTGCGAAGAAATTCGGCGTGGAGTGGCAGAACGATCGGCGTTATTGGTCTGATCAGGTGAAGAATCAGGTGAAGAAGGAGGTCACGATTCATATGGAGGGTGATCGTATGTATACCGCGGATGAGGTTGACAAGTTGATTCGTGAGGTTACGGATGGCTCGAATGTGAGTGTGACGGTGCGTTCGTCTCGTGTGGCTGCTGCTCGAAGGGCTGGTGTCTAAAGTGCGTGTTGAGTTGATGAGTGCCCGTCAGGATGTGTGGGATTTGACTGGTCATGTGACTACGTCGCCGGTTCTTTTGCCGGAGAGTGCTCTGGAGTCTCTGGTGGGCGCGCCTGGCTCTGGGGAGGCTTCGGCTGATGTGCCGTTTTTTCTGCATGATATGCGCGGCGAGCGTGATCTTGCGGATGTGGTGCATAGTTTTTGGGCTGGCTGGAATGTGTTTCGGCCGTGGCCGCAGCCTGTGCCTTGCCGGTTGTCGGTGAGGGGTGCGCATCCTTTGGGTGATTGTCATTTGGATGTGTGGTTGGAGCGTCCTTTGCCGGGCTGGCACGTGGTTCCGCATAGGCGGGATTCGTTGACGGTGAATGCGTCTCTGGTTGCCCCGCATGGTTTGTTCCGCACCTCGACTGTGACCGGTTCTGGGTCGGTTGTGGTTGAGAATCCTGGGGATGCGTTGGTGTTTCCGCGTGTTCGTTGGCGTGGCGCGGGTGGCACTGTGACTGGCCCGTCTGGGGCTAGTTTTGTGCTGCCCGTATCGAATGATGAGCGTGTCGTGGATTTGTCTCCGCGTCGTTTACGCCTGGACGGTGCCCTACCAGAGGGCGTGCCCGTCGGCGGTTCCGGCACGTGGCGTTTACCTGAGGGCGCGTCACTGGAATGGGAGCTGTATGTAGCTAGCCCCTACGGCTAATCCGAATCTATTTTTATTGGAGGTTGCAAGGTGGCCGATTGGCAGAAATGGCAAAAAACCGTGGATTACGTGGTCACCACACAAGGCCGCTGGTATGGGCTATGTGACGGGGATGGTAATCCCCTGGCTACTTTGCAGCCGCCGGTGGAGCTGGATTCGGCGGATCAGTGGATGCAGTCCACGGATATTGAGCTGACGTTCCCAGTACTCGATGATGACGGTCAGCCATCGCACGCGTATGAGCTTTTGGTTGGCGATGGTATCCGGCATGTGAATGAGTCGGGTATGGCTGGTGTGGCCGAGGGCGATTTCATGATCGTGGTGGCATTCCGGGGCCCGGAGGGTTCGTTGGTGCGCCGGGGTGGCATCATCACGCATGTGACGGCGCAGGATTCCACGAATTCTGGGATACCCACAAGCATGACTGTTTTTGCGCTGTCGATTATGGATGTGTGGAATACCGTCCCGGCTGTGTCGTGGCCGGTGTCGTGGTGGAAGGCGCGCCCGTATGAGGTGCGTAGCGATGAATCAGGATTGGATTACGCTACCCCGCGCCGGTTGGCGAAGATCCAGTTCGCGACGAAGAGCGTGTTCGCCTGGAAGCAGGGACCGGCTGGTTTCGTGGTGCGCCGGTTGGCGCAAGAATCGTTGGATGCGGTTGGTTTTTCGCAGGCCGATCCAGATGGCACACATTGGGTGGACGATCCATTTCATGTTGTGGAAGTCCCGGAGGTCGATAATTCCCCGACGATTTCGTTGGAAGCTCGTGACGGCATGCTGTGGGAAACGGTGTCGGCGCAGGCGCGGAACGCTGGCCTGATCTTAGGGGCGCGACTGTGGTGGCCCGGTGATGATCCGGTGCGGTCATGGTCCCTGGCCCGCTCAAATATGCAGCCGAGGGATTTGGATATTAGCCCTTCCCAGGGCGAGTCGCGCCGTCAAATTGTCTACAACACTTTTGACCACGCGATGGTGGTTTTGGAAGTCAAGGAGGTGGCTCGGTCGTGAGTATGCCGTATTTTGTCGCCACCGCCCCAAAAGTCACTGTGCTGAGATCATTGGCTTCTACTGCTTTTGGTGTGCGCAAGGTCGATTACCCGGATGGGATCAATGCCCCGGAATTGGATCATGAGTCGCATGAGCCGGGCTACGTCGCCGCGTTACAAGGCAAACGGGTTGGGGGGTTTGCGCGGCGTTTCATTCGCGCGGATGTGAGCATCGTGGCCGATGGTGGCGATAAGGCACCGTTTTCGGATGTGGAGCGCGTACTGGATGATGCCGAGAAGCGCACCAGTGGCGAGTTTTTTCTCGAGACTGAAGTCGACTCGTCTGGTTTGGGGCCGTGGGTTCCGTTTGTGGATTTCCAGGTTGGTGATTTGGCCCGCGTGGAGGTTTTCGGCACACCGGTGGTTTTGCCGGTGACTCGTATCGCCCCGGGGATTGATGATGCTGGTCATGAGTCGTGGACGGTGCATCTTGGTGGACAGTTGGTGTCGGATGAGCAAGCCAGGTTGGCGGAATCGGAGCAGATTCGCCGGAATGTCGATGAGTCGTGGCGTGAATTGGCGAACGTGAAAGCTGAAGCGGCTAAGGCGCATGCCCGTGCTGAGCAAGCGGAAAAGCGCGCGGTCGAGGAAGCGGATTCTGCTAAGGAGCATGCGCGGGGTCTTGTTGATAAGGAGTCGGCGGCGCGTGTGTCTGCTGTGGAGTCTGTTCGGCGTGAAGCTGCGGAGGATTTAGCTGCGGAGACTTCGGCGTTGCAGCGCGCTTTGGAGCTTGAGGAGCGTGCGCGCGAGTCGGGTTTGACGGCTGAGCAGCAGGCGCGTTTTGAAGCTTTTGAGCGTGAGCAACAGGCCCGGGAGCGTGAGGTGCAGGCTGCGCGTGAGGACGCTAGTAACGCTGTGGCTGCGGAAGAGCGTAAGCGAAAGCAGGCGTTGCAATCGGGTCTGAGCGAGGAGCAGGCTGCACGTGAGGAAGCGCTGAAGCTTGAAGCACAGAAGCGCGAGTCTGGTTTGACGGCTGAGCAGCAGGCGCGTGAGTCTGGGCTGAGCGCGGAACAGCAAGCCCGGCAGGAAGCTTTACGTGAAGAGCAGCAAGCGCGGCAGGAAGCGCTGGAGCGTGAACAGGCGGAGCGTGAAGAAGCACTACGTCTGGAGCGTGAGAAACGTGAAGAGCAGCTGCGCTTGGAGCGCATTGCCCGCGAAGAGGGTATTACAGCGGAGCAGGTAGCACGCCGTGAAGCCCTGGAAGCGGAGCAAGCGGCGCGCCGTGAGGGGTTCAAGGCAGCTGAAAGAGCACGGGAGTTTTTAACGCAGGAGATTTCGCAGCAGCGCACTAGCGCCGATGACCGGTTTAAGGAACTGCGCGCATTTTTGACAGGTGCAGGGAAAGATCAATCTGATCTTGTGACCGCGTTGGAGGGCTTGAACCAGCAATTACGCCGTAACGGCTCAACTCCACAGCCGGGGCTTATACCCGCCTACATGCAGCTCAACACGGAATTGTGGGAGATCCAGACCAAGCTCAATGAAGCCCTACGGCAAGCAGACGAAGCACTGAAAAAAGGCCAAGAAGCGAATACCACCGCGATTGAGCTTAATCGTCGCGTCGGCGAGCAAAATGCGCGGATTAGCCGCGTCAACCGGGAAATGAGCGAAACCAACGCGGAGGTGGCGCAAACCAACCGTGAGCTGATTCAGGTACAGCAAGCAATCGCGGAGATGAACCGGGCACGTATCGCTCAGATTGAGCACGATAACGCACAGCGGGATAAGCTTTTTGCGCAATTGCAGCAGCAGGAACGCGCGACGAAAGCACAGCGTATGCGCGTGTTCTCGCTGGGCTCGGGCAGCGATTCTCACTGGTCGTATTCGTCCAGTAATGGTCGCCTGGTGGCGAAGGGCTCGTGGCGTGGCGACGTGCAGGCCGTCACGACAGTGAACCGGCAGGATAGCCGTGGTAACCGGCATAACATGCTGGAAGCGTGGGAAGATCAGGTACCCAAACGTGGCGGTAGCCGCACCTACCAGGTCGAGGTTGCCGATGGCAACGGTCTGATCTGGTATCACGTGCAGCCAGGCCAGTCGCGCGTGATCAGTATGGACCGCGAGAATTTCACCCCGAATTATGCGTCTTGGCACCAGGTGGATGCTTTTAATGTCCAGAGCACGGGTACGCATAATTTCCAGGCGCGTGTGATTTGGGATGCGGTTCATCGTGGTGCGAATTATCAGCTGCGTGTGAGCGTGGATAACCGCGTGGTGATTTCAGATTCATCGGGTACGTCATGGGGGCCAATGTGGCCCTGGGAGAACGGTGTGCGTTCACAGGAAGCGCCGCTTACTTCTTTGGATTTGCGCGCTGGTCAGCGAGTGAAATTTGAGGTGTATTCGGATGCACAGAAATCGAGTTCGCGTGTAATTCAGTCGGCTGTGTGTAAGGCGCATTGGATTGATGATTAGGAGAGGTTTTTATGACAACGGTTTCTGGTGAGATTAAGATCGTAACGGATGTTGCTGCGCCAATTAGTCAGGTGTGGGTGTCTGCGCCGAAGCTGCGCGCGGATGATGGTGCTGTGATTGCAGCATTCCATGACAGATTTAATGTGCGTGAGGGGCGCGTGTCTTTTAACTGCCGTCCTGGCCCCGCGCGCGTGACGCTGGTGTCCGCGGGGCAGCCGATGGATTCGCTGAATATTTTGGTTCCCGCCGAGGGAACGATAAGTCTGTGGAAGGCGGCGCGGAATTTCCAGGTGGCCGGTGAAGAATCCCCGGAAACGCTCATGCAGTATCTGGATGAGATTCGGCGTGTTGGTGCCACGGTGAAGGCTGATATTGGTGGCGCTAAGCAGGCAGCGTCGCAGGCTTCAGGGCACGCTAGTACGGCACAGCGCGCGGCATCGCAAGCACAAGGCCACGCTAGTACGGCTCAGGGGCATGTTAATACGGCCGGGGATCATGCTCGGGATGCGTCTGGGCACGCCCAGGCTGCTGCGTCGTCGGAATCGGAAGCGTCTAAGGCCGCTGTGCGTGCTGAGGGTGCTCGTGCTGAAGCGCGCACGAATTGGGATAAGGCGGCTGAAGCTCAGGCCGGGGCTGAATCCGCGCGTGATGACGCTCAGGGGCACGCGCGGACCGCCGAAGGCCACGCTAGTACCGCGTCTACACAGGCGACGAAATCCGAGAACGCGGCTAATCGCCTGTGGGACTCGGTGGCGTGGAATGGTGACCGGCTGTCGGTGGCTGGTCGTCAATCGGAGTCACTAACCGGGCCACAAGGCCCTCCTGGCCCGGCTGGCAGCTTGGACGGCCTGGAACCAGAAACGATCGTGCGCACGGGTGCGCAAGATACCCGGCTTGGAAAATATTTGACAGTGGATGCCACCGATCAGGGGCAGGCGTCGGCGTCGCTTTTCCTGAAGAAAAACGATCATTGGTTCGAATTTTTCACGAATGCGGCCGGAAAATTTGGGGCCTGGGATAAGCGCCATTCCCGGGGGCTGTTCCAGGCTGATCGAAATGTCTTCGATCACCAAACAGCGGTGAACATGGGAAACAACCAGCTACGGGGGCTGCCTAACCCTAGCGGGAATGACCACGCTGCGAACAAGCAGTACGTGGATAGCGTGGTGGAGAATGTCAATGTGGACACCTCGGGGCTGGTGCCGCAAAGTGATGTGGGCAGCGCGGAATCCACCGCCGGCGGCAAGCTCGTGCGCCGCAAAGGCGACGGCGCAATCGTGGTGCCAACCACTGGCACCGAGCGGCGCGTGGCTATTTCCCGTGGTGAAGTAGACGATAAGCTAGCGGGTAAAGCTGATACTGGTGATATACCCGCGAATGTGGTGCAGACCAACAGCGAGCCGACTTTTGGGCGGCGTGTGTACATGGCCGGTGACGGTTCCGCGTACACCATTTTGAAAATGACCGCGGGTAACAAACACATTGAGCAATACGTGACCAGCGGTGGTGATTTCGGTGTATACGACGGCTCGAATCGCTACGTGGCTAAATCTGACGTTTTCGAGCACCACACCCACACTGACATGCGCGGCAATGAGCTTAAAGGCTTACGCGCCCCCACGGCTGATAATCATGCGGCGACGAGAGCCTACGTGGATACCGCTGTATCTGGTATCCGCGACAGCGTCGGCGAGCTCCAATCCCGCATCCAGCTAGTCACATCGCTGCCCTCCAATCCCGATTCCTCCACCCTCTACCTAATCGCGGAGTAAAAAATGAGCATTCACATTGGAGACCGAAAAATAAAAACCGTGTACTACGGGGGCAAGAAAATCCGGGAAGCTTATCTAGGTAGCCGGAAGGTGTGGTCATCGGGGCCGACTGAATGGCAAGAAAACACGGTGTATGCGGTTGGTGACCTCGTGCAGCTGGGTGACGCGGTCTACCGCGCTACACACCCACACCGAAGCAGCGGAGGATTCCGCCCAGGCAGTGGAGCCTATTGGTCCTCGGCATGGGAATACGTAAGCAGCCTCGGGGGTAGACCTGCCCCTAGCCCGAAAAGGGCACAGAGATGGGTTCAGTGGAAAAAATATTACACGGGAGATGCGGTCACTTATGGAGATCGTCTCTACACCGCAAAGCAAGAGCATTGGTCTCAATCTGAAAGAGCACCCGGACCAGATTCCCCATACTGGGAAGAAAAACCATTTTTCTAAGGAGTAAAAAATGATTGATACGATCAAAACCAACATTCAGAAACTGAGTGACCCGGATTTTCAGGCCCTACGCAGCTGGGTTTTTACCGATGAGGTGAAGCGGCGCGAATCCCTTCCTGCGCGGGAGGATGCGCAGGTGGGGTTGATTAAGGATTTGGCTGAGCAGGGTGAAATCACGCGCCCTGAGGTCGCTACTGAGGAAGCCGCGATCAATGGCGACGGAGTGGTGCCTGCGTGGGTTGACCCCGCGGGTAAGGCGCACCGCGCATATTTCGTGGGTGCAGCGGTGCTTGATGATGGCAAGATTTACATCAACCGCAAGGCCGGGCTTAATTTTGCGCGGCCTAATAGCCCTGATTCCGGTTGGGAGCTGCATAATCCACCAAAGGAAGATGCTCCACAGCCGGAGCCGGAAGTGGAAGCCCCAACCGACGGTGAAGCTGAAGACCAGGCCCCGGAGGAAACACCAGGCGCGCCCGCGTGGCGTGAACCGCAATCCAAGACCGACGTCTACGCCGTCGGCGCTGAGGTAAGCCACAACGGCGAGCGGTGGCGCTCCACCGTGGACGACAACCGCGCCGAACCCGGAACCGACAACAGCTGGCGCAAACTAACGCTACCGGCGTAGCTGGGCCGGAGAGCCGGGCCGGTTTGCGTGCCAGTGCTTGATATCATCGGCGAACCACAGTGCGCTACGGCCGTCGAGCATGGCCACGGGCGCGGGGGTGCGTAGATTCGCGTAGTAACCCGCCCACGTGCGCGGGGAGATGTCGCAGTGTTTGGCGCACTCTACAGCACGCCAAAGCTCTTTCCCCGTGTCCGCGTCAATGATCTTAGGCTGCATGGTGTTTCCTTTCTAGCCATTGTTCGCGGGTATCCAGGGCTAAGCACACGGTCGTGGATGCAAGTGCTGTGGCGGTAGCCCAAGCTGGTGCTTTGGTGATGATGAATAATGCACTGATAAGTGCGGTGATGGTTGTCATAGCGCAAGCCCTTTCTGTAGTGTGAGGGGGTGACCTCCACGGCTGGGTAATTGCTGTATCCAGCCGTGGAGGCTTTCTAACCCCACTTACGGTTTACTTATTCCGCTTTAGTGGGTGCTTGATTAGGTGCTCTCTTGTCCTTAGCATTGCTATCCAGATGGCTGCCAGGGAGCCGATTATCTCAAGCATTTCTCACCTCCTCTTTTCAGTTGTTGTAACGCCTTTCGGCCTTACATTTACTATTATACAGCACTAAGGCAGTATTAGCAAACTGGAATAACATTAAATTCACGCCATTTTCCAGCACCCAAAACCCAACCAAACCAACCCCTGACCGCTACCCGGCAGGGGCTAATTTTTATTAAAAAGGCAGGTGAAAAAGTGAAGAATTTTTATAATCTCGAATCCGACGAAGTGCGGCTGATGAATAAGCACTTTACGCGGGGTCGTAATGGCCAGCGCGTGCAGTGCGTCGTAATTCACCACAACGCGGGTGTGCTCTCGATCAAACAGATTTGGGATGTTTGGCAGTCCCGCGCCGCATCAGCCCATTTTCAGACTGAATCCGTTGGTCGAATCGGCCAGCTCGTGTGGGACGCGAATACGGCTTGGCATGCCGCAAATGCCTGGATAAACCAAGCCAGGATCGGCATCGAAGTCAGCAATTCCGGCGGGCCCGCACAAGACTGGCCCATCACCGATACCGCCGTCATACAATCCGCGCGGCTAGCAGCCGCCGTGTGCTGGCACTTCAAACTAGGCCGACCCGTCGCCGGTAAAAACATCCGGTGGCACCGCGAATTCACGGGCACCAGTTGCCCGTACCACCTCGCACCAGGCGGGAAATACCACCGCCGATTCATGGATGAAGCTTACCGCTTCTACGACCTCATGGCCGCCGGAGCTGTCCACCCCAACGGCGAGCTAAAACACGCTGGTGCCCCGGCACCCCAACCCAGAAAGGATTTAAAAGACGTGCTGACGATTAAGTTTTTCGTGGATTTCATTAAGGGGTTCCTTGGCCCGCTTATCTCGGATGTGAAAGACATCCGGGAGCAGCTCACCGGCGCTGGTGGCCGTGATGGCGGTAAATTCCCCGGCTGGTCGATTAGCCAGCTGGTGAAAAATTACCAAGCCAAGCCCGGTGACCGTGGCACTTTGCCGGAAATGCTCGCGGTTGTTGTCACGGAGCTGGGCAAAATGCGCGATGACATCGATGAAATCAAAAAGAATGGAGCTAAGTAAATGAGCAATGAAATTCAGACCTCAGTAAGTAACGCGCTGCGGAATCAATCTTGGTTTATTCGTCGTAAGGACACTATCGCGGCTGTGGCGGGCACCATCGTGCAGGTGCTTAATTTGATGGTTTTCATGACCACTGGGGCACCAGAATGGGTGAACGCTTTAATCGCCGTGGCCGTCGGTATCGCCCAGACGCTCGTACACGCGGCAACCCCAGGTGCAATCACCCCATCAATGGAGCGCCGACTGGAGAAGGCCGCACTACAGCCAGCACCGGTCACGGCGGAGACCACGGCGTACTCTGAGGGCGAACAAGCCGCAAAGCTGTTCGCGCAGTCCACCCCGAACCCTGAGGACCCGGAACACGAAGCCGCCACGGCTCACGCACCGCATGAGCACGGCAGCGGACGCTAAGGGGGCTGGCATGGGAAAAAGCACCTTAGATAAATTCTTTACCCCATTCCATAGGCATCTACCCCGCATTATCGCGGGTGTGTGGTGTCTGTGGTCCTGGTCGATGGTCGCAGCCTATGTCGGTGGCGCGCCCAAGCAGCTGGCAACCCTAGAAGCCAGTGTGCCCTTCCAGCTATGGGTGCTGTGGCTCATAGCCGCCTGCCTGCTCACCGTCGGCACAGCCCTACCCCGCAAAGGCAAATACCGGCGCGCCGCACGATGCGCCCGCGTCTACGGGCTAGCCATGGTCACCATCATGCTCATGCTGTGGACAGCGGCGTTTTTCACCGCCGATATGGCACGCGGCTGGGTATCAGCGAAAAACTACCTACTCTTGGCGTTTTTTAGCGTGTTTACCAGCTATTTCATTGCCCGCGACCGCCCGTCACCTACACAGCAGCTCATTGAGGGGAGGCCCATTGAATGACCTCACTACCAACCGAGATAATTGTCGGGCTAATCACGCTGGCGGGCATCATTATTACCGTGGTAATCAATCGGCAATCCAGCCGGGATGAAACCAAAGCCGCGAATGTCTCCACGCACATTCAGTCGCTTGATGCTCAAGTGCGTGAGCTACGCGCGCATGTGAATAAATTAGACCGGGAAATTCAGTGGCTTAGGAACCGCAACTGGGAACTCAAGCGGGAACTCGGTCATGCGACTGATCACGCGATTGCCGTAGAAGTCTGGGATCGGCAAGGCCGACGCTCCGCGATGCCGCACACCAAGCGTATTGATTACTGGAAGAAAATCCTGGACAAGCCCATGATGCCCGACGAAGATGCATAACACCCGACATAACACGGTGTTATGTTAAGTGCGAAGCTCGAGTGTTATGCTCTGCATTCACAGGCCCCTATGTGGAGGTCTCAGCCCCACCTTGCTTAACCGCAGGGTGGGGCGCTTTTTCATTTCCAGGGGTGAACTTTTAGAAAGTTTCTAATGGTTGCCCCGCGCGATGCGGGGCCGGTGCTGGTTACTTGAAAAGATTTAGGAATTCTGCCTTGTCGACATCGTCTAAGATTCCGCCAATGTGGTCATACTCGCCGTGCTCGCGGGCTTCCTCGCTGCTGTAGATGCTGTAGGAGATCACGCCGCCGTCGTCGATCAGGTCGGCAACCTTACCGCTGTGGGAGGTGATTAACCAGACTTCCTGATCGGTGCCAGCCATGTGGGTGTCATAGTCGGCGATGTGGTTGTCGGCGTAGAGGTCGAGGGCAAATTCTTTGGATTTTGGGTGGGCGAACATTGTGTGTTCCTTTCGATTTTCGGTCTTTGGGCTTTTTCCTTGCCGTCTACAAACAGTATAGGTCATAATTTACGACCGGTCAAATTGAGGAAACGATTAATATTCACGAATCACATAATCCAAACCAGCCCCCCTAATCGCCACAATCGCATGCCCCAACATCGCGTGATACTCCGACGCGCTCAACCCCGCGCGCTCAAAGCACGGCTGATCATCGCGAAAATAATCCAGCTCCACAACCCCATCAGGGCCAGCATTTTCGACAAGCTCTCGCACTAATTCCTCCATGCGCATCCACTTATCCAAAAGCCACTCCTGCGCATCCCCGTGCGCCACACGGTTCGTCTCCCATCTCTGGGCCGTACGCAAAGCCACCCCATTCGCCGTAGCCACATCCTGCGCAGCAAGCCCCAGCGACGTGCGCAACACCTTAAAAAGACCAGGCCTCATCAATCTTCCTCTCGGTTATCTCGCCACACCTGCACCTGTGGCCTGTCGTCAATGTCACCGTCGCTGCTGCCGGCTGTGTGGGGCGCGATAAAAACCGGCTTACGTAGCGCGCGATTCTTGCCCCAGGCTTGCTGTCGCCAGTGCCCGCGCACCCACCAGCGTGACGTGGCTTTACGGCCCCCGCCGCGCGACCCACTACGCGGCGCCGTCTCTAGCGTGCGCACCGATACCCGGACGGGGCGTTTTTTCGATTCCCCCGGCGTGCCCCGGCGACGCCGAACCGACGCCACCACCGGGGAATCTTCCTGCATCACGCGCGGCTGCGATAGCAGTAGCCATACTGACGCCATGGCGGATACAATCGCATTACCCGATGCTTGCGCCCGGCCTACGCTTTTCACATCCCCATTAATCCGGTACTCCACCTCTGCATCGGTCTCACGTACCACATCAAAATCAATCATCACCGCGAGCGCTTCATGTAGAGGGCATGCGCGTCGAAAAGGGCTTAGATGGTGCTGCTTGCCATCAAATCTGGATAGCGCTGATATTCGCACCATATCGCCTATGCGGCGCCAGTGCAGCGCGTCACAATCCGCTAGCACGGTCTGATCATGCATATGTGATGTGAAAGCAACCGTGAAAAACGGGGATTCTAGCGCGATAGTGCCGGAATCGCCCGGCATGCATGCTTGTGGTGAAAAAGCTGGCACGTCACGGTAGGTATCTGCGAGCATTTCGCACAATCCACTATCTAGCCAGGTAAGCGGTGCATCTTCCAGGGACATGATGGCGCGCTCAATTACCTGTGCCGAATGCTCTGGGTTTTCCGTGGCGGCGATGAATTTTGGGTCTGTACGCCACCTGGTCGCCAAGTCCATATGGTCTCGCACGGTCTTGGCTACCAGGTGGGGTAGGTCTTGTGGTGTCCACATCGTAATTACTACTCTACTTTTATGCAGCGACCAGCTGTGAGTATTCTTCCCAGCCGTATGCATCCTCGTCGTCGATTACGTCAATTTCAGTTACGGCTTCTGCGAATGCCGCACCCTCGTCGGTGCATGCCCATGCTGGGGAGTGAAGCAAGTCGATACCGTTATCAATGGCGTAGGTGATTAGTGCGCGGGCGTGTCCCTCGCCTTGGAATTCTGGCTGGGTTTCGATGGCCATGATTTGGCCGGTTTCTGGGTTTGCGTATAGCGCGGAGACTAGCTGTCCGTCTTCGGTATGGGTTTCGATGATGGTGTAGATGTCGGTTTCACCTGGATAGCTTCCGCTGCGGTTGGTGGTGATCATTTTCGGTCCTTTCAATTTTTTGGCTTTTTCCTTGCCGTGTAATATAAGTATAGGTCATAATTTACGACCGGTCAAATTGAAACGAAGAATTAAATTCACTTGCCCTAGTTTTTCCCCTGTTTTCCCTATGTTTTCCCCACGGTTTTTGACCCATATTTGACCCATTTTGACCCAGAAACACCCTAAATCAGACCAAACGAGACTAAACGCAAAAACAGAAAAAACCCCCGCTACCTGGCGTTTCAGCTGGTAGCGGGGGTATAAAAATGTGCCCCAGGTGAGACTCGAACTCAC
>ERZ1023210.40-NODE-40-length-47794-cov-391.399631_pt1 | contig 47794 bp, 40 predicted proteins | sample MGYA00380446_ERZ1023210 | MGnify/ENA primary metagenome ERZ1023210 (study PRJEB33173, sample SAMEA4830300) | metagenome | study: EMG produced TPA metagenomics assembly of the PRJEB25223 data set...
TTGTAGGGTGGGCTGAAGCCCACCAACAAACAATCGTAAGATATTTTGGTGGGCTTCAGTAGTTGTAGGGTGGGCTTTAGCCCACCAACAAACAATCGTGAGATATTTTGGTGGGCTTCAGTAGTTGTAGGCTGGGCTTTAGCCCACCAACAAACAATCGTAAGATATTTTGGTGGGCTGAAGCCCACCCTACATTAAGTACGCATCATTCTATGCGTGCTTCTTTTTATTTTAGGAGCAATCATTATGATGATAGATAAACGCCTAATTAACACGGTGTCTGACAGCAAAAAATGGATTGGTGTCACAGTGTTATGGAATTGGGTGGCGTTAGTTGGCGGGATTATTAGTGCCGTCGTGTTTTCTTATATTTTACAAGCTGCTTATTTTCACGAATTAAGCCCGTTAAGTGCGGTCATTTTTGGCATCCTTTTGATTGCAGCATTGGCATTACGTGCTTTTGCGGGTAAAAAATCGGTGCAGGCGTCTTATTTTGCCAGCACAAAAGTGAAGCATGAATTGCGTAGCCTTATTTATCGTAAATTGGCTTCTATGCCGCTTAACCAAGTGAACCAGCAATCCACTTCAAGCATTATCCAAGTGGCATCAGAAGGTGTAGAACAGCTTGAAATTTACTTTGGGCGTTATTTGCCGCAGCTTTTTTATAGTTTGCTTGCACCGCTTACCCTCTTTGTTTTCTTGATTTTTTTCAGTTTTAAAACAGCCATTATTTTATTAATTTGCGTGCCGCTTATCCCTATGTCGATTATTGCGGTAAATAAAATTGCGAAAAAACTTTTGGCAAAATATTGGTCGATTTATGTGGGATTAGGCAGTAGCTTTTTAGATAACTTACAGGGGTTAATTACGCTAAAAATCTATCAAGATGATGCTTATAAAGCGAAAGAGATGGATAAAGAGGCTGAGCATTTCCGCAAAATCACTATGAAAGTGCTTACTATGCAGCTTAATTCAGTATCGCTAATGGATTTACTCGCTTATGGCGGCGCAGCAATCGGGATTTTAACCGCATTATTGCAATTCCAAGATGCACAACTCAGCGTGTTAGGCGTGATTTTATTTATTCTCCTTTCTTCCGAGTTCTTTATTCCACTTCGTTTGCTTGGTTCATTCTTCCACGTCGCGATGAATGGCAAAGCGGCTTCAGATAAGATCTTCACATTACTTGATACGCCAGTGGAAACCCAACAAAGTGCGGTAAATTTTGAGGCAAAAAATAACCTTCAAGTGGAAGTTAAAGATCTGCATTTTTCTTATAGTGAAGAAAAACCAGCGATTACAGGTTTAAATTTGAGTATCTTACCAAACCAACTTTCTGTATTTGTGGGTAAAAGTGGTTGCGGTAAATCAACTTTAGTTTCGTTGTTGATGGGCTTTAATAAAGCGCAACAAGGTGAGATTTTATTTAATGGACAAAACGCCCTCAATATTGACCGCACTTCTTTTTATCAAAAAGTATCATTGGTAAGCCATAGCAGTTATGTGTTTAAAGGCTCACTGCGTGAAAATATGACGATGGCGAAAATTGATGCTACAGACGAGCAAATTTATGCGTGTTTAGAACAAGTCAATCTTGCCCAATTCGTTCGTGATAATGGCGGATTAGATATGCAATTATTAAGCCGTGGCGCAAATTTATCGGGCGGTCAGATTCAACGTTTAGCCTTAGCGCGTGCTTTATTACACAATGCCGAGCTTTATATTTTTGATGAAGCGACCAATAACATTGATGTGGAAAGCGAAGAAATTATTTTGCAGTTCATTCAGCAATTTAAACAACAAAAAACCATTGTGATGATTTCTCACCGCTTGGCAAATGCGGTAAATGCGGACTGTATTAACGTACTTGACCAAGGCAAATTGATTGAGCAAGGCACACACGAAAGCTTAATGGCAAAACAAGGTGCGTATGCTGAAATGTTCCAACAACAAAAAGATTTAGAACAAATTAGAGAGGTGGCAAATGCGTAAAAATGGTTTTGTTGTAATGGGGCATTTGTTGAAATTAGTGACTCCACTTGCGCACATTATGGCGTTTACCATTACTATGGGTACGCTCGGTTTCCTTGCTGCCATCTTTATTATGGTGCTGGGTGCGACGGGGTTAGTGAATCTTCTTAACTTTGATACCCATTTAAGTTTCTCTGGAATTTTGACCGCACTTATTGTATTGGCGGTGGCTCGTGGTGCATTGCGTTATTTAGAGCAAATGTCAGGGCATTATATCGCCTTTAAATTATTGGCATTATTGCGCGACAAAGTGTTTTCTTCTTTACGCCGTTTGGCTTTTGTGAAGTTGCAAGATAAACAAGCAGGGCAATTAGTGTCTTTAGTGACTAATGATATTGAATTACTCGAAGTGTTTTATGCGCACACCATTGCACCAATTATGATTGCGTTCTTTACCTCTGCGATTTTATTGTTGGTCTTTGCCCAGCTTTCAAGCTGGTTTGTACTTGTGGCATTGGCTGCTTATTTAACAGTTGGCGTGATTTTACCGATTATTACCACCAAATTGGCACGTGAAGATGGCAGACGTTATCGTGAATTAGTGGGCGAAATGAATGACTTCTTCCTCGACAGCGTGCGTGGTATGAAAGAAATTCAGCTTTTCGGTTATGCAAAACAACGTTTAGATGAAATTCAACAACGCAGCCAAAAAATCGATACGGCGTTTGAGCGTATCAAAGACCAAGAAGCGAAAGTTCGTGTTTATACTGAAGTGGCAGTATCTGTTTTCAACATTATTATGCTATTTACTGGCTTAATTTTATTTAGCTTAGATAAAATTGATTTCGCTGCCTTTTTAATCGGCGTGATTTTATTGATGTCGAGCTATGGGCCAGTTATCGCCTTAAGTAACCTCTCAAGCAACTTGTTACAAACCTTGGCTTCTGGCGAACGAGTATTAAGTTTATTAGCGGAAGAACCAGAGTTAAAAGATGTAGAAAGTGCGGTAGATTTAAAAGATGTTTCTCGCATTGATGTCGAGAATGTAAACTTCGCTTACGGCGAAGAACAAATTTTATCGGATGTCAGCTTATCTGTGAAAAAAGGCGAAATATTAGGGATTCACGGCAGAAGCGGCAGCGGTAAAAGTACCTTGTTGAAATTGCTGATGCGTTTTTATGATCCAAAATCAGGTAGCATTAAAATTAACGGCGAAACCTTACCGAATATCAACACTTGCAGTTTGCGTGACAATATGGCGTACATTACTCAGCAAACCTATATTTTCAACGAAACCATTGAAGAAAATATTCGCCTTGCTCGCCGTGATGCAACCTTAGAAGAAATTATGGAAGCGGCGAAGAAAGCCTCAATTCACGATTTTATTTTAAGTTTGCCACAAGGTTATCAAACAAAAATGACCGAATTGGGCGGCAATCTCTCTGACGGAGAAAAACAACGTATCGGTATTGCCCGAGCATTTTTACACAATGCACCGATTATCTTGCTTGATGAGCCGACCAGCAATTTGGATAGCTTAAACGAAGCAATGATTTTGAAATCATTACTCGATGTGAAAGCTGAAAAATTGATTATTCTCGTCAGCCATCGTCAATCTACCATGGCTATTTGCGATCAGGTAATTGGTATAGAAAACGGCAGAATGTCCTAAACTAAGACAACAAAAAATCGCACTGTTAAAGGTGCGATTTTTTTGTTTCTAATACTAAATATTCAAAATTTTATAAAGGTCATCCAAATAATGAATGGATTGAATTTTACGAATTGTGCGGGATTTTCCTCGAATTAAAATGGTTTCAGTACTGGCTAAATTGCCTTTGCGGGAGATACCTTTAAGCAAATCGCCATTGGTAATGCCTGTTGCAGTAAATACAAGGTTGTCATCACGCACGAGATCTTCAAGTTTTAACACTTCATTCACTTTTACGCCCAGTGCTGCACAGCGTTGAATCTCATTAGCTGCAATTTTTTTATTTTCTTCGGTGTCGCTTTTTACTTCATTGCGTGGGATTAAACGAGCTTGCATATCACCACCTAATGCTCGAATGGCTGCAGCAGCTGCCACGCCTTCTGGCGCACCACCAATTCCATAAAGAAGATCGACTTCAGCATCAGGTAAGCAGCAAAGCACAGAACCTGCCACATCGCCATCAGGAATTGCCAATACTTTCGCGCCCAAGTTATGTATTTGTTTAATTACAGCATCGTGACGTGGTTTGGCTAATACCATTACGGTAAGGTCAGAAAGGGATTTTCCTAGCTTAGATGCGATGCGGCGAAGATTTTGTTCCAGTGGTAAATTTAAATCAATGATGCCTTTTACATTTGAACCTACCACTAATTTTTCCATATACATATCAGGTGCTTTTAAAAAGGTATTTTTGCCACCTGCAGCCAAGACAGAAATAGCATTAGATTGCCCCATTGCGGTCATACGTGTACCATCAATAGGATCTACTGCGATAGAAACTAATTCCCCTAAGCCAGAACCGACTTTTTCGCCAACATAAAGCATTGGGGCTTCATCAATTTCGCCCTCTCCTATAAAGATTTCAGCGTCCATATGAATCAAATTCAGCATATAACGCATCGCTTTTACCGCTGCATCGTCTGCCGCATTTTTATCTCCTCGACCAAGCCACGTGTAAGCTGCTAGAGCGGCGGCTTCTGTTACTCGTGAAAATTCGATGGCTAATGCTCGATTCATTATTATTCTCCTTCTGCTTATTTTTCAAGATTATGGTAAAAATAGCATCATTCTATCACTGAGTAATCGTTTGCATAATAAATTTTTATTCAATGCTTTAAAAAGGTAAATTTACTGGGTAAAATACCCCCAAACTTACCCATATTTAAAAGGAAATCATTATGTCTTTAGAAATTTTAGACCAGCTTGAAGAAAAAATTAAACAAGCGGTAGAAACTATCCAATTACTTCAATTAGAAGTTGAAGAATTAAAAGAGAAAAACGCAGAATCTCAAAGAAATATCGAAAACTTACAAACTGAAAATGAACAGCTGAAAAACGAACATCGTAATTGGCAAGAGCATATTCGTTCATTACTTGGTAAGTTTGATAACGTTTAATTGTAATAAAAGGCTTAGATTTTCTAAGCCTTTTTGTTTTAATCATTTCAATAATTTTCTTTTCTCTTTGAGAAAAAATAAATATAGGATAATAAAATGCACATTTGCATTCTTTCAGGCAGCACTTTAGGTGGTGCGGAATATGTTGCCGAGCATTTAAACGATGTTTTAGAAACTCAAGGTTTCTCCACCGCACTTTTTCACGGACCAAATTTATCTGACATTGAAAACGAGAAAATTTGGCTGATTGTTACTTCAACGCATGGTGCAGGCGAATTGCCAGACAATTTAAAACCCCTATTTGATGAATTAGCGAATAGCCAAAAGGATTTTTCAGATGTTCGCTTTGCGGTCGTTGGATTAGGTAGTTCTGATTATGATACTTTTTGCTATGCAGCGGACAAAGTGGAGCAAACACTTCAAGCAAAAAGTGCGGTAAAAATTTGTGAGACTTTAAAAATTGACGTGTTAAACGTGGATGATCAAGAAAGTTATGCTGAAGAATGGTTACCGAGTTTTATTGAGGGATTGAAATGATCGCCCTAATTCAGCGTGTGTCTCAAGCAAAAGTGAATGTAAAGGGCGAAACAATAGGGAAAATTGGCAAAGGTTTGTTAGTTTTGCTTGGTGTAGAAAAAGAAGATAACCGAGAAAAAGCGGATAAACTCGCTGAAAAAGTGCTTAATTATCGAATTTTCAGTGATGAAAATGACAAGATGAATTTAAATGTTCAACAAGCGCAGGGGGAATTACTTATCGTTTCGCAATTTACATTAGCAGCGGATACGCAAAAAGGTTTACGCCCGAGTTTTTCAAAAGGTGCGTCCCCAGCATTGGCTAATGAATTATATGAATACTTTATCCAAAAGTGCGCAGAGAAATTACCTGTTTCAACAGGGCAATTTGCAGCGGATATGCAAGTGAGCTTAACAAATGATGGGCCTGTGACGTTTTGGTTAAATGTATAATAAGAAAATCTAAGTTGGCAATAAGCTCACTGTTTTACATTTGTTTTATTAAATGGTTTAGTTAATGGAATATTCTCGTTAAAGCGTATAAATTCCATCAATTAATAATGAACCATATATTCAACAAGGTTGGTAAGCAAAAAGGCGGACTGAAGCCCTCCATTGCTCCCTCACCCATAAATGGGCGTCTCCTTTCACCAATGGTCACTTAATAATAACGAGCAATCGCTTATTATTTCACTAATAAAAATGCGATGAAATTCTTTTCAAATTGCACCGCACTTTTAAGAATATAAGAATAGTAAATTATTGTCGAATTAAAAGAGCAACGGCTTCACAAGCAATCCCCTCTTGTCTTCCTGTAAAGCCTAATTTTTCGGTAGTCGTTGCTTTTACATTAACTTGCTCAATATCACATAGGATATCTTCAGCTATTTTGGCACGCATTGCATCAATATGTGGGCGCATTTTAGGTGCTTGAGCGATGATGGTAATATCAACATTACCTATTTTATATCCCTTTTCTTGTACTTGGCGAAACGCTTCACGCAGTAAACCTCGACTATCCGCATTTTTATATTGCATATCGGTATCGGGGAAAAGTTTTCCAATATCGCCTAAAGCTGCAGCCCCTAAGATTGCATCAGTTAATGCGTGTAATGCCACATCTCCATCTGAGTGCGCAATAAAGCCCGTATGATAAGGCACTTCTACACCACCAATAATTAATGGTCGATCTTCGCCAAAAGCGTGAACATCAAAGCCGTGTCCAATTCTGATCATAATTTATTCCTTGTTAAATAAAATTCTGCTAATGCTAAATCTTCTGGACGAGTCACTTTTAAATTATCGCTACGTCCAGCCACTAAGTGCGGTCTAAATCCAGCAAGTTCTATCGCTGATGCTTCATCTGTTATATTCGCACCTTGTTGAATTCCTGTGGAAAGCGCATCTCTTAATATATCTACTGGGAAAAACTGCGGTGTCATTGCTTGCCAAAGCTGGCTACGATCTTCTGTTTTTACAATACATTGCTGATTGTCCGCTCGTTTAATCGTATCTGTTACTGGGATTGCCAAAATCGCACCTTGTTTATCTTCAATAGCTAACAATTTATCAATATCAGCATGTTGTAAACAAGGGCGGGCAGCATCATGAACAAGCACCCAGGCATTTTTTTCCGCAATTGCATTTAAACCATTTAAGACAGATTCAGCTCGCGTTGTGCCACCTTCCACTAACTGAATTTTAGGATCGAGCGATAGTGTAGAAATATAAGGATCATCTTTGCTTACCGCCAAGATAATTTTAGATACAGCAGGATAAGAAAGCATCACATCGAGTGTATGTTCAAGCAGTGTTTTGCCAAGCAGCGTTAAATATTGTTTCGGTTTATCCGCTTGCATCCGTGAACCAACACCAGCCGCGGGCAAGACCGCAATAATTGAACGAGTCATTATTTACTCTCTTTTACAATATGATAGAACACTTCATTTTCTTTCACTAAGCCATGTTGCATTCGTGCGCGTTCTTCGATCGCTTCAAAACCTTTTGTTAATCCTTGAATTTCTGCATTAATACGCTGATTACGTTGAGATAGCTTTTCATTTTCTGCTTGATTTTCCTTAATTTTCTCAGCATTTTGACGATAATCTAAAAAACCGTTACTGCCAAACCAAAAATTATATTGAAACAATACTAATACAGAAAGAAGGATTAAAATAAGAAGTCGCATACGGATATTTATTGTGAGTAAAATTTTAACCTGTTTACCGTGAAAAATTAGGAAAAACGATAAAATGAAAGAAAGTGCGGTTAAAAATTCTTTTATTTTAACCGCACTTTTTTGTATAAAAATTATTTTCTAGAGAGAGGTGGAACAAAGGTTAAACCTAAATCCCAAGGTTGCTCAATCCAAGTATTTTGTGGAATATCAATTACGTAATCATCCACTAATTCCGCACCTGCAGGTTTTGCAAATACAGTGACAAATTTTGCATTAGGGTACATTTGACGAATCGCACGTGCCGTATTACCCGTATCAACTAAATCATCTACCACGATAAATCCTTCGCCGCCATTTGGCACTTGGGCTGCATGAAGAACTTGTAGTTCACCTTGATTGTTATGATCGTGATAACTTGCGATACAAACGGTTTCAATATGACGAAGACCCAATTCTCTAGCCAATACAGCCGCTGGAAACAAACCACCGCGACTCACCGCAATAATACCTTTCCATTGGGAAGCTGGAAGTAAACGTTCTGATAATCTGCGGGCATGCATTTGAAACATATCCCAAGTTACCACATATTTTTCGCTCATAATTGCACCTTAGTTTAAATTTATCGAGAAATAAAAAATTGTGTAAGGATAACCCGAAATGGCGTTTTATGCTATTATTTCGTAAATATTTTCAGTAAAAAGGAGCAACTATGTCTGAAATTACAACACTTCAACCTTCACTGTTATGGAAATGGTTCGATCAAATTTGTGCAATCCCTCATCCTTCTCATTATGAAGATACGTTAGCTAACTTTATTGTAAATTGGGCAAAAGAAAAGCATTTTTTTGTTGAACGCGATGAAGTGGGGAATATTCTCATTCGTAAACCCGCGACGAAAGGAATGGAAAATCACACGCCTGTTGTGCTACAAGCCCATCTAGATATGGTGCCACAGGCTAATGAAGGCAATCCACATGATTTTACCAAAGATCCAATTCAACCTTATATTGATGGAGAATGGGTGAAAGCACGAGGTACCACATTAGGAGCTGACAATGGTATCGGTTTAGCCTCTACTTTAGCGGTGTTAGAAAGCAATGATTTAGCCCATCCACCTCTTGAAGTGCTTTTAACAATGACAGAAGAAACAGGCATGGATGGCGCAAAAGGCTTACGTCATAGCTGGTTACAATCTGAAATTTTAATCAATACAGATACCGAAGAAATTGGCGAAATTTACATTGGTTGTGCGGGCGGGATTAACGCAAACTTTGAAATTCCCGTTCAATATGAAACCAATACGTTTGAGCGCAGCGCACAAATCACCCTTAAGGGTTTACGTGGCGGCCACTCTGGCGGCGATATCCATACAGGGCGTGCAAATGCAATTAAAGTGTTAGCGCGAGTATTAGCAAAACTTTCTCAAAATCAACCGCACTTTGCTCTCTCTGATATTCGTGGTGGCTCAATTCGTAATGCAATTCCTCGAGAAGCAGCAGCTGTGTTAGCCTTTAATGGCGATGTAAAAACCATAGAAAGTGCGGTAGAAAATCTCGCGGTTGTGCTTAAAGAAGAATTAGCAATTGCAGAACCTAATTTCACACTTTTTGTAGAATCCGCAGAAAAAGCCCCTACCGTATTCACCGCACAAAGCACTCAAACGGTTATTAACGCACTCAACGTATTACCAAATGGCGTAATCCGCAATAGTGATGTAGTTAAAAATGTTGTAGAAAGTTCATTAAGCGTTGGCGTATTGAAAACAGAAGGTAATGTTGTAAAAAGCACTATTTTAGTTCGTTCATTAATTGAAAGCGGTAAATATTACGTAACTGAAATGCTCAGCTCACTTGCAATCTTAGCAAATGCAAAAGTCGAGTTTTCTGCACCTTATCCGGGCTGGCAACCTGTAAATGACTCAACTATCTTAGACGTTACTCGCAAACATTATGCTGAAGTGCTAGGCGAGCAACCTGTAGTGAAAGTCATTCACGCAGGATTAGAATGTGGTCTTTTAAAAGAACATTATCCAAACATTGAAATGATTTCTGTTGGGCCAACAATCCGAAATGCTCACTCACCAGATGAAAAAGTGGAAATCGCAACAGTACAAACCTATTGGGATTTATTGACAAGAGTACTTGCCGATATTCCTGCGAAGTAATCTAATATTAATTAAAAGTGCGGTTAAAATTTCTTTTGTTTTAACCGCTCTTTTATTTTTTTCGTTTCGCTCTTGGGTGCGCCTGATCGTACACTTCTGCTAGATGTTGGAAATTTAAGTGAGTATAAATTTGTGTGGTGGAAAGGTTGCTATGCCCAAGCAATTCTTGCACGGCGCGTAAATCAGAACTGGCTTCCAACATATGCGTCGCAAAAGAATGACGTAATTTGTGCGGATTAAGATGGCTATTTAAGCCTTGACGAATACCCCAAGTTTCTAAACGTTTTTGAATGGCTCGATGAGAAATACGATTTCCAAGCTGGCTAACAAATAGTGCCTCACCTTTTGGGTTAAATAATGCCCGCACTTTTAACCATTCTTGAATGGCATGCGAAGCGTAACGCCCAAACGGCACTACACGCTCTTTGTTACCTTTCCCGATAACGCGTACTTCCCGCACACGAGTATTAATGCTGTTTAAATCTAAGCCTTGTAATTCAGATAAACGCAAACCCGAACTATACATTAATTCCAAAATCGCACGATCACGAATATCAATTGGCTCTTTGCTATCGTTGGCAAGCAATTGTTGAACTTGCTCGCCATCCATATTTTTCGGTAAATGCCTGCCTTGTTTCGGTGCAGAAATGCCTGTGGCAGGATTTACTTTTAATTCGCCTTGTTGCACTAAAAAACTGAGAAATCGACGCAATGCGGATAAACGCAAAGCCAAGCTTTTTTCTTTTAAGCCTTGTTTTTTGCTTTCCGCTAAAATAAAGCGCACCACGCTAGGCGTCACTTGTGTCCAAGAATGAATATCTTGTTGCGCTAAGATTTTGATGGTGGCATCAAGCTGATGTTGATAATTAGTGATTGTGTGAGGACTCATTTGGCGTTCAATCCGCAAATAATCCCAATAACGGTTTAACGCTGTTAGCATGACAAACTCAATTCAAATAAACGTTCTTTCGGGTTCAATTTAAACCCTTCCGATTCCAACATTGAATATTGATTTTGCGCTAATTCCGCCACTAAACGATTGGATTGCGTGAAATGCACAAAGTCTTTTGCTTTAGAAATCAATGCCGCATAAATTTCTGTTTGTTGAGCATGTTCCAACACAAAAATATCGGTGATTTGCCAATAACGTTGCAATTGTAAAGAAGAAAGGCGAGGGAAAAGCTGCACAAAGCCAATAGCCTTTTCGTTCTCATCCACCGCAATAAAAAACAGGCTTTCATTAAAACGCATACGATTGGTTAAAAAAGCCAAGGTACGTTCTGGATTTTCTGCTTGCCCATAGGCTTGGCGATAGGCTTCAAAAAGAGGAAGAAGCACTTCAATATTCCATTGTTCAGCTTTGAAAAGTTTCATAATTGGTTATTTTTTATTGGTTCCATACAGGTAATTGTAGCTTTTTAGCTCAAGATAATCATCTTTCTGTGAGAATTTTTTTAATTTTATGATCTTCTGCAAAGAATAGGGGCGAAATTTTGGTATAGTAAGCAAGTTAATTTTATCAACTATGGAGAAACAAAAATGGCACGTCGTCCTTTAGTTATGGGTAACTGGAAATTAAACGGTAGCAAAGCATTCACGAAAGAATTAATCGAGGGATTAAAAGCGGAATTACATGATGTAACAGGTTGTGATGTAGCAATTGCCCCTCCCGTTATGTATTTAGGTACGGCTGAAGCAGCACTTTCTGGTTGTGGTTGCAGCTGTGGCGGTAAAAGTGTGATTCAATTAGGTGCACAAAACGTAGATATCAATGTGAAAGGTGCATTTACTGGTGATATTTCTAGCGAAATGTTAAAAGATTTTGGTGCAAAATATATCATTATTGGCCACTCTGAACGCCGCACTTATCATAAAGAAAGCGACGAATTTGTGGCGAAAAAATTTGGTGCATTAAAAGAAGCTGGTTTAGTGCCAGTATTATGTATTGGTGAATCTGAAGCAGAAAACGAAGCAGGCAAAACAGAAGAAGTATGTGCGCGTCAAATTGATGCAGTCATCAATGCATTAGGCGTAGAAGCATTCAACGGTGCAGTGATCGCATACGAACCAATCTGGGCGATTGGCACGGGTAAATCTGCGACTCCAGCACAAGCACAAGCAGTTCATGCATTTATCCGTGGTCACATCGCGGCGAAATCTCAAGCTGTGGCAGAGCAAGTAATTATTCAATACGGCGGTTCTGTAAATGATGCAAATGCCGCTGAATTATTTACTCAGCCAGACATCGATGGCGCATTAGTGGGTGGTGCATCATTAAAAGCCCCTGCATTTGCAGTAATTGTTAAAGCAGCAGCTGCAGCGAAAAACTAATTTTCAGTTAATTAGAATAACAACAAAAGTGCGGTAAATTTTTACCGCACTTTTTTATATCTTATATATTTTTGATGAATGGGTTAGTAAGCGGTATCAATCGGTAATTCTGCTCTGCACCATCCATCAAATCCGCCAATCATACTAAATACATTTTCATAGCCTTGTTCCACGAGAAAAGTCGCTACATTTCGACTGCTCACGCCGTGATAACAACTCACAATAATAGGCGAATCAAAATCTGCTAGTTCTTCAAATTGCAAAAAACTTTGGTTTGTTAAATGAAAAGCACCTTTAGGATGTGAATAAGTAAAGCGTATATTATCTCGAATATCGACTAATATTGCGCCTTGTTGCATCATTTCCCAAGCTTGTTGTGGAGTTATTTCTTTAAATGACATTTATAAACTTCCTTTTGCGTGTTGTTTGTAAACGCCATCAACCATAACAAGAATCATCGCGATGACTAAACAAATAAAAAGTGGGTAGCTTTCGCTATCAATTTGTTCTCCGATCAAAAATGATACGCATAGCATCATAATAGTTTCAACATAACCAAGCAGACCGAGTAAATTCATAGGAAGCATATTACTGGCTATTACATAGGCAATTAACGCAGTACCGCTGATTAATCCTAGTAATACAAGCAGCCCCCAAATAAACGGATTGGTTTGTTGTACTGTCGCGAAATCTGTTTGTAAAGCAAAATAAATACTGACAGGCATAAGGCTTAACATTTCTAAACAAAAGGAGGCAAGATCGGTATTTTTTAATGCTTTTCGGATAGAAAAATATGCGGTGTAACCTAAACAGATAACAATGGCTTCCCAAGAAAGACCGCCTTTTAGCACAATATTAGAAATTACGCCTAATGTTGCAATGATAACTGCAATAAATTTGAATGTTGAAATGCGTTCTTTAAAAAACACGCGACCTGCCGCCACCATTACAATTGGTAAAAGTAGATAACCAAAAGATACGCTTAATGAACTGCCATTATTCGGTGCCCAAAGAAAAAGCCACATTTGAAAGCCCATTAATAATCCGCAAAGTAAATATGACAATGCTAAGTGCGGTCGTTTTTGAATGCGTTTTAAACGTTCAATTAAAGCCGCTTTTTGTTTAAATAATGTGACGGACAACAGGACAAAAGGAAAAGTAAATATCATCCGATAACCGAAAATATCTGTGCCACTCAAAGGTTTTAGTAACGTAGAAAAATAATACATATAGCCAAATAGAAAAGAGGCTAATAATGAAACGAGAATACCTTTAAACATAAGAAATCCTTATTTTAAACCACTATTTATTCTATTCTAACATCGCCCAAAATGCACGGACTAGGGGCTGTTCGAGATTTCTTTTTTGGGTGCAAATACCTAATTCAAAAGGCTCAATAGGTTTATCAAGATTAAGTCTGGAAATTTGGTTATTCATTGGGCTGCTGTCAATTACTGCATCAGGCAACATTGCTAATCCAAATCCTAATCCCACCATTGGCACAATTCCTTCGTGTCCCGCAACAGTAGCATAAATTTTCGGGTGTTTAATTTGTTTCTCCCTTAACCATTGTTCAATTCGCTGCCGAGCGTGCCCTTCAATAGGGAAAATAAAAGGCATTTGCTGCCAATCAATAGGTTTTTCTTGCAATAATTGTGTCGCCAAACAAGCCACTCGTGGGGCAATTAGGGACAAACTAATATCATCTATTTTATGAAACACTACACTAGAGGGCAGATTATTTGGTTTCCCCGCAAGTGCGAGATCGACTTGTTGTGCTTGAATTAATTCTAGTGCTAACGCTGGATCACCCGTAGTCAGTTGAATTTCCACTTTAGGATAACGCTGGCGAAACTGTTTAAGTACGTGCGGAAGATGGCTATAAGATGCGGTTACAGAACAAAAAAGTTTAATTTCACCGCAAAGTTCATCGGATTCATCTTTGAGTTGTTGTTTAAATTGTTGCCAGTTTTGCCATTCTGTTTTAGCAAATTGTAAAAATTTCTCGCCATATTCAGTAAGTTTGACTTGACGATTATCACGAATAAAAAGTGTCTTCCCTAACTCGTCTTCCAATCGTTGAATTTGACGGGAAAGCGTAGAGGGAGACATGTGGTTTTGGGTGGCAGTTTTGGCGAAATTTTGGGTTTCTGATAATTTGATGAATAAGTTGAGATCGTTGAAGTCCATAATGATATCTATTTTATTTAAGTCAGGGTTTCGCCTGACGGCGACTTACTTTCTTTTGCTTGTACAAAAGAAAGTAAGCAAAGAAAAATACACCCCAGTTAAATCGCTGATCTTTGTTTTGTTTCAATTTTCTTTACGGCAATTTTCTAAACTCGCTGCGCTCAAACAGACGAAAATTGCCTAAAAATTGAAAGTCACAAAGGCGATTTATATGGGGCTTAAGATGTATTAACACATTATTTGAAAGTGAAGTTGATTATAAGATTGTTTTTATAATGAAAAATATTCAATTTTTAACCGCACTTTAAATCAAAGAAAGAATAAAATATTTTCCCTTCTTTGCCGCCTGAAAAATTGGAAATTTGTAGGAAATTTTCGTCTGTTTGAGCGCAGCGAGTTCAGAAAATTTCCGTTAAGCAAATTTTCAATTTTTCAGGAAATAAGGCAAAGCAGGGTGTGCTTTCTTTTTGCCTACTTTTACTTTGCACAAGCAAAGAAAAAGTAGGTCGCTCATCGAGCGAAATACGATGCTAATTCACAAAAAAACAAAATAATTGCACAAATCGCAACATTACATTCCCATAATATCACTTTACGCAATCATAAAAAATCCTATAATTAACCCACAACAAAAAAATATGCAAACACAACATCATACAATTATCAACCTTATACAATTAGGGACAACAAAATGGCTAACTATTTCAACACATTAAATTTACGTCAAAAATTAGACCAATTAGGTCGTTGTCGTTTTATGGATCGCGAAGAATTTGCAGATGAAGCAAACTTCTTAAAAGGCAAAAAAATCGTTATCGTGGGCTGTGGTGCGCAAGGTTTAAACCAAGGTTTGAATATGCGTGATTCTGGCTTAGATATTAGCTATGCCTTACGCCCAGAAGCGATTGCAGAAAAACGTGCATCGTTCCAACGCGCAACCGAAAATGGTTTTAAAGTGGGTACTTATGAAGAATTAATTCCAACTGCAGATTTAGTCGTAAACTTAACGCCAGACAAACAACACTCTAAAGTAGTTGCCGATGTCATGCCTTTAATGAAAAAAGACTCTGCATTTGGTTATTCACACGGATTCAACATTGTTGAAGTTGGCGAAGAAATCCGTAAAGATATTACGGTTGTGATGGTTGCGCCAAAATGTCCAGGTACTGAAGTACGTGAAGAATACAAACGTGGTTTCGGTGTGCCAACATTAATCGCGGTTCATCCTGAAAATGACCCGAAAGGCGAAGGCATGGCGATCGCAAAAGCATGGGCTGCTGCAACTGGCGGTCATAAAGCAGGTGTTTTAGAATCTTCATTCGTGGCAGAAGTAAAATCTGACTTAATGGGTGAGCAAACAATCCTTTGCGGTATGTTACAAGCAGGCTCTATCGTATGTTATGACAAATTAGTGGCAGACGGTAAAGATCCTGCATACGCAGGTAAATTAATCCAATACGGTTGGGAAACCATTACCGAGGCATTAAAACAAGGTGGTATCACATTAATGATGGATCGCTTGTCAAACAGTGCAAAATTACGTGCATTTGAACTGGCTGAACAAATCAAAGAAAGCCTTGGTTTTTTATATTACAAACACATGGATGACATCATTAGCGGTCACTTCTCTGCAACAATGATGGCAGACTGGGCAAATGGCGACAAAGATTTATTCGCATGGCGTGAAGCAACAGGTAAAACAGCCTTTGAAAATGCACCAAAATATGATGGCAAAATTAGCGAACAAGAATATTTTGATAACGGCGTATTAATGATCGCAATGGTGAAAGCTGGTGTAGAATTAGCCTTTGATGCGATGGTTGCAAGCGGTATTTATGAAGAATCAGCTTACTACGAATCACTTCACGAATTGCCATTAATTGCGAACACCATTGCGCGTAAACGTTTATACGAAATGAACGTGGTAATTTCTGATACCGCAGAATATGGTAATTATTTGTTCTCTAACGTAGCGACCCCAATTCTTGCAAAAGAAATTATCCCTAACCTTCAAAAAGGCGATTTGGGCGAGCCAACTCCAGCAGTGGAAGTCGATAACATTACCTTACGCGATGTAAACGATGCAATTCGCAACCATCCTGTTGAATTAATCGGTCAAGAATTACGTGGTTATATGACAGATATGAAACGTATCGCAGTTGCAGGTTAATGTTAAATTGAACTGAATTAAAAACCGACTTTGTCAATATAAAGTCGGTTTTTTCATAGATAAAATTAATCATAAAAATGCACGTTAATTACAACGTGCATTTTTCTTATTTAAGCATCCATCGACATACAAAGTAAAGTTAATGGATGAATACAAGTCACGTTAGATGACATATCAATTTGCCATTTACAGGTTTGACATTCAGATATAACGTAATCAAATCCACCCTCGTTAATATTATCGAATAGATTTTTACCAATAGATTGTGAAATTTCATAGTTTTCTGATTTAAAACCGTAAGTCCCTGCAATACCACAGCATTGGCTAGGTAACATAATGATTTCTAAACCCGGAATTTTTTTCAACACTTCCAAAGTATAAGGTGCCCAACCTGCTTTATCTACGTGACAGGCAGTGTGATAAGCCACTCTAAGTTTAAGTGGTTTCAACGGTAATGTTTTACCCTCTTTGAAAAGCTGATATAAAAATGGGGTTACCATATGGATATGCGGACGGACTTTGGCGTTATCGATACCTAAAATATGATGGTATTCGTCACGCAGATTAAGTGAACAACTTGATGCCTCACTAATCACATCTATTCCATTTTCATCTACCATTTTTCCAATGTAATCGGTATTGAATTGTGCAATATTACGAGCGCGATTAGGAAAACCGTTTACCATTAATGGTAAGCCACAGCATTTTTCTTTTTCTAATAACATTACCCCAATGTTCATCGCATTGAACACTTTAAGGAATTCTTTGCCAAGCTGTGGATTATTATAATTAACATAACAACCGTGGAAATATGCTACTTTTCGCTCAAATTTTTGTTGGTCTTGTAACGCATTTTTCATATACCAGCTACGGAACGTACCAAACGCATATTTAGGTAAAGTACGTTTCTTACTGATATTAAGGGTTTTTTCCAACATAAATCTGGTGGCTTTCAGACCCGTAATGGTGTTCACAATGGGGGCAAGTGGAGTATTGATTTTCCCCATTACATCTGTGTTACTTAAAATCGCATCACGCAATTTATTCATTAACGGTTTTTTAGACTGCGCTAAGTGATTATTACGTGCACGTACAATTAAATCGCCAATTTTCACATCAGACGGACAAGCCACTTCACAACGTTTACAGTTAGTGCAATATTTAAGTGCTTCATCATAAAGTTCAGCAGATTTTAAGCGTAAACGCTCGCCATCAGGCCCTGATTGTTTTGGCCCTGGATAAAGCGGATTATTACGTGAAACAGGACAAACAGCAGTACAAGCAGTACATTTAATACAGCTTTCAAAACTTTCATCAATATATTTATAGCTTTCAGGCGAATTAAGGGATTGTTTTGCACTATCAATGAGTCGTTGAATATTATTATCCATATTATTCCCCCTTATTTCGCCAAGATTTCATCAGCAACCGCCAAGGCAGTTACAACTGCGACACCCGAACCACAACCAAGCTCAAGGGCATTAAAACCACCAATCACATTACCGACGGCATATAAATTCGTTAAATATTGACCGCACTTTTTCACTTGGCACAGGGCATTAATCGCTACGCCTGCTGATTGATAAGGTTGTGGATGAGCAAAGCGATGAGCAGTCCAAGTGAAACGATCTTTATCGTTAAACCCTTCAACACCGATAATATCGGATTCAAAAACTGGCTCATAAATTTTATCAAATTCGGAAATAAGCCCTTTGCTGAAGAAACTTCCTGACGCCAATACAAAATTATCTGCAGTAATTTCTTCATCTTCGAGCAAGCGAGTGTTGATACAAAGTACTTGATTTCCTTCAAATGTTGCGCTCAATGCACTGTCGCCATTAATCATTAAACCACCAAGGGATTCAAATTTATGACGTAATTGAATACGTTGGCGCATACCAAGTAATGATGGTGGCAGTGTTGGTAATTCAAATAATGCAAGTTTAGTTGCATCACGAAGTGCGGTCATAAATTCTTGGTTTTCTAAACCAAAGCAAGCAGGTAAAAAGACCGCTTCTGCACCTTGTGCTGATTCAATGATTTCTTTAACAAGATCATTGAACGCAAGTTTGTGCTCTAGAAGTTGAGAGATATTTACACTACGGAACTCACGAGCATTTTTGCGAAGTTCATCTAATTGTGGAATATTTAAGAAACCACTCGTTACTTCACAATGTTCAAATTGTGGGTTTAACACTAAATTTGCCGCTAAAAGTTGAGGTTGAAAATCGTGATAACCTTCAATACCAAGCACTGCAATACGTTTATGCGGAAAAGGTTCATTACCTTGCACAGTTGGCACGCTATTTGGCGAAAGCCACGCACCGCGTAAACTGCCTAAGCCTGTTACACGCCAGTGATTTTTTTCCGTAGAACCAATTAAATCAAGATTTAATTCATTGGCTAAACGTTCAAAATCTTGTGCTTTAGCAAGCACTTTCTCTGCACCCAATAAACTATAAGGGTGGGCAGGTAATTCATTGCGAAGTGCGGTAATATTTTCTTTTAAATTTTCTACTGCGCGATTTTCCCCATATGTCGTTGATGGCATACGGCTTAATAAATCTAAAGAGCCAGATGCAAAATCAATGGCCGCTTGACCGTTGTTGATAATCACGCAACGTTTGCCGCATTGTTGAAGGGCGATGCCACAGGTTAAACCCGCCAAACCACCGCCAATAATGGCTACATCAAAATTCATTGCTATCCGTCCCTTGTTGTGCTTGTTCATCAAGCGGTTTCACATCATTTAAACCTAATACACTACCATACATCCAAGAGGTAAATTCGGCTTCGCGAATAGCTTCCCCCCAAGCAATCGGTTCAATACCACGCCAGCGTTCTTCCATAAAGGCGGAAAGTTGAGTAGTTGATTGACGTGGTGTTGCCACTTCAAAACGATTCATTAGTCCTGCGGCACGACACGCACAGAGTTCAGCTTGACAAGTTCCCATTCCAACTCGGGAGCGACGACGTAAATCGACGAGATTATTTACATCCAGTTCATCAATAGCGTAACGAACTTCCCCCGCTGTTACCGCTTCACATTCGCAAACCATTGAACGATCTAAACGTTCTTTTTCAAGCAAACGAGTAGCCCGTGAACCGTGACGATATACGGCAGAATAACGAATAGTACTTGGTAATGAAATGACTTTTTGATTGGTCTCTTGACGACTTTCAGTAGAGCCTGGCAAAGGTTGCTCTGCAGTCACACAACGTGCCGTTTTATTGAGTTTTTTACAAACAAGGTCAGTCGCCCATTCAGCCATTAAACGATAAGTCATTAACTTACCGCCAGTGATAGTAATAAAGCCATCTAAGCCATCACGTTCTGCGTGGTCAAGTAGCACGATACCACGACTCACATTTCGACCTGATGGATCATCATCGCTTGCAACTAATGGTCGCACCCCAGCATAAGCACGTAATACGCGAGTATGACGCAAGCTAGGTGCGAGTTTTTCACCTTCACGGAAAAGAATATCCACTTCCTCTGGTGTTACTTCCATATTATCAATTTGATCATAAGGAATGCGGCTAGATGTTGTTCCGATCACACAAATTGTATCGCCAGGGACGAGAATATCCGCATCAGCAGGTTTACGGCAGCGGTTAATTACAAGTTTATTAATGCGATGACCCATTACGAGTAATGCGCCTTTTGCAGGGAACATTTTAATTTTGAGATCGGCATATTCCGCAATCCCTTGTCCCCAAATACCACCAGCATTTACAACAAGCGGTGCAAAAAATTGGCGTTCTCTGCGATTTTTGTGATCGTACACATTCACGCCAATCACTTTTCCACCTTCACGAATCAAATTTTTTACTTCGCAATAAGTGAACATTTTTGCGCCGTTTTCTGTGGCGTCCATCATATTAGAGGCGGTTAAACGGAATGGGTCAATAGAACCATCTGGCACAACAACAGCGCCCACTAAATCAGGGTTTACAGAAGGCTCCATAATTTTAGCTAAATCAGGATCAATAGCTTGTGCATCAATTCCAGATTTTGCACAGCTCTCAAGGAAGGTTTTTTGATAGTCGAGCGAATCTTCAGGCAAAGTGATAAATAAGCCTTCCGTTTCATCTACGCAATGACGCGCAATTTTGCGCAAAATGCGGTTTTCTTTAATACATTCTTCAGCAGATTCTTGGTCGTTCACGGCGTAACGTGCACCACTGTGTAATAATCCGTGGTTACGTCCTGTGGCTCCTGTCGCAATATCTCGACGTTCCAATAAAATACAATCAATGCCACGAAGTGCGCAATCGCGCACAATACCTGCTCCTGTTGCGCCACCACCGATAATGATCACATCAGTGCTAAGTGACGAAAGATCTCCAACATCTTTATAGATACTAGGCGATAATCCCATTGTTTACCCCCGATTCCCAAAATGTAAGAAAAAATAATATAAAAAGTGTAATCATTGTAGAGAAGTGCGGCAAAATTAACAACATTTTGAGTGTAAAAGAAAGCGATTTTGTGATATTGATCACAATAATTTTCGCATTCGCTCAAACGGTGTAAAGATTTGTGAAACACTTCACATTTTTGATTTTTTTTACTTTCTTATTTTTTTATTTTCTTTTATGATTCGCAAATCCCTTACTGTTTCAAAAGGGTAAATTTAGATGACACATAATTAAAAAGTTGGAGAAAAAATTATGTTTGGACCATTCAAACCCGCTCCGCATATTGCGGAACTTCCAGCGGAAAAAATTGATTCCACGTATAAACGCTTACGTTGGCAAGTGTTTGCAGGGATCTTCTTCGGTTATGCTGCATATTATTTTGTGCGTGCAAACTTTGACTTAGCACAACCTGGTTTAATTCAAGCTGGCTTGTACTCAAAAGCGGAATTAGGTGTTATCGGCTCAGCGGCTGGTCTTGCTTACGGTTTATCAAAATTCGTTATGGCAGGTATGTCTGACCGTTCTAACCCTCGTGTATTCTTACCATTTGGTTTATTGCTCTCTGGTTTATGTATGACCTTAATGGGTTTATTCCCATGGGCAACTTCAGGCATTGCCATTATGTGGGTAATGATCTTCTTAAATGGTTGGTTCCAAGGTATGGGTTGGCCTCCATGTGGTCGTACTATGGTGCATTGGTGGTCTAAATCTGAACGCGGTACTATCGTGTCAATTTGGAATACGGCACATAATATCGGTGGTATGGTGCCTGGTGCAATGGTGTTATTAGCTAGTGCAATTTTCTTCAGTACTCACGGTATTGAAGCGCAGGCGAAAGATGTTTGGCAACAATCATTATACTTCCCTGGTATTGCTGCGATGATCTTTGCAATTCCTGTGTACTTCGTGATGCGTGATACTCCACAATCTTGTGGTTTACCATCAATCGAAAAATGGCGTAATGACTACCCAGATGACTATAACGAAAAAACTTACGAAAACGATTTAACTGCAAAAGAAATCTTCGTAACTTATGTATTAAAAAACAAATTGTTATGGTATATCGCGATTGCTAATGTGTTCGTCTATTTAATCCGCTACGGTGTATTAAAATGGTCTCCGGTTTACTTAAGTGAAGTAAAACACTTCAACATCAAAGGTACCGCATGGGCATACACAATCTATGAATTAGCAGCGGTTCCAGGTACGTTATTATGTGGTTGGGTATCAGATAAAGTATTCAAAGGTAAACGTGGTTTAACTGGTTTCATCTTCATGATCTTAACCACTGCAGCAGTTGTTGCATACTGGATGAATCCTGCGACACCAGAAGCTGAATTAGCGAACTACAGCACATGGTATCAAAACCCATACCAATTAACTGACTTCGTATTAATGACTTTAATCGGTTTCTTAATCTATGGTCCTGTAATGTTAATCGGTTTACATGCGCTTGAGTTAGCACCGAAAAAAGCAGCAGGTACTGCAGCAGGTTTCACCGGTTTATTCGGTTACTTAGGTGGTACAGTTTCTGCATCAGCAGTTATCGGTTGGGCTGCTCAACATTATGGATGGGACGGTGGTTTCTTCGTCATGATCGGCGGTGGTGTATTAGCAGTGTTATTACTCTTAGTCGTAATGGTTGAAGAAGGAAAACACAAAGCGAAATTAGGCGATACTTACGGTACTAAATAATTAACTTAAAAAAGGCGACGGGCAAATTGCTTAGTCGCCTTTTTTGTAACTAAAATCTAAAAACTCCATAAAAATTTACCGCACTCTCAAGGAGAAAATACTTATGAAACTTAAAACTTTAGCACTTTCTTTATTAGCAACTGGCGTAGTTGCAGGTTGCAGCAGCCATTCATCAAGTATGGCAAATACCCAAATGAAATCACACAAAATTATCATTGCTCACCGTGGTGCTAGCGGTTATTTACCAGAGCATACGTTAGAATCTAAAGCACTTGCGTTTGCACAGCACGCTGATTACTTAGAGCAAGATTTAGCAATGACTAAAGATGGTCGTTTAGTGGTTATTCACGATCACTTTTTAGATGGCTTGACTGATGTAGCGAAAAAATTCCCACATCGTCACCGTAAAGATGGTCGTTACTATGTTATCGACTTTACCTTAAAAGAAATTCAAAGTTTAGAAATGACAGAAAACTTTGAAACCAAAGATGGCAAACAAGCACAAGTTTATCCCAATCGTTTCCCACTTTGGAAATCACACTTCAGAATTCACACCTTTGAAGATGAAATTGAATTTATCCAAGGCTTAGAAAAATCTACTGGCAAAAAAGTAGGGATTTATCCAGAAATCAAAGCACCTTGGTTCCACCATCAAAATGGCAAAGATATTGCTGCTGAAACACTCAAAGTGTTGAAAAAATATGGCTATGATAAGAAAACCGATATGGTTTACTTACAAACTTTCGATTTTAATGAATTAAAACGTATCAAAACTGAATTACTTCCACAAATGGGTATGGATTTGAAATTAGTTCAATTAATTGCTTATACAGACTGGAAAGAAACACAAGAAAAAGACTCGAAGGGTTATTGGGTAAACTATAATTACGACTGGATGTTTAAACCTGGCGCAATGGCAGAAGTGGTTAAATATGCCGATGGTGTTGGCCCGGGTTGGTATATGTTAGTTAATAAAGAAGAATCCAAACCTGATAATATTGTGTACACTCCGTTGGTAAAAGAACTTGCACAATATAATGTGGAACTGCATCCCTACACCGTGCGTAAAGATGCACTACCTGCGTTTTTCACAGACGTAAATCAAATGTATGATGCCTTATTGAATAAATCAGGGGCAACAGGTGTATTTACTGATTTCCCAGATACTGGCGTGGAATTCTTAAAAGGAATAAAATAATTTCTATTATAACCGTAGGTAAGTTTACTTACGGTTATTAATGCCGTCTATGATGAAATTATCTTTTCAATTGAAAAGTGTTTTTCAGAAAGACTTACTATATCCTTAATGAATAGGAACATAATATGAAAACAACGTTAAAAATGACCGCACTTACGGCTCTTTCTGCTCTTGTCTTAGTTGGCTGTGGTGCACACCAAATGAAATCAGAAGAACAAGCAAATATGCAATTACAACAACAAGCTGTTCTTGGCTTAAACTGGATGCAAGATTCTGGCGAATATAAAGCATTAGCTTATCAAGCGTACAATGCGGCAAAAGTTGCATTTGATCACGCAAAAGTGGCAAAAGGTAAGAAAAAAGCGGTTGTGGCTGATTTAGATGAAACTATGTTAGACAACAGCCCTTATGCTGGCTGGCAAGTTCAAAATAACAAACCATTCGATGGTAAAGATTGGACTCGTTGGGTAGACGCACGTCAATCTCGTGCCGTTCCGGGTGCGGTAGAATTTAATAATTATGTAAACAGCCACAAAGGTAAAGTGTTCTACGTAACAAACCGCAAAGACAGCTCTGAAAAAGCAGGCACTATTGATGATATGAAACGCTTAGGTTTCAATGGCGTGGAAGAATCTGCATTTTATTTGAAAAAAGACAAATCAGCTAAAGCGGCTCGTTTTGCAGAAATTGAAAAACAAGGCTATGAAATCGTACTTTATGTAGGCGATAACTTAGATGACTTCGGTAATACCGTATATGGCAAATTAAACGCTGACCGCCGTGCATTCGTTGATCAAAACCAAGGCAAATTTGGTAAAACTTTCATCATGTTACCTAACGCAAACTACGGTGGCTGGGAAGGCGGTTTAGCTGAAGGGTATTTCAAAAAAGATACACAAGGCCAAATCAAAGCTCGTTTAGATGCAGTACAAGCTTGGGATGGTAAATAATTTTCCATTAAAAAAACCAATTTAAATATAATTTAGTTTGGGGCTAAGCTCAGTTTTTACTGGCTTAGCCTTTTTAATTTTTCAAGTTCACTCAAGTAATCATCATTACTACAGGCCGAAGTTTTGTTATGATGTTACAAATCTTTCAAAATAGAAATCTAATTCAATGAAGAAAAATTTTTCGGCAGGAAAATTGCCGTCTAAAGGAAAAAGTGCGGTTAATTTTCACCGCACTTTTAAGCCAAAATCAAAACCTAAAACGTTGTCATTGGATGAAACCAAAGCTGTGTTATTCAATAAACCTTTTGATGTACTCACGCAATTTACCGACGAACAAGGGCGCGCCACTTTAAAAGATTTTATCTCAATTCCAAATGTTTATGCGGCAGGTCGATTAGATAGAGACAGTGAAGGGTTACTGATTTTAACCAATAATGGCGAATTACAACATCGTTTGGCAGATCCAAAATTTAAAACAGAAAAAACTTATTGGGTGCAAGTGGAAGGTATCCCTGAAGAAACCGATTTAGCACAACTCAGAAAGGGTGTAGAACTCAAAGATGGTATGACTAAACAGGCTCAAGTGCGGTTAATTTCAGAGCCAAATTTATGGGAACGCAATCCACCTATCCGAGAACGGAAAAATATTCCCACAAGCTGGTTAGAAATTAAGATTAGTGAAGGGCGCAACCGCCAAGTGCGGAGAATGACTGCGCATATTGGTTTCCCCACTTTACGATTAGTGAGAGTGAGTATGGGCTCATTATCTATTAATGGATTAGAAAATGGCTCATTTAGATTATTATCATTGGATGAAATAAAAGCGTTATTTCAGACCGTCAAATTATAAAAATAGGGCAAGTATTTAGCTTGCCCTAAATTTTTCTCCCATAAATATTGCGCACTGAGTAAATTAGCACTATCCGCAACGCGATGAGCTTGAGCTTGGTCAATATTGAATTGCTCACTTAACCCTCAAGCGGTGCACGCTCGAATATCTGCAACTTGGAAGTTTTTTCTAGGCTATAAATGACGCCTTCGCGCAATGCACCGTCAGAATAGCGCATTTGTTGAATATGAAAAACCTCAAACACTGCACTTAAAATCGCTAAACCGGGTACAAAAACATCCACACGGTCTTGGTTTAAACCGTTAATATTTAGCTCGGTAAAATGCTTGGCTTGTAGTGTTTGTTCAATTAGAGCATTTAATCGCTCGGCTGTAATGGTTCCATTTGGATCGAGATTAGTCGCAATGACTTGCGCAACAGTTTTAATCGTCCCCGATGAGCCGAGCACAGATTGCCAACCTAATTTGCGATATTCAAAGCCTAAATCTTCGATTTTATTGACCGCACTTTGGCGCGCGCGTTGAAAGTTTTCTGGGGAAATGATGCCATCGGTAAAAAATTGAGTCGCAAAACTCACGCATCCCATATGTCGGCTTTCAGCCATAAGCGGCGTGAAATCATCGCCGATAATCATTTCTGTCGAGCCGCCACCAATATCTATAACAAGCTTTCTGCCTTTTTCTGGCTGAGTATGGCATACGCCAGCGTAGATGGTTTTAGCTTCCGTTTGCCCACTAATAATATTAATGGGATAGGGGAAAACTTTGGCTGCTTGACGTAAAAATTCGTCATTATTCACCGCTCTTCGTAACGTATAAGTGCCAACTACATTGACGTTTTCCATAGGAAAACCTTGTAAACGTTCGGCAAATAAGGCTAAGCAATTCACGCCACGTGTGATAGCCTCTTGATTAAGCACCGCATTTTCATCTAAGCCTTCCGCGAGTTTAACTTTTTGTTTTAAGCGCGAAAGCACTTGGATTGAGCCGTTTACAATACGCGCAACAATCATATGAAAGCTGTTTGAGCCAAGATCAATTGCGGCAATTTCACGTACATTGCCACGATGTTTGGGTTCTAAAATAGCGTCATTCATAACATTCCTAAAATTCAAATTTATAAAGTAAATCAAACACTTGGTTTGTGCTAGAAACGGATTGAAAATAAAGCTGTGGCATTAGGCGATAACGTAATGTAACTTCTGCTAACCCATCAAATAAACCTACGCCATATTTTATTTGTAAGCGATTGGTAATATTGCCACTTACTGTAACCTTAGATTTATCGCCCACGCCAGATGTACCAAGGTTTAAGTCTTGAATACCAAAAACTTCGCCAATACTGCCCACTAATTTACCGCTCTTTGAAATGCCTAAACCAATTAATGCTGCACCAACTGATCCCGTTGAACCCACTTCTCCACTACTTTCTAACGAACGACCTGTTAATAAATAAGAAAGTGCTTGATCTTGTGGTTTGCTTGGTTCACTGAAAATAGTGACTTCTGGGCTATCGGCTATGCCAATCACTCTCACTCCAGCAGTAATTTTGCTGTCTTCCATTGTTTCAGGATTACGAATAGCCTCAATATTCAACGTAGGTTGTGCCGCTTGCCCAGAAAAACTAATAAGCCCTTTACGAATGAGTAAATCTTGTCCGAAAGAAGCATAGCGACCTTTGGTTAAATTGATTTGCCCGAATAAACCTAAATTGCCTTTGTCTTGTTTCACAGAAAGTAAACCATCAAGATTGGTTTTTAAGCCATAGGCATCAAGGCTGACGTCTTTACCAATATTGATGCGTAAATCAGAGCGAATATCCATTCCTGATTTCGTTTTTGCGGCAAATTCACGTTTAATCAGTTCTTCTTTGCTCTTGTGCGGGCCGTTTAAAATCACTTCATCTTCGCTGACTGGCTCAGCAGTATCTGGCAGACTGTCAATTTTAATACGCGCCCAAGGAATATCCACTGTTCCGCTTAAATTCAATTCCTTAGGATTGGCTTTTATCGTGATATCTGGACTGAAACGTAGCTTCGCCATAGATGGAATATCCACGTTGAAATTATTTGCTTGTGCATTCAATTCTGTCGTCCAATGTTCAATATTCGCCCAGTTTGCACGTCCAGTTAAGTTTAAGTGACTATCTACTGTTTCGATTTTCCCTTGCAATGTTGAACGGTTACCATTAAAGCGCAGAGCAATATCGCCATCTGTAATATTGACTGGCATAGATTTCAATTTGGTACGAATATTACGAATATTGAAGTCACCATTTAATAATGGTTTCTCTAAATTCCCGCCGAAACTCAACTTCGAGACTACCTTACCATTCACTGATTCACCGCTAGTAAGTAGCTGATTTGCGATCGACAAGTTTAATCGTTCTATCGCAAGGGTTCCGCCAAGTTGGCGAGTTTTAACAAAATCATTTAAACGAATATCGCCTACAATTCTGCCTTGATTATGCAAATTGATGTCTGTTTTTAAAACCAAATTATTATTTTGAATGTCGGCATTAAGGGTTAATTTTGGAATATCTAATTTAAACGTGCGGTAATCCAATTTTTGAGAGAAAGCTAAATGATTGCCATCTACTTTTGTGCTAAATTGGAATGGTTTATCCGTAAACCAAGCCACATTACCTTGCGCTTGCAAGTTTCCTTTGAGGCTATCTTGTTCGATAAGTTTATTCATTAAATCCAAATTAACACGTTTGAATTGGAAAGGGATATTACCTTGCTTGCCTGCATTGAATGCTTGTGGGAAACATAATTCTATATCTGTGTTTTGCCAGCAATGTGCGGCAATATTGGCTTGTGTTTGTTTGTTATCGTAAGACACCGCAATAGCTTGGTTAGATTTTACATCGCCAATTGGGGTTTCAAATTTTGCTTGGGAAAGTGTGCCTTTCCACTGTTCCAAAGTGCGGTCAAAATGGCCGTTAATTTGTAAATTTGTAGCAACAGGCTCGCCTTGAGATTTTAGGATTAATTTGTGATTTTGTTCATCGCCTGATAAATCAAGATCAAGTAAATGGAGTTTAATATTTTCGCCATAATGAAGTTGTTCTGATTTAATATTCAATTTTCCACTCGAGAGTGGGGTATTGTTTATATGACCTTTTATACTTGCTTTAGCTAACTGAAAACCTTGTAAATGTAAATTGGATGAAGTTAAATCAAGATCAAGATTAGGTGTCGTAATTTGACCAGAAATCGCTACTCGCCCTTTTAAATCTGACCATAAACCACGTAAATTTGGTGCATCTATATCTAGCACAAAATCAGAATGATCATCTAATACGCCACTGGCTTTAAGATAATTTTCGCCATATCTAATCTGTAAATCAGGCACGGTTAGAAGTACATTTTGATTAAGCGTTGCAGAACCTTTCAAGCTAATTGGTTTTGCAGACAATATTCCATTTAAATCAGCTGTAGGCACTTCCACTTGCCAACCTTGAGAGTCCGCAAAACCGCGAGAATGTAATTTACCCGATAATATTGCAGGCATAACTGGAACAAAAAAACCAATATTCATTTTTTCTAAATCGGCTTGAATATCCCAGTTTGCACCATTTTTCCAATTTGCATTACCCACAAATTCACTTTTACCGTCTAATGAAGCTATCCCCAATTTATTTACGGTTATTTCATAAAGTTTGCCGTCGGCATTAAAGTCTACTTGAGATGCGGGAATATAATTCATTCCTGCCACATTGCCCTTAAATTCGGCGTGATAATTCAGTAAATCCCCCGTGAGTTTAAGTGTCACATCATTAATTTTGAGTGGTGCCATTGTGTTTACAAAAGCGTATTGTCCTTTTGCCACATTTAATGTGAGGTTTAAGGGCATTTTGTCTTGTGCTAATTGCACTTCGCCATTCAGTTCAGCATCTAATACGCCTTTTGTTTTTAAAGAAAGTGCGGTGGATTTTTTCAATGATCCCGAAAGCGTAAGATCCACATCACTCTCTGGCAGAATTTCTTTTTCATCGGATTTCAACGGCTCCAAATGGGATTTTAAGGTTAAATCGAGAGACATATCGCCATCAAGTTGTAATTTACCTTGTGAATAAAGATTACCGAGCGAGCTTTCTACCGCTAATTTTTGTAATTGCAGTTGGTTATCGACGGTATCCGCCTGTGCAATCAGGCTTGGGATTTCAATAGATTGAAGCGTTTCGCCTTTTTCATTGACTGCTTGATACTGCCAGTTTTTGCCTGAAATTTCAGGAATATGTAAATCAAAAGGAAGAATGATTTCTGATACATTGCCTAAAAAAGCGGGCGTTAAAGATTGCTCAATCGCAGCCCAATCTACAGGCTTATTCGGCTGTTCGGCTTTCGCCTCTGATTTAACTTCAGGCAATTTTTTTGCAATCACTGAAATATCGTTAATTTCAGTCGGTGCAATAGTTAAGCCTTTTTCATTATTTAAACTTACCGCACTTTTAAAATTTCCAAGCGTAATATTAGTCTGATCAACATTTACGGATAAATCTTGCACCACTAAATTTTCTGCATTGATACTAATTGGCAAGGAAATGCGCTTCATCGGGCTAGACTTTGAATCATCAGGCGTTGATGGCGGTAACAATGCGGTATTAATCGCAATCGTCGGTTTATTTAAGGTAAAGTCACGTAAACAAACTTCACGTGAAAGCAAACAACCGAAATCAAGCTGTAAACGAGCTTGTGCAATATGTGTATCAATCCCAGCAGTTTGGTATCGAACATTATTTAGCACTAAGCCATTTTGTAATCCGCCTTCAATTTGCTCAACGGAAAAACTATCGAGCATTTTGTCGGCTAGTTGAATTAAACTTTTTTGTCCCGCATCGAAAGAGAGCGCACCAGCAACACCTAAAACAGGTATAAAAATGACCGCACTTCCAATACAAATAACTTTGCGTACCCAGTGTTTTTTATTTGCTTGTTTTGGTGCTTTTGGTGAAGTATCTGATGGTTGTAGTTGTTTTGTCATAAATTCACCTTAAATTTCTGTACCAAGTCCAATGTAAAATTGAATATTTTTGCTGTTATCTTTATCGCGAATGGGTGTGGCAATATCAAATTTAATCGCGCCCACTGGGGATGCCCAACGCACACCAACGCCTGCGCCATAACGCAGCTCTTTTGCTGTGTAATCATTGGCTGCTAATCCGCTATCTGCGAAGGTTGCCGCCCACCAATTCGGATAAACTTGATATTGATATTCTAAAGAACCTGTCAGCAAACGTGAGCCACCCACCAATTTCCCATTTTTATTTTTAGGCGCAATTTTTTTATAGCCATAACCGCGTACACTACGATCGCCGCCAGCAAAGAAACGCAGTGTAGGCGGAATTTTTTCAATATCTTTTGTATGTAAATACCCGATTTCAGCACGAGCAACGATACGATGATTTTCTGCATAAGTACGAATCCACGCGCTTGATGCTTGCACTTTTATAAAAGAAGATTCTGATAGCCAAATTCGTTTGCTTAAATCAAAAGTAATTTTTTGCACATCTCCCCAAGTGGCAAAGGAACCACCACGTAATCGAGTGCGAGTAAATCCAACAGTTGGATAAAGAAGTAAGGTTTTATCAGTGATATCCGCTTGTGTAAAACTATCGTATCTTGCACGAAGTCCGCCAAAATATTGCCAACCACGCGCATTATTCCAATAACGTAACGCTGACAACGTAAGTGCTCTCGTATTGGTATCGTTCTCTTTTTCCCCTTCCCAACCGACGGCAAAATCATAGTAATAATTTAATGGATTTTTCAGCAACGGTATTCGATAAGTGGCTTCTAGAGTTTGTTTCGGTGCAGAGAGATAAAGATTTGAACGCAAACTATGTCCACGGCTATTAATCCAAGGTTTTGTCCAGCCAATTTGTCCGTGTACACCGCCATCAGTGGCAAAGCCCACACCGAGTTCCATCGCATTTTTTTTACGTGGATAAAGAATGATGTCTATATCTACCGTTTTACTTTTATGATTGATATTAGGTTGAACTAAAACTGAATTAAACCAATTTGAAGATGAAAAATCGCTAGTTAAATCCGACAAATTATTCATTAAATATGGATCGCCAGATTTTATGTTAAGAATATTATTGAGATAATCGTCGCGGATTTGTGAATGGCTAAAAGTTATATTGCCATAATGATAACGAACGCCGCTATCAAATAACATTCGCCACCATGCTTGATGGGTTTCTGGGCTAATTTCTAAACGTGAAATTTTAAATTCCCCATCAAAATACCCACGATTTAATGCCAAGCGTGAAATCGCTGTTTTGTAATCATCGTAAGTTTGGTGCTCAACCAAAACGCCTTCTTTCGGCAAGTTTTTACGTAACGCATCAAAATTTTCATCTTGTGCGGCTTCCCCCTCAATTTGCACATCAGTCCCCACAATTTTTGTTGGCTCGCCTGGTGTAACATGAGCAATCAATAAATCGCGTTTGCCTTGACGCTGTTTTCGTTCAAAACGCACGGAAGATTCATAATAACCAAACACACGCAAACCACGATCCACGGCTTTGGTTACCAAATGTTGATAGCGTTCGGAGCCATCCATTTCTTCTTTATTAATCAAATTAACATTGAGATCTGTATTACGCACAGCACGGAAACCACGAATGCCTTGAACTTCAATATCAACGGTTTGTTCAGCAAATGCGGGAAAGCAACTTAATGCTAAAAAAAGTGCGGTGAGTTTTAGCGATTTTTTCTTCATTTTAAGGGGCTAAAATTTTTTAAGTAAATTGCACTATAGTCTAACGAGAAGTTCGTTAGGATCCAATATTTTCAGCGCATTTTATCGGGTTTTTAATAAAAAATACCGCACTTTATTGCCAAAGTGCGGTAAATTTTTGAGCTGTTTTAATTAGTGACCGCCGCAACCACAGCTGCCGTGATTATGTTCGTGATGATGACCACCACAGCCACAACCGTGACCTTCTTCGTCATCATCGTGGCTGTGCGCACCGTGAACGTGGCCGTGAGCAATTTCTTCTAACGTTGCTTCACGTGCTGCAACAACCTCAACGGTGAAATGTAATTCTTGACCGGCTAACATGTGATTTCCATCAACTACAACTTCATCGCCATCGATTTCAGTAATCACTACTGGAACTGGGCCAATGTCAGTATCCGCTAAGAAACGCATACCGACTTCAAGTTCATCAACACCTTGGAATACATCTTTTGGTACACGTTGAACCATATTTTCGCTGTACGCACCATAACCTTCTTCAGGTTGTACACGTACTTCAAATTTGTCGCCAACTTCTTTACCTTCAAGTGCTTTTTCAAGACCGACTACTAAATTATTGTGTCCCTGTAAATATTCGAGTGGTTGATTTGCTGGAGCTTCATCGACCAATACGCCATCTTGTGTGCGAACTTGGTAAGAAATGCTCACCACTACATTTTTTTCTACTTTCATTATGTTTTCCTTATAAAAAATCTGTTAAAAAAGCTGTATCATTGTAGCGAAAATTATTCCGCGTGCAAGACTTTACGGATTAATGAACACGAGGCTCTTCTTCATCTTCATCATCAAAAAATTCCCCATCGTCACCGTATTCATCTTCATCGGCATTTGGGTCTTCAAAATAAGTTCCCCAACCGTCGTAAATACCATTATGTTTTTCTAATAACGGAAGGATTTCTTTTTGTTGAGCATCAATAATTTCAGCTTTTAATTCTACTTCACTGATGATGTCAAAACAGAAAATTGGTTTACCGTCATCATCTTTAAATTCTTCCGCTTCGGAAACTTCATAGCCCGCTTTAAACGCATCAACCGCAATTTTTTCTAACAAATCAAAATCGTGGTGTGCGATGTGATGTTCAATAATATAAAGCGCATCTGGGTCACTACCATCATTAAGTAAATCTTCGATAATTTCACGGGTTTCTGCTTGTAATTCAGCCAATTTTGACATAATAAAATCCTTCAACAAGAACAAAAGTGCGGTTATTTTAGTGGATAAATCACGAAAAGTCGCATAGAATTTCGCACAATTATTTTCGATAAAAAAGAGCCCTTAACTATGCTCGAACAACTCCCTTATTTGGCATTAAAAACTCCGCCAAAAACCACCGCACTTTTAAAGGCTGAATGCGCGGATTTTATTGTAAAAGAGCATTTAGGCTATGAAATGTCGGGCGATGGAGAGTTTGTTGCGTTATATGTACGCAAAACAGATTGCAACACCTTATTTGTTGGCGAAAAATTAGCTAAATTTGCTGGTGTTTCTGAACGCAATATGGGATATGCAGGGTTGAAAGATCGTCGAGCGGTGACAGAACAATGGTTTTGCTTGCAAATGCCAGGAATGGAAACGCCCGATTTCAGTCAATTTGAATTAGATGGCGTAGAGATTTTAACGGTTACTCGACATAACCGAAAAATTCGCACGGGTAGCCTTGAGGGAAATTATTTCGATATTTTATTACGCGGTGCAGAAGAATCTGATGAGCTTAAAGTGCGGTTGGATTTTGTGGCAAATTTTGGTTTCCCAAATTATTTTACGGAACAACGTTTTGGTCGGGATGGCCATAACCTCACGCAAGCATTGCGTTGGGCTCAAGGGGAAATCAAGGTAAAAGATCGCAAAAAACGCAGTTTTTATCTTTCCGCCGCACGCAGTGAAATTTTTAATTTAGTTGTGGCTGCGCGTATTGCAAAGGGCGCAACAAATCAAGTTTTGCCAAATGATATTGTGCAATTAGCAGGTTCGCATAGTTGGTTCAAAGCGGATGAAAAAGAAGACTTAAATGCCTTGCAAGTGCGGTTAGAAAATCAAGATATTTTACTCACTGCTCCTTTAATTGGCGAAGATATTTTAGCAGCAAGCGATATTGAAAATGAAATCGTAAATCAACATTCAGTTTTCGATCCTTTAATGAAACAAGAAAGAATGAAGGCTGCACGTCGCCCATTATTGATGAAAGCAAAAGGGTTTTCTTGGGCATTTGAGCCAGAAGGCTTACGTTTAAAATTTTATTTGCCAGCAGGCAGTTATGCCACGGTATTAGTTCGTGAGTTAGTAAATTATACAGAAGAATAAGGAAATATAATGCGAATTTTAGTTAGTAATGATGATGGTTTTCATGCGGAAGGCATTCAAGTTTTAGCAACGGAATTAAGAAAAATTGCAGAAGTCATTATTGTTGCACCCGATCGTAATCGAAGTGCAGCATCAAGCTCGCTCACATTGGTTGAGCCATTACGCCCACGCCATTTAGATAATGGCGATTATTGTGTAAATGGTACACCTGCAGATTGCGTACATTTAGCGTTAAATGGATTTTTATCTGGCCAAGTAGATTTAGTGGTATCGGGCATTAATGCGGGTTGTAATATGGGCGATGATACGATTTATTCAGGCACATTAGCTGCAGCCCTTGAGGGTCGTCATTTAGGTTTGCCCGCTATTGCAGTTTCGTTAGATGGTCGTCAGCATTATGAAACAGCAGCACGAGTGGTATGTGATCTCATTCCAAAATTACATCATCAATTATTAAACCCTCGTGAAATTATTAATATCAATGTGCCTGATTTGCTTTTTGAAGAATTAAAAGGCTACAAAGTTTGTCGCTTGGGTTACCGTGCATCTTCAGCAGAAGTGATTAAGCAAAAAGATCCGCGTGATGAAACCATTTATTGGATTGGCCCTTCAGCATTACCCGAAGATGAAAGCGAAGGAACAGATTTTTATGCCGTGAAGAATGGCTATGTGTCTATTACGCCAATTCAAGCGGATCTTACCGCGCATCATTCATTGCTTTCTTTACAAAATTGGTTAGATCAGGAATTTACCAAATAGAGAAAAATATGAAAATTTTCGGCACGATGTACGATAAAACGATGGAATGGTCAAAACATCGTTTTGCTGTTTTTTGGCTCTCTTTTGTCAGTTTTATCGAGGCGATATTTTTTCCTATTCCGCCCGATGTGATGTTGATCCCAATGTCTATGTCAAAGCCTAAAAGTGCAGTTAAATTTGCATTTTATACGGCAATTGCTTCTGTCATCGGTGGAGTTATTGGTTATGCAATTGGTTTTTATGCAACGGACTGGGTGGAAAACATTGTACAACAATGGGGATATGCTGTGCATTGGGCAAAAGCCGTCAGTTGGTTTAAGCAATGGGGCGTATTAGTTGTGTTTGTGGCAGGTTTTAGCCCAATTCCTTACAAGGTGTTTACTCTCTGCTCTGGCGTGATGCAAATGGCATTTTTCCCTTTTGTCATCACCGCATTTATTTCACGTTTAGCGCGTTTCTTGCTGGTGGCAAAATTAGCCGCGTGGGGTGGGGAGAAATTCGCAGCAAAATTGCGAAAATCTATTGAGATTATTGGCTGGTCAGTGGTTGTACTGGCTGTAATCGCTTATTTTATACTGAAAACTTAGGATAGAAAATGAACAAATTAAGTCTTGTTTTAGTAGCTGGATTTCTTTTGGTTGGATGTGCATCTGAACCAGTTAAAGATCCTGACGCATTACCAAATGGCATTATGCAACCAGTAGAAGGCACTGGTGCCGTTGCTGGTGGTAGTTTTATGCCAGAAATTCAAAAAAATACGATACCAACACAAATGAAATAATAACGGAACAATAAGGAATAACTATGAAAAAATCATTTCTCTTACTCCCTTTGAGTCTTGTTGTATTATCGGCTTGTACCTCTAATTTTCCTGCACCTATTTCTGATGCAGATGGAAATCTTTCCCCTAGTGTAATACAATCTGTAAATGGCAGTAATGTAGGTGGTGCTTGGCAACCTGAAATTCAAAAAAATTCATTACCTACAACGGGAAATATGGTCACGCCACAACCAAATTTTCAACCGATTAATCAACAACCAACAATGCCAACAGCACCTGCACAACCTGCATTTCAACCCTCTCCGAAAACCGTAGTTAGTGCACCGACAGTACAAACAAAAACAGTTACCAAAACAGTCGCTGATTGTGTAGATGGACAGCATATTAATATCCCACGTAATCCAAATACCAATGTGCCAGATTACAGCAAAATCTCAAAAGGCTCTTACAAAGGCAATACCTATAAAGTAAACAAAGGCGATACAATGTTCTTAATCGCTTACTTGGCGGGGATTGATGTAAAAGAATTGGCGGCGTTGAATAACCTATCTGAACCTTATAATTTAAGTTTAGGGCAGGTTTTAAAGATTTCTAATTGTAGCACAAAAACGGTTACTACAACGGTTTCTGTAAAACAACCTGCAGTCACAACATCAACAGCAACGCCAGTTAAACCAGCAGTCACTTATACTCCGGGTGCAAACGGTACTCAAATAGGATCTGACGGTACTATTATTGGCCCCATTAAATCAGAGGCTGGCACATCGCCTAGTGTACCTGTGGCAACTTCATCAACACAGGTTACATCATCTGTAAATAATGCGAATAGCACACCAATTAATTCCAATGTAGTTGCGCCAATCGCCTCAAATGTTGTGTGGCAATGGCCGACTTCAGGTAATATCATCCAAGGTTTCTCAAGCACAGATGGCGGTAACAAAGGAATTGATATTAGTGGTTCACGAGGACAAGCTGTAAAAGCGGCTGCAGCAGGGCGAATAGTGTATGCAGGCAATGCTTTACGTGGTTACGGTAATTTAATTATCATCAAACATAATGATGATTTTTTAAGTGCCTATGCGCATAACGACAAAATTCTTGTCGCCGATCAACAAGAAGTCAAAGCAGGTCAAGACATCGCAAAAATGGGTAGCTCTGGTACAAATACCGTGAAACTCCACTTTGAAATTCGCTATAAAGGTAAATCAGTGGATCCAGTACGTTACCTACCAAGACATTAATCTTCCTGTAAAAAGTGCGGTAAAAAATCTCAACAAATTTTCACCGCACTTTTTTATCTAGCTTTTTCCCCTTTCGGCACCTAAAATAGCCGCCACAAAACCTATCTTTATTCAGTTTCAAAGCAGGTAATTAGATGATTTCCGAAGAAAACTTCCAACAACATACGCCAATGATGCAACAATATCTAAAACTCAAAGCGGAGAATCCAGATATTTTGTTGTTTTATCGCATGGGGGATTTTTACGAGTTGTTTTATGACGATGCGAAAAAAGCGGCGGCATTGTTGGATATTTCTTTAACGAAACGAGGTCAATCTGCAGGACAGCCCATTCCGATGGCAGGAATGCCTTATCATGCGGTGGAAGGTTATTTAGCAAAATTAGTGCAGTTAGGCGAATCTGTGGCGATTTGCGAACAGATTGGCGATCCTGCCGCAAGCAAAGGACCAGTAGAACGCCAAATTGTTCGAATTGTTACGCCCGGTACGGTCAGTGATGAAGCGCTTTTGCCTGAACGCCAAGACAATCTGATTGCCGCGGTATATCAAGAGAAAGAAAAATTTGGATTAGCCACTTTAGATATGACCTCTGGCCGTTTTCAGCTTTGTGAACCTGCGGACAAAGAAACTTTGCGTGCGGAATTACAACGTATTGCACCTGTGGAATTGCTGTATTGTGAAGAATTTAATGAAATGGCTGCCATAGAACATTGTAAGGGATTACGTCGTCGCCCGATTTGGGAATTTGAACTTAGCACAGCCATTACCTTACTGAATCGCCAATTTGGCACAAAAGATTTACGTGCCTTTGGTGTGGAAAAATCCCCTCTAGGCTTAAGTGCGGCTGGTTGTTTATTGCAATATGCAAAAGAAACCCAACGTACCGCATTACCCCATATTCAAAGCATTAGCTTGATTCAAAATCAAGACTGCATTCAGTTAGATGCCGCCACGCGCAGAAATCTTGAATTAACACAAAATCTTGCAGGTGGCACAGAAAATACGCTATCGTCTGTCTTGGATAAATGCGTTACGCCAATGGGCAGCCGTTTGTTGAAACGTTGGATTCATCAGCCTGTTCGTGATGTGGAAAAATTAAAACAACGCCAACAATCGATTGCGGAAATTCTGAATTTTGATTTGGTCGATGAACTCCAACCTTATTTGCAATTAGTCGGTGATATGGAACGTATTTTAGCGCGTGTGGCACTACGTTCAGCGCGCCCTCGCGATCTCACTCGCTTACGCACGGCGTTAGAACAAATTCCAGCATTACGCGCGATTGTGCAACAAAAAACACCGCCATTTTTAACCGCACTTTTCAGCCAAATTGCTGATTTCAGCGAGCAGTACGATTTATTGCAACGTGCATTGATTGAAACGCCTCCACTTTTAATTCGTGATGGTGGCGTGATTGCTGAAGGTTACCATGCAGAGTTAGACGAATGGCGTATGTTGTCTGATGGCGCAACTCAATATTTGGAAAATCTCGAAAAACGTGAGCGTGAAAGCACAGGCATTGACACCTTAAAAATTGGTTTTAATGCAGTGCATGGTTATTACATTCAAATTAGCCAAGGCCAAGCACATAAAGCGCCAATTCATTATGTTCGCCGTCAAACCTTGAAAAATGCAGAGCGTTACATTATTCCCGAACTCAAAGAATATGAAGACAAAGTGCTGAAATCAAAAGGTGCAGCGTTAGCATTAGAAAAGCAGCTTTACGATGAATTGTTTGATTTATTATTACCGCACTTAGGCACGTTACAACTGGCTAGCCTCGTACTTTCTGAATTGGATGTATTGGTCAATCTTGCCGAGCGCGCAGATACGCTCAATTACGTGATGCCAACATTCTGTGATGAAGTGAGCGTGAAAATTGAAAATGGTCGCCATCCTGTTGTGGAACAAGTATTGAAAGATCCTTTCATCGCCAACCCAGTGGAGCTCAATCACAACCGTCATTTGTTAATTATCACTGGGCCAAATATGGGCGGTAAAAGCACTTATATGCGTCAAACCGCACTAATTACATTGCTGGCGTATATCGGCAGTTTTGTGCCAGCAGACAGCGCGCGAATTGGGCCGATTGATCGTATTTTCACTCGAATTGGTGCGTCTGATGATTTAGCCTCAGGGCGTTCAACCTTTATGGTGGAAATGACTGAAATGGCAAATATTCTTCATCAAGCTACTGCGCAAAGTCTCGTGCTTATTGATGAAATTGGACGCGGCACATCCACTTATGATGGCTTATCCTTAGCTTGGGCTTGTGCAGAATGGTTAGCCAAAAAAATCCGCTCGCTTACATTATTTGCTACCCATTATTTTGAATTAACCGCATTGCCAGAACAGCTAGAAAGCATCGCCAATATTCATTTAGATGCCCTTGAGCATAACAACAGCATCGCCTTTATGCACGCCGTACAAGATGGCGCAGCAAGTAAAAGTTATGGTTTGGCAGTCGCGGCTTTGGCAGGCGTGCCACAATCCGTCATTAAACTAGCAAAACAGAAATTGACACAATTAGAAAAAAACTCAAGCTATTCAGCCGAACAGCAAATTCAAGCGTTGCGTGAAGCCAATCACAATCAGGGCGAATTATTGTTTGAACAAGAAACAGATGCACTAAGAGAGGCTATTGAAAAGCTGGATCCCGATGATTTAAGCCCTAAACAAGCCTTGGCGTATTTGTATCAGTTAAAGAAAATGGTGGGGTAAATATTATATCCTAGCGATAAATTCAAAGGTTTACGGTGCTTTATCTACCATACGCAATAATAAAGCCTTATTCTAACTGGGTTTTGCTGGTGGATTGTTTACGTGGATTTATGCGGGTTTATATGGATTGGCGGAGGGGAATGGGAGTTGAACCCACCCAAGAACGCTGGCGTCCTCAACAGGATTTGAAATCCTGCCACCTCACCGGAGATGACGCCCCTCCGTGGTTGAAATTGCGGTCACTTTAGCGTAAATTAATTGGCAATTCAACGTTATTTTAAACGGATTCAAAAATGACCGCACTTTTTCAACAACTTCCTTCCGTTGATAAAATTCTCAAAACACCTCAAGGTCTACAACTTATTACCGAATTTGGTCACACTGCAGTCGTGGCAACATGTCGAGAATTATTAACCCAAGCTCGTCAATTTATAAAAAAAAACAATCAACTTCCTGAATATTTTTCTAATTTTGACCGCACTTTTGTAGAAATTCATTCTCACTTACAAAAACAAAACCAAGTACAAATCAAAGCGGTGCATAATCTGACTGGTACAGTGTTGCACACAAATCTTGGGCGGGCACTTTGGTCTGAAGTAGCACAACAAGCAGCACTTTCTGCGATGCAAAAAAATGTGTCGCTTGAATATGATTTAGATGAAGGTAAGCGTAGTCATCGCGATAATTACATCAGTGAATTATTATGCAAACTCACAGGTGCTGAAGCAGCCTGCATAGTGAATAACAACGCTGCTGCGGTATTGTTAATGCTGGCAACCTTTGCTCAGGGCAAAGAGGTTATCATTTCTCGTGGTGAATTAATTGAAATCGGCGGCGCATTTCGTATTCCAGATATTATGGAACAAGCTGGATGCCATTTAGTGGAAGTGGGTACCACTAATCGTACTCACCTGAAAGATTATCGTAATGCTATCACTGAAAATACGGCTTTTTTAATGAAAGTGCATAGCAGCAATTATCAAATTTGTGGTTTTACCTCTTCAGTTTCAGAAGAAGAGCTTGCGGAACTAGGTCAAGAAATGAATGTACCCGTAGTAACGGATTTAGGCAGCGGCGCATTAGTTGATTTAAGCCAATATGGCTTACCAAAAGAACCAACTGTGCAAGAAAAAATCGCACAAGGTGTGGATTTAGTCTCTTTCTCTGGCGATAAATTACTTGGTGGCGTGCAAGCAGGCATTATAGTGGGTAAAAAAGAATGGATCGAACAATTACAAGCCCATCCTCTCAAGCGTGTATTACGTTGCGATAAAGTCATTTTAGCCAGCTTAGAAGCCACATTACGTTTATATTTAAATCCTGAAAAATTAACTGAAAAGTTACCAACTTTGCGCTTACTCACGCAACCATTAAAACAACTCAAAATAAATGCTATGCGTCTCAAAGAGCGGTTAGAATCTCGCTTAAATTCACAATTTGAGATTCAAATTGAAGATAGCCAAGCACAAATCGGTAGTGGCTCACAACCAATGGAAAGAATCCCTTCCGTGGCTGTTACTATTGCAGAAAAAACAAACGTAAAACTTTCCGCACTTTCAGCTCGCTTTAAACAACTTTCCCAACCTATTATTGGGCGAATGGAAAACGGAAAAATTTGGCTAGATTTACGTAGCCTTGCGGATATTGAAACATTATTAAATACATTGGACGAACTATGATTATTGTTACTTCAGGTCACGTTGATCACGGCAAAACAGCATTATTAAAAGCATTAACTGGCACAAGTACCGCACATTTACCAGAAGAAAAAAAACGCGGAATGACCATTGATTTGGGATATGCCTATCTGCCGTTAGAAAACAAAGTACTTGGCTTTATTGATGTGCCGGGGCACGAAAAATTCTTATCAAATATGCTGGCAGGTTTAGGTGGCGTGCATTATGCAATGTTAATTGTGGCTGCGGATGAAGGCGTTGCGGTGCAAACAAAAGAACATTTAGCAATATTACGCCAGCTTCAATTCCACGAAATTATTGTTGTCATCACAAAAGCAGATCGTACAAATTCAGCGCAAATAGAATCATTAATCCAAACAATTAAACAAAATTATAGTTTTTTACGCGATGCTAACTACTTCGTTACCTCAGCAGAAACAGGACAAGGAATTAATGAATTACGTCATTACTTAGCTAATTTGGCAGAATTAGCTGATACTCAAAAACCTTTCCGCTATGCAATAGACCGAGTATTCAGCGTAAAAGGGGCAGGTACTGTAGTAACAGGCACAGCCTTTTCAGGAACAGTGAAAGTAAACGATGAAATTTACCTTTCCACTGGACAGAAAATTCGTATAAAAGCGATTCACGCACAAAATACATCAAGCGAACAAGGTATTGCAGGGCAACGTTTAGCGTTAAATTTAAATGCTGATTTAGACCGCACGCCAATGAAACGAGGCGATTGGTTATTGCAGAATGAGCCACTTCCACCAACAGATCGCATCAGTGTACAAATTTTGGCTGAAGTACCATTAAATGAAAGCCAACCTGTGCATATTTATCACGGAGCGAGTCGCACTACGGGTAAACTCACCTTATTACAAGGAAAAAATGCCGCTAAAAATGACCGCACTTTAGCTGAAATCATATTAGATTCACCATTATTCTTGGCTTTCGGAGACAAACTTATTTTACGCAGTGGCGATACAAAAACCTTAATTGCTGGCGCACAAGTATTGGAAATTAACTCGCCAAAACGTCATAAACGTACTGAAGTGCGGTTAAATTTCTTAGCGAATTTAGCATTGGCAGAGAATGCTTCGCAACGCATTGCACTTACCCTTCAACATAATGCGACAACAGCACGCCAATTAATGTGGACGGAACAACTGACATCCTCGCAATTAGATAAAGCACTCGCCGAGCGGGACGCGGTACGTTATCAAGATTGGTGTTTTAATGCTAATTACGTACAAGAAAAAACGCAGCAAATTTTAACCGCACTTAATACCTATCACGAGCAACATAATGATCAACTTGGTGTAAGCAAAGCCAGATTATATCGAATGGCAACATTGAATCAGCCAGAAAATCTAATTCATCATTTTATCGATGAAATGCTTGATGATGGCCGATTACAACAAACACGTGGCTGGATTCATCTACCAGCGCATAAAATTCAATTTAATACTGAAGAAAAATCACGCTGGACAGATATATTAAATGAGTTTGAAAAAGCAAACGGTCAAGCAATTTGGGTGCGCGATATGGCAAATGCACTCGCTATTGATGAATCAATTATGCGTAATTTTATGTATAAAGCAGGGAAACTGGGTTACCTCACGCCAATCGTGAAAGATAGATTTTTCTTAACTGAAACCCTCTATGCTTATGCAAGACTCATCAAACAAATCGCAGAAGAACAAGGTAAAGTTTCAGTAAATGAAGTACGTGATAAATTGAATTTCGGACGCAAACTTACCGTTCAACTGATGGAATATTTCGACCGAATGGGATTTTTACGTCGCAAAGGCAATGACCATATTCTACGCGATAAGAATGTTTTTGATTTATGATGTTTATGAAATTGCCCCTTACGCAGCAGGAGAGCAGGATTTGTTGCTCTATTACTTTTGAATAGCAATCAAAATCCCTAATTACATTAAAAATGAGAGACTATAGATTTTGCACTTCATTTTTATTATAATAGTCTTTCAATGTAATACTAAGGAGAAAAATTATGGCACTTACGAATTCCTCTATCAGCTTTAGAACAGTTGAGCAAACAAAATCAGAAGCTTATCAAGTTATTGAACAATATGGACTTACCCCATCACAAGTATTCAATATGTTTTTGGCTCAAATTGCCAAGACTCGCTCTATCCCTATTGATTTGAATTATCTTCGCCCAAATAAAGAAACCCTAGCAGCTATTGATGAATTAGATAGTGGTAACGCAGAGAGCTTTTTTATTGAAGCTAGTGAAAATTATTCTGCCGAAGAATTTACAAAACGCATTCTTAATGGTGGTCAATAATGTCAGAAGAGAAGCCATTAAAAGTAAGCTATTCAAAACAATTTGTAAGAGATTTAACTGATTTAGCTAAACGCTCCCCCAATGTGTTAATTGGCTCAAAATACATTACTGCAATATACTGTTTATTAAATCGTTTACCTTTACCCGAAAACTACCAAGATCACGCATTAGTAGGAGAGTGGAAAGGTTATCGAGATTGCCATATTCAAGGCGATTTGGTACTGATTTACCAATACGTTATACGCGATGAATTTGATGAATTGAAATTTTCTCGTTTAAATACACACTCACAAACCGCTTTAAAATAGAAGTAATCTTAAACAATAATCCGCACGTAAAATGTGCGGATTATTTTTACATAGGATTAAAATTCAAACTGAACAGACATTCTGTAATTTCTGCCAGGTGCATAAAAGCGGTTTAAGCCTTCACCAGTTTCTGTTTTTACTCGGTTAATCGTGCCGATATGACGAATAGAACGGGCAGAGTCCCAAGTGAGATATTTTTTGTTGGTTAAATTATATACACCAGCGGTAAATGTAAGATTTTTAATTGGTTTCCAATAGGCAATCGTATCGATCACTGTATAGCGATTATTACGCCATAATCCGCGAGAATCTTTTACTTCTTTGCCGTTTGCTTTTGTAGCAGGTATATCTTTTGTTTCGGTATATTGCTTTTCTGTTCGTTTGACCATACTCGTCCATTGAGAATTAAAGCTATCTTTTGCTTTTTTGGCTGCAACATTAGTGATATACATATCCACGCCCCATTTTTGGCTTGGTGCATCATAGCCAATATTATATACCGATGTGGTTGGTTGTAAGGCATTCATTGGTTGAGGTTTACGAGCAATGGCTTCGTATTCTGGATTCAATTCCAAAAATTCTTTATATTTTGGATGTAATCCATTGTCTTTGATTCTGCCTTTTTGATAGGTAAATTTATAGCCTAAATGGAAACCTTGTAGTTTTTCAAATAAATCGCCCATCTCAAGACGTGAAGCAATTTCGATACCTCTGACTCTTGCACGATCTCGATTTTGGTTTTGATGGAACGGATAAGTGATAGTAGAGCCTTCTTCAATAGGACGTTCGCCTACTTCTACTAAGTCAATAAAATTACGGTAATCGTTTTGAAACGCATTTAACGTAATATAACTACTGTTTTTATAAAAAGTGAACGCGACTTCTTTTGTTTTGGAGGTTTCTGCTTTTAAATCTGTGTTAGGCTGAATGGAAAATTGTGGATGTTTAAATGTCATATAAATTTCATCAGAGGTTGGCGCACGAAAACCATTGGCGTATTTAAGCTGTACACGAAGCCAATCTGTGGGATCAAGATTTAACCCTAAATTGTAAGAATGATGTTTATAGTCAGTTTTGCGTAATAACAGGGCAAGATTGTCTTCAAAATTTTTTTTATAACAATCTGTGTCGTAAGTGCAATCAGTATATCCTTGAGGTATTGAGTTTTTACTACCATAAACATACTCTTCTCGCTTAAATTTCTTAAATAGCCCAGTAATTAATCCTTTAGGAACTGGAGTTTTTTCATCATAACCAGGCAAATATTTCACATGGTCATAGCGATAATTTAAATCTAGCCCTAGCCAAGAGGTAAGTTGCACATTATCTCCAAAATACAGCACATTATTTTTAGTGGTAACAGGGATTAAATAGGTATCTTTGCCTATGTCGGAATGAAGCGGTGTACGATTGGCACAACCAGCTACGCTGACATTAGGTTGTGGTTTTTTCTCCCCGCCAAGATTTCCACCCTCTTCTCTAGCGCAGAAAAAGTAGTCAGCCCACCATTGCACATTGGCTGCGGTGTTGTATTGGTGATTCACCATACTTTTTAGTGTTTTTTCATAAAGTCCACCATATTTTAGTTGGTGTTGGGTATGCCATAGGTGAAATTCTTTGTCTAAATCAAGTTTAATTTGTTGGGTATGGGTGTTTAAATCACGGTCATTAACGAAGTCTGTGCTGTAGCCAAAGCTTTTGGGAAAGAGAAAACGAGCTATTTCTTCTTTTAGAGGGCCACCCGTCCACTGTGCGTCTCCCTTTTTTAGTGGGATTTTGCCATATTTTTTCCCGTTAGGTAATTTTTCGGTGATAATCTCTCGGTCTTCATACTTATATTTGTCATCCCACTTTTCATCTTTTTCTTGATAAATTCTAAATTTTTTTCCTTCACAAGTTAATTTTTCGCAATTAATTAAAACAGAATCAAGAGGATTTCCCTCTGTATTTACGCCACTACTAATTTTTTCATTTTTAGAGTTGTGTAATTCATAATAAGTATAATAGCCACTATCATCTTTTACATATTTAAAATCTTCATTATATTTATCTTTAATCTTATAAGTTCCCTCTTCTTCTACTAAATGTAGCCCTTGCGGATTAAGTACACCAGCACAAGTGGATTGATGACAATATTCATCAGAACGTGCTTTATTGGTAATTTTTTGTGAGGAATAACTTAGTTTAATATGATCCCAAAAAGGGGTTTGACTGAAATTTTCATAACTAAATTGGATATTTTTTCTTTTAGATTGATCATTAATAATACGCTCACCGAATGTTTCCGAACATGCTTTATCCTTGCACGGCCTAAAAACATAAGACAAATCCATACCCTTTGTTTCTAAAGTGGAATCATCTAATGCCACACTCAAGCGATGGTTTTCATTAGGTTGAAAGCCCAGTTTTATTAATGTGCTTTGGCGGGTAATTTGATACGGATCCGCTTTTTCACGGGTAGGACCAACCGCACTTAAATCCGCCTGCTTATTGGGATAAATTTTATAATCGTAGTTTTCTATTTCGTGCCCATCACGTTTTGTATCAACGACTAAAATATCAAATTTTTTAGAACGTCCTGCTAATGTAAGTGTCTTAAGGTTTTGATTATTCATTGTTTGATAGCCACGTTTATAGGAAAGATAATAATCTTTATCTATCAGATAATCTCGAGCATCTTTTGTTTCAAATATAACAGAGCCACCCAATGCACCACTACCAGATTTTAAGGAGTCAGCACCTTTGGTAATAGTTGCTGTTTTAACATTTTCAATTTCAATGCTATTACGAGTATTATTAAAATTGCCATAGCCTTCAAATAGTTCTTTAAATCCTTGAGAGCTTAAAGTTTCAGCTTGACGAAGCCCATCAACCATAATACCTACACGGTTTTCATCAACCCCTCGAACAGCATAACCACTTGCGCCCGTTCTACCTGTTTCAACCACCGTAATACCTGTTTCATAGCGAACGAGATCACGAGAATCAGACGCCTGCTGTTTCGCTAATTTTTTGGCAGAAATTTGGGTTTCACCTACCTTTTTCTCTTTCACATTAATTGTTTCTGTACTTCCTGAAACATTAATTTGTTCTAGTTGTTCAGAAACATTACTATTTTGGTTGGTTGGTTGGTTGGTTGGTTGGTTGGTTGGTTGGTTGGTTGGTTGGTTG
>ERZ1023210.45-NODE-45-length-43945-cov-204.886170_pt1 | contig 43945 bp, 50 predicted proteins | sample MGYA00380446_ERZ1023210 | MGnify/ENA primary metagenome ERZ1023210 (study PRJEB33173, sample SAMEA4830300) | metagenome | study: EMG produced TPA metagenomics assembly of the PRJEB25223 data set...
CGCTGTCTCGTAATAAGGTTCTTAGTAGCGATGTTTTGCCGACATTGGTGTGTCCGATGATAGATATTGTCGTAAGGTTCTTGATTTTATTAACATTAATCATTGATATTTTCTTTATTTTAAAAATATGTACACAATTATGTACACATGATTATGGGATAGGGTGTGTTAGAATGGGGTATTTTGTTGCATTATAGCTTTGTGTTGGACGAAAAAAAAGCCCAAGACTGGGCTTTTATTTGGCAGTATGTTTCAGTTCCCATGCATGGACTTCTTGGCTTAGATAACGCTTGACGCCACCACCCAATCCGCCGCCCATCACGGGCCTTGGAAATGGTTCACCATGAGGGTAGCGTTTTTCCCATCGGTTTAAGGTCATTTTACAAATGCCAAAGATTTCGCAAATTTCATTAGATGTTAAATACTTTTTCATAATCTAGCTCCATTTAATTTCTAACTTTCTCATACACTCTGGGCGGTGCGCTCGCTAAGATTTCAATGCAGTATTTGTTCATTCTTTAATCTCCGTGATTTGGATAATAAACTTTATCACCTACTTTAAATAATTGATTGTTTAATCATTTCATACTCTCCTAATCATTACTCTCACTTTACCGTCGCTCAGCGGTGCAATCTTTTTAAAAGCACCTTTTGATAAATCTAAAGTCGTGCCATACTTACCAAAGCCGCCACGGTCATTCACTCTGCAAATCACAGATTTACCATTGGCGGTGTTGGTTACTTTTAATCGTGTACCAAACTTATACTTGTTAGAAGCACAAGTGAACGCATTTTGATTATATCGTTCACCTGATGCTGTTAGTTTGCCATGAAACTTACCACCATACCATGTTGCGGTATGGGCTTGGGCGTGGCTTGCCACCAAAATTAGCAATAATATAAGCTTATTCACGCTTGCTCTCCTGCTTTAGATAAAATCTCATGGCGGTTTTTAAGCCGTTTAACTGCTTGGGTTTCATGCCAGCTCCTGATATTGTTTGATATAAAATTTATGCCTGAGATGTAGCACCAACCAACTGTGATTAGTGACATAGTATCTGTGGATGTGTGCAGCCATCGGTATCATTTTCTTCTCCTAAAATGGCATATCGTCCAAAGGCTGTGCTTTGATAGGCGGAAGGCTATAAATCTCACTAACTTCGCCAAATTCTCGCCCAATGACTTTCCAAAACTTACCATCTCGTTTGACTTCAATCTTCGCTGGACGATTGAGTTTGCTTGCATGTAGTAAATGTAGTGCGTCATCAATACTTGTTGGCACAGGTCCAAGATTATGCTCACGCCACCACTGGTAAGCTTTATCAAATGCATAGCCTTCATGCTCGATACAAATATATTCACTGATTGGATGTATTTGTAAATCAGTGTAATAATCAACACGCAGTGTGGCTTTGCCGCTTTTTCTACTTGTATGGCGTACATAGCCAAGCCCAGTGACATTTGCCCACTTTGCATTGCCATCGTCGATAATCTCAGCATTACCAGATTGATTGCCTACCGCCTTTTCAGATTGATTGGGGCTAAAAGGCTCGCCACAGCTTAGACACTCACTCATATAAACTGGGTTTTTCTCACCGCAGTTTGAGCAGTGTTTACATGGCTCACCTTTAGCGGTTTCACCTTTTGGGCTTGCGTTACGACCACGAATGGTATTAACAGGTCCAAGCTCATAAGTGGTACTGGTATAATCCAGCCATAGGCAATCGGTTTTACCATCAGCGATTCTCATACCACGCCCTGCCATCTGCACATACAGCACAGGGGATTTGGTCGGACGAAGTAGGGCGATTAGGTCAATCATCGGTGCATCAAAGCCAGTGGTTAGCACGCCGACATTAACCAAGATATTGATAGCGTCGCTATGGTCATAAGGCAGTTTGTAGGCTTTCAAGATTTTTTCCCGGCTATCACTTGGCGTCTCACCGATAACCATTTCAGCAGTCACATCAAAACTGCGTACCTCGTTTAGTACTAAGTTTGCATGTTCAATGCTATGACAAAAGATGAGCCATTTTTTACGACCTTGACCACGAATATACAAATCATCAACACATGCACGCGCTAAGTCTTTATCATCAAGCAATTCAGACAGTTGCTTGGTGTTATAATCGCCTGCAGTGATTTTGATATTTGTGGTATTAATCTTAGCCTCCATTGGCTCAACAACCAAGGGGGCAAGATAGCCAAGTTTTAACAGCTCATCCATCGTCACGCGGCTTGCCACGCCCTCAAAGATTGGGTCTTTACCTTGCCATAACCAAACGCCATTACCACGAAAAGGCGTGCCAGTGAAACCTATCACCGCCATGTGGGGGCTTGTGGTATCTTGCAAGGTTTCAATCATCTTGCGGTACATACCTGTATTAGCGGTGTTGATATTGTGGCATTCATCAATGATCATCACATCAACTGTGCCAAGCTCGTCAACACGGCGAGCTAGTGTGCCAATAGTAGCAAAGATGATTTGGCTATCTGTGTCTTTTGAGCCAAGTGCTGCGCTACAAATGCCAGCTGGTGCATCAGGCCAAATAGCAAGCAGTTTTTGCATATTTTGCTCACACAACTCACGGCTTGCCACACACATGACAATGCGAGTGTCAGACGCTTGATTGATCATATCTTGGCAAAGATCAGCGATGATAATTGATTTGCCTGCACCGACACAGGCGTCAACAATGGGAAATCCTTTAGGGTACTTGGCGAACCAGTCATACAGTTCACGCTTAACCCTAGCTTGGTAGTCTCTAAGCTTGTACATCAAAACTCCCCTTGGATTGGTTGATATGCACCAAACCGCTACGATCACGATAAAACACCTTATCATCCACACAATGTTCAAACTCAAGGTTTGGCAGGATATGTGGAATAAAGCGGTGATGCTCGCAGGGCTTGGCGGTGTTGATGAGAGTGGCAGGCGTCGTGTGTTCACATTGCCAAGCGGCATCAGCAATGGGCGTTGAGTGTATGCAAGTTCGGCAATTGACATCAGGCAGCTCCCAATCTCCTGGATAACAAAACGACTGATACTCGCACCATTTGCATTCATACCACGACGGCTTATCTGATAATGGTGCATCTGGTACATCGGCATAGATGATGCGTGACGCTCGCTCAATCAATGATTTAGCATGATCTGCATCATATTTGATACGCTCACCATACAGCTCGTCGGTGTTTTTATTGACTGCCAGATAATAGGCGCGTGTCAGCTCAAGTCCGTGCATATATACCTGCATCTGGTCGTAGTGCATGGGCTTTGTGGTTTTTACGCCTTTTCGCTTAAGCTCATTAAACGACTTTTCACTATGAGTCTTAAACTCAAGCAAATGCCAAGTCTTTTCAGCACCTTTGATGCCGATTGCCACGCCATCGGCATGACCACGAAAGTGACCACCGCAAAAGCTGACGCCCCATTGTTCGCCTGTGGATGCGTCGACATCAAAGACAGTCACGCCCACATCTCTTAAATTTTGAATAAAGCGTGGTTCAGCCAAATGACCTGTTTCGAACAGTCGATACAGCCGACCGTCAAACATCTTTGCCTTGACTTGGCGAAAATCCATCCACAAAGCGCGTGAGCAAGTCTTGCCAATGATACTTGCACCAAGATAAGTTCGAGCACCTTCAAAACGGCTGCGTTGATAGTGCTCATAGATGGCTGATACAGTGGGATCGGTGGTATATTGGCTAATATCAGTCATGACACATACTCTGTGCATAATAAGTATTTTGAGTTTATGATCCATCCTTTGAACTGAGATGTTGAACCAAAAAATTTACGATAACCATTTTTCTGTAAAATCTCGTCAACAAGGCGAACATTGTTCACCTTGCCTTCAATTTCTTTTACAAGAATACGCTCCTTGCCAAGTAAGCTTTTAGCAAGCTTTATCGGATTGCCCATGTCACCCCCGTACCCAAGGTTTATTTGACGCTGTTTGGGCTGGTGACGGCTGAGCAAATCCGCTTTGCTGAATTTGCTGTACGGGCTTGTAGTCTTTGATATCGTTTTGCTTTTCGCCATCATAAACTCGGCTGTCTGATACTTTGATCATCACAGGAATACCATGTAATTGCTCTGAGTCTTGTAAGTGACCCAATCCGCAGGCGGTCGATAGCTTAATCAGCTGCTTGCGTCCGATTTCTTGGGCTTGACTGTTTTTGTTTGTTAGTGTGATATTGCCAAACAACATACGGCCCGAATAATCACCTTCTAAGATTTTAAACCCAAGTGACAGATAAGACCCTGTGCCATCTTTGGTTTGTTTGACTTCTGAACGCTCAACTTGAGCGACATAGTTACCAGCAGGTAGGGCGGCGTAGTTGTCGTTTTGGGCGGCTTGGACTTCTTCTTGTGTGAAACCAAAATTTAAAGTTGCCATGTTTATACTCCTAAGATTTTTTGTTGGATGATGGATAAGTCGGCAGGTTCTTGAATGCTTAACTTGCCTGAGCGGTCTTTTGCATGATACTTGGTATCAGGTTGGGTTTGTAGCCATCTGATTGGATTGCCGTCGCTGTCTTTTTCGACTTTAAGCAAAAAGACCTCATCAAAGAAATAAGCAAGCCCCGCTGGCAAGCGTTTGCCAGGTAACATGGGCTGATAACGCACCACGCCAACATCATCTTGATAGCTTTCCATCTTGGCACTAAAGTACACATTGCGCGGCAGATCACGAAACGCACGAATAGCAGTCTCAACTTTTTCCTGCATCTCGCCATAGGCGTTCCGAGGGTCTTTGCTGTTTCTTTTTGCGTCATTTAAAATAACTTCAGCGATTTCACTGATACTGTCAAGACAAATCCACTCGTAGCTTAGACCTTGTGGGTCTTCGGTGAGCCACTTATAAGCGTCTTGTAAGTCTTGTAATGACTTAATCTCAATGACATCAATATCAGCTTCAGCGATAGATAATAGGCCTGCTTCAGCTGAAATGATGATGGTCTTTTCAAGGTTTGGCGTTGTTGCGCAAAGCACAGTTTTACCTGCGCCTGCTTGACCGTAAACACACACTTTAATACCATTCTTGGCGGTTGCCTCCTTGGTATTGGTTAGCTTAATTGCCATTGCTAAACTCCACGGATACACTTGGCTTGGCAGGCTTTACTGTCAAATACTGGTGTAGTACTGGGGCGAGGTCATCTCGCATCGATTCAAGCGCTCGAAAATTTTTCAAATCTAGGGCAGGTTTCCATTTGATGCATGCCTGAACTTCGGCAGGCAGGCTATCCCAATGGCGAGCCACTGCTGCATCATCGAGTGTGCGAGTGAGTTTGCCTGTAGTTTTGATAGTAAACACATCACCTTGATAAGTGACGACACCTTCATTGGTGACGCCAACATGCTTGATGAGATCTCGCTCAATCTCTAATCGCTTGGCAGCGGCTTGTTGTTCTGCACGCTTGGCATTAAGCCACTGTGCGGCCAACTCTTTAATTGTCATAAAAGACTCCTTTGGTTTGGTTTTTTTGATTAAGGCTTAAGACTGGTGTATTCTTCATAATACTGTCGCCCAAGCTCTTTTTGAATTTGACATTCATGGTCAAAGGCATACAGACAGCCTTTTAACATAAACATCATGATTGCGATAAAAATCACTGTTTGAATAGTTGATCGCATGGCGTATCTCCTAAGTTAATCTGACGCTTTTTGCACCAAGCGGTCAGATGCTGGCTTGGGGTCTATGCTGTTAAATAATTGACTCAGTTTCCTTGGCTAGTGTGTATAATACTACTTTAAGTAGTAATTAACAACTAAAAAACTACTAAAAATAGAAAAAATATATAAGTTATTGATTTTAAACTATTAAAAATAGTATTAGTAGGCAATAAAAAACCACCTGTAGGGGTGGGTTTGTGCCATTGGTGGGATGACAGACTAGGTTTTTATATGTCCTATAACCAAAAAAAACTTATATGTTGTGCGACAGGCGAAAATACAGGTAAGAATAACCATAATAACTATTGAGCAGAATAGGAATGAAGAGATGTAAAATAACGAAATTAGGCATAAAACAATGCTTAGAAATAGTAGCAGGCTTAATATCTCACTACTTAAAATGAGATTAAAATAATGTCCTGTTATTATCATATTTTTGATGAGTGTATTTGATGACAAGCTAGCTATGATCGCCAATAGAGCAAAAAGAAAGCCCAAGAATGTTCCGAATAGAGAAATAACAACTTTAGCAATATCCCTTTGGTCATTTACAGCCATTGTGGTCAATTGAGATTTTGAAAAAATACAAACAGCTAAGGCGATACAGCTACCAATTAGTAACCATATTATAGGCTCCTTGTACTGTTTCAATCTCATCTAACTTTTCCAAATAAGCGCGTGTTATTTTTTCATAAATGTCTGTATGCTCAAACTCACCTGTAGTGTAAGAAAAATTCTCATCAATGTAAAGAATTTTTGTTGTAATAAAATCAATAATGGGTAACTCTTCCCCCTCCAAAGTCTCGACTTTTGCTTTAAGCTTGGTTGCTCCATAACCCATAATATTTGAGACATTCTCAAGTGCATCTGATAACCAACCATTTTTCTTGCGTCGATCGACTTTAATAGTGAAATCTATATTATTACACCCTGATTCGGATAGTGCCTTTATTGTTTTACTGCTCCATAAATTGCTGTCACTATAGGCAAATAAAGGTGATATGGGTATTGCACAGGATAATTCATACACATTTTTATCCCTCAGAAGTGCTGATATCGAAGAATGATCCAATAATTGCACCATACCAATTCGCTTTTCTATCAAAGAGCTCAAGCAATCTCGAAATTGAGCGTAATGATTGGCGTTCTTATTTCGAACATACCCAATAATATCGTACTTTGAAAAATAAATAAAGTGATTTGTCTCAAAGAGTCCTTCGTTAGCTGCCAAGCCCAAAGATCGTCCATCAGTACCTGCTTCCCCACACTTTATTCCATTGTCAGGTCTGAGTTTGCGAAATACTCCGGCAACACGACCATTCGGCAAGGTTTGCAAATGGTGAAGGTCTCGGACATAATCTTTAGAATCATAAATGTGCGATTTACCCACAAGTGAATTGATGGCATTAAATAATGTTTGTGAGCCTGTATTGTTGTTTATGTAGTAAATTTTATAAAATTCTATTGTTATACCCATATTTAATATCTCGTCAACTTGCCAACGACTTCTTTTAGTACCCAATTGTGACAGTTGGCTTGTATCAATTTCCTTGCCACCACACTGTTCAAAAATAATAAAAGTTTTCTTTTGGTGCTGGTCTTTCTCATACATCAAGCGGTAAATGCGCTCCAAGCCATATTGTAGTGCAATATGATAAGGATTGAACGGCCTATAATTTTTAACAAGTCATGGTCGCCGCTTTCATCGACATAGACGATATAATCACTAAAATCTATCACTAACTTTCTAACCACATTAGCCGCTAATAATAATATCACCACCGCTCAAGACGGCTGACACTCCACACCCTGCCAGACAACATTTCACTAACTTTATTTCCTAGTGGCGACATTTAATCGCTAATCAGAAGTATTTTTTTGGCGTTCTAGTTCTTGGGTGATAAGGTATGCCAATTCATTCTCTGCAGCCATGTGACCCAATCTTTTTAGACCGGCACCCAAAAATCGCTTATGTTCGAAAATTGTACCTATAATTTCAAATGGACTGTCCGAGAATTTAATGTCGGAAAAATGTTCCTTGTCTTCGACGATAAGCTCCTTTTGTAGAATGCCAAGAGTTGAGTCTTGATATTCTTTATATCTTCTCACAACCTCAGAGTTATCCTCTAGCTGAGCTATGACATATCCGCCTGTTTCTGGCTTAACTGTCGTGTCTGCAAATACAAAGTCTCCGCGCTTAAAGAAAGTGTCCATGCTGTCATCAAGAATTTGTCGGCATATGACAGTATTAAGATTGACTTCGTAAAGATGTGGTTTGTAGATAAACGAACCATCTGGCGCAAAATCTGGAACGAGCTTTAATACACGCTGCGATAAAGTAGTATTTTGTGGCTCAATGACCATTTCGCCTTCGCCGTAATCAAGCCAAGTTATAGGTACACCAAGACATTGTGCAAGCAGTTTCATTTTGTCGTTTCTTGGCTTGGCTTGACCTTTGGAATAACGGCGTACCATTTCGTAATTAATACCCGTTTTTTCACTTAAATCACGCAGTGATAAGTTTTTAGCTGACATAGCTTGATTCAGTCGTATGGAAAAATCCTGCACTGCCATTCTCCTCAGTTTTTCTACTTAAGGTAGTAATTAGTATTATATTACACCAATTTATAACTTGCGTCATCACTATTATTGATAGTATAATGCAACGCAAAGTAGTATTTAAGTAGGATTATTTATGACTGCATTAGATAAAGCGATCGCCATATTAGGCAATCGATCAACCTTGGCTCGCTCACTTGGCATCACGCCTTGGGCATTGAGCAAATGGGATAAAAACAATCCACCAAGGGATAGATGCTTAGCTATTGAGCAAGCGACGGGCGGTAAGGTAAAAGCGGAAGACTTGCGTCCTGATATTAATTGGGAATATGTCAGAGAACAACAAAAAACCCCTAGCAGCAACTAGGGGCATGTCCATTTTCGGATTAACTTAAGGAAAGTTAAATGAACGATTATATGATATCACAAAATTTTAAGGCATTTCAAGAGATTTTATTGTCTGATGATGTGATCACCTTCCAAACTTTTAGTGATAATGCAGATAATAAAGACATATCACTCACTTGTCAGCTTCACGGCAGATTTGATGATGTACAAGATAATTTGCACGCACTAAATAACCGTGGGGCAGGAATCTATTTTACGGCAAATAAGACAGACGGCAAGGGTCGAAAGCGTGAGAATATCACTGCTGTGCGTTCCTTGTTTGTTGATTTTGATACACCTGACAGTGGGCGTGTGGCAAGACTGACGGCATTAGACTTACCGCCGACGCTGATTGTTGAATCATCAAAAGATAAGCATCACGCCTATTGGACAGCTGATGGCATTGCTTTAGATGATTTTACTGCTTGCCAAAAGCAGCTTATCTCATTTTTTACCGCTCAAGGGGATGCACCTGATAAAGCCATACATGACTTGGCTCGGGTGATGCGACTACCCGGCTTTATTCACCAAAAGACAAAAAATGGCGTTACGACCGACGCTTTTATCAGCCGTGTTGTTTATGTAGGAAAGCGATATGATAAAGCCGATCTAATGAAATGGCTTGCCACGATGGATACTGTCGTTGAGCAAAATACCTCACTATTTCGGGTCAGTCAAAAAACTGGCTATACGCACACAGGTAGTGCTTCTGATTATGTGCGTCAGCAAGCAAATGGACGCTGGCAATATGTGCTGGCACGCCTAGGCTATGATGTGGGTGATGGTCGCCATAAGCCATGTCCACATTGTGGGGGTCGTGATCGCTTTAGATTTGATAATCATAATATCCAAGCAGGTGACGGCGGTTGGATATGCAGTCAAGGCACAGGAGAAACGACTGGGGGCGATGGTCTTAGCTTTTTGATGGATCATGTGGGTATGCAGCCTAAAGAGGCTTTAAACGCTGTCGCTGATGCACTTGGTAATGTTATACCAAGTGAGGCGACGGTGAGCGTAGATTTCGCCAAGCTTGGCAATAAAAAAGCATCATCTGCTATCACAGATAATGCCGATATAGATTATACGCCCGAAGAAAGTGTCAAGCTACGACCAAATTATAACACTGTTGCTTACCCCGAACAGCTCAAAACGCTACCTATTGATCCTGAACTGGACGCCATGCTGACCGATTATATCGATAGCTATGCACGCAGAGCGCATATTGAGATCACCACTGCCGCCAAAATCGCTCTGCTAGCAACATTGGGCAGTAGGCGCTTTTTGTCCGATCAGGGTAATGCAACCAATCTATACATGATGGTACTGGCTGAAACAGGTGTGGGTAAAGATTATGCCAAAAAAGCAATTTTAAACTTATTGTCTGAATGTCATTTCATTGAGCTGATTGCAGGTGGTGGCAGTACATCGCAAGGGGCAATTTTCTCAAGCTTAGAAGAATCGCCCGCACAAATCCAAATTATGGACGAAATCGGCAAGTATCTACAAGCTGTCAAGCGTCAATTTAGTGGTCAGATGGCGGAAGGTATTAAAACGCTGACCGAAGCTTATAGCTCGGCAACCAGCGTACTGATTTCAAAAAACTACTCAACCAAGGGGCAAAAAGGTAATCCAAAATCAACTACGATTATCCAGCAGCCTGCCATCACCATCCTTGGCTTGGCAACCCCTGGGCAGGTATATGAAAATTTATCCACAGTCGAAATCGAGGATGGTTTTTTAAATCGATTTATTATTGTCAATGTCAGCGAAGATGGTCGTGGTCAAAAAAAGAAAGTGATGCCATCGCCTGCTTGTGAGCAATTAATCGATTGGTGTAAAGCAATTCGCACCGGCATTAAAGGCGGCAATCTGCGTCCTTATATGCAAGATCAATTTGATCAGCGTGCCGATTTTCAGACTGTGTCAATGGATGATGTTGCAACTGAGATGTTTGAGGCGTGGGAAGATGACTTGGAGGCTAAAGAGCGAAACGGTGAGCTAAAAATGGCTGATATGACACGCCGTTGGGTTGAGAATGCCATGCGTTTGGCGACTTTGTTCGCTGTCGTCAATGGCTCAAAAACTGGCGAATATAACATCACCCCAGAGATGGCTTCATGGGCGATTTTATACACTGGTTATTATGGCGAATATGCGATAAAATGTATTGACACCAAAGTCGCTGACAGCCATTTCCATCGTTTGTTGCTCGAATTCTACAATTTGATCGAGCGTGCACCATCTGATAAAGGAATGACTGAGCGTGATCTAGCGAAATATAGTCGCCTGTATGCATCCAGTCCGCCTGTGATGCGAGAACAAGTTCATAAAGCTGGAATCAACGAAGGCGTCATCCTCAAAGTACAATTCAAAACAATCGCCAATCGTGGCCGTAAGCGTATTGCTTTCATCTCTGCCGAAAATTTTGTTGCTGACAAAATGGAGGTGATAGCTTAAAACGCCGACAATGCCGACAAAACGCCGACAATGCTGTCGGCGATTATAACCCTTACTGCATAAGGCTTACAGGGCGATTATCCAAAAACGCCGACAGGGGTATATACCCCCTATACCTAGATGTTATTTAGGGGTAGGTATATATATTGTCGGCGAATATATAAAAACACTCTCTAAGCCTTTATTTTCAATACTTATAATCGCCGACAACGCTGTCGGCAAATTGTCGGCGTTTTGTCGGCGATTATAAAAAAATAAAGGAATTTCATGAAAAAGACAAAAGATAAAACCAATCACATTTAAATATTAACAGCCGTCAATAATGTCAAATCAAAATTGACGGCTCAAACATAGCTATATCAAGGCTTATAGTATTAAGTGTCAATAAAATAAGGGGGGTATACATTTAATATTAATAATATAAAAAATATATAGGTGTATACCCCCTATATATTATTGACGAATATAAGGTAAAACATTGGTATTAAAAGGTTTGAGCCGTCGAAAAGAGCATTGACATTATTGACACGAAAAGGAGGGAAGAATGTCGAAATACAAGAATAAAAAAACTGTCTTTGATAATATCACTTTTGACAGTAAAAAAGAAGCTGAACGCTACAAAGTGCTCAAATCGATGCAAGATGATGGGCTAATCAATGATTTGGAATGTCAGCCCAAATTTATGCTGATACCTAGCCAATACTTTAAAACCACGGGCAGGCGTGAAAGAGGCATTGATTATATTGCAGATTTTCGCTACAAAGATAAGCTTGGGCAAATCATCGTCGAAGATGTCAAAAGTGCCATCACCGCCAAAGATAAAGTTTATCGCATTAAGCGTAAGATGGTGAAGTATTTTCATGATGTAGAGATTATAGAAGTATGAGGTATTACTACAATCCTGCGACCGACACATACGCCAAAGTGCTAGGCGTAGATGATAGAACCAATCTTGCTACAGTCATCATTGATGATAAAAAAGATGAGATCCATTGGGATAATTTTATTAGTGAATTTAAGCAGCTAAGAGATATCTATGAAAACAGTAACTCAAATCAAAAACGGTGAAGAAATCATCTATCAATCCAAGTCGATTTTAAATGATTCAATTAATCACCCAAAGCATTACACCAGCCATCCTAGCGGTATCGAAACAATCCAAATCACTCGTCACATGAATTTCAACCGTGGCAATGCTGTGAAGTATCTGATGCGTGCAGGACTTAAAGAACCAGACAAAGAGATTGAGGACTTACAAAAAGCGGTTTGGTACATTCAAGATGAGATTAAAAGACTTAAGGGGGCGGTATGAATGAATACAAAGAATGGGGCAAGTGGGTGCGTGATAACCCTGATTGTTTGAAAACTAAAAGCACTTGGCTAATGGTTGAGCGATCAAAGCTACCAGCAAATCGCCGCGTATATGTGATGACAGATGATCGGGGCTTACAAATTGATAGGGGTGTCAGTGAACTGGCGAGATATTGCCCAGTGTCAGCCAATGTGTTTATGATGTTTTATGTATGGGGGTGGTCTCATGAAAAGATTGCAGTACGCTATTTGAGCGCAATTGGGTATCGGGGCAAGAGCCGAGCAAGCCGCCACGATGTTAGATCTGCTCTCATTAAAGCGGAATCATTTTTAGCTGGGCTATTGCATAAACTGTATTCATTTACATAAACCCTACAAATAAGTCTTGTTTTGTCGACAGTCCAATAGTAAGATATTATCAAACTCGAGGAGTGCACCTAATTAAAAGGTGCACTTTTTTTATGGAAGAAATATGACAACACCATGCAGAGCCAGACTGTGCAAAAATCTTGTTAAAAGCAGATTAATGAAGGGTTATTGTGATGAACACGCACACCTACGCCATGGCTGGCAACATAATCAATCAGCGTCAGAGCGTGGCTATGGTAGTCAGTGGAAGCGATTGAGATTACAGGTGCTTAAGCGTGACAAGTATCTTTGTCAAATGTGCAAAGCCGATGCACGATACACACACGCAACGGATGTAGATCATATCATACCCAAGGCGAAAGGTGGCAAAGACGATATGACAAACTTGCAGTCACTTTGTAGATCTTGTCACAAGATTAAGACGGTACAGGATGGGAGGGGTGGGTAAAAAGTTTGGAAAGATTGTCTTGTAGCACCGCCCCCTAAAAAAATTTTTTACGACCGCGAAATTGGAAGTTTTAGGGTGAGTTAAGATAAATTAATAGGTGAAGAATGAAAGGGCGAAAACCAAAACCAACAGCTATTAAAGAATTGACAGGCAACCCTGGCAAGCGTGCCCTGAACAAAAACGAACCCAAATTTGCACAAATCATAGAAATCGAACCGCCAGCATGGATGACAGGTACAGCCGTGACCATGTGGCGGACTGTGATGCCTGAATTGTTGGCAACTGGCGTACTGACTGTGGCAGATGTGCATAATGTCGAAGCATTTTGCATGAGTTACAGCAGGTGGCGTGAAGCTGAACAAGAAGTGGAGCGGTATGGGCTTGTTATTATGGATGATAACGGCAAGCTGAATAAAAACCCTGCACTCACCATCATTAACGAAGCTAAAACGCAGATGATGAAGTTTGGGTCATTGCTTGGTCTTGACCCGTCATCACGCACACGGCTGACAGGCACAGCCAACAGCGAACCTATCGCCAATCCTTTTGCTGACTTATGACTTATCCCAATGTACAAAAAGCCTTAGATTATATTCATGCGGTGCTATCTGGTGAGATTATCGCCAACAAATACATTAAATTGGCGTGCCAAAAGCACTTAGACGATCTAAAAAACAGCGAAACTAACCCTGATTATCCATATTTTTTTGACCCTGCTAAGGCGGAAAAAGTGGCAAAGTTTATCCAATTACTACCGCATACCAAGGGCAAGTGGGCATCAAAAGGCGAAAAAATCGCCCTTGAACCATGGCAGATATTTGCTTGTTGCCTGCCCTTTGGTTGGATTAAGCGAGCGACGGGGTTTCGGCGTTATACCAAGATTTTAATTTTTGTGTGTCGTAAAAATGGTAAGTCTGCCATCGCAGCAGGCGTTGGTAATTATATGTTTTGTGCCGATGGCGAGTTTGGTGCTGAAGTGTATAGCGGTGCAACCACTGAAAAACAGGCTTGGGAAGTATTTCGACCAGCCAAAATCATGGTTGAGCGTACCAAAGCACTTAAAGACTTTTACGGCATTGAAGTCAATGCATCGAACATGGCACGCTTAGCCGATGGCTCACGATTTGAACCAATCATTGGTAAGCCTGGTGATGGCTCAAGCCCATCTTGTGCCATCATTGACGAATACCATGAGCATAAAAATAACGATTTGTACGACACCATGGAAACGGGCATGGGTGCACGAGAACAGCCGATTATGCTTGTGATTACTACAGCAGGTTCATCTATCGGTGGTGCGTGCCATCAGATGGTGCGAGATGCTGAAAAAATGCTTGATGGGGTAATGGACATTCCCGACCTTTGGGCAGTCTTGTATGGCATGGACAAAGACGATGATTGGACAAGCGAAATTGCACTTAAAAAAGCCAATCCAAACATGGATATCTCAGTATCGGCTGAGTTTTTGCAGGCAAGACAGCGTGATGCCAAAATGAGTGCTGCCAAGCAAGCAATTTTTAGAACGAAACACTTAAATGAGTGGGTGGGTGCAAAAAACGCTTGGCTTAACATGGCAAAGTGGGCAAATGCTCCAGAGCGTTTGCCGTTGTCTGCACTGACAGGCCGTCCGTGCTTTATCGGTCTTGACCTTGCTACCAAAATCGATATGGTGGCGCTAGTTTTGCTATTTCCACCGACCGCTGACGATCCCAATTACCATGTACATGGGCGTTATTATTTGCCAGATGTGCGTGTGCTTGAAGAGCTTGATAGTAACACTGAGCGTTATCGAGCATGGGATGCCAATGGTCTGTTAACCCTGACCATGGGTGAGGTGGTGGATTTTGATGCCATCAAGGACGATTTGCGTGAGTTTTATGGTCGTTTTGATGTGCAAGAAGTGGCGTATGACCCTTGGCAAGCCACACAGCTTGCCCAAGAGATGGAAAAAGAAGGCATGGTCATGGTCGAACTAAGACACACCGTGCAAAACATGAGCGAGCCGATGAAAGAGCTTGAGGCGTTGGTGCTACAAAAGCGACTGGCACATGGTGATTGCCCAATTTTAACTTGGCAAGCGTCAAATGTGGTGGCGACCCTTGATAAAAAGGATAATATTTATCCGAATAAAGAAAGGGCTGAGAATAAGATTGACGGTATGGTCGCATTGATTATGGCTTTATCGAGGGCGATTGTGCATACAGAGACTGGGAATGTAGATGAATTTTTTGATAATATGATTATTGCATAAATCCCCACTTGACACGGTGGGGATTTTGTTATTAATTTTCTTGATTTTCCAAAGCTTGTATTTTGGCATTGGCTTCATTGAGCAATCTTTTAAGTTCTCGAAAGCCTTCGACTCTTTGGGTCTCAGAAGTCAAACCAATATCTAAAAGATGAATAATCGCTGTATTTAACGACATATTCTGATTATTAGCATATTGAACAACCACTTGATGCAGACTATTGGGCAGCCGAACTTGGGAACGCTTCCAAGTATCTTGGTTTTGTAATAGCTCAGTAGAATTAATATAAGACATAAAAAATAGTTCCTTTTTTGATTTTGGGTATTGACATAAATTATAATGCCATATATACTGTTTGTCAATGGCATAAAAAGTTATGCCATATTGGGCAACCGCCCATAAATAAGCCCCGCTATCCGACTAAGAACCGCAGGGCAGAACCTTAACCCAATAAAAGGAAATGTTCTATGAACAATTTACCACAAAATGCCAATAATGGCAATTTTATCACCGTCTTTCATGGCGATATTGACCAAACCACTGAAATGCTGTGCAATGCTCGTGATTTGCATCAGTTTTTGAATGTTGGGCGTGATTTTTCTAACTGGATTAAAAACCGCATTAAACAATATGGGTTTGTTAAAGGTCAAGATTTTGTTTTGGTTCGCCAAAATGGGCGAACCAATGGAAAGGGTGGTGATAGACGCTCTGTTGACTACCACATTACCCTAGATATGGCAAAAGAGTTGGCGATGGTGGAGAAAAATGCCAAAGGGCGACAAATCCGCCGTTATTTTATCGAGTGCGAAAAACAAACCTTAATGCAAAACTACACCCTACTAGACCAATATAACAAAGCGGTATTAGAATTTGAGAAGTTATCAGATGTGGCAAGTGAAGCTGGCAGAATGCTAAATTTGGCAGGCAAACGCTTTAAGCCAAAAGCCAAACAAAGAGTACTTGAACTGACCATCAGATTACAACCGCATTTGCCTTTTGTTGAGTTTGGGGGTGTGAAATGAATTATGAGCATATGACACGCCATGATATTGCTACCCTAGCTCGTGAGAACTTGCATTGGGTTGGTACGCTAATTTCTTTGGCTAAGCAAAATACACATCATGCCGATACACTGCTTGATATTGTTGATTATCTGTTAGATGACCAGTACCAAGATTTTGACGAGATGGCAGAGGAGTTTAAAAAATTAATTTAAGCCATACCCTGCTCATCAGATGATGGGCGGGGTATTGGTGTTTGCCCAATCGTAAGATTGGGTTTTTTATTGGATGAATTATGAATGATGAAAACTGGTGGTCACGGTTTTACGCTAGATTGTTTGGGGGCGGTAAGCGACTTGACAAAGGTAGCGAAGTTGCTCCGTTTAACTCAATGCACATGCCATCTGGCACGGCAGTAACCGCAGAAACCGCTTTAAAATTATCGGCAGTGTGGGCGTGTGTGCGATTAAGAAGTCAGACCATCGCCAGTTTGCCTTTGCACCTAAAGTCTGATAGCAAGGAATTGGCAACAGATCACCACTTGTACCGAATATTGCATGACAGCCCAAATGCTGACATGACAGCGTCTGAATTTTGGGAGTCGGTGATTGTCAGCCTTGATTTGTGGGGCAATGCCTATGTGTATATTACACGATTGGGCGGTAGGGTGGTTAGTCTTGATATATTAGACCCATCAATTACTGTGGTGAAAAGAAATCGTGATGGTGATATTAGCTATAAAGTCGGCGAGGATATTTTTGGTGCTGAAGATGTGTTACATATCAAAGGGTTTACCATGGATGGCTTGGTTGGCTTGTCGCCAATCCGCTATCAAGCGGGCGTAATGGGTGCACAAATTGACGCCAACAATGCTGCAAGCCACACTTTTGGCAATAACTTAAAAGCTGGCGGCTTTTTGCAGACTGACAATATCTTAAACAGTGAGCAAAGGCAAAAGCTAAGAGGTAATCTTGAATATTTTTCAAAGCCTGAAAATGCTGGCAAATACATGGTGCTAGAAGCTGGTATGAGCGTGTCATCGAGTGGGGTTAAGATGAACCCAAGCGATGCTCAATTACTTGAAACTAGGTATTTTGGCATTGAAGAGATATGCCGAGCCTTTGGCGTGCCGCCACAGCTGATTGGTCACACCGATAAGGCAAGCTCATGGGCATCAAGCCTTGAGGGCATGAATTTAGGCTTTTTGACTTACAGCTTACGCCCAACGCTTGAACGCATTGAGCAGGCGATTCGTAAAAAGCTACTGTCACCGTCTGAGCGGTCGCAGTACAGCCCTAAATTTAGCGTTGAGGGTCTGCTGCGTGCTGACAGCCAAGGGCGTGCTAATTTTTACACAACCATGCTACAAAATGGCGTGATGACTCGTAATGAGGTGCGTGCCTTAGAAGATCTGCCACCAATGGCAGGTGGCGACAGTCTGACCGTACAGCTCAATCTAACACCGCTTGAAAAATTGGGACAAGATCATGAAAACTAAATCAATTAATTTTGAGCCGTCAATCGTTAAAGATGATGGATTTTTTAGTGGCTATTGCAATGTTTTTGATGTTGTGGACAGCTATGGCGACAGCGTACAAAAAGGTGCATTTGTCAAATCCCTGGCAAAGTTTGAAGTGCGCGGCAAAATGCCGCCGATACTATGGCAACATGACAGAGCACAGCCCATCGGCGTATGGACAGCACTCAAAGAGGATGAACATGGGCTATACGGTGAAGGCAAATTGCTCATTGATGATGTGCCAAAAGCCCGTGAAGCACACGCACTCATCAAAGCAGGCGTGATTGATGGCTTATCTATCGGCTATCGTGTTGAGCAAGCAGACTATGACAATACCAAAGAGGTGCTACTGCTCAAAGAATTGGATTTGTTTGAAATATCAGTCGTTACCTTTCCTGCCAACGACGCATCGACCGTGACAGTGGTCAAATCGGCTTTGGCACAAGGGCAGCTGCCCACTTTATCTGAATTTGAAAAATTCTTGCGTGATGCAGGATTTAGCAAATCGCAAGCCACTGCAATCGCATCACACGGCTTGCGTCAATTGCTGGGTGAGCCAGCAGAACTTAAAGATGCATTACAAATCATTAAATCTATCACAGGAGACATAAATGTCTGATATGACAAAACAGCTCGCCACCGAGCTTGCAAAAGCCACTGACTATGTCAAGGGCTTGGGCGAAGAATTAACGGGCCGCTTAGAAAAAGGTGAAAAGAGCTTATCTACTTTAAAGGGGGATGTTGATGAAGCGCTTAAATCAATGGGTGATGTTAAAGCACGCCTTGATGCCGTAGAGCAAAAACAAGCACGCAGAGCACAAAATCAAGAGCCTGAAAAGTCACTGGGTGAACGCTTGTTTGAATCTGATGCGTTTAAGCAATTTGCCGACAATCCGACCGCAGGCAACCGAGCCAAGCTAAATATTAAAGCGACGATTACCAGTGCCACCACCGACACCAGCGGGGCAGCAGGTGCACTGGTACAAACACAGCGTCTAGGTGGCATTGTAGCCCCACCTGATCAGCGTCTGCGAGTGCGTGACTTGCTGATGAAAGGCACGACCGATAGCAATGCACTTGAATATGTGCGTGAAACTGGCTTTACAAACTCAGCAGCAGCACAGCAAAATGAAGGTGATAAAAAAGCACAGTCACATATCAAGTTTGACACCCAAAGCGTATCAGTACGAACACTTGCCCACTATGTCAAAGCGTCACGACAAATCTTAGATGATGCGTCAGCCTTGGCAAGCTATATCAACGGACGCTTGATTTATGGCTTGAAACTGGTTGAGGATCGTCAGCTGCTAAATGGTGATGGCGAGAATGGCAATCTTAAGGGCATTATCCCTCAAGCAACAGCATTTACAGACAAAGCGACGCTTAGCACATATACCATCATTGACCAGTTGCGATTGGCACAGCTGCAAGCGGTGTTAGCCGAATATCCTGCCTCTGGCATCGTCTTAAACCCAATCGATTGGGCTAAGATTGAGCTAGAAAAAGATGCGGATAATAGGCATATCATCGGCTTGCCACAAGGTACAGCAAATCGCACCTTATGGGGCGTGCCAGTTGTAGAAACAACCGCCATGGGTACGGGCAAATTTTTGACAGGTGCGTTTAACCTTGGTGCACAAATCTTTGACCGACAGCAAGCGGCGATTGCCGTGGCAACCGAAAACGAGGATGACTTTGTACGAAACTTGGTTACTATTCTTTGTGAAGAGCGTCTTGCATTAGCCGTATATCGCCCTGAAGCGTTTATCTATGGCGATTTGGTAGCGAAATAAGCGACAAAAAACCCTAACACTGGCAGGCGTTAGGGTTTTTCTATTTTTACCCTTGGTGGATAAGGATAAAACATAGGTGAATTTTAACATAGATTTAGGAAATTGGGTGATAAAAAATGGCTGAATATGAAGTCTTAAAACAGCATTATGGCGATAAGCAATACTATGAGGGCGATATCAGGCAGCTTGATGATGATTTTACCGCCAAGCGTTTAATTGAGTTTGGTTTGATTGGCAAGGCTCACGCAAACAAAAAAGTGCAAAGCAAAGCTAAAACAGTACCAAGCAACAAGACTGAACCCGTGCTTGAAAATAAAGGTGATGATAGTGATGACACAGAAGATAACGCTTGAAATGGTCAAGCATCAGTGCCGTATCGATCATGACGATGAAGATGATTTACTTATGCGTTATTTGAATGCTGCTTTAATTCATGCGTCAAATTACATCGACGGATTACTTGATGAAAGCAATCTGGCAGTACAGCAAGCGGTGTTACTGCTTGTTGGGCATTGGTATGACAACCGAGAAGCTGTCAATAATGACCATCAAACGCCGCAATCAATCCCCTTCGGATTTGAGGCGTTGTTACAGCCTTATCGAAATTTGGGGGTGTGATGCAAGCAGGCAAGCTTAAAGATAGAGTATCTTTCATGCAGCATTTACAATCACGATCACAAACAGGTGCACCCAAGCGAACATGGTCTGTCATAGATACGGTTTGGGGGCAATTTACACCCGTCTCTGCCAAAGATGTCATTGCTGGCAAAGCGGCAGGTGTGGAGATATTGGCAAGGCTTAAAATCAGATATCGAGATGATATTAAGCGTAATATGCGTGTCGTGTGCCGTGGTAGAACCTACGATATTATTGGTGAGCCGTTAGCAGATAACAATACAGGGCGAGAGTATCTTACCCTGCTGCTACAGGGGGCAGACGATGAAAGTGAGCGTTAAAATTGAGGGTCTAAAAGAGTTGGATGAACAACTTGGCAAGTTACAAGAGGACATGCGTGGTCGTGCGATTTATCAGGCACTAAACTTTGCCACCAATCCAATACTAAAAGAAGCCAAAAACCGTGCTCCTGCCAGCGAAGATGCCTACCGCCGTTATATGTCATCAGGGCAAGGCGATGGCTATTATTTTGATAAAAACGGCAAAAAACGCCGACGACGCGCCAAGCGTGGTCATGGTCGCTATGTCATACAACAAGCAGGGCTACTCAAAAAGTCCATCCGCCGTCAAAGACTGACCAAAAAAAGTCGCAATCGTCATCGTGCGGCAGTCGGTATTGGCGTGCATTTAAAAGGCAAGACAGGCGAAACCGCCTTTTATTGGCACATGGTGGAGCGTGGCACAAAAAACATGCCAGCCGTGCCGTTTTTCCGACCCGCCTTTGACCATCATAAAGATGAAGCAGTGCAGCGATTTAAAAAGAAGCTCGGCGAGCGAATTGATAAATTAAAGTAATGTTTGTTTTTTAAGTTTTTTAAGAGTAGCCATGAACGCAAGCCATCTTATTTATACCGCCTTATCGCCCTTGGTGTCAGGGCAGGTTTATCCATATTTCATACCAGAGACGGCAGATGACACACCCCCTTATGTCATCTACCAAATCATCTCCACCATGCCCATCACCACGCTAGACGGCATTACACATCATGAGCGGGTGCGTATGCAGCTTGATGCCTATCACAGTGATTATGATGAACTGCTAACATTGTATGGTGAGATTTTAGACAGTTTTGACAAGCTTCCCATGAGTGAGCATGACGGCACTCAGTTTAGTTATGATGATGGTCTGTATCGTGCCAGCATCGATGTTTTATTTAACCACACCGCCAAATAGGAGTTAATCTATGGCTAAAAATGTCGCTAATCTTGTTGACAGCTTTTATCAGCTGTTTGTCTCAACTGACGGCGAAGACTTTAAAAAAGTTGAGCATTTGACCAAGTGCTCGGTACCGTCTGACGAAAAGGTGCTTGATGATGTCACTGCGACAGATGACAAACGCACTATTAAAGCGGTCGTTGACTTTAAAGAAGAGTCAGAGATCGAGTTTGAGTTTGTGGTCGATCCTGAAGACGCTGCTCAAAAGCTGGTACAAAAAGCCTTTGATGATGGCTCAGGGCTACATTTTCAGCTTAAGTTTGTCAAAGCATCTAGCGAGTCGCGCAAATTCACAGGTCTTATCTCTAAATTATCGGTTGATAATGAAGATACCAAGAAAAAGCTACGCAAAACTGCCACCATTGCCATCACTGGCGATGTCTCAAAAATCCCTGAATAATCAAACACAAACCAACCTACGGGGTGCAAACGCACCCCATTTTTAGGAATTTATTATGAAAAAAACAAACACTAACACAAACAGCTTAATCAACGCACTTTTATCACGCAACAAGCCAACCAAGGTAGAGATTGACGGCATTGACCAGCCGATCCACCTACGTAAGATCACCATTGGCGAGCAATCTGCTTTGTACAAAAAAGTGCAAACTGAAGAAGATACCATCTTGAATAATAGTGCTTACAGCATTTTGTATAGTGTCTGTGATGAAAATGGTGAGCCGATGTTTACGGAGGCTGATCTGCCACAAATTGCCCAAATTGATGCCGGCACAGTCGGTGAGCTCATGGATGCGATCAAGAAAGTCAATCGTTTTGACGAGGACGAGGCAGAGCTTGAAAAAAACTCATAACCGACGAAAAGCGTCGGTTTTTGTTTAAGTTGGCTGGGCATTTGGGCAAGACTGTCGGAGAGCTTGAAGCGACGATGAGTGCCAGTGAGTTGTCAGAATGGCTGGCTTATGACCGCTTAGACCCGATCGGCGGCTATCGTGGTGACATACAAGCGGCAATGATAGCCGCATCCATGGGCGGCGGTAAGCTGTCTGATTATATGATCATTGATCCAAACCCTATGACAGATGAGCAGCGTCAAGAGTATGAGTATTATCAGCGCTTAGCTGAGCTTGAAGATGAGCAATCGCTCTTGATTGAGCGATTTAATCATTTAGAAGATGCTCAGTGATACCACGCCCAGCAAGCTGGGCTTTGTGATTTTGGAGCTTATATTATGCTGTCTTTAAACATTGTTCTGGGTGCAAATACGGCACACTTTAGTCGCAATATCTCAAAAGCCACCAAAAAAGCAGAACAAGATTTAAAGGGCTTGGCGGGATTTGCTCAAAAAACATTCGACAGATTCGGTGCGCTGAATGTGATTGGCGGTGCGTTGAGCGCTCGAAATATCATACAAACTGCTGACTCAATGCAAGAGCTGGCAAGTCAAGTTCGTATCAATACAAAAAGCCATGAAGAATATAAAAATGTCTTAAACAATCTGCGTGACATCAGCCGTGAAAACTACGCAAGCTTTGATGCGACGGTGGATTTGTACGCACAGTCTAAACGTGCGCTAGATAATCTAGGCAAATCACAAGCCCAAGTCCTCACATTCACTGAAAACATCACAAAGGCAATGGCGGTGGGTGGCGGATCTGCTGCGTCGCAACAGGCGGCATTGACACAGCTTGCCCAAGCGTTGAATATGGGTGCTTTAAAGGGGCAGGAGTTTAACTCGGTTGCGTCTCAAGCGCCAGTGCTGATAGATTTGCTCACTCAAAAATTGGGCGTCAGTATTGATCAGCTTAAAAAAATGGGGTCTGAGGGCAAGATCACCGCTGAAGTGATTTACTCAGCCGTAGCGGACGCTGGAGACACTCTTGATGCCAAAATGGCTATGATGCCAGTGACGATCAGTCAAGCGTTATCAAATATCGGTCAAGAGTACAAAAACCTTGTCCATGACCTGGTGAATGAAAACTCTCGTGCATCAGCACTGGTGGTTAGCAGCCTTAACTTTGTCACTCAAAACTTTAAAACCCTGACCACTGTAGCAGGTGTTGCAGGGGCGGTGTTCGCTGGCAATTATGCTAAATCAATGCTGTATGCAAAGCTTGGTACGGACAGCATGACAGCGTCGCTGGTGACAAAAACAAAAAGCCTATACGCTGCAATCGCTGCTGAAACCAAGGCAGCGTATAGCCAGCAACAGCTGACAACTGCTAGTGCGTTATTTTCACAACAAAAGAAAATTGCTGCCCGTGCGGTAGAGCTTTTTGATATAGCAACAACAAAAGCTTATGTCAATGTCAGTGCTACATCAACAGTCATGATGAACTATGCCAGAGCGAATTTTACACTTGCTAATGCAAAAAGTGTCGCTACGGCATCCGTCATGAGTTTTATTGGAGCGGCACAGTCTGCTGCACTAACGACAAGTCAGTATGTGCGTACGACATTTACGCTGAGAAATGCCAAGGTGGTGTTATCCAAAGCGACTGCGTCAAGTATCGCAACAGTGAACAGATGGCACACCTCCGCAGCGACAGCAGTGGGTACTGGGGTTGCATACGCCCGTAGCTTAACAACCGTGGCAGGGGCAAAAAAGGCGTTAACAGGCGCAGCAACATTGGCATCTAACAGTATCACTGCCACAGCACTGGCCATGAAAAAAGCGACGATCGTTGCCACGGCTTACACAGTGAGACTGGCCACAGCTAACGCAACCAAAAAGGCGCTGGTCGGTACAACCGTGTTGGCAACTAAAAGCGTGATGCTCTTTGGGCGTGGGCTCAAATCAGTTGGTGCAATTATCATGGCACATCCTATCATGATTATCGGCGGCATCATTGCAGCTATTGCCGTACGCACGATGGGTCTTGAAAAAGCGATGGAGAGTCTTGGCGATGCGTTTGATGTGTCTGCAGAGATTCTAGGTCGCTTGATTGACTGGGGTATCGACGGCTTTGGCAGGTTGTGGGATACCACAAGCGAATTTCTAAGCAATTTTGGGATTGGCTCAAAGCAGACCGCCAAAAATTCGCAAAGCTACTTTGCCAAAATGTTTGCTGATACTGAAGGCGGATTTGTTGGCATGATGCAGGTCGCTGCAACCATGTTTGACAAGATGACAGGCTTTGCGGTTGGTTTTGCTAAATACTCACTGGACATATTTAACAAGTTTAAAGCACAAACTTACAATTTATTCATATCCCTTGGTGACTCGGTCGCTAATTACTTCCTTGGTAAAATTAACGGGATTATTGATGGTTTAAACTGGGTTAATTCAAAATTTGGCGGCGATAAAGAGTATATATCGCATTTTGAGTTAAAAAGTAGCGAACTACTAAAAGTACCCGATGCTGTATTTGCAATGGGGACAGGCACTAATCTGCGCGGTAAACTTGATGGCATCATCATTACCAATAAGCTCAGCAAAGAAGCCAAAGCCAAAGCTGAAGCACAAGCTAACGGCGTTGGCGGCGGTGGCTCAGGCGGTGCAAACAGCAAGGGTGGTAAAGACGCCAAAGGTAAGGATAAAAAAGACAAAGAAAAAGAATATGACGGCCGCTTGGTCGGTATCAGTGGCAATAGCGGAACAAGCACTGGCGCACACTTAGACATCCGCCTGACAGGGGGTGGCAGACGGTTAACTGCTGAAGAGCTGGGTCGTTTCAAAGCTGACGGCAAGGACTTATCTGCTTATAAAATCACTTCGGATTTCGGTCTACGAAAAGCACCAAAAGCTGGTGCCAGCAGCGATCACCGTGGTATTGACTATGCCATGAAAACAGGCACGGCGATCACCACAACTCACGCAGTTGAAGATGTTGAAGTATTTCATCAAAAAGGTGGCGGATGGGTGTCACGCGTCAAATTCGCTGACGGCTTATCAGTTGATTTACTGCACTTGGCACCTGAAAGCCAACAAGTCAAGCGCGGCACATCTGCCAAAGCCGGTGATAAATACGGCAATATGGTCGCACAGGTAAACAATGAATACAATGAGGTGCTTGAACAGCAAGCTAAAAAGCGTGATGAAATATTATCTGCTTATAGCTGGGATGGGCTTGAAAAAATTGCATTGGAACGCACTACGGCACTTAAAGAGCTGTCTGAAGCGGGCTTTAGTGAAGAAGATTTTGAAATACAAAAAGCGAATATTGATGAGTTTTTTGAACTTAAAGCTGAGCATTATCTTTGGGAGCGTGAAAAGCAAAAGAATAACCTGATTGAATTTGCACAAACCGAAGAACAGGCTATTAAGCTTGCTGCGACTGAAAGACGTACAGAAATCTTGTTCAATCATGAATTTGCACTGGCGAAAAATGCAGAGCTTGCCAAAGCTATGCTTGATACGATTGATTTTAGGGAGGAGTATGAGCTGACTTCGCTTAAGATCACTCAAGATGAAAAGGCGCGTGCTATTCAGAACGAAAATGTGCTGATCAAAGTCAAAGATTTAAATCTGCAAAATATTTTGCGCATCGAGCAAGAATTGGCTGACAAACAATCAGATATTAATAAGCTGATGGAAGTGGCCAACAAGCACGGCAGCGACATGTTGGCTGAAAAGCTAAAAATGGAGGAGGCAGATCTAAAACGTGTGCACGCTGAAAGATATCGCAATGAGCTGACTCGTGCGTATTATGACATTGTGGAGAATGCGCTTAGCGAAGAAGAAAAGCTAACGCGTGAGCTCAACGAGCAGCTGGAAGTATTAATACGCATTAATGCTGAGCGAGGTAAACCAGGCACTCCCGAGCCATCTGAAGATGAGCCCAACCCAATGGATCTCATCAAAGATAATTTGCGCAGAAAATACGGTATAGCTAAGCCAGAAATGCACCCAATTGATAAGCTAAAAGCAGACAATGAAGCATTGCTTGCTGAGCAAACTGCATTTAATGAACGCATGATTGCTTTGGAGCACTCAGCAGATGAGTCACGCAGAATAACCGCTGAACAACGCAGAGAGTTAATCATTTACAATGATGAACTTGTGCAACAAAAGATTGAGGAAAACCTGCGTGCAAGATACGCCCTGATGGAAAAGATGGCTGTAGAACATTACGACGCCATACTTGGAACGCTTAAGAGTTTTGTGGGTGAAAATAACCGTGTTTACCAAGCGTTATTCACACTACAAAGATCGTATGCCATTGGTAAGGCACTGATGAACATGTGGGAGGCAGGCTCTAAAGCTTTTGCAGAAACCCCTGGCACCATTTGGAATAAATCTCTAGCGGCTGCGGCTGCAGTTGCCCGTGGTGGTCAGTTTGTGGCTTTGCTAAAAGCGGTACAGCCAGTCGGTCAAGCCCATGACGGCATTATGTCCGTGCCAAAATCAGGTACTTGGAATCTTGAAAAAGGTGAACGGGTGTTACCACGGCATACCGCACAGGCTTTGGATAAGAAGCTAGATGGCATGCAAAATGGGAATGCTGGGCAGGTTATCAATGTCCATGTCACCGTCAATAGCGATGGCAGTGATGTGCAAAGCTCACACCAAATGGGTAAAACCATGGGCGAAGCCATGGCAAAAATCGCTCGGCAAGTCGTGATACAAGAGACCAAACAAAACGGACATCTTGACAGGCTATACCGCAGATAAGCAAAAACCCAACTGGTGCAAACAGTTGGGTTTTTTATTACCCCTTTAAACAGCACTTAAAAGGATAATTTATGGGTGATTTTATCACATTTTTAACCTATATTGAAAGTGAGAAATTAACAATGGCAAAATTCATTATTTTAATGATAACCCTAGTTGTACTCATGCTGATTTATAAAGCCCCAGACATTTATCGGGTTTATAAAGAATTTGAGAGAAAAAAGACAATGAAAACCTTTAACTGGAAAATGAACATGGGAGCGTCCGCCAGTGTTCACCATAACATTACTAAAACCCAATTTGGCGACGGCTATGCCCAGCGTGTCAGTCATGGTATTAACAATCAGCGTATGGACTGGTCAGGGTCAAAAACAGGCGATTGGCAAACGGTCATCTTGCCCATCAAAACCTTTCTTGATGAACACAAAGGTGTGATACCGTTTTTGTGGACAAACCCGCATGGACAAACCAAAAAATATGTCTGTGAAAATTATGAAATCAGTCAGAAAAAAGGCAACTTTTGGGAGATTGGTTTGAAATTTGAACAAGTTTTTTAATAATAAACGCCCCTAAGGGGCTTTTTTGATGGATTGGATTTCGGTTAGGATTTGGTCTAACTTGGCTTGCGTTAGGTCGGTTGGTTGTAAGCCTTTTTGCAATAAATAAACCGCTTGGGCATTAATAGAGCGTCCGTCATCTTTGGCGGATTTTTCTATTTGGTCTTTTAATTCTTGGGGAATGCGTAGATTAAATTGGGGGTCTGAACGAGCCATGGATAATACCTTTTAAAAAGTTTAAAAATAGTTTAACAAAATTACTTGACTTAATCAATAGTACAGTGATATTATTATCACCGTACTAATACGGTACGCATTAAAAAGCCCCATGCTCAACCGTCAAATCAAACATGGGGCTAGAAACATCAACAACCTTTAAAGGAGACATTTCTATGTCTAATTTACCACAAAACGCCAATAATGGCAATTTTGTCACCGTCTTTCATGGCGATATTGACCAAACCACTGAAATGCTGTGCAATGCTCGTGATTTGCATAAGTTTTTGGGCGTTCAAACTCGCTTTAATGACTGGATTAGAAGCCGTATTTCTGAATATGGCTTTGTCAAAAACCAAGACTATGTTAGTTTTACTGAAAATCCAGTAAAACCCAAAAATGGCAGAAAAAGCATTCAATACCATATCACCCTAGATATGGCAAAAGAGTTGGCGATGGTGGAGAAAAATGCCAAAGGGCGACAAATCCGCCGTTATTTTATCGAGTGCGAAAAACAAACCTTAATGCAAAACTACACCCTACTAGACCAATATAACAAAGCGGTATTAGAATTTGAGAAGTTATCAGATGTGGCAAGTGAAGCTGGCAGAATGCTAAATTTGGCAGGCAAACGCTTTAAGCCAAAAGCCAAACAAAGAGTACTTGAACTGACCATCAGATTACAACCGCATTTGCCTTTTGTTGAGTTTGGGGGTGTGAAATGAATTATGAGCATATGACACGCCATGATATTGCTACCCTAGCTCGTGAGAACTTGCATTGGGTTGGTACGCTAATTTCTTTGGCTAAGCAAAATACACATCATGCCGATACACTGCTTGATATTGTTGATTATCTGTTAGATGACCAGTACCAAGATTTTGACGAGATGGCAGAGGAATTTAAACAACAGCTTTAAGAGCTTTAACAATCACTAGCAACCAAACCGCCCATCATCTGATGAGCGGTTTTTCATCGTCCTTTTGGACACAGTTGCCCCATTTAGTTTGGGGCTTTTTTAGGAGCAAAAAATGAGTGAAACAACTCTAACCGAACTATCACGCACCGAGGCACAGGTATTACAGAGCTTTATCGCACAGGTGGATTACTGGAAAATCCAGCATGGCGATAAAGCTAGTACCATTGAGATTACTTACTATCCTGATGATGACGGCTTTGAAGTTAGTAACAATGAAGCTAACAACGGTGTGCTAAAACGCAATCGCACCACGGTGTTTCGTGCTGACCTTTTGGCATGGGCGTCCAATCAGCTGCGTCAACTGCAAGGCTGGGACAACAGCCACACGGTCACCGAGTTTAGCCTATCTTATAAAAATGACCGCTATGGCGTGCGTGCTGCCCTTGCCAGTGAAGCCACAGACAAGGCAGATGATACAAAAGCACCAAATGAAGCATAACACAATCAAAGATAAGGAAATTTACTTTCCTTATCTTTTTATTTGGAGGGCTTATGCCATTAAACAGCGACTTTCAAAAACCCACAGTAGATGGGCTAATTACGCTCTTTGAGCTTGACGCAAGTAAACTGGGTGCTGGTATTTTACGCTTTCACGGTCATAACCACGAGCGTAATGATGGCGTGATTACTTTTCGTGGCAAAGCGTACAACCCCCAAGCTCTGTCTGTTACAGGGCTTGAAATGCGTTCAGATGGCAGAGCAAGCACCCCAACCCTAACCCTTGCCAATAACATTGCAGGGGTACAAGGGGCGGTGTCTGCCTATTGTTTACAGTTTAACGACTTTGCAGGGGCAAAACTTACCGTCATTACCACCCTTGCCAAATACCTAGATGCGGTTAATTTTGACAACGGTAACCCCACCGCTTCTGATGAATGTAAAGAGCAAATTTGGTTTGTGGAACAAAAAACATCAGAAAACCACGCCCAAGTTACCTTTGAATTATCCAACCCCATTGATTTGGAAGGTCAAAAAATCCCAGTCAGAGAGATTACCAATTACTGCCACTGGGCGGTTGTGGGTAAATATCGTGGCGAAGAATGTGGCTATACAGGGGCGGCCATGTTTGATGAACACGACAACCCTACCGACAATCCCATCATGGATAAATGTGGCGGTCGCATGAAATCGTGTGTTTGCCGTTTTGGGCAAAACAAACCCTTGCCATTTGGCGGTTGTCCTGCCAGTAGTTTGATTGGTAAATAGGAATTAAGATGAAATTAACCAAACAATTAAAAGCCGACATCATCGCCCACGCCTTTGACTGCCACCCTGCTGAGTGTTGTGGGCTAATTGTGGATAAAAAGTACATACCTTGCACCAACACCGCCCATGACAATGAGCAATTTATCCTTTGCCCCAAAGATTTTGCTCGTGCTGAAAGTATGGGTCGAATACAAGCCATCGTCCATAGCCACCCTGACGGTGGCGTGTTGCCGTCTGATTTGGATAAATTACAAATTGAGCTACATGGCGTGCCGTGGGTCATCGTGGCGGTGTCAAAGCAAGAATACGCCGATGAGCCGTCATTTGGCATATATGAGCCGTGTGGGTACAGACCGCCACTTTTGGGGCGTGCTTATATCCACGGTGTGCAGGATTGTTATAGCTTGGTGCGTGATTATTACAGCCGTGAGCTTGATATTGAGTTGCCTGATTTTGACCGTAGCGATGCTTGGTGGGAGCATGAGAACCATGAACCACTTTATGAACAGAACTTTGAAAAAGCTGGCTTTGTGGCTGTGGATAAGTCTGTGGGTAATTTACAAAAGCACGATGTCATCTTGTGCCGTGTTGGTCGGACGCATCATGTCAATCATGCCTTGATTTGGCTTGGCGATGATGGAGCGTTAAAAAGCGAAACCACGCCTGATTGTGTGGGTAATGCCCTAATCCTACACCACCCCTATGGACGGCAGTCGGTGCGTGAGATTTACGGCAAAGGGTGGGCGGATAGGACGGTGCTTGTCGTGCGTCATCAGTCAATGCAGGAGTAATCATGAAAACCATCATCTTACACGGCATTTTAGCCAAAAAATTCGGTAAAACTTTTAAGTTATCTGTCAATTCCACCAAAGAAGCCATGCGTGCGTTATGCGTACAGTTGGCAGGCTTTGAAGCATTTATGATGAACGCTCATAGGCAGGGGCTGCGTTTTGCTGTGTTTCATGATAAGCACAATGTTGGCGAAGATGAGCTTGACATGAGCCACACTGCCAAGATTATCCGTGTCGTGCCAGTTGTAGAAGGCTCAAAAAAAGAAGGTGTTTTAGAAACTGTCATCGGAGCGGTCTTGGTGGTTGCTGGTATCGTGGTTACGGGCATGACCTTTGGGGGTGCTGGTGCTGTTGGTGCAGGATTGATAGGAGCAGGTATTGGCCTCATGGTAGGTGGTATCGCCCAAATGCTCATGCCAAAGGTGGACGCCCAAGATAATAACCAAGACGGCAACAAAGCCAACAAGGGCTTTGGCGGTGCGATAACCACAATCGCCCAAGGCAATCCTGTCCCCATTTTATACGGCGAGCGAGAGATTGGCGGTTTTATCATGTCAGCCAGTCAGTTGCCAGAAGACATGTTATAAAAAATAAGGATAAAAAAAATGACTATTCACGGCTCAAAAAAAGGCAGCAGCAAACAAAGACAGCCCATCATCGCCCCTGACTCTGCTCAGTCCAAAACTTTTATCAGTATCATGTATGGCTTGGGCGAGGGTGAGATTGCAGGTTTGGCAGATGGCTATAAATCGGTGTACTTAGATGATACGCCACTACAAAACGATGACGGCGAGTTTAATTTTACTGACGTCAAGGTGGATTTTCGTGCTGGCACAAATGACCAAACCTACATTGATGGCTTTGCTGATGTGGCAAGTGAGACCAATGTGGGCGTGGAGCTAAAACATGGCACGCCGTGGGTGAAGTCATTTAACAATCTTGACCTTGATGCCCTGCGTGTGCGTATAAAATGGGGAGCGTTGCGTCAGCAAAATGCTGATAATGGCGATGTGTCAGGCGTAAAGATTGATTACGCCATTGATATTAAGACCGATGATGGTGGCTGGGTGCAAGCTCTAACAACCGCCATCAATGCCAAAACATCCAACGCTTATGAGAGAAGCCACCGCATTGATTTGCCAAAAGCTGGGACAGGCTGGTCGGTGCGTGTTCGCCGTATCACGCCTAATAGCACATCCGAGCTTGTCAGTGATAAAATGTATGTCTCTGCCATCACTGAGGTGATTGACTTAAAATTACGCTACCCAAACACCGCTTTATTGGGGCTAAGATACGATGCCGAGCAGTTTAGCAATGTCGCCAAAATGGCGGCTCTTTGCCGTGGTCTTATTATCAAAGTGCCAACCAATTATAACCCCATCACTCGCACCTATGATGGGCTGTGGGATGGGCAATTTAAGCTGGCGTACACTAATAACCCTGCGTGGGTCTATTATGACCTATGCACCGCCGAACGCTATGGGCTGGGCGGACGGCTTAAAGAATACATGATTGACAAATGGAGCTTATACCGCTTAGCCCAATATTGTGACCAGATGGTAGATGACGGCATGGGTGGACAAGAGCCTCGTTTTACCGTGAATGTCTACATTCAGTCGGCGGATGGTGCGTTTGAGCTACTTTCCAGACTTGCAGGCGTATTTCGTGCCATCTCCTACTGGGACGGCACAAGCATTGTGCTAGATGCTGATATTCCCCAAGACAGCATTTACAGTTTTAGCCGTGCCAATGTCATTGATGGTATTTTTGAATATACAGGCACACGAGCAAGAGACCGCCACACGGTGGCTAAGGTGGCGTGGGATAACCCTGCCAATCATTTTAAGACCGAATACGAATATGTCAGAGATGAAAAAGCCATCGCCAAATTTGGTGTGCGTGTGGCGGACATACAAGCGTGGGGCTGTACAAGTAAAGGACAAGCACAAAGAGCAGGACTTTGGGCGTTAAAGTCTGAACAACTAGAAACACGCATGGTAACATTTAAGGTGGGTTTGGACGGCTATATCCCTGCCCCTGCCAAAGTGATTGAGATTAGCGATGAGCTGTTTGCAGGGCGTGCCACGGGCGGTCGTGTGCTTGCGATTAACAAAACCAAAACCGTGATTACTCTTGACCGTGCCATCACTGCCAAAGCAGGCGATACCCTTGTCATCAATGGCGATGATGGCACAAGCCAAAGACGGCAAATCAGCGGCGTAAATGGCGATAATGTTACCGTTACTAAGCCCTTTGGCGACATCAGCGAGCAAAATGTTTGGGTGCTAGACAGTCAAGATTTAGCCACGATGAAATTTCGAGTGCTGTCAGTAACCGCTGATGACAATCACCAATTTACCATCACTGCCGTACAATACAGCCCTGCCAAATATGATGCCATTGATACAGGGGCGGTCGCCTCCGAGCGTCCGATTAGCGTGATTAACCCCACCGTGCAAGCTCCGACTAAGTCGGTCAATCTGTCAAGTTATCACACGGTCAATCAAGGCGTAACGATTACCACGCTTGTCATTGGCTGGGAGCAGGTAACAGGTGCGGTCAAATATACCGTACAGTGGCGTAAAGACAACGGTAACTGGCAAGCTCTACCACCCACAGGCACAAACAGCATTGAAATCACAGGCGTGTACGCAGGGCAATATGAAGCCCGTGTAACGGCGATTTCTGCCTTTGGGCAAGCAAGCACCGCCACGCACTCAAATCTGACACAGATACAAGGCAAACAAGGCAAACCGCCACGCCCCATCAACCTTAGCGTGCAGGGGGTATTGTTTGGCATGAATTTGGGGTGGAATTTCGCCCGTGGCTCAGGCGACACCAATTTCACTGAGATAGAGGTTAGCCCTGATGGACGCACGCATATTACCACGCTTGGTACATTCGCTTACCCAACCAATAAGCATGAGATTACAGGGCTACAAGGCAATTTGACCCAGTTTTATCGAGCTAGAATTGTGGATAAATTGGGCAATACAAGCGATTGGACAGGCTGGGTAAGCGGTACAACATCGGCAGACGCTGATAAAGTGCTTGATATCTTATCAGGTCAGATTAGCCAAAGCCATCTTGACCAAAGTCTAAGCACACCAATCGGTAAAATCGGCACGCTTGAAAGCAATATTAATAGCTTTAATAGCAAAATCCCAAGCATTAATAAAATCCCAACGATTGAAAGTGCCATCAATAGCGTTAACAGTAAAATTCCAAGCATTGAAAGCTCTGTTAGCGGTATTAATCGCAAGATACCAAGCATTGAGAGCAGTATCAGCGGTATTAATCGTAAGATACCAACGATTGAGAGCAATATTAATAGCTTTAACAGTAAAATTCCAAGCATTAATAAAATCCCAACGCTTGAAAGTAATATTAATAGTGTTAACAGCAAGATACCAACGATTGAGAGCAATATTAGCAGTGTCAGCAGTAGAGCAGATACGATAAATAGCACGCTAAACGATGCTAATAATCGCTTGAATGAAGCCGTTCAATCCATTACAAATATTGATACAAGAACACAATGGCAAACAAGGGGGGCGACATCACTAAACAGCTTAACAGAGCAGGGTAAATATTATCTTGAAAGCAGCTTTAACACTAACACGCCTTTGGCTGGTTGGCAATATGCGACGGTTGATAAAGCAAGAAATGGCGACCGTATTACGCAAACCGTTTGGAATGACAGCACCAAGACCTATACACGCACCAAAGTGGGCGATGCGTGGAGCGATTGGGTTGAAAGCGTGGATAAAGGTGAGCTTGATAATACCGCCAATCAGCTCACTCAAAGCATTGAGCAGACACGCACACAAATCCGAGGCGAGCTTGCTACAAAAGCAAGCACAGACAGCGTAACAGGTGCTATTCGTGATATTAATGCGTTGCAAGCTGATAAAAATGCCAAAACGCAAGAAATCGCTAATCTCACCCAAACGGTAAACGGTCATACTTCGCAGGTGCGACAGCTTAGCGTAACCACAGGGGAATTATCGCAAAAATACAGTCAGCTTAAAACGACAAGCGACACAGCAAACAGCGAAATCACAGCGATTAAGCAAACCCAAAATGGGCAGGCGGCAAGTGTTGAGCGACTAAGAAGCGAAATGGCGGATAAAGCAAGCAGTGCTGATTTACAAAGCGTGCAGCGGACTTTGACAACCGCCGACAGCTCACTAAGCCAAAGCATCAACACCTTGCAAAGCGACTACAATGGCAATAAAGCGAGTGTACAAAGTAGCATTAACACGCTAAGCGATGCTAATAGAACGATTGGCGAGCGTATCAGTCGGCTAGATAGTGAGATATATTCACCCAATTTGTTACGAGATGGTGATACGCCCAAAACTTCTAGCAACTGGAATATTGATTTTCCCATCACCGAAACCCTGCAAGCAGGCAGACGAGTATATATCAGCTTAAATGGTGCAAGCGGTTTAACATCGGTGTCGGTGTATAACTCAAGTCCAGCAGGTGCTGCAAAAGTTGGCGATTTGACAAATGATGATGGCGTTTGGCGTGGTGAGTTTAACTGGGTGAGCTTTGGCGATAATAATGAGTTACGGTTTTATCGTGAACCACGCTCATCTACCCAAACCGTTACCGCAAGTTTGACAACATCAAACGGCTCAAAGATTGCCAACCTTGAACGCACGGTAACAGACAAAGAGCAAGCACTGTCAAGACGCATTAACACAGTTGAAAGCACAACAAGCGGTAACACATCAAGTATTAATACACTTAATCAAAGCTTAACAACGGCAAACCGAGCTTTGACTGAGCAGATTAATACAGCCAAATCGGAGCTTGGCGGTCGTATTACGCAAATCAGCAATGAAACACGCACACTTGCAGACGCTAACAGAACGATTGGCGAGCGTATCAATCGGCTAGACAGTGAGTTAGCTGGTGAAGATACCGTTAGCGATAACTTACTTGTTAATAGCAATAGAACGCTTGTCACTGGTGAGTATTTAATTGCAACTTATCGCATTAGCGAAACGCTTGCCAATGGTGATAAGGTCAGATTAACAGTTACCGCTCCACAGCTTGGTATTAATCGCACAGGCTTTATGGCGTATAACTCAAACTCAGCTGGTGGCTCAAAGCTTGCTGATATTAGTGAAAGCCGAGGCAATGTCTACACTGCTGAATTTAACTGGAGTGTTGGCACAGGTGGTAATAATGAACTGTGGCTTTATCACAATGCGTCAAATACAAGAAGCATTTCAACGATTACAAGTGTAAGCTTACAGAAAATCACGACAGGTTCAGGCTTAGCAAGCATTAAGTCAAGTGTTGCAAATCTTGAACGCACGCTAACAACGACAAATCAAAGCTTATCTGAGCGGATTAATACTGTTGAAAGCACAACAAGCGGTAACACATCAAGTATTAATACACTTAATCAAAGCTTAACAACGGCTAACCGAGCATTGGGCGAGCGTATTGATAACTTAAACGCCAGTTTTACTACTGCAAACGGCACGGCTAACAATGCTAAGCGTGTTGCAGATGACGCACTTAGCAGAGCTAATAGTGCTAATTCTGCAATCACGACAGAACAGCGAGCAAGAGCTGACGGCGATAGCAGTTTATCAAGTCGCATTACCGCACTTGATGCATCGTATAAAAGAGCTGACGCTGACATGACCGCTCGTATCGCAAGAGAAGAGACGGCAAGAGCTGACGGCGATAGAGCCAATGCTCAAGCCGTTTCAAACTTGCAAACGACGGTTAATGGTAACACATCAAGTATTAATACACTTAATCAAAGCTTAACAACGGCAAACCGAGCTTTGACTGAGCAGATTAATACAGCCAAATCGGAGCTTGGCGGTCGTATTACGCAAATCAGCAATGAAACACGCACACTTGCAGACGCTAACAGAACGATTGGCGAGCGTATCAATCGGCTAGACAGTGAGTTAGCTGGTGAAGATACCGTTAGCGATAACTTACTTGTTAATAGCAATAGAACGCTTGTCACTGGTGAGTATTTAATTGCAACTTATCGCATTAGCGAAACGCTTGCCAATGGTGATAAGGTCAGATTAACAGTTACCGCTCCACAGCTTGGTATTAATCGCACAGGCTTTATGGCGTATAACTCAAACTCAGCTGGTGGCTCAAAGCTTGCTGATATTAGTGAAAGCCGAGGCAATGTCTACACTGCTGAATTTAACTGGAGTGTTGGCACAGGTGGTAATAATGAACTGTGGCTTTATCACAATGCGTCAAATACAAGAAGCATTTCAACGATTACAAGTGTAAGCTTACAGAAAATCACGACAGGTTCAGGCTTAGCAAGCATTAAGTCAAGTGTTGCAAATCTTGAACGCACGCTAACAACGACAAACCAAAGCTTATCTGAGCGGATTAATACCGTGCAAACAACAGCAAGTGGTAACACATCTAGTATCAATACACTTAATCAAAGCTTAACAACGGCTAACCGAGCATTGGGCGAGCGTATTGATAACTTAAACGCCAGTTTTACTACTGCAAACGGCACGGCTAACAATGCTAAGCGTGTTGCAGATGACGCACTTAGCAGAGCTAATAGTGCTAATTCTGCAATCACGACAGAACAGCGAGCAAGAGCTGACGGCGATAGCAGTTTATCAAGTCGCATTACCGCACTTGATGCATCGTATAAAAGAGCTGACGCTGACATGACCGCTCGTATCGCAAGAGAAGAGACGGCAAGAGCTGACGGCGATAGAGCCAATGCTCAAGCCGTTTCAAACTTGCAAACGACGGTTAATGGTAACACATCAAGTATTAATACACTTAATCAAAGCTTAACAACGGCAAACCGAGCTTTGACTGAGCAGATTAATACAGCCAAATCGGAGCTTGGCGGTCGTATTACGCAAATCAGCAATGAAACACGCACGCTAACAGACGCTAACCGAGCGATTGGTGAGCGTATCAATCGGCTAGACAGTGAGTTAGCTGGTGAAGATATCGTTAGCGATAACCTGCTTATCAATAGCAATAGAACGATTGTGACTGGTGAGTATTTAATCGCAACTTATCGCATTAGCGAAACGCTTGCCAATGGTGATAAGGTCAGATTAACAGTTACCGCTCCACAGCTTGGTATTAATCGCACAGGCTTTATGGCGTATAACTCAAACTCAGCTGGTGGCTCAAAGCTTGCTGATATTAGTGAAAGCCGAGGCAATGTCTACACTGCTGAATTTAACTGGAGTGTTGGCACAGGTGGTAATAATGAACTGTGGCTTTATCACAATGCGTCAAATACAAGAAGCATTTCAACGATTACAAGTGTAAGCTTACAGAAAATCACGACAGGTTCAGGTTTGGCAAGCATTAAGTCAAGTGTTGCAAATCTTGAACGCACGCTAACAACGACAAACCAAAGCTTATCTGAGCGGATTAATACCGTGCAAACCACGGTAAACGGACAGACAGCGAGCATTCAGCAACACGCTCAAAGCTTGAACGGCTTATCTGCCCAGTGGACGCTTAAAGTACAGTCAGGCGGTGTGGTCTCAGGCATTGGCTTAGCAAGCAATAACGGCATCTCTGATTTTGCTGTGCGAGCTGATAAGTTTTATGTTGCAAGTCCTCAGGGCGATAAAAAGCCCATGTTCTCAGTGATAACACGCCCAACAACGCTGAACGGCACAACTGTACCAACAGGCGTGTATTTAAACGGTGATTTGATAGCCAGCGGTACGATATCAGGCGATAAAATCCGAGCAAATACCCAAATTACCGCCCCTAATATCCGAGGCGGTAGTATCAGCATTGGCAGTAATTTTAGTGTTGATAGTCAGGGTAATTTGAATGCAAATTCTGGCGTATTTCGTGGGCAAGTTTTCGCTGACAAAATTACAGGTCAAATTGATGTTGAAAGCTTAAAGTCCAGTGCTGTGGCTTTGGGCTATGATATGTTTATCTCAAATAGTTATCATGCCAGCAGCCCAAGTGGTTTTGATAAAACATTTAAAGCGTCTTATGCCTCGTACGGTTCTATTATTCAGAGTCTAGGGTTTAATAATGAAAATATTGGCAGTGTGTTGTATGAGATGAGAGTATTTTGTAAACGAGCAATTACTGTCAAACAAAAGCTACACACGGTCGATGATAAATTATATTGTTATGTCAATGGCAGTTCGGCGTTTGGTTACCATTCAAACTATGATCACTACGACAACGAAGAAAGAGTACCGACCCCTTTTGGTCGAGGTCGGATTAATACAGAAATCAGTCTATCGCTAAGGCAAGGTTTAAATACCATTCAATTTGTCTTAAACAACTCAGGCGGTGGTATTTGCCAAGTAATTCTAATTGGTGATTTCATTGACAACAACATCATTAAATTTGCATAAAAGGTGATATATGATTGACTTACAGGGGCTTCATGCCCCTTTTTTAATTTCGTGGTTCGGCGTTTGGCTATTTGCGTTTTTGGGTGGGTGGGCGAGTGCGTTTATCAAGATTAATGAAATTGATAACCGCCTGCAATATCCATTCATCGCTAAACCTTTGATTGGCACGGTGGCAGGCGTTGCTATGGCGATGATAATAAACGGACAAGCAGAACCGCCAGCCGTTAGTCTTGCCTTTTGGTCATTTGTAGGTTCGATTTGCTCAACGCCTATTATTACAGGGTTTTTGGTATTTATTTCAGACCAAAAACGACAAAACGAGCTGTACAAATCCGCCCAAAATAAATTCATACCTTGGTCAAACAAGGAGAAAAAAGATGAGTAACTTACTTATTATCAATGCCTTGATTTGTGCGATTGGGTTTTTTGTTGGCGTGCATACTTTTATCAAGCATTTAAAAGCGTTTTCTAGTGAAAAAACGCCAGTCGTCGAAGCGTGGCTTGTTGCTGTTGGTATGCTCGCATGGTCAGTTTTGCTGTATGCAAGCTTTGATGAACCGATGATTACACGGCTTGAAGTATTTTCTCGACTACTTTTCTTGATTTATTGGGTGGGCGGTATCTTAAAAGTTCAAAAGCAGTGCATAAAAATCAGACGGCATTTATCAAAACGAAAAGCACAAATCAATTTATACAAGCCCTAAGGGCTTTTTTTAGGAGTAAAAATGAGCAGTATTAAACACATTCAAACCCAAATTGGCACAGCCGCTGATGGTATTTGGGGCGATAAATCAAAACAAGCCTTAAAATCGGCGATAAATGGCGGCAAGATTATCACAATCACTAAAAATATCAGCTTAAATGAGTTATTAGCTAGTAATACAGCCAAAAAACACAACATTGACAACACGCCAAGCCAAACCATTTTACAAAACTTGATTGACGCCAGCGTAAACCTTTATCAGCCTGTGCGTGAGATTTTGGGCGTGGCGATAATAATTAGTAGCGGTTACCGCTGTCCTGCTTTAAATAAAGCAGTTGGCGGCTCTGCTACTTCTGCCCACATGTCGGGCTTTGCGATTGATTTTACTGCCCTCAAATTTGGCACGCCCAAACTCATTGTACCCCATATTGTCAAAATCTTAAAACAAAAGGGCATTGGGTTTGACCAAGCTATTATTGAGTACCCAAATTCACCCCGTTCATGGGTACATTTGGGCTACAAGCACCCAAGCGGTAAGCAAAGGGGCAGTAGTTTTGTGATTGGGTGATTTTTATGGCTTTGGCTTGGTTATGCGATTGAACCTCTGATGTTTGTGTTAACAATCAGATAGCTTGTGCCGTGTTCATCAACACTCTCCACCGCATCAAAGCCAAGTTCTCTAGCAATTACGCCACGCAGGCGTTGCATTTCCCAGCCAAAATCGGCACAATCACCGCAAGAGCGTGGCATGATATGCTCTTCAAATTCCGCCAAGCTTTCTTCATACGCCACCGCTTCTGCGATTGGGGCGGCGGTTTCTTCATCAATATACAGCTCTTTTGCAATGATTTGGATTGCTTCATCGCAGTCCAAATCATCATTGGTAGCAATTGAATCAACTTCATAAGCGTAAATAAAATCGCCATGGCTACGAGCCACATTTTTATCACCGTTCGCAAAAATGCCATCAAACACATTATCAGCTGGCAAGAATGCCGCAAAACCAATTTTGATGACTGGGGCGGTATTTTCATGAGAGCCGTGATATAAAGTTGTCATATTGATGCCTTATTGTGCTGGTTTTGTCTTGATGTGTGTATTATATAATCAAGACATATATAATACAAGCATTATTTTATAAAAATATTCAAAAAGTTTATAAGTTATTGATTTTGATTAAGATTATAATGATTACGCAGTATGTCTTTCATCAAAGCATTAAAAGATTTTGTTTCATTCTGCAACGCTTGAATGATGTCAGCATCTTTTTCGTTGTGCAATTGCAATGACTTGTTTGTTGTGTGCTTTTTTCGATAATTTGCGTTCGCACGCAATACATAATCTGGGGTTTTGTTTTTGCTCATTTTATACTCCTGCGTTGACAAAAATGGCAGGTTGCCATTTTATTTTAAATTCTTTGGCTTGGCGTGTGCCGTGCCAATGCCCATGCCAATGCCCACGGCGGATGTGAGGGCGTTTTTTGCTTGTTTGTCTGTGCTTGCCTTGCTCTATCTGCTCTTGATAGTGCCGAATTTCACCGCCCAATCTTGAACCTATTTCATAAATAAATGGCTCGCTGGGTGGAATAAATACACCTGTTTTTTTATTTGTTTGGTATTTTGGTTTGTCTAAATTGGCACGGCTGACAGGCTCGCCCTTGTGCATAATCTCAGGCTCGGCAACGCATAGCCAAAGCAAATAGGGCAGTAAGATTTTGATAAGTTCATTTGAGCCGCCATCGCCAATTTTATTATCAGCGTAAGATAGCGACTGCATGACTGTCATATCATCATCTAAGATAAGCGTCAGCGGCAAGTAAATATCATCATCACTGTCTGTGTCAATGATAAAGTTAATTGCTTTTTGTGGTTTTGAGTTGTACTCAATCAAATCATACACCGCCCAAAACCCCTTGATGTGCTTTATTTTTTCATCTTGTGTGATGGCAATTTTGGCACTGGCGATATCAAGATATACACACCACTCAGGCAGATTTAAAAAGATGCTGGTGGGCGTATCGTCAGGGATTGCCTTGCTGTCTTTGATGATTTCATTGTCAAGACGATAAATGCCCAGTGTATACCGCCAAGTGCCAAACAGATACAACTGATTAAGCGTTTTTAAAGCGTTTACGCCTTTTTCGCTGAACGGGTCGCTTCTTGTCTGTTTATAAGCGATTGCAGTTGGCATATCAAGCAGAGATGTGTGTTGCATGGGAAAAAACGCAAACTTATTTTTGCTCGCAAGGTAAGCCTGCTGCATTTTTTTATAGCACTCTTTAGAATTTGTAAATTCTTTATTGAATTTGTGCATTCGTGCGATGGTGTGGTGCATTTTCAAACTCCAAAGCCCAAAAAAGGGGCTGATTTTATTTATGTATTATATAATCATAGATATATAATGCAAGCATTTTTTTAAAAAAATGAAAAAAATTTGGTTGTATGTTGCCAGCTACAGTGCGACTTGCTTTAATTCTGCCAATTTTTTAAGCCATTGCTCATAGGCGGCTGTCTGTTGTGGCAAGTAGTTGTAATGGTCATACACTTGTTGCATATTGCCCATAGTGTGACCAATCATAATCTCAGCAATGTCACGACTGGTAAAAGCACTGAAATTGGTGCGTGCAGTTCTACGCAGGTCATGAAAGGTAAAGCGTGGCAACTGCACACCACAATGGCGGTCAATCCAATGTATCAGACCTGCAGTGATGTCTAAAAATGCGTTTTTTTCTAGCATTTCACCACGACGGTCGAACAGGTATTCGCTGCGTGAAATGGCGATGGCTTCGTCAATCAAAGCTTGCATAGGCGGCAGAATAGGGCGTATTAACGGTTGCTGGGTAATATGACCTACTTTGTGGTTCTCAGGTGGGACAGTCCAAACACCGTCTTGAAAATCGGTAATTTTAGCTCGTCTAAGCTCGATGCCACGGCAACCAAACATCAAAGCAAGTTCGGTCGCTAAGCGGTTACGGTAGCTAATTTTTGAGCCATATAATGCTTTGTAAAATAAGATGATTTCATCATCACTTAAGTATCGCTTACGCTTAACACGGACCAAATTAAAATCACTCAATTCAAGGTCGGCAAGGATGTTATGTGTGACGATTTCACGCTTTTTTGCCCATTTGAGCATTTGCTTGGTATTTGTGAGTATGCGTTCGGCAATGGCTGGCGTTTTTTCAGAAATGGATTCAATGATGATAATATACTGTTGCAAAGTAATGTCATCAATCGGCAGTGAGCCGATGACAGGAAAAACATAGAGCTCAAAGCTACGCTTGATATCGGACGCTTGTTTTTTGGTGATGACTGCTGATTTATCATACCACTGTAAAAAACACTCATAGAAAGTGTCAGCGTTAATATAAGCCTGCTTGGCGATTTGCTCTTCAAGTTTTGGGTCTTTGCCATGCAGGAGCTGTGTTTTGGCAGACAGTGATTTTTCTCTGGCTTGCTTGAGGGATATCAGTGGATAAACACCCAAATCAAACCGCTTTAATTTACCGTCAAATCGATAGCGTAATTGAAAGACAATCTTGCCTTTTGGGGAGATGCGTACGCTCATGCCATCACGGTCTGCAATTTCGGTAACTTTATCACGGGGCTTGCCGTTATTTGCTTTTAGCCAAACTTCTGTCAACATAATAATCCTCAGAAATTATGTACACAATTATGTACACAAAATAAGCGTCTTATTATGTGATATTTTGTTGCAATTTGTCTAGTGTAAAATCCACAAAATATCGAAAAATAAAGGCTTAAAAGTGGCTTTATGTTGCTGTTTGTGATTTGTTGTTTTATATATCATCATTGGTGTGTCCGATGATAGAGATGGTGGTCAGATGAGATGGCGTGGGCGTCATAGGTTTTTACCAGT
>ERZ1023210.46-NODE-46-length-41994-cov-5.705525_pt1 | contig 41994 bp, 39 predicted proteins | sample MGYA00380446_ERZ1023210 | MGnify/ENA primary metagenome ERZ1023210 (study PRJEB33173, sample SAMEA4830300) | metagenome | study: EMG produced TPA metagenomics assembly of the PRJEB25223 data set...
ATAAGCACTTTCTTACCCGCGCGATACCCCAGTGCAGACATCCCCACACCGGTCAATGCCATCACCGCCAAGATCAGCACCCAGTCTCCGGTGGCCTGGTACGCAAAACCGATCAACAGCGGAAGGACTCCTGCAAGCAAATAACCATACGGCTGCACGAAACCAGACAAGCGCGCGGTCACCTCCGGGGTACGCGTCCGTGCCGCAAGCAGCGCAAGGATCGTCGGGAAGCACATACCACCCAGGCCCAGCACGATTGCCCAAGCCTCCGGCGCCGCGGCACCAGCAAACATGACCCCGAGGTAACCAACGGTCGTCAGTACGCCAAAAACCACAATTACCGGGCGCAGATCACGAATGCGAGCCACCAAAAACGGCATGCTCACACCACCGATGACGTTGACGGTTCCCAACACGGCAAGCCCTACGGCTGCCCTGCCTGGAGAGACACCTTGGTCGATATACATCTGCGGCAGCCACCCCATTTGTACATAGGCGTTTGAGGATTGCAGGCCAAACAGCACCATCATCGCCACCGCTGTGGGAGAACGCCATAACGACGTCGACGCGATCTTATTCGCAATAACTGCTGGGTCCGAATCAGCTGCTGGGGCCGAATCAGCTGCCGTGCCCGTCGCACCTGGTGTAGTGATACGCTCCGTGCCGGAGTTTGTGGGTTTTACGACGGGTGGCTTGCGAGGTTTATCCACCCCAACCCGGGTTAATACCAGAATCCAGACCACAACCTGTGCTGCCGCGAGCAACGCCCAGATCCCCAGTGCTGGGCGCCAAGCATCCGCGCCGGAAAACCACAAGGCACTCAGCGGTGCAACCGCCCCCGAAAGACCTAAGAAACCGGAATAACACGACATCAACAACACAGAGCAACGCGGCGCGTGCTGTTTAATCCAGGCCGGTAACAACACATTCAACAGCGCGATCCCGCCAACAACCAACGCTGTGAGCACAATGAACGTGCCCATACCGCCCGGTACATGGGCACCGATCAATGGCCGGAAAGCAAGGCCCACGAGCATGGCCACCATTCCGGCAAAAAGCGTGAAGCTTAACCCGAAGCGTCGGGCAATAGGCACAGCTGCCAACCCCATGATGGCGAAAGCAAAACCCGGCATGGCGGTGAGCGCACCAGCCACGGAAGCCGAGGCCTGAAAACTGGCCATTACCTGTTCCAACACTGCGCCCAGTGAAGAAATACCGGCGCGCAGGTTCGCCGCAGCGGAGATTACTGCGACAAGAGCAAGTGGGACTGCAATTGCCCCACCAGTAACTAGTTTCGTGTGCTTCGACTGCTTATCACTCGTCGGACTCACCTTCCAACACAATGCTCGAGAGAAAAACGTGCTGTGCACGAATCTTGCCGTGCACAGCGCACTTCGGATTAGTCTTCCGAATCCGTCACCGGTGCCCATTCTGGGCCAGTTTCAGCTAGCTCCGGGTCCAGCTTGGTAATCAATGGCTTCGGTTTCGCCAGTGTAGTACCCGGGGTGATATCCAGACGTTTCCAGGTTGCTGCCTGTGCTGCATAATCACCTGTGATCGCGGGGTACTTCTGACCTTTCTGTGGGGTTCCGACGCCAACCAATTCGACGTCATAATCGTCGACAACTTCGACAATTTCTGGCTGCGCAGCCCACAGATCCTCGCGGCCCAAGGTTTCGTGCACACGCTGTGCCAAGTGCGGCAGGTACGGGGTCAAAAGCACGTTGCAATCGGAAACAACCTGCAGTGCAGTCCACAAAACCGTCGCCAAGCGCTCACGCTGGGAATCATCCTTCGCCAGCTTCCAAGGCTCATTTTCGGCGATGTAGGCATTGGCCTCACCTACTACGTGCATGGCATGCGTGATTCCGGCTTTAAATTTGGATTTTTCCAGCGCCTCGCCGACAACATCAAACGCGTTGCTCGCCAATTCGAGGATCCGGCGGTCACTATCGGTTAATTCACCAGGCTCTGGTACTTCACCAAAGTTTTTGTGTGCCATGGAGACCGTGCGATTGACCAAGTTACCCCAGCCGTTTGCCAGCTCATTGTTGATACGACGGACAAACTCATCCCAGGTGAAGTCTGCGTCGTTGTTTTCTGGGCCAGCCACCGCAATGAAATACCGCAACGGATCCGGCCCGAATTCTTCCAAAAAGTCCTTAACGTAAATGACCAGGCCCTTGGATGAGGAGAACTTGGAGCCAGACATGGTCAAAAACTCCGAGGACACGATTTCGGTCGGCAAATTGATTTCACCATAACGGTGTTGCTCACCGCCCTTGGCACCCTTACCCGCATAACCGAGCAGCTGCGCTGGCCAAATCTGCGAGTGGAAAGTGATATTATCCTTGCCCTGGAAGTAATAGGACTTCGTTTCTGGATCCAGCCAGAAACGCTTCCATGCATCCGGGTCACCAGTGCGCTGGGCCCACTCAAGCGAGGCAGACAAGTAGCCAATCACAGCATCAAACCACACGTAGAGCTTTTTCGCGTTGTTGTTTTCCCAGCCCTCAATCGGTACGGGAACGCCCCAATCAATATCGCGAGTCATTGCACGTGGGCGCATATCTGCGAGTAAGTTCTGCGAGAATTTTAGAACGTTCGGGCGCCAGCCTTGCCGTCCCGACAACCACTCACGCAAAGCGTCGGCAAGCGCAGGAAGATCCAACAAAAAGTGCTCGGTCTCACGGAAAACCGGGGTTTCGCCATTGATCTTAGAAACAGGATCAATCAAATCAGCGGGATCGAGTTGGTTACCGCAGTTATCACACTGATCGCCGCGAGCACCATCGGCGTTGCAAATCGGACAGGTTCCTTCAATATAGCGGTCCGGCAAAGTACGTCCCGTCGACGGCGAAACCGCCCCCATGGTGGTTTCCTTCACCATGTAGCCATTGTTATATAAGCCTTTAAATAGTTCCTGCACCGTCGCATAGTGAGTACGGGTAACTGTACGGGTAAACCAGTCATAGGACAGGCCCAGACCACGCAAGTCTTCGACAATCTGCCGGTTATAACGGTCGGCCAACTCACGCACAGAGACGCCTTCTTTGTCAGCTTGCACCAACAGCGGAGTGCCGTGTTCATCAGTGCCTGAGACCATCAGGACATTGTTGCCACGCATTCGCTGAAAGCGCGCGAATACATCGGAAGGTACGCCAAATCCTGCGACGTGTCCGATATGACGGGGGCCGTTGGCATACGGCCAGGCAACATTCACAAGCACATTTTCAGACATACCCTCAAGCATAATTGAACCCCGGCACCATGTGGTTACCGGGGTTCATAGAACTCACAGGATGCGCAGCTGATTCACATCCATACAGCGAGCAACACCACGACTGGTGCTGCGACCGCTAGTGCTGTTGGTTATTTCTTACGCATTGATTCTGGCTTCAAATTCTCCAGGCGTTCAGAACGACGTTTCTTCAGCTCTTCCTTGTGGTGTGCTTCGCGAGTCAAACGACGTTCACGAGCCAACTTGCGCGCGAAGGCCTGCTGCTCCTTTTGTTCGACGTAAATTACGTCATTACGTAGGTCCTTCACCAAGCTGAACATCAAGCCAATGATGATCAGAAGGAACGGCGAAGCGGCCACGATGGTTACTGACTGCAGCGAGTCCAAAGCATCCTCGCCACCACCAATGAGCATGGTCAAACCAACCGCAGCGGTCAAAACACCCCAAGTCGCCGACAACCACGGGGTAGCTACCATGCGTCCGCGTTGCGACATCGAGCCCATCACGGTTGACGCGGAGTCTGCCGAGGTAATGAAGAACGTCGCCAGCAAAACCATAGCGACAATCGAGGCAATTGAACCCAACGGCAGATGATCAAACATGTTAAAGAGCATGTTTTCCGTCGTGCCATCGCCATAAACCACACCCTCATTGTTGCGTTCCATATCGATGGCGGTGCCGCCGAAAATCGCAAACCAAATAGTGGAAACACCAGATGGAATCAGCAACACGCCGACGCAGAATTCACGTACGGAGCGACCACGGGAAATACGAGCCAGGAACATACCAACGAACGGCGACCAGGACACCCACCATGCCCAGTAGAAAATCGTCCATGCAGAACTAAAGTCAGCGGCCGCTTCACCGTTTTCTGCGGTGCGTCCGGCCATCATCAGGAAGTTTTGCAGGTAGGAACCCAACGACCCTGGAATCAAGTTCAACTGCACAACGGTTGGCCCAACGATAAAAACAAAAATTGCCAGAATTGCTGCCATGACCAAATTGGCGTTCGACAGGTACTGAATGCCCTTGCCGACGCCTGACAGCGCCGACAGAATAAAGGCCAATGTCAACACCAAAACAATGCCGATTACCACATACATCGATGGATCATCGATAATCCCGGAAGCAGCCAAACCGGCTTGGATCTGCAGCGCACCAAGCCCCAACGAACAAGCGGTACCGAAAACCGTCGCAAAAATCGACAAAATATCAATAACACGACCGACGCCGCCCGCAGCGGCTTTTTCACCAATCAACGGCACGAATGCGGAAGATAGCAGCTGCTTGCGCCCTACACGGAAGGTCGAGTAAGCAATCGCCAGCCCTACGATCGAGTAAATTGCCCACGGATGTAGCGTCCAGTGGAACATTGCCTGCGACATGGCACCGCCAACCGGGTCATTGTCGATGCCCGGCACGCTATCGTTGTAGAAGAAAGTCGGTTCCGCCGCACCGAAGAACATCAGGCCGATACCCATACCAGCGGCGAACATCATTGCGATCCACGAAATGGTATTAAATTCAGGCTCTTCATTAATCGAACCTAATTTAATAGCTCCGAACTTCGAAGCGGCAATAGTGATCACGAACACCACGAACACGGTGGTGAACAGCATGAAGGCCCAACCAAAATTGTCAATGATCCAACCAAAAGCCGTGCTGGCGAAGGCTGTAAAAGAATCAGTGAACGCCAGGCCCCAAATGACGGTGGCCAACACCAGCAGTCCGGCTGGGGCCACCACTGCCCAGTCAATCGAGCTATCTTCGGTTTCCGAAGCCAACTCCACTGAATCTTCCACGCTGCTTACCGCAACATCGTCTTCATGTTCCAGCATGTAGGCGATCTGCCTGGTAGCCGAAAGCTCATCAAGATCCTCGCGGACCAAATTGGCATTGGTTTCTAGTTGTGGACCATCCGCAACTTTATCGCGGTCAGCACCCACAGCACCATCGGCGCCTTTAGAGTCGTGTGAGTCAGGTTTATTCATGGATACCAGCGTGGTTGAAAAACACCCGGCAATCAAATCCAAATAAGCTGAAAAACAGCTGTTAAGCAAATAAAGACATCAACTACGTGACTCGTCAGCATGGCGACGCATTTTTACTGGCATTATCTCGCTAATATCACTCACAATTCTCAAAATGCCACATAAGCGCAGTTGATGTGTTTTTCACCACTAATCCTCTTCTTTGGCTCGAGCGCGCAGGAATGCGTCGTAAAGTTCCCGGTTCGAATGCGCAGTCCAGGCCCCAACCTGCTTGCACGCTGCTTTCAAACGCATGCCGGCATCAACAAGTTCGGAGACCCGGCCGACCGCATCCTCTACAGTCAGGTGAGTCTGGTTGCCTCCCTCAATGACGACCGTAATTTCCCCTTTGACTCCGTCTTCTGCCCACGCTGCCAGCTCGCCGAGCGGGGCTCGTTTCACTTCTTCATAAAATTTGGTCAGCTCACGGCACACGGCTCCACGACGCTGCTCCCCCAAGACCTCCGCAGCAATGTGCAAGGTATCAGCTAAACGATGTGGAGATTCAAAGAAACACACAGCCCGCTTTTCATTACGCAGTGACTCCAGCCAACTACGCCGGGCACCGTCTTTACGCGGCGCAAAACCATCAAAGATAAACTTTCCCACCTGCAGCCCGCACAGCGCCAGAGCAGTCGGTACCGCAGACGGGCCAGGAATAGCTGTCACCGGCACCCCTGCCTCATGCGCGGCTGCCACAATATTATGCCCCGGATCCGAAACCACTGGCATACCAGCGTCGCTAACTACCAGCACACTCGAATTGCGTGCTGCACGCAGCAGCTCAGACACCCGCCCGGCCTCGTTATGATCAAAATTCGAGACCACCTTTGCACGCAATTCCAGTCCTAGAGCATTCGCAAGATTTCGCAATCTTCTTGTATCTTCAGCAGCAATGAGCTCTGCTTGTTGCAGTGCACTAATCAGCCGGGGGGAGGCGTCGGCAAGATTGCCCAACGGGGTGGCCGCCACGATGATTCCATGCGGCAATTGCTGCTGCATGTTTGCATTGTGGTTCTGCGCGCTTAACTGCTCTGGCTGATCGTTCATCACGACTCCAGCATGGCATATCTGCTATCCGAGCTCAGCACCGCAACCCGCCCCCAGCACCGCAACTAACTAGGAACTCTCTTCTTTTGCGCTCCGAGCTCTTGGTGTCGTCGTATCGTCGGCTGTTTATTCTCGCCTAAACTATTCCAAGTGATGGCCGTTGCTGAAAAATCGAGTGCTCCCCTGGCACGTACACGCCGGGCACACGCCCGCAGCGTGCGCCCGTACTCTACGCCCCAGCTAATAAGAATCCCGTTCGACCGCCGCGACGGTTGGTCATTCCTTCTCATTGGCGCATTAGCCGCAATCACACGCTTTCTCGGGCTGCCACATCCAGTATCTTCCGGCACACCGATCTTCGATGAAAAGCACTACGTGCCGCAGGCATGGGACATTGTGCGTAGCTGGGAGCACCTACTTATCGGCGGAATCGAATCCAACCCAGGTTATGGGCTCGTCGTCCATCCTCCACTGGCGAAACAGATAATTGCGCTTTCTGAGTTTGTCTTCGGGTACTCCCCAATGGGCTGGCGCACGATGGCAGCAGCCTTCGGAACAGCAGTCGTAATCATGACCATGCTCTTGGCGCGAGAGCTCACCCAAACCTGGAGTATCGGCGCACTAGCTGGAATATTAGCCACTTTCGACGGCGTTCTTCTGGTCAGTTCAAAGTTCGGCATGCTGGATATTTTCCAAGTATTTTTCATTATTACTGCCGCCTGGATGCTCGCGCGTGATCATAGGGACATGCGACGGCGGATGCACCAGGCTTGGAAAACGCTCACCGACAAATCAACCACCAGTGCTTGGCGGTCAGTATTTGGCCCACGCTTCGGCGTGCGCTGGTGGCGTTTTGGAGCTGGCCTCATGCTCGGAGGCGCACTAGCAATTAAATGGTCCGGACTTTATTACATCGCCTTTTTCGGCCTGTTTTGTGTATTCGGCGACCTGCTTATCCGAAAGCGTTATGGCATCAGCCGACCATATTCGGCAATCTGGCTGCGTGATATTCCCGCAGCGCTCGCCTCATTAGTGTTAGTGCCTATTCTGGTCTATCTCTGGACCTGGCGGGCATGGTTTTCTAGCGAAACCGCGGTTTACCGACATGCAGCTGTCGATGGCACCATCGACGACGATTCGCCTTTACAGGCGTTACCAGATTCAATCGCCAGTTGGTTCTACTACCACCGATCGGTGTTAGATTTTCATGCGTCATTGACGACATCTGGTGGTCACGAACACCCCTGGGATTCCAAACCTTGGTCCTGGTTAGCTGGGGTACGCCCGATTCTGTATTACTCCAACACCGAATTAGATTGCCCGCTTGGCGGCGCCAAAGGTGGCTGCCGAGAAATGCTGTTTTTGTTTGGCACCCCGGCAATCTGGTGGTTAATTGTGCCGGCCCTAGCGTGGGCGTTGTGGGCCTTAATAATTCGTCGAGACCACGCTTTAGCCTGGCCGTTGGTTGGTTTTGCCGCTGGTTTTTTGCCATGGCTAGCGGCTTACGACCGGCAAATGTATTTCTTTTACGCCGCCGCGTTTATCCCATTTGTTCTTGTCATTTATGCGATTATTCTCGGGCGTCTCATGCAGCAGGGCAGATTCGTGCGCTGGCGTCTGCTTGTCCGACTCACTGGTCGCGAGCTACGGCTGGGCAGCATCGTCGTTATCGTGTACCTCGCCACTGTCGTCGGGATGTTTGTCTATTTCTCGCCAATTTTGTACGGCTTACCAGTCTCAAACAGCTGGTATCACTCAATGATGTGGTTACCCAGCTGGACATAACGATGCTGCACGTAGCGGTAGCGTATCCACAGCCAGGCCGTAGCAAGTGCGCTCATAAGCAGCATGGCGATCAACAAAATTTGTTCACTGGTAGCTACCCCGAGAACCAGATCTCGAACAATAAAACCACTAAAGAACATTCCCATCGCACCAACGACCGGCATTAAGCCGGATGCCCAATAAGGGCGCCAAGCAGCAGCAAGCAAACCAAGCGAGACCCCAGCACGCAAAGCTGCGCCTTCCATCAGTGCGGTCGCCAACTGCGGATCCGCGCTCGGATCGAGAACTGCCTCGCCCTGGACGTCTAAGGTTTGCGGGATCAATCCCCCGGAAGCAATCACTTGCACAACGGCCCAAATGCCAAAACCAACGCCACACACAAGTAGCGTAAGCCGGGCAAGAATCGTATTCAGCTCAGCCCTGCGTGCTGAACGACGCCAGGCTGGTTCCACACCAGCCAAAATATCTTCAGTCAATTGCCGCGGCGGGATTAATTCATCACCGCTGTGCTCATTGGCGTGATGCATACTCCTCGTCAGCGCAAGCGCGCGATTTTGGAAAGTCTGGCATTGCTCACACCCGGAAACATGTGCGTCAAGGATTTCGTCAGCAATGCCGGCAGGCTCGCCATCGATGCGCGCGGACAATGCAGTTTGGATTTCATCATGACTCGGCACGACTCAACACCCCATCCACGCTGGCTCGTCCGGCACCGAAAACAACTATCACAAGTAATAGAGTAAGAAACATCAAGAAGGATTCATAACTCGGTTGCTCGCCCAAAAAATCAAGACCGCCCAGAAAATACTGCAGGGCGGCTGTTACGACAAATAGCACCCCCGCTGCAAAGGTGGTCAAAATTCCAACTACAACCGCAGCACCGAAGAAAATCTCCAGCAGCATCACAGTCCACCCCGTAATGGCTGGAGCAGGCACTGCCACAGCTGAATAGGTACCGACGGTGTCGTCCATCCCCCGGAAAAATAGCTTATCCAGGCCGCGAATGATGCAGATAACTCCAACAACGATGCGTACGAGAAACAACATGGCATCACGGATGGCGGGCTTGTGCATGCTCACTAGACTACCCCGGCTCATCGTTGGGAACCGAACATGCCATTTCCCTAGTCTAAATAACCAGTAACACGCACTAGCAACCGGAATCAGCCGGAGCGCTGTGGCTTACTGTTCTGTATGAACAAGGAGACGCTATGAATGAACTAATCCCGCTGAGCAATGGCATGCTTATCGACGCTAATGGCATTACCCGGCCACCGTGGGCCTGTACTAACGACTTACTGCGAGAATATTATGACACTGAATGGGGCCAAGAAATCTATGGTGAACAAGCCTATTTTGAACGGCTATGTCTAGAAAGTTTCCAAGCAGGTTTATCTTGGGAACTTATTTTGCGCCGCAGGGAAATCCTACGCAAGGTCTTTGCAGGTTTTGCTCCCGATCACCTAGCAGTTTTTCAGGAAATAGATGTGCAACGCGTACTCAAACATCCTGGGATGATCCGCAACGAGCGCAAAATTCGTGCAGTCATCAACAATGCACAGGCTTGTGTCAATTTACGTACGGATGCGGATTACCCGGATGGGCTGGAAGAACTCATTCGCTCTTGTGCTCCGCAAGACGCAAGAAACAAAACGGAGACAGATGCACGTATAACCATCTATAGCCATTTAGATGAAGTACCGACGAAATCCGAGGAATCAGCAGCACTGGCAAAACTGTTAAAAAAGAAGGGCTTTAGCTTCGTTGGCCCAACATCGATGTACGCATTACTCGAAGCCGTCGGGCTCATAAGATATGAAATTGCACCCGGGGACCCGGCCGTAAACGCCACAAGAGGCCAAGCTGACGTGGCCGAGTCCTAAGGCTTATACCACCCGGCGCCCACGGGTGCGGACAGTGCGGCCAGCGTTAAGTGACCCGTCGCGGGCAACACTACGCAAGGCAGGGGCACGGCTGGCTTGCTGTTGCCGGTACAACGTACGCGAAGCATAATCGCCGCGATCATCGTTGAGCTGTTGATGATCGATAGTTCGTAACTCATCGAAATCCGGGCTCTCATCATCAATTTCCAACACCACAGCACCTGGGCGACGCAAGTTCGGATTGACGAAAGGTCTGTGCTCGTCCAGACGGTGTTCGTCATCTTCTCGGTTGCGCACTCCCATTCGCGCGCGGCGCAACTGCCTTATGCGGCGGGCACGCAGCTCCTGCTCTTGTTGTACTTGTCCACGCAATGCAAGCAAGTACAACAGGGTAAGCAAACCAGTAACAGCTGGCAGTGCCCAGAACCAACCACCAGTTGGAATTGCAACGACCAGCAGGACCGCGAGTGCCCCAAGCAACAGCACCAAATTATTACGACGACGCTTCGTACGTTGTGCCTGCAACTTGCGTTCTGCCTCTGGATTCCAACCACCACGCTGTGAACGACGAGCGGCAAAAGCGAGTTCTTCTTCAGTCAGCGTTAATTCTGCTTCCCGGTCCGCACGCGCGGATGCCACCGAATATGCTCCCTCCGCATCCGATCCCCCGGAGACAACATCATCAGCCATAGCCGCATCATCAGTTTCAGCTTCGGCACCCTCAGTTGGATTCATCTCGGCTGGATTCGTTTCGGCTGACTCGGATTCGCTGGCCGCGGTTTCTGCGGATTCTTCTACTGCGCTCTTAGTAATCATCGCATCGGCATCAACAACGCCGGGATACAACAGATCCACCGGTGAAGTATAGGTCTCATCGTGGCTATACATCTCATCCGGTGACAGCTCCGAAATGATTACGCGCGGTTGAGGTTCTGCTTCATCTTCAACAGACTCAAAAGCAACGTCCGCAGCTGCACCGGATTCATTGTCAATTCTTTCGCCAACACCAAATTCTGCACCCAGTTCCTTGGCATTAGCAGAACCATGCACTTGATCAGCAACGAGTTCGCCATCAATAACATCGTCGGATGAGGAAAAGGACTCGCCCTGGTCAGCAACCAGCTCGCCGTCAATAACTTCTGCTTCGTTTGTGTTCGAATCCCCGGAGCCGTCTACGCTGTCAAAGCCTGTTTCATTGCTGGAGGTAGCATTATCGCCAACATGGGTCTCGGCAGCGGAAGCGCGCTTATTCCACGGTTCATCTATGATCTCGTATTCTTCAGCGTCAACCAGTTCGTAATCAGCAGCAGGTTCAGTATCAATGCCAGAGACTGAACGTGCACCGGCCATCCGCGGTCGCATTGGGGTTTTAAGCACATCCTTGCCACCCGAAAAGACCACGCGCGTGTCATTGAAGCCTTCTCCGGAATGACGAATCGGCTTGTGCCCACGGAAGATCAACGGCGCAAGCACAACGAGCCAGACGACGATGATCAAAGCAATGATCAGGGTTGTTGACATGAGGAAATTGCCACCTTCCGAAGTAAGCAACTAGGCGCTAGTTATCGTTTTAGACTAATGGGAAGTGTGTGACTGAACCGCCAGGCACGCCGCAAAAGACTAGACTCACAACAACTTTCCACTCGCACGCAAACGTGCAGTCGCCGATGTGCTGTAATCGTCGGCAAGCAAACTAGCTTGTTGGTGATCACGCCACGAGCCCGCAATATGTAGATACCCGCGCAAAATGCCTTCCTCTCGGAACCCATTGTTCATCAACACTTGCCTACTAGCAGGATTATCCGGCAGATACGTGGCAGTTATTCGATGCACCCCAATGCGCTGGAATGCGTGGTCTATACCGAGCGCTAAAGCAGCTGTTGCCACTGAATTACCCATCATTAAAGAAGCCACCCAATACCCCACCCAGCAGCTCGCCACGGTTCCGTGTTGGATTCCGCCTAAAGTAAGTTGCCCCGCAAACTCATCATCAACCTCGATCACAAATGGCACGAGCTCCCCATGCCTAGCTTGTACATTCAGCCAACGGAGATGCTCTAACCAAGCAGTTTTCGTATGCGCAGCTTCCCACCCTCGCATCGCCGTCGGTTCAACCGGCTGTAACCACGATTGATCAACTAGCCGCTGCTCACACCAATCCGCACCGTCGCCACGACGCAGCGGACGCAGTCGAACACGAAGTCCACTCACCGTCCGCACTTCTGCAGTAGATTCCGGCCAACCAGGATGCACAGGGTGCGGTGTGCCTCGCGCTGGCTTCTTAGTTCTGCTAGCAGCTATTCCGAAAGGATCCAGCATGAATACTCAGTTCGTCCTGCCGAAAATATCTCGCATGGCCGTCCCCATGCGACAGGGCTCGTAGTTTTTATGCACGCTGCGTCAAGAACATGACTTCGACGACGTCGCCAGGGCGTACTTCATCGACTTCTTCGGGAATACGAATCATTGCATTCGCTTGTGACAGTCCAGCCAACAAATGCGCGGGAGCGCCAGTGGCTCCGCCCAAACCTTCCACCAAATAGTCACTGGTTTGTGCATCACGCATTAACCGAGCCCTAATATATCCCCGCCTGCCCGGACGCGAGGTTAAATGATTTATCGATCGTGCCCGCACCAAGCGTCGGTGCGCTGCACCCTTGCCCAACGACAAGCGGATGAGCGGCCGAACAAAAACTTCAAAAATTACCAAGGAGGAAACCGGGTTCGCTGGCAATAGGAAGACTGGTACCCGTTGTTCACCGATCAAACCGAATCCCTGTACAGACCCTGGGTGCATAGCAACCCGGCTGGTATCAATGTCCCCGAGATCTTCAAGTACTTCGCGCATCACCTGGGAACCAGAACCACCAACAGCGCCAGAAATCACGATAATTTCGCTGCGCATGATTTGTGATTGCAGCATCTCCTTGATGCGCCGCGGCTCTCCTTCTGCGATTCCTACGCGATGCACATCGGCTCCAGCGTCTTTCGCGGCCGCGGCGAGCGAATACGAATTCACATCAAAAACTTGCCCCAACCCAGGGTCGCGATCAACGTCGACCAGCTCCCGTCCATACGAGATAACGGACACTCGTGGGCGTGGATAGGCCAGTACTTTTTCCCTCCCCACCGCGGCAAGCAAACCAATCTGGGCCGGGCCCAAGATCGCGCCAGAGGACACCGCAACATCGCCCGGCTGAATATCATCGCCAACGCGCCGCACAAAATCCCCGGAACGCACGGCCCGATACGGCGTCATACGTTTACGGCCGCGGTCTGTCCACTCCAGAGGTAATACAGCATCCGAAAGAGTTGGCAAAGGCGCACCTGTGTGCACCCGCACCACCTGTTTTGGCTGCAAACGCAGTGGCTGCCGCGAGCCAGCCGGGACCTCCCCAACCACAGGCAATGATTTTTCCGCGGCAGGAGGCGTAGGCGCTAAAGGGGCATCACCGACAGAATCCGTATCTCCACGAGGAAGAGCTGCACGAAGCGCTCGTTCCCCGCCAATATCAACTGCACGGACCGCGTAACCATCAATCGCCGCTTGTGGGAAACCAGGAAGTGGCTGGCTAGCTTGCACTTCCTCGGCACACATCATGCCCAGAGCGTCGGTAATCGCTATGCGCACCGGCTCCGGGGTCATGGCCGTATCAGTAATCAGCGCAAGCTGTTCTTCGACCGAACGCATAGTTGCTCTACCTTCCTGATCTTCCTGGCTTTCGGGATTATTCCGAAATCCCCTGTTCTTGTTCGTAGTCGGCTAACAATTTTTTTAAGCTCCGGTACAGAGCCGGGCCATACTTCTCATTGCGCAAGCCAAAATCGACGTTCGCGGGGATAAAACCACCAGGATTTCCCAAATCATGCCGGGTCCCCTGATGCACGACGACGTGCACCGGATGGCCTTCTTGAATCAACAGCTCAATGGCATCGGTCAATTGCAACTCTCCACCTTTACCCGGGGTGATGCGGCGCAACGCGGAGAAAATCTCCCGGTCCAGCAGATACCGGCCAGCTGCAACTAGCGTCGATGGTGCCTGCCCGGCATCTGGTTTTTCCACCATGCCTTTGACCTTGTGTACTCGTTCTGCGGATACCCCCGATATGTCGTCAGCAGCTTCAACGTCAAATACTCCGTAATTCACGGTCTCTTCCGGAGCGACTTCAAAGGCACACAACACCGAGCCACCTAGCTGCGCTCGCACTCGTGCCATTTCTTCCATCACTCCCATTGGCAGCACGAGATCGTCGGGAAGCATAACGGCGAATGCTTCTTCCTGCTCATCCAATAATTCAGAAGCCAATCCCACCGCATGGCCTAGTCCAAGGGGTTCCTCCTGTTCTACGGCGACAGGCTGAATAAGTTCCCCGGCACGTTGGACTTTGTGGGCCTGGTCGTCTTTACCCCGTGATTGCAGCGTCTCAACTAGCGCTGGGAACGCATCAAAATGCCGCATGATTTCTTGTTTATTAGGCGCGGTGATTATTGCGAGACGTTCTGCTCCACACGCTGCGGCTTCTTCTGCAATCATTTCGATACCCGGGGTATCAACTACCGGAAGGAGTTCTTTCGGCACAGTCTTCGTCGTCGGCAAAAACCGTGTGCCCAACCCTGCTGCTGGAACGACAACAGTGTTGATGATCGCTGAGTTCTTGTGCGGTGAATCCTGGATGAATCCGGAAGCATCTTGAGACATGCCCAAAACACTACCTGTTTACCGGCCCCAATTGGCTACGGCTTTCCGTAATCATTGTAGAACTATTCTAGTTATTATGAGCTCTTCTCCACTTGCCACTGCAAAAACCGAGTTACGCAATAAACACCGACAGGCACGACAGCTCGCTGCACACGACCGTGACACCTGGCGGAAGTCAAATGCAGCATTGAGCCAAAACGTAGCAGAATTTCTCAAATCCTTACGATGCCCTGGGCAGCCTTTGCGAGTCGCAGGGTATGTTCCGCTTGACGACGAACCTGGAGCCGGAACTTTACTCAATGCTCTGGAATCTCACACAGATGAACTTTGGCTTCCGATCTGCCAGCCAGGTTTCCGTCTATCCTGGTCGCAATACGATGGCCCGGATTCACTCGCAGTGCGCAATCCGAGACTTCCTATCCCCGAGCCTCGTGGCGAAGGTATTTCCAGCACAGAGTGTTTGCCAAGACTTGACCTCATAGTTCTGCCTGCTTTAGCAATAGACCATACCGGCTACCGGCTCGGAAAAGGTGCTGGCTTCTATGACCGCGCAATCGCCGAGGCCTGGACAGCGTGTTCGAGCAATACGAGTTCTTCTGCGGTGACGAGTTCAAAAGCAATGCCAGAACTCGTCGGTGTAGTTTTTTCTACAGAGGTATGTCCATTTGTGCCACACGATGAGCGCGATTGTGCTGTAAATAAGATAATCACTGAACTCGGCATTACCACGATTTCTTGATCCGAAGGGTTCCAGCGGGAACCGCCATAGTTCAGCGGCAGTCTAATACGGTATGCCAAGCTTTTCCCGCTTATTTCATCAACTTCGCACTCCTGGCCACCAGCGTTCCGTATTGCTGCGGCGGATATTAGCGATGCTGCTGGTGTGCGCTGCGGCGATATTGGCCCTGCATTCTCGAAGCAACGATCCAAAAGTGGTGGTGTTTACCGGCGCGCTCGAAGCCGGACAAATGATCACCATTAACGATATAGAACTGCAAGAACGCCCCGAATCTTATACTCCGGAAGGCGCGTTCAACGCCACCGAAGATGTGTTGGGAACCGTCGCGGTTTCTGCCGCGCAACCAGGTGAGGTAGTAACGAATGCACGTTTCATTAGTTCAGAGCTCACCGCGACGTTGGTCCATGGAAAGAACTCAGACGAGATCACTAGTGAAAAGTCTGGAGAGCCGGACCTTGAATCCGTGCACATGGTCCCGATATCTTTGGCTGACCCAGAAATAATTCCGCTACTTAATCATGGCGATACAGTCAGCGTTATTACGGAAGACGCATCAGGAAACTCCCAAACGTCATTCGGGCCAGATCACCGGGATACAGAACGCGGCATCGAGACCGGTCCCGGTCTCGATGCAGTCGACCACGCTGGAATTGACCAGCCTGGAATTGACCAAGCTAGAAACAGCATTTCGCCATATTCCGGCGGGCCCGGCCAAATCGAAAGCAACACTGTCATTGCTGAAGGCGCACGGGTTATCCTAGCGCAGGAGGCCACATCTGCAGGCAACCGAGCTACAGTAATGCTGGCGCTACCCGCCTCGGCAGCACAACGCGTCGCAGTAGCTTCTCTAGCTTCTCCACTAACGGTAGTTCTCACTGGAGAACGCGCCACCGGAAGGGATGCTCACTGATAGGACCCCTTAATCGTGTGCGCTAAAGTGTGCACTCATGTTGCAAGGTTTCAAAGAATTCATCATGCGTGGCAACGTCATTGAGTTGTCCACCGCCGTGATTATCGGCTCAGCCTTTACCGCGATTGTTACTTCGGTTTCGGACCATATTATTAACCCGCTGATCGCTTCTTTCGGTAGCGCGGATGTTTCTGGTTTGGGTTTCCATGTGAATCCGAACAACGAAGCGACTTTTTTGGACTTCGGTGCCGTCATCACCGCTGTCATCAATTTCTTCATCGTTGCATCAATTGTCTATTTCCTCATCATTATGCCAATTAACAAGCTAGAAAAGGCTCGAAAGCGGAGCCTGGGCATTGGCAGCGACGACGACAACGACGACAAAGATCCATCAGCAACTACCGAAGAACTACTAGCAGAAATTCGTGATTTATTGCGGGACCACACCCCTACAAACTCGCAGGCAACAGGATCAGAGCCCCGCAAAGATCAGTAGGCGCTGTGCGGCGGGCGTTGTTCCCGCCAAAAAGACTCATCAAAACCTGTATTCGCGAAAGCCTGCTCTGCTGGCTTCGCCGCGGCATTGCGCTCAGGCTCATACACAGCCGCGCCTAAACCATACCCATTTTTTAATTCACGCTCGGCGGTTCGATCATAATTCGGGGCATCAGAAATCCGCTTGGTTCGCCGACGCCGCCCGCGGTTGTTCGATTCTAAATCATTGTGCACTGTAGACTGCCGTTTCGTGACTCATCGTTCAACCAATAGTCGCTACAAATGCTGTTTGTCTAGCTGCGCCTAGACAAAAGTCTTAAGAATCCAGCGAATGCTTTTGTAATTGATCGATCAGGTGGTGCACCAGTGGCCCCAGCGTTGCCATGCCATCACGAATCGCGGCCCTAGATGATGCCAGATTCACCACGACTGTCGATCCAGATATCCCACAGATACCACGGGAAGTACAGGCATCCACGGCACCACAGGCTTGGCCAGAAGATCGCAAAGCTTGAGCCAAGCCCGGAACCCGCATATCGACCACGCTACTGGTAGCTTCCGGGGTGCAATCTCGCGCGCCTACACCAGTACCACCGATCGAAACTACTAGATCGACGCCGCCGACCACTGCTGTTTCAATGGCTTGCCGGATTTCCGACTGATCATTACGAACCACGACGATGCCGTCAACCGTGAAATCATCTTCTGCCAACAACTCGGTAACCAAACGTCCGGTATCATCCCAGGACTCCGGGGCACGGTCAGAAACGATGACTACCAGTGCACGTCGATAAGCAGGAAGATCCCCTTCTTTCTCGGCGGCAAGGAAAAATTCGGCGTCGGGATCGTCCAGGTCCATCAACGACGGCCGGGCATTGCGGGTGGCGCGCAGATCAGTATCTTCTGACATTCAAGCTCCAGTGCTGTTTAGAGGGGTGCTGACTAATGCTATCTAGTAACTTACTAGTTCGACAGCGTTACCTCTACCTCTTTCGGTTTATCGGCACCTTCTGAAATTACTTCCAGTGTGACAGTCTCTCCGAATTCATGTGAACGAGTAGCTGCAATCAAGGTGTCAGAGTCATCTACCTGCCGATCATTCAGTCTGGTGACAACATCTCCCACCTGCAGCCCAGCCTGGTCAGCCGGACTGCCCGGTTCCACGCCAAGCACCAAAGCGCCATTCACCGGGTTACGCGCATCCACCTGCACGCCAAGCAGTGGGTGACGCGCTTCGCCTGTCTCAATGAGCTGCCGGGCAACCCTCATCACAAAATTAGATGGAATAGCGAACCCCAGGCCGATGGAGCCGGCTTGGTCCTTCCCGGCTGAAAGCGAAGCGATCATTGAATTCATGCCGATCAAGTTGCCGTTCATGTCCACCAAGGGGCCACCAGAGTTTCCCGGGTTAATCGCAGCGTCGGTTTGAATTCCGTCAATTAGCGACGACTCCCCTCCTTGCTGCGAAGCGCGCACTGGGCGGTCTACTGCTGAGACAATCCCCGAAGTCACTGTAGAGCTAAGGCCTAACGGCGAGCCAATAGCAACAATTTCTTGCCCCACGCGAATATCATCCGAGTCACCAAACCCGATCGTAGGCAGATCATGAGCATCGCGAATTTTAATCACAGCAATATCTGTAGCTGCATCGGAAGCAACGAAATCCGCGGCATGCCGGGTACCATCACTCATTGTGACTTGAATCTGGCCATTCTGCCCATTCGCAACAACATGATGGTTGGTCAATACGTATCCGTCCGAGGAAATAATAGATCCGGACCCGTCGGCAACCTGTCGTTGATCAGCGACGCGGATGGAAACCACAGTGGGAACAACTTTGTCTGCTACCTGTTCCACGGATCCTTCGGCAGCAGGCTGGGCGTTGTTCGACACCGGTTGGCTCAAATTCTCAGACACCGACGTGGCTGGTTGGTTAGACGACGTCGAGTTTGACGACGTCACAACCCCCGTGATAACTCCAGTGCTGATAGAGCCAACCAACATTAAAGCCAATGCAGGCACGAGTCCAATAGTGCGCTTTGGTTTTTGCACGGGATCCGCTTCATACGCATGTACCGGCGCAATATTCTGGTCCTGAGTTTGTGCGGTTTGTGAAGACTGCGGGGGTCGTTGCACATTCGCGCCTGGGCGGTCAAATTGCAACGTTTCCTCATTGGCACTGTGAGGTTCGGAGGCATCTCCTGGGCCCCAGAAATTATTGGTCTGCTGATGCGACTTATTCCATGAAGAATACGGAGATGAAGCTGAGTGATGCGGAGAAGATGATTCGTTAACGCCAGGCTCACTGTGCCGGCCGAAGGATCCGTGTTTGTTCATGGAGTTCATTATGAATACTCTGACTGTCTTATCGCTGTACGGGCTATTTTGAAACTCTGCAGGATTTATAAAAATTTGCTTCTGCCATTTTTCCTACTATTCAGCGTAGCAACTTTCTCCAGGGGCACTCACAGGAGTTCTACAGATAGAGAAAACCCCAGCGTCTACCCTGCTAGAGCAAGGGAAACCTGGGGTTAAGCATCAGCCGCAGCTAGGAACTCGTACTGCCTGAAAGCTGCGGGCTACTTCGAAAGAATTCTGTATGAATGTGCGCTTAGAACTCTTCGACGTCTACGAGACCAAGCTGAGCGGCCTTAACCAGACGACGTGGGATACGAACGGTCTGGCCGTCAATCTTAACTTCCTGAAGGGCGACATTGTCGGCCTTCCACTGAGAACGGCGCATGCGGGTGTTCGCACGGGACTTCTTAAACTTAGGAACTGCCATTTTCTTCTACCCTCCTCTGTTAGTTTTTCTTGCGACGGCGCGCCATAGCACCGAAACGGTTTTGGAAACGCTCCACACGACCGGCGGTGTCCATGACACGCTGTGCACCAGTCCAGAACGGATGTGACTCAGAAGTAACATCCACAACGATAAGTGGGTATTCCTTACCTTCGTATTCCGTGGTGCGGTCAGAGGTTGCGGTGGACTGAGTCAAGAACTGAGTGCCGGTACCGGCATCCTGGAATACCACTGGGTGATAATCCGGGTGAATATCTTTTTTCATCTGTCGATTCCCTAAGGTTTGTAACTGGGCCGGTTCTTCGGGCCGCTGCTTACGGCGACGCTCCCACTGCATGACAGAGTTCAATCACGCCACACAGTGCAAAACACCAAAGATCGCACCCAGGTTGGGTTCGATTACGGACAACTCTCAACATCTTACAGCCACAAGCGAATTATAAAAAACCATCCACTACACTTGGCTTTTCCGCCTGCAGGGTGTAACGTTTTTGAGTGCTGTTGTCGAAATGTTCGCAAACGCCCCGTCAACTGGTCATATACAGCACCGTGGATTCTTACCCTCACACCCTCACATTTCAAGAATCCAGATGCAGTGTTGTCGCAATCAGTCACGATGTGGGCGGCTAGGAGAAAGATTACCCATGTCGGCTATTTGCCAGGTAACGGGACGCAAGCCAGAATTTGGCAAGCAAGTCTCGCACTCGCACCGCCGCACGTCGCGTCGTTGGAACCCCAACGTGCAGCGTCGGCGTTACTTCCTGCCTTCTGAAGGCCGGACCATCACGTTGACCGTGTCCACCAAAGGAATCAAGATCATCGACCGCGATGGCATTGAGTCTGTAGTCGCGAAGATTCGCGCCCGGGGAGAGAAGGTATAACGATGGCCCGTAATGACATTCGTCCAATCACCAAGCTGAAGTCCACCGCGGGCACTGGCTACACTTACGTGACCCGTAAGAACAAGCGCAACAACCCGGATCGCATCAGCTTGAAGAAATACGATCCGATTGCCCGTAAGCACGTCGAATTCCGCGAGGAGCGATAGAAATGGCTAAAAAGTCAAAGATCGCCAAGAATGAGCAGCGCAAGGAAATCGTTGCCCGCTATGCGGAGCGTCGCGCTGAACTCAAGGCAATCATCAAAGACCAAACCAAGTCCGAAGAAGAGCGCCTGGATGCCCAGTTCGAATTGAACCGGCAGCCACGCGACGCTTCGCCGGTGCGCGTTCGTAACCGTGACTCTCACGACGGTCGCCCTCGTGGCTACCTGCGTAAGTTCGGTTTGTCCCGTGTCCGTATGCGTCAGATGGCCCACAACGGTGAGCTTCCTGGCGTTCGTAAGTCCAGCTGGTAAAGGGAGGACACCACCATGGCTTCGAAGCGCAATAATCAAAAGAAGTTCCGTATGGAACAGTCCCGTCGCCCTAAGAAGAACCCTCTGAAGGCGCGCGGCATCTCTCAGGTAGATTACAAGGACACTGAAACCTTGCGCCTGTTTATCTCGGATCGCCACAAGATCCGTTCCCGTCGCGTTACCGGCTTGACTCCACAGCAGCAGCGCCAGGTTGCTACTGCGATCAAGAACGCACGCGAGATGGCACTCCTGCCGTTCACTACCCGCTAAATACGGGCTAGAACAAGGCAACAACAGCAGCCATCAGTTCTACTTCCCCGGTTTCACATCAACAAGGATGTGGAACCGGGGTTTTGCTATCTTAAATACCATAGGACGGTCTGGCGCCATCTCTTGTGTAATCTTGAGGATTATTGCCCGGCAACGTTTTCAGAGCCTGAAAAAGCGCATGGTCAAGAAACAAGGTTGAGCACAACACAGGGAGGTTTCGAATGACAGGAACCGTCGGTCGTCCGCGCAAAAACCGACCGCGCAGACGCGGTGCAAACGCACGCGAAGAAATCTTGGATGCTTCTGCGGAACTATTTACGACGCAGGGATTCGCGATGACCTCGACTCATCAGATCGCTGAAGCCGTCGGTATCCGCCAGGCTTCGTTGTATTATCACTTTCCATCAAAAGCTGAAATCTTCCTGAATTTACTGAATTCAACCATTGAGCCATCACTGAAGCTCGCGCAGTTCTTATCGACGTCTGATAACCCGGTGGAATTACGTATTTGGGCTTTAGTTGCTGCTGAATCCCGAATTTTGCTTTCCGGCCGTTGGAATGTTGGGCGACTTTACCAATTGCCTGTCGCTAACTCTCCAGAATTTGCCGATTATCATCGGAGGAAAGCACGGCTTGCCGAATACTTCCGCCAGTCCGCGTCCGAGATCGTCGGCCAAGACCTCCGCGCAGACCTGCCCTTCCATCTAGCCCTTTCCACAATCGAAATGCGCCCGAATGATGGCATCGCTCCACAGCCATTGCAAAGCGACAAACTACCGGAAGTTGCCATCATGCTCGCTGACGCTGCCCTTTCTGTGCTCGGAGCACCACTGCCCACTAATCGTGAACAACGCACCTTGGATCTTCTCGTTCCCAGTGAAGAAACATAACGAGCTTCCTGGTTCTGTTATGCCGCCGCTGAATTCGAACCTGTCCGTTGGGCGGTTACGCGAGTAGGAATACTGGCATCTAAGCTTCTTATAGCACCAAAGAAAAGAGCTGAGAGGATAAATCGTGCGTATAGCCGTTCTTGTTAAGGAAGTTCCCGACACGAGCAAACGTCGAGAACTCGATTTAGAAACTGGACTAATCCGACGTCACGATGGCGCAGACAACGTCGAAATGGTTCTCGATGAAAGTAGTCAACGCGCGGTAGAAGCAGCACTGCGGATTAGAGAATCAAACTCTGAACAGCTCGACGAGAGCATCACCATCGACGCTATATCGATGGCCCCCGAAGCCGCACTAGACTCGATTCGCCGGGCTCTTTCCATGGGTGCCGATGAAGCTGTCCTTGTTCATGACAAAACCTTAGTGGGTGCTGATTTAACAACGACCGCGGAGGTACTCGCCGCAGCCCTTCGCAAGCGAAAATACGACCTAGTTATTTGTGGCAATGAATCAAGCGATGGTGCTTCCGGTGCTCTGCCCGCTATGATCGCCGAGCACCTGAAGCTAGCAGTACTCAGCCATTTAACATCGATTCAGCTTGCACAGTCTGCTCCGGACGGTGGCCTCAGTATTAACGCATCCCGCCGCACTGAGTCTGCAGTGCAATCCTTGGAAGTAACATGCCCAGCTGTGGTTTCCGTCTCTGACGCTTTCCCGGACCCACGCTTCCCTAATTTCAAAGGCATTATGGCCGGCAAGAAGAAACCTATTACTCAATTCAGTCTCGAAGATTTAAGCATCGACGCTGAGGATTTCTCGCATCCGAAGGCAATCATGACAGCTGTCGCCCCGAAACCGCCTAGGCAGCCGGGTGGCAAGGTTCACGACGACGGTGATGCTGCTGCGAAGATTCTTGAGTACCTCGAGAGCAACAAGCTTATTTAGGAGCCCTTATGACCTACCCGGAAAACAGCGTCCTCGTTGTCGGCCACGCATCTGTCAACGGAGATGTCCCCGACTCCATTACTGAATTGTGTGGTGCCGCCAGCCTTATCGGGACACCAGTGGTTCTGTTCATTTGTCCTTCGGAGATCAACGAGACAATTACCCAGGACCTGGCACAGGCTGGCGCAGAACACGTAGCGGTCGCGGTACAGGATTATTCCGAACTTGGTTCCTCTATCGACGCCTTAGAAAAGGCATTTTCTGAGTTTTCACCAGTCGCGACCATATGTAGTGCCGATACTGAAGGCAGCGATCTAGCCGGACGAGCCGCAGTTCGTCTACACCGTGCTCTCCTTAGCGATGCGATCGGCATCGCTAAGGACGACGAGGGCATCATTGCCTACCACTCTGTACTTGGCGGTAGTTTTCAAGTGACGTCTGCGGCAACATTTAAGTCACCAGTCATTACCCTCCGCCCAGGATGCGTTGCACACCGGGCCGCCCCCGGAGCAGGCAATATAATAAATCTCGAGGTAACCAACTCGACCCCAACTTCGACCATCACTGAATCAACTCCGATAGAACGCTCTGCCCACCGCCCTGCATTGCGTAGCGCAAAAACCGTGGTTGCCGGTGGTCGCGCTTTTGACTCAAAGGAGAGCTTCCAGATTGTAGAAGATCTTGCCGACGCATTCGGTGGTTCTGTGGGGGCTTCGCGTGCTGCTGTTGATGCTGGCTGCGCTGATCGTGCGGCCCAAGTAGGCCAGGCTGGTGCCACTATCCAACCTGAGCTTTATTTCGCCTTAGGAATTTCCGGCGCGCCTCATCACATAACGGGTATGCAATCTTCCAAACACATCATTGCGGTCAATAACGATGAAGAAGCTCCGATCTTTGACATTGCCGACTTCGGCGTCGTGGGAGATGTCTACCAGGTTGTTCCTGAGCTCACGAGCTTGCTTGCGCAGCGAAAGGGATAATGCATGAACTCGCAACCAAATCTTCGTCGGGGCCTGCCGCGCGTCAGCGGTGGAGATCCATGGCCTCCACAAGACCAAAACAATGAGCAACAGCTCTCAAGTATGCGCTTACGCCAGGGACTTCCCCGCACGCCCGGTGGATCCCCTTGGCCCCCTGTCGACTCCGATGCAGCGACAGCCCCAACGTCGCCGTCACAGCCGAGGAAAAAGCCAGAGCCTTCTACCCAGCACGCAGCACCCCCAAACGATAATAAGCTCACCCCAACAACCGGTATTACTGCAGCACAGCGCTTTCAACAGCGTAGGAAGAACAATAAACAACAGACTGCTGCGCAGAATCAAAAGTCATCCCATACCAATGCTGGGCAGGCGACAAATGCGCAGTCTCAACCAAGCCCCCAGCAACCGCAAGAACAACAACCCTCTAAACCAGCTGCCACTCCTACGCGGCAAAACTCCCAGAAAGAATCTGTTTTTGCGCGTCAATATGGGGCCTTCAGTCTCCGACAATGGATCGGAGGCGGCTTAGTTGGACTTGGCAGTATCTTTTTAGTGGCCGTGCTCATCGTCATGGGCACGCGCTGGTTCCTGAATACCGAAACCGGCGCAGACTTCATCGCGACCTACGACGGCCATCCAGAATTACCCGAAAGCAGCCCAGAAGGAATCCCCACGTGGTTGGCGTGGCAGCATTTCTTGAATTTTTTCTTCATGGCGTTAATCACTAAGACTGGTTTTGCGATTCGGTACGAACGCAAAGCACCGGCATATTGGGCCCCGAAGAAAAACCCTGGACAGAAAATCAGTCTGACTATCTGGACTCACCTGATTCTGGATCTGTTGTGGGTTATCAACGGTGGAATCTTTTTTATCTTGTTATTTGCAACCGGCCAATGGGTACGCATCGTGCCCACCAGCCTAGATATCTTCCCGCATGCAGTATCCGCTGGCCTGCAATATGCGTCTTTAGACTGGCCAACCGAAAATGGCTGGGTACATTACAACGGTCTGCAATTGCTCATGTATTTCTTCACCGTTTTCATCGTGGCTCCGGCCGCGATAGCCACCGGGCTACGGATGTCTCATCTGTGGCCTAGTAATCCTGTGCTGGCCAAGATCTACCCAGTCAGTATCGCACGCAAAATGCACATCCCCATCGCGCTATATTTCTTAGTTTTCACCGTGATTCACGTGCTCATGGTCTTCGCGACCGGTGCACTGCGTAATCTCAACCACATGTGGGCCGCACAAGGCGACCCAGACCCTACAGCGTACGCAGGCAACTGGACCGGCTTTATATTCTTCGTCATCGGACTGGTGGTCACGGCTGCCACAGTGGTTTTTGCTCGTCCGATGGTACTGGCTCCATTCGCGCGACTTTTCGGCAAGGTTACAGCCCGTTAGGGGAATCATTATGTCCAGCTCGCAAGCACGGAAAACGCAAGCACCTCCAGCGCCGACCGGTTGCGACAACGCGCAAAAGTCGTCGCCACGATTGCTCAAGATCACAATGCCCGATGATTCGGTCTCGCAAGCCCGCATTTTCGAGCCGGACAACGGCCCAACCCAAGAAACCAAACCAGATCGCACGAAACAAAAACTGTCGCCATACTCCGCCACAGGTGATGGCGACAAACCATTAGTCATCATCTGGCCTGGTTTTGGCATGGGTGCACGGTATTTCGATCCTATGGGGCGCGAACTGGCCCGTCGCGGATATCTTGTTGCTAGCGGTGAATTACGCGGGCAAGGTAGCTCAACAGCAAAAGCCACGCGCAAGCACACCTGGGGGTATCACCATTTGGCATCTCAGGATTTTCCGCTCACGATCAAAGCCGTGAAGAAAGACCTCGGACTAGCTAATAACTACCCTACAGTGTTTCTCTGCCACTCTTTAGGAGGACAGATTGCCCCCTTGTTTTTCACTCGTAAAGAAGCCATAGAGCTCAACGTACAAGGATTCCTGGCAGTCGGAACTGGAAGCCCGTACTACCCGGGATATTCGGGGCTAGTTCGACGCAAATTACGCATCGGTACCATTATCATTAAAGCGATCGTCACCATTTTCGGCTATCAACCGGCCGGAAAGCTGGACCTGACCGGATATGGTCGCCAGGCAAAACACGTGATGCTGGAATGGATCAGGTTTTCACGCTCTAACCAACAGCGTGGTTTACTCGGTGAGGATCGTGACTATGACGATGCTAAAAACGGAGTAACAATCCCAGTGTTACTCACGCGTTTCCGCACTGACCAAGATTGCACGCGCAAAGCAGCTGAGCATCTCGCGGCCGGTTTGCCCAACGCCGAAGTAACTATCGAGGAATATCCAGAGCGGCTCGGCCATAACAGGTGGGCACGTGAGCCGCAGATAATCGCGGAGCGCTTGGAAAAGTTTGTTGGCACGTTGTCTTTGCCGTAAAAGCATCAGGGAATAACCAGTTGCGCCATTCCCCACAACCGGTGGTGTCCGGCTGCACCTTGCAAACTGCCAATTACACCCCCGGTAGGCGAGCCCGTTCATAAGCTAGGAACGGGCTGGCCATGGAAAACACAGTCTCTTTAGTGGAAGAAGTGGCGGGTTCCGGTGAAGTACAGTGCTACGCCTGCCTTTTCTGCAGCTGCGATTACTTCTTCGTCGCGGATCGAGCCGCCTGGAGACACCACGGCTTTTACTCCTGCATCCAACAGAACTTCTAAGCCATCAGCAAACGGGAAGAATGCGTCCGAGGCAGCAACCGAACCATTGGCACGCTGTTCATCGTCGCCAAGAGTGTTGGCGCGTTCAACAGCCAAACGTGCCGAATCTACTCGGTTAACCTGTCCCATTCCCACACCGACAGTAGCGGATTCACGGGAAAGCACAATCGCATTCGATTTCACCGAGCGTACAGCGCGCCATGCAAATTCCAGATCCGCTAGTACTTCATCATCGACTGCTGCACCAGCAACCAATTTCCAGTTTTCTGCTTGATCGCCATCCGCCTGGTAACGGTCAGGTTCTTGGAACAATACACCACCGGAAATCACCTTGGAATCCCAAGATCCAGCATTGTCCGCAGACAGTTGCTGCTCCCCTGAAGCATCTGATGCTGTTTGCTGGGAATCATCCACCAACGAAGCATCTTCAACCTGCAAGATACGGATATTCTTCTTCCCCTGCAGTACCTCGACAGCTCCGTCTTCGTATCCCGGAGCCAGGATTACCTCTGTGAATACCTCAGCAACCTGGTGCGCCATCTGGACACTGACCGGACGGTTGGTCGCAATTACACCGCCAAAAGCGGAAACTGGATCACAAGCATGGGCTTTACTGTGTGCCTGTGCAATCGATTCGTCAGATACAGCAATCCCACATGGGTTGGCGTGTTTGATAATCGCTACACAGGCGCGCTGGTGATCGTGCGCGGCGCGCCAAGCAGCTTCAGCATCCTGATAGTTGTTGAAGCTCATTTCTTTACCATGCAGCTGTTTTGCATTGGCAACACCTCCGGCGCCTGGGATGCGCTCCAAATAAGCAGCCTGGTGTGGGTTTTCGCCATAGCGCAACTGTGTAGCTGGAACATCTTGGGCCAGTTCAGACTCTGATTTTTCTTCAGCTTCAGCAACCAGCTCGGCAAGCATCCATGACGACACCGCTAAATCGTATTTCGACGTATGCGTGAATGCCTCCAACGCGAGCTGACGGCGTTCTTCCAAGCTAAATCCAGCACCAGCGGCAGCTCGTTGCACCACGTCGTAATTAGCGGGATCGACGACTACGGCAACTGAATCATGGTTTTTCGCTGCAGCACGCACCATCGCTGGGCCACCGATATCAATCTTCTCAATGCATTCCTGCACATTTGCGCCCGAAGCCACAGTTTCTTCAAATGGGTACAGGTTGACCACCACGAGGTCGAATGGAGCAATACCAAGCTCGTTTAGCTGGTCGCGATGTTTTTGCTTCGTGCGATCCGCCAAAATTCCACCATGCACGCGCGGGTGCAAGGTTTTCACACGGCCGTCAAAGCACTCTGGAAATTCAGTCACGTTCTCTACCGGGGTAACCTCGACACCAGCATCAGCAATCACTTTGGCAGTCGAGCCCGTCGATACAATCTCTACCCCAGCTTGAGCAAGGCCACGTGCTAAATCTTCCAAACCAGTTTTGTCATAAACGCTGATTAATGCGCGGGTGATCTTCGTCTGCTGTGTTCCAGAAGATTGGGTGTTTTCTAACGTCATAGTAGTACCTGCATCCTTAACGGTTGTGATGTGATGAGCTGTGAAGTGCTGGCCATAATCTAGATTAGCCATCGTTTGGTGTTTACCTAGGGGTGTATGGCACTTCCCCGGCAGAAACTGCGGAGCCCCTTAGCTAATTATGGTGAAAAACTACTTTCTTGGAATCTTGCTCGACTTCGGCCGACTGCAAGAGAGCTACCAATAGTTCTCGCTCAACTTTTTTAATCCGCTCATGTAATTCATCTTCTCGTTCTCCAAGCTGAATGTCTATCGCGCGTTGAGCGATGATGGGACCGGTATCTACGCCCTCGTCCACATAATGCACTGTAGAGCCGGTAACTTTCACCCCATAGTCCAGAGCATCGCGTACTGCAAGTGCGCCCGGAAACGACGGCAAAAGAGCCGGATGCGTATTAATGAGCCGACCTCGAAATTTCTGAACAAAGCTTGGCCCCAGGATTTTCATGAAGCCAGCAGAAACAATCAGGTCCGGGGTGCCCACGGATTTAGCTAGCTGCTCGTCCCAGTGGGCGCGATCGTCCTGCATCGGCACAACAGTAGTTTCCACCCCGGCGGCTCGTGCACGCTCTAAAGCCTGGCATTCGCGGTCAGAAACGACTAGTACAACAGCATAATTTTCATCTTGGTTATCAAGGAGAGCCTGTAATAGCGTCCCGCTCCCCGAAACCAAGGCAGTCAGTCGCAGTGGTGTATTCACATCTCACTAGACTACTCGGTACGTTCACTGTCGTCATGTCTATGCGCTTGCTCATTGTCATTTTCGTTGTCATTTTCTCTGTCACTTCCATTGTCATTTTCCCCTTGGGCACCCGCGCTGCCTTTAGACATTTCCGCAGAATCTTCTTCTTCGATCTGCTCCTCTGCATCAGTTTGTTCAGATACATCAACTTGTTCAGATTCAGCAGCCACGTCGGATGCCGCATCGGTTTCTTGTGAGTCTTCAGTTTCGTGGCTCTCAAGCTCCGAAGCCTGCCCCTCCGGTTCCTGCACTTCGGGTTCGTGCCCCTCCGGTCCCTGCGGCTCGGGTTCCTGCGGTTCCGCGGAGCTTAGCTCCTGTTCTTCTCCGTCCACAGCCGACTCATCAACGACGGCAGGTTTCGCGTTGTACCTCCGCGCAAACACCAAATGCATGAGTGTGACTGCCAAAGCAATGCCACCAACCCAAATCAGTGCCAAACTGGCAGTCCACAGTACCGGTAAGCCCGTATTGCTATAAGCGCCAATCTGGCCTCCAGAAAGATAGGCGGCAACCGCTGTCAAGACCCAAGCTGTTAAACCCGCGCTTAGCGTCATCACAGGGGTGGGGCGCATCCGCAGCATCACCACAATGATCACAGCGACAGGTATAAACAAGCCAATCCATGCCCAGCTTGCCGACGTAGGTGGCACCATTCCCATGACTGGCAGTGGTGGCAACGGCACCAGGTGCGTTTCAAACAAAGAAACACTTCCTGCACCAAACTGATATTCCGATCCCAGCAAAACTCCACCGACGCCCACAATAATGTTTGGGATATACGCCAAGGAGAGCATGATCAGCGCCAGCTTCCCGCTACCACTAGCTTGTGGATACGCTGCCATAATTTCGGCCTGCCGCCCCCAACCGACGACGAGGAAAATAACTGCAACGATCACCGCTGCGAGGCACAGCCACAACAACGTTTTTGCACCAATGACGACGCCTTCGAGGATTGATTGTGGAATGCCATAGCGTCGTGCCAGTGCTCGCCAAGCTTTCGGTCCGAGCCCGAAGACAAACGCAAGTAGATGCACTAGTGCTACTGAGAACATCACAGAACCAATTGGAGGAACAGTAACTGGATAGACAGTTTGGGCATCGGCGAGCATCAATAAGGCAACCACTGTGAATAACAGCGGCGTTACCAAGCTCCATACAAAGATCATCAGCAAATCAATAATGCTGAAACGCTTGCGGACACTTACGCGAACCTGCCGAGCACTGAGCGCAAACGTAATAAGCGCCGGCAACAGCGGAACGGATGCTAGGACAACGCCGTCTCCGGCCACTGGCGCAGCGTGAAACACTAACCAAGCAGTTGCGGTAATTGTTGGCAATAGCGCGATTGACTGCGAGGTGCTCAGCAACGCGCCAACTGCAATAGCAACAATCGACAAAATAACCACCAGGTGCGGGATAGCTAAAGTTAAGCCGACCTTGCGGATCCGCTGCCCCATCGTTAGTTGGGCTGCAGCAGGCGCTCTCTTAGCCTGCTGCCTCGCCTGACTCGATGTTTTATCGGCACTTTTGTTGACGCTAACGCGCTGTCCCCGCGTCATACCTCGCGCAGAAGCAACTCTGCCACGTCGGGCATTAGCGGGCTGGGAAACGTTCGGCGCTGTGCGCGGGCGGCGCGCAGCACGGGAATGCGGGCTCGAATTGCTATTCATCGCTTACTACTTTGCCATGAGCCGCAAACAACGCCATTGCGGCATGTCGCTACTGTCGGATGTAAAGGCACAACGGCACGCCGATATTCGAATAATTACTGCAGTAAATTGCGGTGAAGAGAGTTTTCACAAGCAACTCAATCGCCTACAACAACCACATTGACCTCAAATTTTGCGAGTCATTACACCCATGTAAGGGCTAGACTGGCCAAAGCCTAAAATTTTTCCGGAATAGAGTTGATCGATTGCGCCCGAGACATTATTGTTACATTCGTTAGATAACAGACAGGTTACAATTCAACGTCTCGTTTACTGGCCAGCATGTTGCCTTGGAAACGACGCACCGAATTACTTGAGAATTGCTGCAACAGGAACGGAAACCATTGATGCAAAGTTCTTCCACTCGATCCCGTGGGGGCCGCCACCGCAAGGTCAACGCGTCACAGACCGCTAAGGGACGCATCGCCCTGGTAACGGTGGCAGCAGGAACCGTGTCCTCCGCAGGCATCGGCGGTGCTACAGCCGCTCAACTCAATGCCGCTGAGGTGACGGAACAAGAATCAGCCATCAACACCAACACCACGGATGTTGATTACACCCTGGCTAATGACGCCGACGCACTGTTGCCTTCCTCGGCTGTAGCTCCACAAATCCTGGAAATCAACGAATTCCGCCCCGTATCAAACCTGGCTGAACAGTTAGACAAGGCAGTTGCCCACTCCACGGAACGCATCGCCGCTGACCTGAGCTCTCGCCTACCTAGCATCGTCAAGCCAGCAGAAGGCGTATTCACCTCAGGATTTGGCCCTCGGTGGGGGTCATTCCACAACGGCATCGACATCGCAAACGCCAACGGCACACCCATCCTGGCAATCATGGACGGTATCGTTCTAGACTCCGGCCCCGCTTCCGGTTACGGCAATTGGATCCGAATCCAGCATGAAGACGGCACCATCTCGCTGTACGGCCACATGGATACCTTGGACGTTACAGTCGGGCAACAGGTGCACGCTGGCCAACGTATCGCGGGCATGGGAAACCAAGGCTTTTCCACCGGCACTCACCTACACTTCGAAGTACACCCAGGTGGTGGCGGACCAGTTGACCCAGCCGCTTGGCTGGCAGAGCGTGGCATTTCAGTCTAAACACAAAACATTCAGGGGCCAGCGCCGCTTTTATAACTTCATCTCCCGCTTACACCCAGCTTGCCTGTTTTCATTTCTGCAAGGGTGTAAGCGGTTTTTTATTACCACCACCATCCCCACACCCAAAACACCCCCGTACGCTACCCCCGAAACCTAACCGTCTGAACAACAATTGCATCACCATTCACATCAGCAACACGCCCTGTGAGCTGGCAGCTTAAATATTTTCGAACAAATCTACCCATTAACCTGCGCTTATGACATTGCCATCACAAATAAATAACGGTAGCTTTAACGATGTTCTGAAATCGTCGATTGTAGGCGCAAACACCACACGTTTCACCGCATCCGACGTTTTTAGCCCTTGTAAGACTGCACGATTAGACAGGACCTTGTATGAAGCCTTCTCACCGCTTTCGACGGCTCACTGTAGGGATGAGTGCCGCCGGCCTCGCGGTCGCTGTGAGCACCACTGGATTCAGTCCAGTCGCTCACGCAAAACCGGCCTTGACTGCGACTGTCAATCCTGAAAGTTCACAAGCCCCCGCCATCAACGGTTATGACTTAGATGCACTAGTACGTATTGCAGAAGGTCTGGCAGGGACGGTAGAACAGCTCAACAAGAACGGCGGCACTCCGTCTATTCAATCCAGCAGCGATGCTTTTGAAATCATCATCGACCCGCTAACATCCCCAGACGCGAATCCGGCTGAAGCTGCTGCGAAACTTACTCCTTCCGCCACCTACATGACGGCGGACAAAGGAAGCACTGCCGACGGTCGCACCGTGGTATTTCCGACCGAGGGCATATTCACCTCACCATACGGTATGCGCTGGGGACGGATGCACCAAGGCATCGATATCGGGAACGGAATTGGCACCCCGATTTACTCGATCATGGACGGCACCGTTATCAGCGCCGGCCCAGCGCAAGGCTATGGCAAGTGGGTGCGCGTACAACACGCTAACGGAGAAATTTCCGTCTACGGTCACGTTCATTCCTATAGCGTCAGCGTCGGAGACAAAGTCAAAGCCGGCGACCAAATCGCCACCATGGGTAACGAAGGTCATTCCACCGGCCCTCACTTACATTTCGAAATCCGCCCCGATGGCGCTACTCCGGTCGATCCAGTGCCATGGTTTGCCAACCAGGGCATCACGGTGCGTGGCGCTAAGTAACTCCCTTAAAGTTTCTCCATTGGCGGGGCACCCACCAACATCAAGCGAATAGTGCCCGAAGAACCAAAATCGATCGTTACGGTGGCTCGCGCTCCCTGACCGTCCGCAGCAATCACGGTACCCAGTCCATATTTGGCGTGATTGACTTTGTCGCCGACGGCCAGGTCCAGTTTTGCGCCCCCGGGCTTCTTTTCGGGTATGGCAGATTGATTCCGTTGCGAAGGGGAAGACGCAGCGGATCCACGCATCCGGCGGGAACGCCGGGCCCCATAGGAAATATCTGACCACGCATCATCGTTTCCACCGCTAAAGCCTGCAGTGCCATATCCACCGCCCCACCCGGAGCCATAGCCGGGGCTAGGTTCCTCACGTTTCCACGTGATAACTTCCGACGGAATTTCTGCCAGAAAACGACTCGCGGGGTTTTCAACAGGTCGACCCCAAGCAGACCGCATCATTGCGCGCGTTAAATACAATTTCTTACGGGCCCGCGTGATGCCGACATATGCCAGACGGCGCTCCTCAGACAATTCATGCGGATCCCCAAGCGCACGCAGATGTGGGAACTGCCCGTCCTCCCAGCCACTGACAAACACCACTGGAAATTCCAACCCTTTAGCGGTGTGCAGTGTCATGAGCGTGACCACACCATGTTCGTGGTCCGGTATTTGATCGGCATCTGCCACCAGCGATACCTTCTCCAAAAAGGCTGCGAGAGAACCCGCTGGTGCTTCGCCCTCGGTAGCAACTGCATCAATCTCGCTATCTTCTAGTCCTGCCGCGTTGACGGCATCAGAAGAAAACTCACGCGCTACCGACACTAATTCGTTGAGGTTATCGAGCCGGGTGCCATCCTGTGGATCATTAGACGCTTCTAATTCGGCTTTGTAGCCGGTGATATCCAAGATCCTGCCGATCAACTCCCCCAATTGCGGCTGTCCAGTAGCCTCGTTGCTCAGCGACGGGATTTCCTCGCGCACAGTGGCCATCATCTCCACGAACCCTCGCAGCGAATTGCGTGCGCGCGCACTCAACCCTGAGATTTCGCCGGCAGCTGCCGCCTGCACGGCTTTACCGAAGCTAATATTGTAGTTTTCCGCATGCAAAGCAACCTGGCCTTGGGCTTTTTCACCAATGCCACGCTTGGGAGTATTGATAATGCGACGCAAGCTGACGGTATCGTCAGGGTTTTCAAGTACACGAAGGTAAGCCACGACATCACGGATTTCTTTGCGCTCATAGAATTTGGTTCCCCCCACGACTTTGTATGGAATCCCCGAGCGAACAAAGATATCTTCTAACGCACGCGAAGCATTATTCGTCCGGTACATCACGGAAATATCGTTGTAGCTGTAGCCTTGATCGCTCAATTCATCAATCTCTGCAGCAATAAACCGTGCCTCGTCGTGCTCATTATCTGCGACGTAACCGATGATATTGTCGCCCGCACCTTGATCAGTCCACAGCTTTTTCTCGCGACGCCCCGCATTATTGGTTATCACCGCATTGGCTGCAGTCAGGATATTTTGCGTAGAACGGTAGTTTTGTTCCAGCAAAATTGCTCTCGCCTGCGGGTAGTCCCGTTCAAATTCTTCGATGTTTCGGATGGTGGCACCACGGAAAGCGTAAATGGATTGATCCGAGTCACCGACTACGCACAACTCGGGTGCACTGATTTGTTCTGGCCCCGACCGGGCACCGTTTCCCTTGCCGACGAGAGCTGCCACCAGCGCATACTGTGCATGGTTGGTGTCCTGGTATTCGTCAATAAGCACGTGCCGGAACCGCCTGCGATAGTATTCGGCTACTTGCTCGTGTTGCTGGAAAATCCGTACGACTTCTGCGATCAAATCGTCAAAATCTACCGCGTTAGCTGCGCGAAGGCGTCGTTGATACTCGGCATAAACTTCTGCGACGGTCGTCTCAAAAGGGTTTTTCGTTGTTGCTGCCGCCGCGGCGGCCTCAGCAGGGTCTTGCAACTCATTTTTGAGGTTCGAGATGGCATTTGCCAAAACCCGCCCAGTGAATTTTTTCAGATCCAGGTTCATTTCCTTGGCGATCATAGAGAGCAACCGGCGAGCATCATCACCGTCATAGATACTGAAATTTGTGTTTAAGCCGTCGACAAGCTGGGCATGTTGGCGCAAAATCCGCACGCATGTTGAGTGAAAAGTTGCGACCCACATACGGTCAGCAACCGGCCCGACGAGGCTGCCAACACGCTCACGCATCTCCCGGGCGGCTTTGTTCGTGAACGTAATGGCCAAAATCTGTTGTGGCCCCACGCCACGATGCTGCATAAGGTAAGCAATACGCCGCGTCAATACCGCGGTTTTCCCGGAACCAGCACCAGCGACGATCAGCAGAGGACTCCCAGAATGCTCAACTGCTTCGCGTTGTTGCGCATTTAGCCCGGAGACTAATTGCTCACCCGACTGCTGAATTGGCTGTAGCGACGAGCCGGAAAACCATGGCTCGGGGTTGTGTGCAGGTGAGTTCTGGGGCACTCTGTCATGTGGGCGAGGCTGAAACGGCGATGAATTCATAATGCTTCCAAACTACTATTTCGCCAAGTTTTTCACCGTCTAGTGCAAAGTTGTAACTACGACCACAGTAGAATGAAACACATGGATATGGATGCTGTGGCTGCAAACTTCCCCGTGCGCACACCTACCGGGACGGACGATCCACTCTCCGACAAGGAAATTTCGGCTTACCGGGAAGAAATCGACAAGATGAATGACATTATCTTGTCCGCGATAAAACGACGCACGGAAGTTTCGCAAGCGATTGGCAAAACCCGAATGAGTTCCGGGGGTACCCGCCTGGTACATACACGCGAAGTGGCAATCATCAATTACTTTCGCGACGAATTGGGCAATGAAGGCGCCGATATCGCCAATGCTCTGCTGCGCTTGGGGCGTGGCCACCTGGGCTAGCCCACCCGACAATTGCCTAAGATCCGCCACCGAAAACAGACCAAGCGGTGCATCACACGTATTTCACAGACATTAGTATGCCGTGGAAACCGCAAATTAAACTATTTTTATTCACCTATCGAGCATTCATTTTCTGACACAAATCCAACACCATCACCCCACCTAAAACCCTAATTCCGTCAGTCTTGAGACAGGCTACGCCAAAAACATAGACAGCTTAGTCTAAAAATAACAGACCGAGAGTGCTACTCTGACGTTAGTTCACAGGTGATCAACAGAAATGCTTATCACCACTCAACAAGGAGGTTTCTCATGTCTGATCTCACCCCGAACCACAAGGCCGGCGAGCCACTGGCACCTATCGATGGAGAGTCCCTCCAGGCCATGGCCAACAAAAACGCCGAAAACCCAGAAGGTGGCAAAAAGGTCATCCGCACCCACACTGAAGCAGATGGCCAGTTCCGCAATTACACCCAGGTACGCGATCTGAAACCAACCTTGGTTTCCGAGCCACCCAAACTGCTCGGCGATGATTCCGCGCCAAACCCAACCGAAATTGCGCAGGCAGGTCTAGCAGCTTGCATCTCCGTAGGTATCCAAGCGATTGCAACCCACCGTGGGATCACATTGACCAAGATCAACATCGACATCGAGTCTGACATCGATATCTCCCCAACTTGGGGTGTTTCTCCTCGCGAAGATGCCCGGCCAGGCGTCTCTGACGTACGCGTGAAGGTAGATGTCGACGGCGATGCCGACCGCGAAACCATCGAAAAAGTGGTTGCCGATGCTATTCAGTGGTCACCAGTGGTGAACACCTACACCCGGCCAGCCAAGCTAACTCACGAGCTCGTATAGTCCGCACACCAGCCCGCTCCCACTAATGCGATTGGAGCTTAGGATCACTAGGCTCCAATCCCGCAATGAAGGCGACTTTCATGACTACTGCAAACAGCATTGAACTAGCTCCTTTAGAGCTTGACGAAAAGATCCGCGCAACGCTGCAGGAAAACGCACCCGCCGTCGACAAGGGTGAAAAGCCAGCGCGCTACGGCCTAGAGCTATTGGCTCAACATGGTCTGCTCAACATCGACAAACTGGTGTCCGCCATCCGTCTGGTCCGTGGATTAGCACGCGAGGATCTTTCTGTCGCATTTAGCACCTGGGCAGACCTTATGGTCTTGACCTATCTGAAAGCCGCTGACAGCCAGCACCCACAGCTGATCGAAGCCATCCAAAACGGTACCCGACCGGGCGTCACGGGCATGGCTTCCGTATTTAAGTTCGCTGCCGGTGCAGGGGATCTCGATTTGCAGGCCCAGGCTGTCGACGGCGGGTATCGCGTATCCGGCAAATTGAAGTGGGCTTCAAACTTGGCAGAGGATTCCGTCATCGTATCTGGTGCCCACTCCGATCAGGGCGGGCAGCTTTTGTTCGTTGTTGACGGCAATGCCGACGGTCTCACGCTTGGCACCCCATTCGGGTTGCTGGGTTTGAATGCCACCGCGTCTGCATGGGTGGAATTTAATGAAGTCTTCGTCCCAGAAGAAAATATTTTAACCACCAACTTCAAAGAATATCTGCCGAAGGTTCGCCCAACATTTCTACTGCTACAAACTTCGGAATGCTTAGGCGTGGCAGAATCTGCAATCGCTGCAGCTAGTGGCAAGACTGTCGGAATCAATGAGGTATTCGCCGATGACGTCGCGAAGACCTACGAGAAGATCACCGAATTGATTAACACCCAAGAGTCCCTGGCGGAAAAATCTGCTAACGGACAACAAGTGGCATTCTCCGACCTGTTACGCCTACGGTTGGGAGCGGCAGAGGCTGCTGTAGAGGCCGCCAATCTAGAGATTCGAGTAGCTGGTGGCGCAGGCTATGCACAATCATCGCCAGCCTCACGCCGTTACCGTGAGGCCACGTTCATTCCTGTGCAGTCGCCTTCCGAAGGCCAGCTGAAATGGCAATTGGCACGCGAGGAAAACTAAGCAGTGACAGATTCGAACAATTCGACCACTGGTTTCAGTCTGAAAGACAAGTTGCGTGGCGCATCGGGCGCCTTCCCGAAAGGCACCACGGTGGTAACGACGCTGCATGAGGGAGCAGATGCGGGGATGACGGTTTCCGCTTTTTCTTCGCTGTCCCTAGACCCGCCGCTGGTCATGCTATCGGTGGGCAATCATTCTTCCTCTCTGCCAAAACTCAAAGTAGGCAACCCAGTTGCAATTTCAGTTCTGGCACAAGGTCAAGCACCGCTGGCCCAGCAATTTGCGAGAAAAGGAATCGACCGTTTCGCTGGGGTGAAAACCCACCGGACTGCACTCGATGTTCCAGTAATTTCTGGCGCTGCATCCTGGTTTTCGGGCACGATTCAGTCCAAGACCCCCGCTGGGGACCACACCATCGTGATCGTAACAGTGGAAGAATGCGATTCCGACGCATCGGTAGCCCCGCTGCTCTACCAAGGCGGAGAGTTCCACTGCTGGCCGGACGCCGGCTGGCGCCCATCTTCAATTTAACAAGCCTGAGAAACCTATCAACCTAAGATTCTCAGCAGCACACAACCCGCGAACACCTTACGGTGTTTGCGGGTTTTCGTATTTCCAGACTCCACTTGGATTCTAGAGGTCGTTGCAGCGCCCCTCTGAACTCAAGCCGGTCTTTCTAACCTGCAGACCTCAACTTGGGCTAGCAGTCGCATAAACCAGGTTGCCCCAATGCTTTGCGCTCTTTATGGGCGTGTCGAAACATCGTTAACACCCGTAACACTTGTAACTTCAGTTGCATGAACTAAATTGCATTAACCTTACTGCACCTGGAAATGCATAAACCCTCGTTTATAGATACAAGGAGTCCATCATGAAGATGCGTAGACGCTTATCTCCTTCCCGCCCCCGCTGGCTCACGCCAACGATCGCACTAACCAGTACCTCCGCCCTCGTAGCGGCTGCTGCATTCGGCGGCAACCACGTGCTGAATACACAAAGCGCAGGTGAACAACCAGTCGAAGCCACCCTGAAAACCACAAGCTTTTCCAGTGGCACCACAACCGTCGTCGACGATCCCGCGATTGCTACCCAAGGAGCTCACGACCACGGTCACGGTCATGATCATGGTCACCAGCATGACAGCCCTGCAGAAGGTGAATCACGCGCCGTGCAAGAATTTACGCAAGAAGAAGAATTTGATTCCTTTGCGCTGACCTGGAAAGGCAACCGTGACGTTCTCGCATTCTTCCGCGCACAAGCAGCCGATGGCTCTTGGGGCCCATGGCTAGAAACCCACCCGCTTCCCAACCCCGATGAGGCCACGCAACAAGGCACCGAGTTGATCTATGTTGCTCCAACCAACAAGGTGCAGGTTTCTCTGGCTGGAGTGGACCTTTATGGTGCCGAAGTCCACGATAACCACAGTGACCATAATGATCATGATGATCATGATGACCACAGTGATCACAGTGACCATGCCCCCGAGCTACCACCACAGCTCACGCCCCCCAAAGCTGGCGTAGCAACCTCCGAAGGCATAATCCAACCAGTAACTGATTCTGTAGACCTCACGCACACTGATAACGCTGTCGGTGTCGCACCATTACCAAAAGCTGAAGAGCTCAACGCCGTTTTCGTCAATGGCAAAGAAGGTGCAACCCCGGCCGGTATTCAGCCGACCGCAAACCTTGCCGTTGGCCTGCCCAGTGTGGTCACCCGTCAGGCATGGGGCGCCAACGAATCTTTCCGCGGCAACTGTGGGCCAACCGGTATGGATTACAAACCTATTCCACTGCACCACATCTAAGGGGTTAATAATTACACCAGAGAATCCGCTGCGGCACAGGTCCGTGGCGCATACCAGTACCACACACAATCTTTGGGCTGGTGCGATATCGGCTACCACGCACTCGTCGACAAGTTCGGCACCATCTATGAAGGCCGCCGCGATGGCTTGAACGCCGGTGTACTCGGCGCCCATGCAGGTGGGTACAACACCGGAACCTTTGGGATCGCAATGATTGGCAACCACCAAATCGCGCCGGTTCCACAGCCGACAATCGACTCCGTCGGCCAAATCGCTGGCTGGCGCGCAGCACAATCTGGCTTCGACCCGTCCGGTACCGTATCGCTGACCTCCGGAGGTAGCCAATACGCCCGCTACCCTGCTGGCGACACTCGGACGTTCAACCGTTTCCACGGCCACCGCGATGTCGTCAACACCGAGTGTCCCGGCGATGAAGCTGTCAAACAGTGGGCATCGATCCGCGCCGCAACCAACCAGGCCTATAGCCGAGTTTCCTCTATGATCGCGGGAAATCCAGGTGGCGCACCGAGCCAGCCGGGCAACCAACCGCAAAATACACCTCCGCAACGTCCGTCGTCGCCAAGTGGAAATGGTGGCCAGGATCTCGCTAAGCTCGCTGCCACTGCAATTGGTGTGATCGCCCCAATCGTTATGACTTTGCTGAAAAACTCTCAAACCAGCAGCCTGCCCGGTGATGCAAATAACCTGGCACAACTCCAAGTACTGCCTGGGCTCAATCTCGGTGATATTCCCGGTCTGGTCGGGCGCGTAGTGAAGTTGAGCGGCGATTCCAACATTGAGCAGACATGGGCACGCATTAACGCCCTACTGGGGCCCGTCTTGGGTACACCGATCACTGGCATTGGCACTGCTGGTGCAAACACCGGTTTAGGCGCAGACGTTGACTTCGCTGTCTTCGACAACGGTGTGATCGTCGATTCCGAGGAAACCGGAACCCAAGCACTTTGGGGAGAAATCGCACGCGCCTGGGCAAACGGGGCGGTCAACACGCTGGGCTTGCCGACGAGCACCCCGGAAAACTATGACGGCACCACCCCAATCCGTGTGAAATTCCAGCACGGATCCATCACCTATGACCCAAACACTGGCCAGATTGATATCGCAGAAGAATCTGCTGATTCGCACAACCACTAGTCCGCACCAGTTCATGATGACTCGCCCCAACTCGCGCAGTTAATTCACGAACTAACTGCAACCAGGAAGGAGCAGTTTTGCATATGTGTACACATTCCCCAGAAACTGCGCACGCAAGTCAATCTTGTCCGCAACGCCAGGGCCAACACGGACCAGGCCACTGTCATCATGGCGCGGCAACGGGTGTACGCCTCGTAGCCGTCATTGTGTTGACCACCATAATTTTGGTTGCAGAGATCGTCGGCGCGTTCTGGTCGGGATCGCTAGCTTTGCTTGCCGACGCTGGGCACATGGCCACTGATTCCGTCGGCTTGGTCATGGCAGGTCTCGCAATGTGGTGGGGTCAGCGCAAAGCTACCCAGCTGGCAACCTACGGGTTTGCGCGTGCCGAGGTTCTAGCCTCTGCACTCAACGCTTTACTAGTGATGGCTATTGCAGTGTGGATCGTGATCGCCGCGCTCCGACGGATTCACTATCCCGCTGAACTTTCCGCCGAAGTCATGATGGTCGTCGCTACAATCGGTCTGCTAGCCAACCTGCTAGCAATGCTATTGCTGCACAAGCCATCGCAGAGTTCGCTGAATATCAAAGGCGCTTACCTGCACATCATCTCAGATATGCTCAGTTCCATCGGAGTCATTTTTGCGTCCGGGGTGGTCTGGGCAACTGGTTGGAACGGTGCGGATGTTGCGGTGTCCGTGCTCATCCTGGCAGTCTTGTTGCCCCGCTGCTGGCACCTCTTAAAACAATCATTCTCAGTGCTAATGCAGCATGCCCCGGCCGGATTAGACTCTGTGGCAATCCAGCGCGAAATACTGCGCATTCCTGGCGTGCAGCAGGTTTATGACCTGCACCTGTGGTCTTTGACTGGATCAGATGCAGTGGCCACGGTGCATGTCGTCGCCACCCGGCAACACGAGATAGTTCTGCGCCACGTCGAAAACGTTTTGCGCACCAAGTACGGAATTACACGCACCACCGTGCAAGTCGAGACCGCTTCCCCCGCCACGGAACACCACTCAGCCGCCCATCCGACCAAAGCA
>ERZ1023210.56-NODE-56-length-37823-cov-53.880057_pt1 | contig 37823 bp, 30 predicted proteins | sample MGYA00380446_ERZ1023210 | MGnify/ENA primary metagenome ERZ1023210 (study PRJEB33173, sample SAMEA4830300) | metagenome | study: EMG produced TPA metagenomics assembly of the PRJEB25223 data set...
GCTCAAAACATGGTTTTGAGGTTGTAGATGAAACTGACGAAGTCAGTAACCATACGTACGGCAAGGCGACGTTGACGTGGTTTGAAGAGTATTAGAATGCTTTCCCAACCAAAATCTCTGCTTCGATGGTAATCTCTGTCAGTTGGCTCCAGTCAATCTTGCTCTGGTCAACGTGAAAGAGGAGAGGAGTCATACTGAGTAGGGCTTGGAGTTGTTCTGCTGTGATAGTCTTAGTCAGAGAGGCAGTTTGACTAGATAGGATGGTAAAGTGTTCCTGGAAATGCTCCTTGATATCTTGGTTAGAATACTCCTTGTTTGTCAGCTGGTCCTGTACTCTTTGACGGATTTCTTTGAGGTGATTTTCAGTTGGGATAACCTTTATCAAGATACCGTCTTTGGATAAAACGCGACGAAATTCTCCATAGTTGGCAGGTGAGAAGATATCAAGCAGAATATCCATGTTAGCGTCTTTTATAGGAAGTCGTGCCAAGTCGCCAACGAACCAATTGACTGCCCAGTTGGGTTCACTTTTAGCAGCGATTTGGACTGAATCTTTGGAGATGTCAAAGGCATAGAAAGTTTTTTCAGAGTGACTTTCTTGTAGTTTGCGAGAATAGAATCCTTCACCACAACCGATATCCAAAATTGTTGTGGTAGTTTTTGAGCTTGCAAGCAAGTCAGATACAGCATCTAAGATAGCTTGGTAAAAGCCGGCTTCTAGGATTTGTTGACGGTTTTGAAAATTTTCCTTGTCATAGTTAGCAGATTGCTTGATTTGAGGTGCTAGATTGACATAGCCAAATTTCGCCAAGTCAAAAGAATGACGGTTGCAGCACTTGAAATTAGTCTCTAACAGAGTCAGATTTTCTTGACAGATAGGACAGGCAAAGGCAGTCGCAGAAGCAAAACGCTGAAGTTTGGGCTTGAGATTTGTATTCATAGTTTAAGTGTATCAAAAGAGGCAAATGAAAGCAACTTTAGGAATAAGTAGATGGGAGATTCAGTAGAAATAAAACTAATTCTCCAATTTATAGAATGAAATTGCTTTTATATCTAAATTGCTATATAATAATGATAAGGAGGAAATAAGTATGTTAAAAGAAGTATTAACCGTTGCAAAAGTTGCGAAAAAATCTTCATTATTTTTGGGTGGTGTCGCATTTGGTACCCTTGGTTTGAAAATCTTAGCAAGTAAGGAAGCTAAAAAAGGTTATTCTAAAGCTTTGGCTAAGGCTTACAAGTTGAAAGACGAGCTAGATGCATCTGTTTCTGTTGTGAAGCAACATGGAGACGATGTCTTGCAAGATGCCAAATATTTGTACGAGCAAGAGAAAAAAGAAGAGCAATTAGATAGCCTTATAGGTGAATAATATGTCTTTTAAAGTGCTACATAGAGGATACCAACATATCCGACTATCATCTTCTTTTTCACTTACCTTGGATATTCAAGACTATCTTCGTTCCTTGGCGAGAGATGAAAAGGGGATTGAGTCTATCCAGTTTTACATGGATCAACAGCACTTTACTCTACGCATAAAAGAAGGCTTTTCTGTATTAGATAATGCAGAAGCCTTTTTAAAAAGAATTGATAAAGGGAAAGTTTCTGAGTTGATGACTCTTCCTATTCGTAGAGAAGAGAGTGCTTATTCTATTGTTTCAGGTGCAGCGGTTAAGCGTGTACTTTTTCGTAGTTTTGTGCCGTATCCTATTCGCTATATATGGACTTGTTATCAGGCTTTGGGTTATATTAGAGAAGCCTATCAAACACTAGCGCGTAAGGAACTAACGATGGAAGTCTTGGACTGTTCGGCTATTTTATTGTCCTTGTTTATGAACCAATCCAAGACAGCTAGCAATATCATGTTTATGCTTGATTTGGGGAATCATTTAGATCAGTGGTCCTTGAAAAAAACTGCAACAGATTTAGAACAGAGTCTTCTTGCAAAAGAGAGCGATGTATTCCTAGTACAGGGCGATACGGTTGTTAGTATCAAGAGTTCCGATGTTCAAATAGGAGATGTCTTGATCTTATCTCAAGGAAATGAAATTCTGTTTGATGGACAAGTAGTTTCAGGTTTAGGTATGGTCAACGAAAGTTCCTTGACAGGAGAGAGTTTTCCAGTTGAAAAAAGAGAGTCTGATTTGGTTTGTGCAAATACAGTATTAGAAACTGGAGAGTTACGCATTCGTGTAACAGATAATCAGATGAACAGCCGTATTTTACAGCTGATTGAGTTGATGAAGAAATCTGAAGAAAACAAGAAAACGAAACAACGCTATTTCATCAAGATGGCGGATAAAGTCGTCAAATATAATTTCTTGGGGTCTGGGCTGACTTACCTATTGACAGGTTCTTTTTCTAAGGCTATTTCTTTCCTATTGGTCGATTTCTCCTGCGCTTTGAAAATCTCTACTCCTGTAGCTTATTTGACAGTTATCAAGGAAGGGTTGAACCGTGAAATGGTGATTAAGGATGGAGATGTTCTGGAGAAATATCTGGAAGTTGATACTTTCTTGTTTGATAAGACAGGAACAATCACAACTAGTTATCCTATAGTTGAAAAGGTGTTACCTTTTGGAGACTATAGTGAGGAAGATATTCTCAGAATCAGTGCCTGTCTTGAGGAACACATTTATCATCCTATTGCTAATGCCATCGTCAAGCAAGCTGAGATAGAGGGAATTGAACATGAGGAAATGCATGGGAAACTCCAATATATCGCAAGCAAGGGGATCAAATCTCATATAGATGGCCAACCAGTTCTTATTGGGAATTATGTCTTGATGCAGGATGAGCAGATTCATATCAGTTCAGAACAAAATGCTTTAATTGAAGAGTACAAGAGTCACTACAATCTCTTATTCTTGGCTTATCAAAATGAATTGATTGGAATGTTCTGCATTCATACTCCTTTGAGAAAAGAAGCAAAAACAGCCTTGGATAAACTTAAGGCACAGGGGAAAAAATTGATTCTGGCAACAGGAGACACCTTGATTAGGACAGAGGAATTAGTCAAAGATTTGCCCTTTGATCAGGTCTATACAGACTTGAAACCTGATGGGAAATTTGAGTTAGTAGAGAAACTGCAGAAAGCAGGTCACACTATTTTGATGGTTGGAGATGGATTGAATGACTCAGCGGCTCTAACTCTATCAGATATCGGTGTGGTGATGAATGAGAGTGCAGATATTTCTAAGCAGATGAGTGATATCTTATTGTTAGATAATCGTTTGGATTTCTTCCAAGAGTTGGATTCGTTATCATCATCTTTGCAAACACTCATCAAGAAAAATATTCAAGATACCGTTGTCGTAAATAGTAGTTTGATTGGCTTCGGCTTATTTAATTGGCTCAGTCCTTCAAATCTCTCTATCTTACATAATCTAACAACCTTGCGCATTGTCCTGCGTAGCCTGTCTATTAAAAATAGATAGATGAGAGTTATTAACAGCAAAAAGGAGTTACCTTTCTCGAGGTTAACTCCTTTGTTTATAGATAAATGTTGAATAGTTTAGTAAGTCAATACAAAGTATTTTTTCTTCCCACGACGGATAACAGTCAGTTCATTTTCTAACTTATCAGCGTCACTCAAGACATAGTCAAGCTCTTGGATGCGGTCGCCGTTTACGTAGATGGCTCCGTTTTGGACGTCTTCACGGGCTTGGCGTTTTGAGTTAACTATACCAGATGAGACGAGCAGTTCCACGATATTGTTGTTTTCGTCTGCCTGTACTTGGTAGTTTGGCACACCACGAAGTCCTTGTTTGAGCTCTTTGACAGAAAGGTTTTTGATGTTTCCTGCAAAGAGTTGCTCAGTGATGTTAAGTGCTTCTTTGTAGGCTTCTTCTCCGTGAACAAGTGTAACAACTTCACGAGCCAAGACTTTTTGAGCCAAGCGTTCGTGTGGCGCTGCTTCAAATTGTTTACGAATATCTTCAATCTCATCAAGTGACAAGAAAGTAAAGATTTTCAAGAAGCGAACAGCGTCAGCGTCCATCACGTTCATCCAGAATTGGTACATTTCGTATGGAGAAGTCTTTTCGGGATTGAGCCAGACGGCATTTCCTTCTGATTTACCAAATTTCTTACCAGTTGCATCTGTGATTAGTGGAACAGTGATAACGTGACCAGTCTTGTCCGCCTTACGACGAAGCAATTCGGTACCAGCTGTCATATTTCCCCACTGGTCAGAACCACCGATTTGAAGAGTGACATTATGGTCTTGGTTAAGGACGAAGAAGTCATACCCTTGCATGATTTGGTAAGCGAACTCAGTGTAAGAAATTCCTGTTTCGATCCGTTTTTTAACAGATTCCTTACTCATCATGTAGTTGACCGTGAAGTATTTTCCAATATCACGGAGGAAGTCAATGAAGCTGATGCTGCCAAACCAGTCGTAGTTGTTGACCATGACAGCCTTGTTTTCGCCATTTTCAAAGTCAAGAAAACGAGAAAGTTGTCCTTGGATAGACTTGACCCAGCCATCTACTGTGTCTTTTGTTTGGAGACTACGTTCAGCATCTTTGAAGGACGGATCTCCGATGAGACCTGTAGCACCGCCAACGAGCGCATAAGGTTTGTGACCTGCTAGTTGCAAGCGACGACTTGTCAAGATTGCGACAAGGTGGCCTAGGTGAAGGCTGTCAGCAGTTGGATCGTAGCCAGTATAATAAGAAACTTGACCTTCTTCTAGGGCTTTACGCAAAGCTTCTTCATCAGTCGTTTGAAATATCAAACCACGCTCTTTTAGCTCATCAAAAATGTGCATGTGTTTTTTCTCCTTTTTAAAATTATTGTTTCTACCTATTGTATCACAAACTTGGGCAATAGCCTAGCAGAATAGGGAAGAAAGTGGCTATTTTATTGAAAATTTCCCTTTTGTGGTATAATAGATAAAGTGAGGAAATCCATGCAAAATCAATTAAATGAATTAAAACGAAAAATGCTGGAATTTTTCCAGCAAAAACAAAAAAATAAAAAATCAGCTAGACCTGGCAAGAAAGGTTCAAGTACCAAAAAATCTAAAACCTTAGATAAGTCAGCCATTTTCCCAGCTATTTTACTGAGTATAAAAGCCTTATTTAACTTACTCTTTGTACTCGGTTTTCTAGGAGGAATGTTGGGAGCTGGGATTGCTTTGGGGTACGGAGTGGCCTTATTTGACAAGGTTCGGGTGCCTCAGACAGAAGAATTGGTGAATCAGGTCAAGGACATCTCTTCTATTTCAGAGATTACCTATTCGGACGGGACGGTGATTGCTTCCATAGAGAGTGATTTGTTGCGCACTTCTATCTCATCTGAGCAAATTTCGGAAAATCTGAAGAAGGCTATCATTGCGACAGAAGATGAACACTTTAAAGAACATAAGGGTGTAGTACCCAAGGCGGTGATTCGTGCGACCTTGGGGAAATTTGTAGGTTTGGGTTCCTCTAGTGGGGGTTCAACCTTGACCCAGCAACTAATTAAACAGCAGGTGGTTGGGGATGCGCCGACCTTGGCTCGTAAGGCGGCAGAGATTGTGGATGCTCTTGCCTTGGAACGCGCCATGAATAAAGATGAGATTTTAACGACCTATCTCAATGTGGCTCCCTTTGGCCGAAATAATAAGGGACAGAATATTGCAGGGGCTCGGCAAGCAGCTGAGGGAATTTTCGGTGTAGATGCCAGTCAGTTGACTGTTCCTCAAGCAGCATTTTTAGCAGGACTTCCACAGAGTCCCATTACTTACTCTCCTTATGAAAATACTGGGGAGTTGAAGAGTGATGAAGACCTAGAAATTGGCTTAAGACGGGCTAAGGCAGTTCTTTACAGTATGTATCGTACAGGTGCATTAAGCAAAGACGAGTATTCTCAGTACAAGGATTATGACCTTAAACAGGACTTTTTACCATCGGGCACGGTTACAGGAATTTCACGAGACTATTTATACTTTACAACTTTGGCAGAAGCTCAAGAACGTATGTATGACTATCTAGCTCAGAGAGACAATGTCTCCGCTAAGGAGTTGAAAAATGAGGCAACTCAGAAGTTTTATCGAGATTTGGCAGCCAAGGAAATTGAAAATGGTGGTTATAAGATTACTACTACCATAGATCAGAAAATTCATTCTGCCATGCAAAGTGCGGTTGCTGATTATGGCTATCTTTTAGACGATGGAACAGGTCGTGTAGAAGTAGGGAATGTCTTGATGGACAACCAAACAGGTGCTATTCTAGGCTTTGTAGGTGGTCGTAATTATCAAGAAAATCAAAATAATCATGCCTTTGATACCAAACGTTCGCCAGCTTCTACTACCAAGCCCTTGCTGGCCTACGGTATTGCTATTGACCAGGGCTTGATGGGAAGTGAAACGATTCTATCTAACTATCCAACAAACTTTGCTAATGGCAATCCGATTATGTATGCTAATAGCAAGGGAACAGGAATGATGACCTTGGGAGAAGCTCTGAACTATTCATGGAATATCCCTGCTTACTGGACCTATCGTATGCTCCGTGAAAAGGGTGTTGATGTCAAGGGTTATATGGAAAAGATGGGTTACGAGATTCCTGAGTACGGTATTGAGAGCTTGCCAATGGGTGGTGGTATTGAAGTCACAGTTGCCCAGCATACCAATGGCTATCAGACCTTAGCTAATAATGGAGTTTATCATCAGAAGCATGTGATTTCAAAGATTGAAGCAGCAGATGGTAGAGTGGTGTATGAGTATCAGGATAAACCGGTTCAAGTCTATTCAAAAGCTACTGCGACGATTATGCAGGGATTGCTACGAGAAGTTCTATCCTCTCGTGTGACAACAACCTTCAAGTCTAACCTGACTTCTTTAAATCCTACTCTGGCTAATGCAGATTGGATTGGGAAGACTGGTACAACCAACCAAGACGAAAATATGTGGCTCATGCTTTCGACACCTAGATTAACCCTAGGTGGCTGGATTGGGCATGATGATAATCATTCATTGTCACGTAGAGCAGGTTATTCTAATAACTCTAATTACATGGCTCATCTAGTAAATGCGATTCAGCAAGCTTCCCCAAGCATTTGGGGGAACGAGCGCTTTGCTTTAGATCCTAGTGTAGTGAAATCGGAAGTCTTGAAATCAACAGGTCAAAAACCAGGGAAGGTTTCTGTTGAAGAAAAAGAAGTAGAGGTCACAGGTTCGACTGTTACCAGCTATTGGGCTAATAAGTCAGGAGCGCCAGCGACAAGTTATCGCTTTGCTATTGGCGGAAGTGATGCGGATTATCAGAATGCTTGGTCTAGTATTGTGGGGAGTCTACCAACTCCATCCAGCTCCAGCAGTTCAAGTAGTAGTTCTAGCGATAGCAGTAACTCAAGTACTACACGACCTTCTTCTTCAAGGGCGAGACGATAATTCTCTAAATGAAGTGGCCAATCAATGGATTGCCACTTTTTTCCTTTCGTGTTACAATAAGGGTATGAATCAGTATCAGAAAAAGATTGTTAACGGAAAAATTTATTCGCTCCTATCCGGCTTAATATGGGGAATCTGTGGAATTTTAGGAGAGTACTTCTTTACTCATTATCAGGTGTCTTCGGGCTGGATTACCTCTATGCGTTTGACACTGGCAGGGAGTCTTGTACTCATTTGGTCTGCAATACAATTAAAATCGCAAGTGCTAGATATTTGGCGAGACAAGAAAAATTACCTGCCCTTTTTAGCCTATGCTATTTTGGGGATTTTTTCAGTTCAGTATTTTTTCTATCTCTGTGTAGAATACTCAAATGCTACGACAGCAACTATTTTACAGTTTATTAGCCCTGTCTTTATCCTCTTTTACAATCGCTTGGTTTATCAAAAACGAGCGTCAAAAAGCGCTGTTTTCTATGTTTTGGTTGCCATGCTGGGTGTTTGCTTGATGGCGACAAAGGGAGATCTCTCTCAGTTATCCATGACGCCGCTAGCTCTTATAACAGGTTTGCTGAGTGCCATGGGTGTTATGTTTAATGTTATCTTGCCCCAACCTTTTGCTAAGCGTTATGGTTTTGTTCCTACGGTTGGGTGGGGGATGATTTTGGCAGGTTTGTTTAGCAATGTCCTCTCGCCGGTTTATCAGCTTTCCTTTACTCTTGATATTTGGAGTATCTTGATTTGCCTCATTATCGCTTTCTTTGGAACGGCTTTTGCTTTTTTCATTTCCATGAAGGCTGTGTCCTTGGTTTCTCCTTTGGTGGTTTCCGTTATCAGTGCCAGTGAACCTCTCTCTTCTGCTCTCTTGAGTGTTTTGTTCTTAGGATTAGTAGTGGATTGGTCCCTCCTTCTAGCTATAGTCTTGATTATTTTACCCATGATATTTTTGTCTATAGAAGAAGCGAAAGAAAGTAGATAAAAAGTCTTTTCTTAATTCTAAAAGTGTGCTATACTAGAATAGTCAATAAAACACGGGGAGATAGTTGTGAAGAGTGTTTTTAGGTTGTATCGGTAGGGGCTTGCTTTTACCGACAGCACGTTTTATCTCACAACCCTAAAAAATCATACCTAAAAACAGACAAAAAGGTTTCAAATTTGAGGCCTTTTTTGGTAGAATAGGTATCATTATAACGAACCAGGAGGCACCTATGACTGCTACAAAAATGAACGCTCAAGAAATTATCCAATTTATCGCCAATGCTGAAAAGAAAACCAGTGTCAAAGTAACCTTTGAGGGGCAACTCGCAACTGCTGTGCCTAGCTCTGTTGTCAAACTAGGAAATGTCCTATTCGGAGACTGGAAGGACGTGGCTCCGCTTCTTGAAGGTTTGGTAGAAAATCAAGATTATGTTGTCGAGCAAGATGCTCGTAATTCTGCAGTTCCTTTGCTAGATAAGCGTGCTATCAACGCTCGTATCGAGCCAGGTGCTATTATCCGTGACCAGGTGGAAATTGGTGACAATGCTGTTATCATGATGGGAGCTGTTATCAATATCGGTGCTGAAATCGGTGCTGGAACCATGATTGACATGGGTGCCATCCTTGGTGGCCGTGCCATCGTTGGAAAAAATAGCCACGTTGGTGCAGGTGCAGTTTTGGCAGGTGTGATTGAGCCAGCTAGTGCTGAACCAGTCCGTGTCGGAGACAATGTTCTTATCGGTGCTAATGCAGTGGTTATCGAAGGAGTCCAAATCGGTAGTGGTTCAGTTGTCGCAGCAGGAGCTATTGTTACCCAAGATGTCCCAGAAAACGTGGTAGTAGCAGGTGTTCCAGCTCGTATTATCAAAGAAATTGATGCCCAAACTCAACAAAAAACAGCGCTAGAGGATGCGCTTCGTACCTTGTAATTGTAAAAGTAAAAAAGAGGCGGAACCCTTTTTCCAGCCTCTTTCTGCTATATCGGAGGACAGATAGATGTTAGATTTGATTCAGACTAGACGAGATTTACACCAGATTCCAGAGATTGGCTTGGAGGAGTTCAAGACTCAGGCTTATTTGCTGGATGTGATTGAGAAATTGACTACGGGCAAGGATTTTGTTCAAATTCGTACTTGGCGGACAGGGATTTTGGTCTACCTGCAGGGAAGTCAGCCGGAGCGAACCATTGGTTGGCGGACAGATATTGATGGCCTGCCTATCGTCGAACAAACAGGTCTACCTTTTGCTTCTCAACACCAAGGTCGCATGCATGCCTGTGGCCATGATTTTCATATGACCATTGCCTTAGGCTGTCTTGAGCGCGCCCTTGAGGAGCAACCCAAGAATAATCTGCTCTTTCTATTTCAGCCTGCTGAAGAAAATGAAGCTGGTGGTATGCTCATGTATGAGGACGGTGCTTTTGGAGATTGGTTGCCAGATCAATTCTATGGTCTCCATGTTCGTCCAGATTTGAAAGTCGGCCAGATTGCGACTAATACTCATACACTCTTTGCAGGAACTTGCGAGGTGAAGATCCGTTTCAAAGGCAAAGGTGGCCACGCAGCTTTTCCTCATGAAGCCAATGACGCCTTGGTGGCGGCTAGTTACTTTGTGACCCAAGTGCAGTCAGTTGTTAGCCGCAATGTCAACCCAATCGAGGGAGCAGTGGTGACCTTCGGCGTTTTTCAAGCTGGAACCACCAACAATGTCATCACAGACACAGCTTTTTTACATGGAACTATTCGTGCCTTGACACAGGACATGAGTCTCTTGGTGCAAAAGAGGGTAAAAACAGTTGCAGAAGGGGTTGCAGCTGCCTTTGATATGGAAGTCGAAGTGGAACTCAAACAAGGTGGATACCTACCTGTTGAGAACAATCCAGCCTTGGCGTGTGAACTGATGGACTTCTTTGACGAAAAAGACGGAATCGAGTTGATTGATATCGAACCTGCTATGACAGGCGAGGACTTTGGTTATCTCCTTTCAAAGGTTGATGGCGTGATGTTTTGGCTAGGTATCGATAGTCCCTACGCTCTTCATCACCCTCAAATGAGTCCTAAGGAAGAAGTCTTAGCTATTGGGGTGGCTGCGGTGTCTAGTTTCCTGAAAAAGAAGGCAGCAGAATAGAGGGCTTGTCTATGAAATCGGAATTACGCAAGCAAGTCTTGCATGAAATGAAGGCTATATCTCAAGAGCAAAAACAGGCTATAGACCAAGCTTTAACCGAGCGGCTTTTACACCATCCCTTCTACCAAGAAGCCAAGGTCATCGCAACCTACCTCTCTTTTCCTCATGAGTTTCAAACGCAGGAACTGATTGAGCAGGCGCTGAAGGACGGCAAGAGGGTTCTGACACCTAAGACCTATCCCAAGGGGCGCATGGACTTTGTGGTCTATGATCCGCAACAGTTGGTAAAAACTGCCTTTGCCTTACTGGAGCCACAGGGAGATTTGGAAGTAGTGGATGCATCTCAGATTGATTTGATTCATGTTCCTGGCCTGGCTTTTACGACGGATGGATATCGGATTGGATATGGTGGAGGTTATTATGACCGCTATCTGGAACATTTTTCTGGTCATACTTTGAGTACGGTTCATCCTTGTCAAATTCAGGACTTTATACCTGAAAACCATGATATTCCTGTTCAGGAGGTATTAATTGATGAAGGAAATCTTTGATAGACGTTACCCTGTGACGAGTTTCTTCCTCTTAGTGACGGCCTTGGTATTTTTACTAATGTTGGTCACTGCAGGCGGAAACTTTGACAGGGCAGATACATTATTTCGATTTGGAGCCATGTATGGGCCAGCTATTCGCCTCTTTCCCGAGCAGGTTTGGCGTCTCTTGTCTGCCATTTTTGTTCATATTGGGTGGGAACATTTCATTGTTAATATGCTTTCACTTTATTATCTTGGAAGGCAGGTAGAGGAGATTTTCGGCTCTAAGCAGTTCTTTTTTCTCTATCTCTTATCAGGAATGATGGGCAATCTCTTTGTTTTTGTATTTAGTCCTAAATCCTTAGCAGCAGGCGCCTCTACCTCTCTTTATGGGCTATTTGCCGCGATTATTGTTCTTCGCTATGCAACTCGCAATCCTTATATCCAACAGCTAGGGCAATCCTATCTGACACTTTTTGTGGTTAACATTATTGGAAGTGTTCTGATTCCAGGAATCAGCCTAGCAGGCCATATCGGTGGTGCAGTTGGTGGCGCATTTCTAGCAGTTATCTTTCCAGTTAGAGGAGAAAAACGGATGTATAATACCAGCCAGAGATTAGGAGCGGTAGTCTTGTTCGTAGGACTCGCCATTTTGCTTTTCTACAAGGGAATGGGGTTGTGACAACTAATATGTAAACTTGAATAAGAAAAAAGCTACTTAAAAAATGAGTAGCTTTTAATGTGTTTTGGAACCATTCGAAACAACACAGCCCTAAAATAGTTATTAACGTTGTCTAAAATCTGTAATGCCCCCTCCAAAGTTTCCTACGTGATTGCCGCTTGTATCACGAACATCTCCGTTTGAACGGTTAAAATAAAAATCTCTTTGCGATCCATCTGCATCAGTTACGTGCCCAAGAATATAGCCATCATTTCCTCCGTTGTCTGTAGCAGCTGGTGCTTTATAGTTACTATTGTCTCCACCAGTTGAACCTGAATAAGATTGGCTATTATCAGCTGTGTATGTTTGTTCTGGAGCATAATCTGAATTACCAGAATATGAACTAAAAGAACTGCTTGATGCTTGAGATGAACTATTTGAAGATTGAGATGAAGTTGATTCTTCTTTCTTCTTATCTTCTTTAGCTTTGTCAGATGCTTTTTGTTCTTCTTCTTTCTTCAGAACATCAATTTGTTTTTGGAATTTGTCTGCAATATCTGTAAGAGATTTTACAGTTTCATCCAATTTTTTTTGTTTGAAAGTTTCATCAACTTTCTTGATAAAATCAATTTGTTTATTGATTTCTTTTACATTATTTTCTAAGGTTGCTTTATCTTTAAATTTGTCATCTGAATCTTTAACATCATAAGCCAAACCTTTTTGCAAATGAAAATCTACAATTGCTTTAGATGATTCTTTGACTTTGTTATTAAGATAGTCTTTACCTGCATCGGTTTTAAGTGAAGTTTCAGATAGTTCTTTTAATTTAGAAATAGATTCATCTGAAGATGCATCAAATGATTCAAATAGTTTATCAACTTGTTCTTTGTCTGATTTGCTATCTTTTTCTAATTGTACAATTTTTGCTTGTTGTTCTGCTTGTTGTTGGTTATATGAATACCATCCAAACCCTAATACCAATACAACACCAACTGCAACTGATGAAATGATTACTTTTTTATTGTTTTCGATAAATTCTACAAATTTGTTCTCCATAATCTTTTACTTTGATAGTGTCCGCAATTACTTTAAAATTAAAATTACACCTATCTTTCTCCCTTATTATATTTTTATTAATAGCTTCCACAAAATTAAACAACTTATGTTCGGCTCGGTTGATTTAATTTAACCATGACTACTCCAACAGTTAAGTCAAATTTAAAATTATTTATTATTTTGGAACCATTCGAAACAACATAGCAAAGTTAAAATAAGGCTTTGTCCGTACACAACTTGAAAAAGTGCGCACCGATTCGGTGCTTTTTTGTTTTACTATACTAATTTATTCTACTCTTATTTTAATGAAAAAACAAATACAAGTATAGCGTTTTCATTAGTTTTTATTAAATAGGTAGATTCAAGTAGAGAATTTACTTAATTTATGTGTGGCTAATCTTTATATAAATGATTTTGTTATTCCTTCTCAGTCAATTCTTTTCCAAGTTGGATGAGGTAATTCTTCAAATCATCTTTGACTTGTGGGTGTTTGAGGGCGTAGTCGATGGATGTTTTCATGAAGCCAAACTTGTCTCCGACATCGTAACGAGCCCCATTGAACTCACGAGCAAATACACGTTGTGTTTTATTGAGGGTGTCGATTGCATCTGTCAGCTGAATTTCATTTCCTGCACCTGGAGCTTGGTTTTCGAGGATTTGGAAAATTTCAGGCGTGAGGAGGTAGCGTCCGATAATAGCAAGGTCGCTAGGAGCGTCCTCTGGAGCTGGTTTTTCAACAAAGGTTTCAACACTGTAAAGACCATCTTTTCCTTCGCCTTGCGGAGCAATAACCCCGTAAGCAGATACTTCGTCATGAGGGACTGGCATGACAGCGATAGTAGACGCGTGGGTACGCTCGTAGTCATCCATGAGTTGTTTGGTAAGTGGAACAGCCTTTTCGTCTGTGATATCCATCAAGTCATCACCAAGCATAACGACAAAAGGTTCATTTCCGACGAAAGCCTTGGCTTGCAAAACAGCATCTCCGAGACCGCGTGGATGAGTTTGGCGGATAAAATGCAGACGCATGTCAGTTGTTTTATCAACTAGCTTCAAAAGATCTGTTTTCCCTTTTTCTTTGAGGTTATATTCTAATTCGAAGTTTGAATCAAAGTGATCCTCAATAGAACGTTTTGATTTACCAGTGACAACTAGAATATCTTCAATACCTGATTTGAGAGCTTCTTCCACGATAAACTGGATAGTTGGTTTGTCTACGATTGGCAACATTTCTTTGGCAAGGGCCTTGGTTGCTGGTAAAAATCGAGTTCCTAGTCCAGCAGCAGGGATGACTGCCTTTCTAACTTTTGATGTCATAAAAATCCTTTCTATAGAGGGTTAAGACCACTCATTTTCTGCTTTAAATTCATTGTTCATGATGTCATAAATGGCATCTTTGATATTGGTTCCGTGATAAATAACTTGGTAAATAGCCTGTGTAATGGGCATATAGACTCCAAGTTCTTGGGCTAGTTCATAGGCTGCTCGAGTCGTTGAAATTCCTTCGATTACCATGCCCATATTAGCTTCTATATCAGCTAGGGATTCTCCTCGTCCGAGAGCATCTCCAGCTCTCCAGTTACGAGAGTGGATGGAAGTTCCCGTTACGATCAAATCTCCCACACCAGATAAGCCGCTATAGGTCAATGGACTGGCCCCGAGTGCTACCCCTAGGCGGGTGATTTCTGCTAAACCTCGAGCGATGATGGCTGCCTTAGCATTATCACCAAATCCAAGACCATGTAAAGCTCCAGCACCGACAGCAATAATATTTTTAAGAGCACCAGCAGTTTCAACCCCGATAACATCCGTATTGGTATAAAGTCGGAAGTAGTGATTACTAAATAGCTCCTGAACGTATTGAGCTGTTTGTAAATCTTTAGAAGCAGCAGTGATTAAAGTTAGGTCACGCACAATGGTCTCTTCTGCATGACTAGGCCCTGAAACAACGACGATATCACTACGGAGATGTTCAGGAATTTCTTCTTCAAGAATGGTTGATAATCGTTTATGGCTATCAGGTTCTAATCCCTTTGATGCGTGCATGATGATAACCTTATGGTCCAAGGTTTGTGCAACTTGCTGGGCAACAAGTCGTGTCACTTTTGTTGGGACAACAAACAAAATCGCATCCACATCTTTCAATGTTTCTGCTAAGTCGATGTAGGCAATGATATTTTCGTCTAGAACGACATCTTTAAAGTAGTGCTTATTAGTATGGTGTGTATTAATTTCATTGATTTGCTCGGGAAGATTTCCCCAAATACGTACCTCGTGTCCATTGTCATTTAAGACTTGTGAAAGGGCGGTTCCCCAAGAACCAGGCCCCAAGACGGCGACGGTTTGTTTTTCCATGATTTCCTCCTTGATAGAGTTCTTTCTCTTATTCTATCATATTCTAGGGGATTTTGCACTTGCATTACTGGGGTATGGTGGAAAAATACACAAAAACCGAGACGAAGGGATAAACTCTTAGTCTTTAGTTAAAGTGAGAAGAAATCTGATAGATAGTTTGATTCAGTATATGCTTATAATAGAGGTAAACAACTCAGGAGGTTCTTGTAGGTTGCGAGAGTTTGGCGAAAAAATTAAAAGATTACGTTTGGCTAAAAAAATCAGTCGTTCAGAATTTTGTGGTGATGAGTCTGAATTAAGTATCCGTCAATTAATTAGAATTGAAAATGGAGAATCCAGACCAACACTAACAAAGTTAAAATATATCGCTGAACGTTTGGGGGTTGAGGATTACAAGTTGATGCCAAGTTATATAGAGTTGGATAAGGAATACCTAGAATTGAAGTATTTCTTGATGAGGACTCCTACATACGAAGATGAAACTATCGCCCAAAAGAAAGAGAGTGTTTTTGATAAGATTTTTGAAGAGTATTATGATAGGCTACCTGAGGAAGAAAGATTTATCATCCCAAATTATTCATATCTGGCACTAACGAACTACACAGTTCAAAAATTACCAGAAAAGCTAGTTGAAATACTGTCCTTCTGGTGATTTTGCTTAATTTCTGATGTTCGAGACATGATTGAGGAGATTTGTCTTGATTTTTTCCTAAAAAAGGGCAGACTCCTCCCTTGGTTTGATGCTCGATTTTTAAAATAAGGTGACTTATTCTGTTAGGCATGTTTTCCCCTGCCCTCTAGCTCTATATGGAACAGGGAGTATCAGATTTATCTGGCAGATTGTATCAAATAAGGCTTGAAACTGTTTTGAATAGGCATATAGACTTGAGAATTTGAGAATATGTCGTCTAGCAGTAGAGACATATTTTCCGGCAATATGAAGGAAGAGACGTCGAAAACGCTTGATAGTCAAGGCCTTTACTTCATCACCAGCTAGCTGCTTTAAAAAGAGGTAGAGATTATAAGCCAGACAGCCCATCATCATACGTACTTCATTCTTAATCATGGTCGAACTATCTGTCTTATCCCCAAAGAATCCTGCTTTCCTTTCTTTGATAAAGTTTTCAGCATTCCCTCGTTCACGATAGAATTGAAACAGCTCCTCACTATCTACACTGCTTAAATTGGTCAAATGAACTTTTTTACAACCATAAAAAAGAGCACTTAATCGTACTCTTCTCTTTTAAGGATTAGTTGAATTAATTCAAATCCACTAGTTCTCCTGTTTCTAGGTAGACTAGGCGTTCACAAATGTTAGCAATGTAATCAGCGAAGCGTTCCAGATGCCCTATGATATAAAGGTATTGTGTTCCATTGGGAATTGAGGTTTCTTGGTCTTTCATAAGTCCAATGATTTCCTTTGATAAGGCATAATAATATTGGTCAATCTGTTCATCTTTTTGAGCAATACTAATAGCTTTTGAGGCTTGGTGCAAAGGAAAGGCAACCAATAAATCGGATAGCATGCTGAGGGATAATTTACCCATTTGGTGTAACTGTTCTTCGTCAGGGGCTAGTTGATTTTCTTTTAGTTGCAAAACAGCTTTAGCAATGCCTGCCATATGGTCTCCCATACGTTCAAGGTCTGAACAAGAAGACATGATGCTAATCACAAATCGAAGGTCAGACACTTGTGGCTGCTGCAAGGCCAACAAACGGGCACAGGTCAATTCGATAGCGCTTTGACCTTGGTTGATAGCATAATCCTTATTGATAATTAGCTCTGCCATCTCCTTGTCTTTGGAGGCTAAGGCCAGTAAGGTTTTTGAAGCTGTTTCAAGGACAAGTTGCCCTAGTCCTAAAAAGGATTGTTCTAATTCATGCAATTCTAAGTCAAATTGATTTCTCATAGGTTTTTCCTTCCTTATCCGAACCGTCCTGAAATATAGTCTTCTGTGCGCTGATCTTTTGGATTGGTAAACACGTCAACGGTGTCTCCAAATTCGCAAATTTCTCCTGTTAAGAAAAAAGCAGTTTTATCTGAAATACGTGAAGCTTGTTGCATGTTATGGGTAACAATGATAATCGTATAATCTTTTTTTAGTTGCTGAATGAGGTCTTCAATTTTTAAAGTGGAGATAGGGTCTAAGGCTGAAGTCGGCTCATCCATTAACAGAATATCAGGTTCTACTGCTAAAGCTCGCGCAATGCAAAGGCGTTGCTGCTGACCGCCAGATAAGGACATGGCACTCTTTTTAAGATCATCTTTGACTTCTTCCCAAATGGCTGCCCCTTTTAAAGATTTCTCCACTAAGGCATCTAATTGTTTTTTGTCTCGAATACCATGTGTCCTTGGGCCATAAGCCACGTTATCATAGATAGACATGGCAAAGGGATTAGGCTGTTGAAAAACCATCCCTACACGCTTGCGTAGCTGATTAAGGTTGAATTTGCTACTATAAATATCTTGCTCATCTAAGAGGACTTGGCCTTCAATATGGCAAGAAGGAACCAAATCGTTCATCCGATTAAGGGTTTTTAGAAAAGTTGATTTACCACAACCAGATGGGCCTATCAAGGCAGTAATCTGTCTTTCTGGTAATTGAATCGAAATATTTTTTAAGGCTTGAAAATCCCCGTAAAATAAGTCTAGGTGTCTGACTGAAAATGTTCCCATACTAGGAAGCTCCTTTCACAAGTTTTCGAGATAATAAGCTTGATAGAGTATTTATCATTAAAACAGTAATAATCAAAATCACACCGGTAGCATAGGCTTCATTGACATGTAGCCCCTCACTTGACAGCATATACATATGTAGGGCTAGAGAACGGCCTGAAGACATGAGACTACTTGGCGTATTGGTAGAGGTACCTAATGTATACATGAGGGCAGCTGTTTCACCAACGATACGGCCAATAGCTAGTATCACTCCAGCTAAAATACCTGGCATGGCAACTGGTAGAACAATTCTAAAAACAGTCCGTAACTTACCTGCCCCAAGTCCATAACTTGCTTGACGCATGCTATCACTAACAGATAAAAGGGCTTCTTCTGTTGAGCGAATAATGACTGGCAACACCATGATAACTGAGGTTAAGATTCCTGATAACAGAGAGTATTGAAAACCTAAGAAGACTACAAAGAAGAGCATGCCAAACAGACCAAAAACAATGGAAGGAATCCCAGACAAGGTATCTGAGGCCAATCGCATAATTTTAACACAAAGGGAATCTTTTTTTGTATATTCCACAAGATAAAAACCAGCAAAAATCCCTATGGGCAAGGCTAAAAGAAGAGCACCAAAGACCAGAATAACGGTGGAAATAATCGCTGGCATAAGGGAAATGTTCTCAGAAGTATAAGTCCAAGAAAAGAGGGATAGACTTAGATGAGGTAAGCCTTTGATGAGGATAAAACCAATGATTAAAAAGAGAGAGCCAAAGGTTAAAGCTGAAAAACAATAAACGAGAAGTTTTAGCAGGTATTTACTCATAAGATGATTTTCCTTTCAAGTAGGCAAAGTAGGCATTAATCAAGAGAATAAGGAAAAAGAGAACTGCTGAGGTTGCAATAAGGGCTTCCCTATGCTGACCTGATGCGTAAGCCATTTCCAGAACAATATTGGTTGTTAAGGTTCTGGTTCCTGAAAAGAGTCCACTTGGAATAATCGGCTGGTTGCCTGCCACCAAAATAACTGCCATGGTTTCACCTACTGCGCGACCGATTCCTAAAATAACTGCTGATAAAATACCAGATCTCGCAGCTGGCAAGATGACACTAAAAATACTCCGTTCATGACTAGCTCCTAGAGCCAAGCTACCAGAATAATACGTTTTGGGAACTGTTCGGATAGCAGATTCTGACAAACTGATAATGGTTGGCAAAATCATTATTCCTAATAGTAACGAAGCGGTTAGGACACTCATGCCATTTCCTAAAAAGGTTCTAATCCAAGGCACCAATAATTGTAGGCCGAAAAAACCATAAACAATAGATGGAATGGCTGCCATCAAGTTGATAGCTGATTTTAAGAAGCCATAGACGGGCTTTGGACAATAATAAACCATAAACACCGATGTCAAGATGCCTGTTGGCACCCCAATCACAATCGCTCCTAAGGTAATTAATAAGGAACCAACGATCATTGGTAAAATACCATAGCTTGCCGGAATGTTCGTTGGCGACCAATCACTGCCTAATAAAAAACGGGCAAAGCCGTAGTTAGCCATGAAAGGTAAGCCATTACTAAAAATAAAGAAACAGATTAGCAAAATAGCTACAACAGCTACTGTTGCACTCATGAAAAAAATTGCCCTAAAAACTGCTTCTTTGAAGGCTTGTTTTATCACATCTTGTCCTTTCTAGTGAAGAAAGTAAGGGAGATACGACACCTCCCTACTTGCCTTCTTTATCTTATTGTACGATGAAACGTCTGCATCTCTTTAGAGATTTATGGAGCAAACATTTTATTTAATCTTGTCCCAGGTGGTTAATTTGCCACTAAAAACGTCTGCAAGTTCAGCCATACTGACTTGGCTTGCCTTATTGTCATTATTGACCACAACAGCAATACCGTCTAAAGCAATAGCATCATGGGTGAGACTCTTACCTTCTTCAGGAGTTAATTCCCTAGAAACCATACCAATATCAGCGGTTTTCTCCTTAACAGCGGTAATACCTGCTGAAGACCCATTAGAGGTAATATCAATCGTAACTTCTGGATTTTCTTTTTTATAAGCTTCTGCTAATTTTTCCATTAAAGAAGATACTGAAGTGGAACCTACAACAGACAACTTGCCTGATAAGTGTTGGCTTGTATATTCTGTGGTTTCAGTTTTAGCTTCAATAAATTTATTATCTGTGACCACTTGTTGACCTTGTTTGGAGTGGATAAAGCTGATAAAATCTTGACCTAGCTTGGAAAGATTAGAAGACCAAACAATGTTGAAGGGACGTTGAAGAGGGTATTCACCATCTAAAACTGTGTCTCGACTAGCCTTGACACCATCAATCTCTAAAGCCTTGACAGATTTCGTTAAAGATCCCAAGGAGATGTAGCCGATAGCATTAGCATTCCCTTGAACTGCTGAGAGAACACCTTCTGTACTATTTTGAATCACAGCTGTTTTGGCAGTGTTGTCAATTTTTTTATCACCGTCTTTTTTGAGAATCCCTGTGATTTCTGTGAAGGCACCCCGTGTTCCAGAGCCATTTTCTCGTGAAATCACCTCAATCGTTCCTGAAGCTGACTGTTTGGAAGCAGCTGACTGATTGCCACAGGCAACAAGCCCAAATCCTGATAAGCCAATGGCTGCAAGAGTAAGCATTTTTTTGAATTTCATAATAATCACCTTTATCTCTATGTATTTTTCTTGTGTAGGCTTACTACATTTATAGTCTAACAAGTCTTTGTAAAGGTTTATCCCTGATTCATGTAAAGATTGTGTAAAGAATCAAAAAAAGCCACTTTTGAAAAATGGCTGCTCCTAAAAATAGCTTTAAAAATTATTAGTCCTGTGCGAAAGATTGGTTAGGAAGAAAAATCGTGAAGCAACTGCCTCTGCCAAGCTGACTTGTCACCGTGACTTGGCCACCTAATAATTGACTGAGTTCTTTGACAATGGCAAGGCCAAGACCAGTGCCACCAGTTTGTCTGCTTCGACCTTTATTAACTCGGTAAAAACGTTCAAAAATACGATCCTGCTCTAATTGACTAATACCAATCCCTGTATCTGATACAGAAATCTTAATGCCTTCGTTCACCTTTTGGGTCTTGACCTCAATTTTTCCCCCTTGTTCAGTGTAACGGATGGCATTGGATAAAAGATTGAGTAAGATTTGGGAAAGTAATTGACTATCTGATACGAGGGTGACATCATCTGGCACCTGCACCTTTAGCTGTAAATCCTTCTTCTTGAGCTGAGGTTGCAAGCTTTGAGTCAAATCCTGTACAAATTCTGCCAAAGAAAGGGTCGTCCATTGTATAGGCATTTGTTGAGCCTTAGATAAGGTAAGAAGATGCTCAACAATATGCTCAAGACGCAAACTTTCTTTGTAAATAATGTCTAGAAAGTCATCCTTGAGCGCTTCTTCTTCAGCTGACATCCCCTTAATGGTTTCAGCAAAGCCCTTAATCGAAGTAACTGGTGTCCTCAATTCATGGGAGGCATTTGAGACAAAGGCTAAATTTAACTTTTCATAAGTTCTAATCGTTGTTAAATCATATAGCAAGACGAGCACAGCTTCCACAGATTGGGTGGGGCTAAAAACGGGAACTGCTGTCACTTCTAAAATCAAGTCACCCTCATGAAACCCACTTACTTCTTGTTTTAACCTTGTTTTTTGATCAAAGGCTTGGTGAACTAAATTCCGAATATCCATCCGTTTGAGGTCATCAAGTGAACTTATGTCGCCGTCCACATCGGGAAAATAATGAGGCAGAGAGCGACTGGATAATAACATCTGACCTTGAGCGGAAACTAAAAACGTCCCCATGGTTAGGTGCGACAGAAGAACCTCCATTGTTTCGGCTAGATCCTTGTATTGCTGATCCTGTTGGGAGACTTTGGTTTTTAGGCCAGACACATACTGAGCCAAAGACTTTAAGTCTTCTTGCCCTTTTTCTAAAAAGTATTCACTACTGGTCAAGAGAGGTTGGTGCAAGGTCTCAAAAGCAACTTCCCATTTCCAAAGGCAAAAGAGCCAGTAGCCACCTAGTCCCAAAGAAAGGGCTAGAAGAAAGAGACCGATGCCTTTACTGATCCAAGTTAATGCCATCCCTGCAATCAGAATGAGGCTAACACTTAGATTGACTAGCCAAAATTGAAGGTAGCGTTTCATCTATAACTCCTTGAACTTATAACCATAACCCCGAATGGTTCGAATAAATTGAGGGGCTTTAGGATTGTCTTCAATTTTTTCCCTCAACTTACCAATATGAACGTCCACCAAACGTGTTTCCTGCCCAAAGTCATACCCCCAGATACGTTCCAAAAGACGCTCTCTAGTCAGTGTCATGTTGGGATGTTTCATAAGATAGAGCAAGAGTTCAAATTCTTTTGGGGTCAAACTCAGTAACTTATTCGCCTTGTAGACTTCATGACGCTCAGGGTATACTTTCAAGGTCCCAAATAGCCAAGAATCGTCAGCGATATTATCTGAATCATCTCCTTCTTGTTCTCCTTTAGTTCGCCTGAGGACAGCCTTGACACGCGCCAGCAATTCTCTAGGGCTAAAAGGCTTGGTCAGGTAGTCATCAGCCCCTAATTCCAAGGCCAAAACCTTATCAAATTCATCACTTTTCGCAGAAACCATCATAATTGGAGTTTTGACGCCTTTGGCTCTCAGCCGCTTACAAACTTCCATGCCATCTAATTGTGGTAACATGATATCAAGCAAGATAAAATCAAAGGGTTCTGTTTCTGCCAAAGCTAAGGCCTTCCGTCCATTTGTTACCAATTGAGTAGAAAAGCCTTCCTTACTTAAATGGTAGTCAAGCAATTTCAGAATGTGTTCTTCATCATCCACTAATAAGACTTGTTTTGTCATCTATTATCTCCTATTGGTAACATTATAACACAATTATCAGAAATCCTAACATTGCTAAATCAGATTAAATTTGCTTATCAAGACTAGTATCTGGTCAAACGCTCAATCATCTCCTTGTGCTCTGGATAGGTCGCCAGTAGATCTACCCTTTCAAATAATTCAAAATCCTCAAATTCAAAACCAGGAGCAACAAGACAAGAAACCAGAGCATAATCCTTATCAACTGTTGATCCCCAAATAGTGCCCTTAGGAACACAGTAGTGAAGTTGTTGCCCTTTGGATATGTCCAGGCCTAAAGTGACTGCTTCGTAGTGACCATCTGCTGTAATCATGTGAACAGTAAGTGGGGATCCTGCATGAAAATACCAGATTTCATCTGCTGTCAATCGGTGAAAATGTGAAGGATTCGTTTCTTCTAATAAGAAATAAATACTGGTATAAAGAGCCCTTCCCTTACCAGCAAGGTTTATAGTGTCTGAAGTTTTTTTGTTTGTCTAAAATAGCCACCTTCAACATGGGGAGCTAACTCTAGAGTTCTTATCAAGTCTTCTTTATCCGTCGGAGCCAATGGGTTGAAGTAACTCTTGTTCAAAGGTGGTGTTACGATTTCAAGAACTCCTCTCAGTTCTGAGGACACGGTAATGATTGATGCGACGGAAGTAAAAATCAATCGCCCTAAAAAAAGAATTAGCGAATGATTCTGGTAAAAAGAAATGCCACGCTATGAAGGCTCAAGCGATTGTCACAAGTCAAGGGAGAATTGTTTCTTTGGATATCACTGTGAACTATTGTCATGATATGAAGTTGTTCAAAATGAGTCGCAGAAATATCGGACAAGCTGGTAAAATCTTGGCTGACAGTGGTTATCAAGGGCTCATGAAGATATATCCTCAAGCACAAACTCCACGTAAATCCAGCAAACTCAAGCCGCTAACAGTTGAAGATAAAGCCTGTAACCATGCGCTATCTAAGGAGAGAAGCAAGGTTGAGAATATTTTTGCCAAAGTAAAAACGTTTAAAATGTTTTCAACAACCTATCGAAATCATCGTAAACGCTTCGGATTACGAATGAATTTGATTGCTGGCATTATCAATCATGAACTAGGATTCTAGTTTTGCAGGAAGTCTATTATTTGGTTAGGTGAATTAGTGAAGCGTTTAGGCAAGTGTCTCTGGTTACGACGTCATGGCCTCTAAATCGATTATATTTAGGGGTCATGACTAGTGAAGCAGTTAGCTAGTTCGCATATAAGCGGCTAGCGTCTAACAATTAGGAACTTTAGTTCCAATAACTTTAAGATTACGACGTTTTAGGACATAAATCGATCATATTTATGTCCTAAAACTAGTGAAGCGCCTAGCCAAAGTCCGAATAGGATTTGGCGTTAGTTACTTAGATTGCTTTGCAATCAAGTAACTTTGGCGATTTACATCTTCTCTGGCGCTTCTACTCCAAGCAAGCGAAGGGCTTCTTTGAGAACGACTGCGGTTGCGTAGCTGAGGGCTAGACGGCTGTCGCGTTCTGGGCTTTCATCCAAGATACGTGTATGTGCATAGTATTTGTTAAAGGATTGAGCCAGGCTAATTGCAAATTTAGCAATGATAGAAGGTTCAAAGTTATCTGCCGCACGGTTGATAATACGTGGGAAGTCTTGAATGAGTTTAATGATTTCCCAGCTTTCAGTATCATTCAAGCTATAGTTGCCAGATGTTTCTGGTTTGAAATCGGCTTTGCGTAAGATAGATTGGATACGAGCGTAGGCATATTGAACGTAAGGTCCAGTTTCACCCTCGAAGGATACCATAGCTTCTAGGTCGAAGTCGTATCCATTTGTACGGTCGGTTTTGAGGTCATAGAATTTAATGGCTCCAACCCCAACAGCATGTGCTACTTGGTCTTTGTTTTCTAGTTCAGGATTTTTAGCCTCGATTTGGACCTTGGCACGGCTAACAGCCTCTGCAATAGTAGGCTCTAGCAAGATGACATTCCCTTTACGAGTAGAGAGCTTCTTCCCTTCTTTTGTAACCAGACCAAAAGGAACGTGGGTAATGTCGTCACTCCAATCGTAGCCCATCTCTTGCAAGACAGCTTTGAGCTGTTTAAAGTGGGCAGATTGTTCTTGACCAACGACGTAGATAGATTTAGCAAATTGGTATTCATTTTTACGGTAGAGGGCTGCAGCCAAGTCACGTGTGATATAGAGAGTTGCACCATCAGACTTCTTGATGAGGGCTGGATGTTCAATTCCGTATTTCTCAAGATTCACAACTTGGGCACCTTCTGATTCAAGAAGTAGTCCTTTTTCAGAAAGAATGTCTACAACTGCATCCATCTTATCATTGTAGAAGGCTTCTCCGTTATAGCTGTCAAATTCAACCTTCAATTCATTGTAAAGGCGGTTAAATTCCACTAAACTTTCATCGCGGAACCATTGCCAAAGAGCGAGAGCTTCCTCATCTCCATTTTCAAGTTTACGGAACCATTCGCGCGCTTCTTCATCCAAGCTAGGGTCATTTTCAGCTTCAGCGTTGATGCGGACATAGAGTTTAAGGAGTTCATCGATTGGATGAGCTTTTACAGCTTCTTCGTCGCCCCATTTTTTGTAGGCAACAATCAACATCCCAAATTGTTTACCCCAGTCTCCCAAATGGTTGACCTTGACCGTTTGATAACCGATTTTTTGGAAAATATGTGACAAGCTATCTCCGATAACAGTTGAACGCAGGTGGCCAATAGAAAATGGTTTAGCGATATTCGGACTAGACATGTCGATAACAACATTTTCTTGTTTACCAATATTTTGGTCAGCATAGTGTTCTTTTTCAGTGGTAACAGCTTGCAATACTTGAGCAGAAATGGCAGATTTATCAAGGAAAAAGTTAACGTAAGGTCCTGTTGCGACAACTTTTTCAAAGGCTTGGCTGTTCATTTTTTCAGCCAGTTCAGCCGCAATCATTTGTGGTGCTTTACGTTCGACTTTTGCAAGAGAAAAAGCAGGGAAAGCAATGTCTCCCATTTCTGAGTTTTTAGGGGTTTCCAGTAACTTTAAAATAGCCTCTTGGTCCAGGCTATCAATGATGCTAGATAATTTGCTAGCAATCAATTCTTTTGTATTCATTAAGAGCTCCTTTTTGGACTTTTCTACTATTTTATCACAATTTTAAAGAAAGAAGAAAAAATTTTTGAAATCTCCTGTTTTTTTGGTATAATATGGTTATAAATATAGTTATAAATATGCACGCAAGAGGATTTTATGAGAAAAAGAGATCGTCATCAGTTAATAAAAAAAATGATTACTGAGGAGAAATTAAGTACACAAAAAGAAATTCAAGATCGGTTGGAGGCGCACAATGTTTGTGTGACGCAGACAACCTTGTCTCGTGATTTGCGCGAAATCGGCTTGACCAAGGTCAAGAAAAATGATATGGTGTATTATGTACTAGTAAATGAGACAGAAAAGATTGATTTGGTGGAATTTTTGTCTCATCATTTAGAAGGTGTTGCAAGAGCAGAGTTTACCTTGGTGCTTCATACCAAATTGGGAGAAGCCTCTGTTTTGGCAAATATTGTAGATGTAAACAAGGATGAATGGATTTTAGGAACAGTTGCTGGTGCCAATACCTTATTGGTTATTTGTCGAGATCAGCACGTTGCCAAACTCATGGAAGATCGTTTGCTAGATTTGATGAAAGATAAGTAAGGTCTTGGGAGTTGCTCTCAAGACTTATTTTTGAAAAGGAGAGACAGAAAATGGCGATAGAAAAGCTATCACCCGGCATGCAACAGTATGTGGATATTAAAAAGCAATATCCAGATGCTTTTTTGCTCTTTCGGATGGGTGATTTTTATGAATTATTTTATGAGGATGCGGTCAATGCTGCGCAGATTCTGGAAATTTCCTTAACGAGTCGCAACAAGAATGCCGACAATCCGATCCCTATGGCGGGTGTTCCCTATCATTCTGCCCAACAGTATATCGATGTCTTGATTGAGCAGGGTTATAAGGTGGCTATCGCAGAGCAGATGGAAGATCCTAAACAAGCAGTTGGGGTTGTTAAACGAGAGGTTGTTCAGGTCATTACGCCAGGGACAGTGGTCGATAGCAGTAAGCCGGACAGTCAGAATAATTTTTTGGTTTCCATAGACCGCGAAGGCAATCAATTTGGCCTAGCTTATATGGATTTGGTGACGGGTGACTTTTATGTGACAGGTCTTTTGGATTTCACGCTGGTTTGTGGGGAAATCCGTAACCTCAAGGCTCGAGAAGTGGTGTTGGGTTATGACTTGTCTGAGGAAGAAGAACAAATCCTCAGCCGCCAGATGAATCTGGTACTCTCTTATGAAAAAGAAAGCTTTGAAGACCTTCATTTATTGGATTTGCGATTGGCAACGGTGGAGCAAACGGCATCTAGTAAGCTGCTCCAGTATGTTCATCGGACTCAGATGAGGGAATTGAACCACCTCAAACCTGTTATCCGCTACGAAATTAAGGATTTCTTGCAGATGGATTATGCGACCAAGGCTAGTCTGGATTTGGTTGAGAATGCTCGCTCAGGTAAGAAACAAGGCAGTCTTTTCTGGCTTTTGGATGAAACCAAAACGGCTATGGGGATGCGTCTCTTGCGTTCTTGGATTCATCGCCCCTTGATTGATAAGGAACGAATCGTCCAACGTCAAGAAGTAGTGCAGGTCTTTCTCGACCATTTCTTTGAGCGTAGTGACTTGACAGACAGTCTCAAGGGTGTTTATGACATTGAGCGCTTGGCTAGTCGTGTTTCTTTTGGCAAAACCAATCCAAAGGATCTCTTGCAGTTGGCGACTACCTTGTCTAGTGTGCCACGGATTCGTGCGATTTTAGAAGGGATGGAGCAACCTACTCTAGCCTATCTCATCGCACAACTGGATGCAATCCCTGAGTTGGAGAGTTTGATTAGCGCAGCGATTGCTCCTGAAGCTCCTCATGTGATTACAGATGGGGGAATTATCCGAACTGGATTTGATGAGACTTTAGACAAGTATCGTTGCGTTCTCAGAGAAGGGACTAGCTGGATTGCTGAGATTGAGGCTAAGGAGCGAGAAAACTCTGGTATCAGCACGCTCAAGATTGACTACAATAAAAAGGATGGCTACTATTTTCATGTGACCAATTCGCAACTGGGAAATGTGCCAGCCCACTTTTTCCGCAAGGCGACGCTGAAAAACTCAGAACGCTTTGGAACCGAAGAATTAGCCCGTATCGAGGGAGATATGCTTGAGGCGCGTGAGAAGTCAGCCAACCTCGAATACGAAATATTTATGCGCATTCGTGAAGAGGTCGGCAAGTACATCCAGCGTTTACAAGCTCTAGCCCAAGGAATTGCGACGGTTGATGTCTTACAGAGTCTGGCGGTTGTGGCTGAAACCCAGCATTTGATTCGACCTGAGTTTGGTGACGATTCACAAATTGATATCCGGAAAGGGCGCCATGCTGTCGTTGAAAAGGTTATGGGGGCTCAGACCTATATTCCAAATACGATTCAGATGGCAGAAGATACCAGTATTCAACTGGTTACAGGGCCAAACATGAGTGGGAAGTCTACCTATATGCGTCAGTTAGCCATGACGGCGGTTATGGCCCAGCTGGGTTCCTATGTTCCTGCTGAAAGCGCCCATTTACCGATTTTTGATGCGATTTTTACCCGTATCGGAGCAGCAGATGACTTGGTTTCGGGTCAGTCAACCTTTATGGTGGAGATGATGGAGGCCAATAATGCCATTTCGCATGCGACCAAGAACTCTCTCATTCTCTTTGATGAATTGGGACGTGGAACTGCAACTTATGACGGGATGGCTCTTGCTCAGTCCATCATCGAATATATCCATGAGCACATCGGAGCTAAGACCCTCTTTGCGACCCACTACCATGAGTTGACTAGTCTGGAGTCTAGTTTACAACACTTGGTCAATGTCCACGTGGCAACTTTGGAGCAGGATGGGCAGGTCACCTTCCTTCACAAGATTGAACCGGGACCAGCTGATAAATCCTACGGTATCCATGTTGCCAAGATTGCTGGCTTGCCAGCAGACCTTTTAGCAAGGGCGGATAAGATTTTGACTAAGCTAGAGAATCAAGGAACAGAGAGTCCTCCTCCCATGAGACAAACTAGTGCTGTCACTGAACAGATTTCACTCTTTGATAGGGCAGAAGAGCATCCTATCCTAGCAGAATTAGCTAAACTGGATGTGTATAATATGACACCTATGCAGGTTATGAATGTCTTAGTAGAGTTAAAACAGAAACTATAAAACCAAGACTCACTAGTTAATCTAGCTGTATCAAGGAGACTTCTTTGACAATTCTCCACTTTTTTGCTAGAATAACATCACACAAACAGAATGAAAAGGAGCTGACGCATTGTCGCTCCCTTTTGTCTATTTTTTAAGGAGAAAGTATGCTGATTCAGAAAATAAAAACCTACAAGTGGCAGGCCCTGGCTTCGCTCCTGATGACAGGCTTGATGGTTGCTAGTTCACTTCTGCAACCGCGTTATCTGCAGGAAGTCTTAGGCGCCCTCCTTACTGGGAAATATGAAGCTATTTATAGTATCGGGGCTTGGTTGATTGGTGTGGCCGTAGTCGGTCTAGTTGCTGGTGGACTCAATGTTGTCCTCGCAGCCTATATTGCCCAAGGAGTTTCATCCGACCTTCGGGAGGATGCCTTCCGTAAAATTCAAACCTTTTCTTATGCTGATATTGAACAATTTAATGCGGGAAATCTAGTCGTTCGAATGACAAATGATATCAACCAGATTCAGAACGTTGTCATGATGACCTTCCAAATTCTTTTCAGACTTCCCCTCTTGTTCATCGGTTCGTTTATCCTAGCGGTTCAAACCTTACCTTCTCTGTGGTGGGTGATTGTTCTCATGGTAGTCTTGATTTTTGGTTTGACTGCTGTCATGATGGGAATGATGGGGCCTCGTTTTGCTAAATTTCAAACCCTTCTTGAGCGCATCAATGCCATTGCCAAGGAAAATTTACGTGGCGTTCGTGTGGTCAAGTCCTTTGTCCAAGAAAAAGAGCAATTTGCTAAGTTTACAGAGGTCTCAGACGAGCTTCTTGGTCAAAACCTTTACATTGGTTATGCCTTTTCAGTAGTGGAACCCTTTATGATGTTGGTTGGTTACGGGGCGGTCTTCCTCTCTATTTGGCTGGTCGCGGGAATGGTTCAGTCGGATCCGTCTGTTGTTGGTTCCATCGCTTCTTTTGTTAATTACCTAAGCCAGATTATCTTTACCATTGTTATGGTTGGATTTTTGGGAAATTCTGTCAGCCGTGCCATGATTTCCATGCGTCGTATTCGAGAAATTCTTGACGCAGAGCCAGCTATGACCTTCAAGGATATCCCAGATGAAGAGTTGGTTGGAAGTCTTAGCTTTGAAAATGTGACCTTTACCTATCCAATGGACAAGGAACCGATGCTGAAAGATGTGAGCTTTACTATTGAACCTGGTCAAATGGTTGGTGTAGTTGGAGCGACTGGTGCAGGAAAGTCAACCTTGGCTCAATTGATTCCACGTCTCTTTGATCCACAGGACGGGGCCATTAAAATCGGTGGCAAGGATATTCGAGAAGTGAGTGAAGGAACCCTGCGTAAAACAGTTTCCATCGTTCTCCAACGTGCCATTCTTTTTAGTGGAACGATTGCAGATAACTTGAGACAGGGGAAGGGGAATGCTACTCTATTTGAAATGGAGCGCGCAGCCAATATTGCCCAGGCTAGTGAATTCATTCATCGTATGGAGAAAACCTTTGAAAGTCCAGTTGAAGAACGGGGAACCAATTTCTCTGGTGGACAAAAACAAAGGATGTCGATTGCGCGTGGGATTGTCAGCAATCCACGTATTCTGATTTTTGACGATTCGACCTCAGCCTTGGATGCCAAATCAGAGCGCTTGGTGCAAGAAGCTTTGAATAAGGACTTGAAGGGGACGACAACCATTATTATTGCTCAAAAAATTAGCTCGGTTGTCCATGCAGACAAGATCTTGGTTCTAAATCAAGGACGATTGATTGGTCAAGGCACGCATGCAGACTTGGTTGCCAACAATGCCGTTTACCGTGAAATCTATGAAACACAGAAATGAAAGACAAACTATAAGAAAAGTCAATAGTTTTATCTAAACTATTTCTTATTTCAATTTGATGATTTGGCGATGATTTTAGAGCACGGCAAAAAGCCCTTGAAAAAGTCCATTTTTTCAAAGGTAATCCTGTGTTAATTTCAGAAATTACATCACTTTTTGTTCGTCAAATGGCAGCTCTTTTTTAGGATATAAAACAGGGTTCGGATAAGTTTTTTTGCAAGGTGGATGATGGCTACATTGTAATGTTTTCCTTGTTCTAACTTAGTCTTAAGATAGGTCTTAAAAGCAGGTGAAAAGCGAGGGCATGCTTTGGCAGCTTGTATGAGTACCTACCGCAGATGAGGGGAACCCCGTTTGACCATTCTTCCAGCTAAATCAATCTGACCTGACTGATAAATAGAAGAATCCAGTCCAGCGAAAGCTTGTAATTGAGCAGGATTATCAAAGGCATGAATATTTCGAATCTCGGCTAAAATGACCGCCCCTAAACGATTCTCAATCCCAGTAACCGTCGTGATGACCGAGTTGAACTCAGCCATCAAGTCATTGACACATGTTTCCGCCTTGTCAATGAGCCTCTTGTAATGTTTGATGTTTTCATTACACGAGATAAAACGTCTATGCGTTATCAAACTCATTACCAATTAAAACAAAAAGCTGTGGTTAGATCCTTTCGGAAATTGTCAAGCGATTGGAGGAAATGAACTAATCCACAGCGGCTTATTCCAAGTATACCACTTGGGCTTTGGCAGTAGCTAACTGCGCTAAATATAATATAAGGAGGAGTAAAATGAAGACAGTTCAATTTTTTTGGCATTATTTTAAGGTCTACAAGTTCTCATTTGTAGTTGTCATCCTGATGATTGTTCTGGCGACTTTTGCCCAAGCCCTCTTTCCAGTCTTTTCTGGACAAGCGGTGACGCAGCTAGCCAATTTAGTTCAAGCTTATCAAAATGGCAATCCAGAACTTGTATGGCAAAGCCTATCAGGAATCATGGTCAATCTTGGCCTGCTGGTTTTGGTTCTATTTATCTCTAGTGTAATATACATGTGTCTCATGACGCGCGTGATTGCAGAATCGACCAACGAGATGCGCAAAGGCCTCTTTGGTAAGCTTGCTCAGTTGACGGTTTCTTTCTTTGACCGTCGACAAGATGGCGATATCCTGTCTCATTTTACCAGTGATTTGGATAATATCCTCCAAGCCTTTAACGAAAGCTTGATTCAGGTCATGAGCAATATTGTTTTATACATTGGTCTGATTCTTGTCATGTTTTCGAGAAATGTGACGCTGGCTCTCATCACCATTGCCAGCACCCCATTGGCTTTCCTTATGCTGATTTTCATCGTGAAAATGGCACGCAAATACACCAACCTCCAGCAGAAAGAGGTAGGGAAGCTCAACGCCTATATGGATGAGAGCATCTCAGGCCAAAAAGCCGTGATTGTGCAAGGAATTCAAGAGGATATGATGGCAGGATTTCTTGAACAAAATGAGCGCGTGCGCAAGGCAACCTTTAAAGGAAGAATGTTCTCAGGAATTCTTTTCCCTGTCATGAATGGGATGAGCCTGATTAATACAGCCATCGTCATCTTTGCTGGTTCGGCTGTACTTTTGAATGATAAGTCTATTGAAACAAGTACAGCCCTAGGTTTGATTGTTATGTTTGCACAATTTTCACAGCAGTACTACCAGCCTATTATCCAAGTTGCAGCGAGTTGGGGAAGCCTTCAGTTGGCCTTTACTGGAGCTGAACGAATTCAGGAAATGTTTGATGCAGAGGAGGAAATCCGACCTGAAAAGGCTCCAACCTTCACTAAGTTGCAAGAAAGTGTTGAAATCAGTCATATCGATTTTTCATACTTGCCTGATAAACCTATTTTGAAAGATGTCAGCATTTCTGCCCCTAAAGGCCAGATGACAGCAGTTGTTGGGCCTACAGGTTCAGGAAAAACGACTATTATGAACCTCATCAATCGCTTTTATGATGTTGATGCTGGTGGTATTTATTTTGATGGTAAAGACATTCGTGGCTATGACTTAGATAGTCTTAGAAGCAAGGTGGGAATTGTATTGCAAGATTCGGTCTTGTTTAGCGGAACGATTCGAGACAATATCCGATTTGGTGTGCCAGATGCTAATCAGGAAATGGTTGAGGTAGCAGCAAAAGCAACCCACATTCACGACTATATCGAAAGTTTGCCTGATAAGTACGATACTCTTATTGATGATGACCAGAGCATCTTTTCAACAGGGCAGAAGCAATTGATTTCAATCGCTCGAACCCTGATGACAGATCCAGAAGTTCTCATTCTCGATGAAGCAACTTCAAACGTAGATACGGTGACGGAAAGCAAGATTCAGCATGCCATGGAGGTGGTTGTAGCAGGTAGAACTAGTTTCGTCATTGCCCACCGCTTGAAAACCATTCTCAATGCAGATCAGATTATTGTCCTTAAAGATGGAGAAGTCATTGAACGTGGTAACCACCATGAACTTTTGAAGCTAGGTGGCTTTTATTCAGAACTCTATCACAATCAATTTGTTTTCGAATAAGAAAGAAGTTGTCCTATGTGGGCAGCTTTTTCTTGTCCATAAAAAATGTTTATCACAGCCTTAAAAAAAACATATTAGACGAAAGTCATTTTGAGTGATATGATAGGACTATCGTTAGTATTCGAAAGGAGAGGCATCATGGCTAGAACGGTTGTAGGAGTTGCTGCAAATCTATGTCCCGTAGACGCAGAAGGCAAAATCATTCATTCATCTGTATCTTGTAGATTCGCAGAGATCATTCGTCAAGTCGGTGGTCTCCCTTTAGTCATTCCTGTTGGTGATGAGTCAGTTGTACGTGATTATGTGGAAATGATTGACAAACTCATTTTGACAGGAGGCCAAAATGTTCATCCTCAGTTTTATGGAGAGAAAAAGACCGTCGAAAGCGATGATTACAATCTGGTCCGTGACGAATTTGAATTGGCACTCTTGAAGGAAGCGCTTCGTCAGAATAAACCAATTATGGCAATCTGTCGCGGTGTCCAACTTGTCAATGTTGCCTTTGGTGGAACCCTCAATCAAGAAATCGAAGGTCACTGGCAAGGACTACCTTTCGGGACATCTCACTCTATTGAGACAGTAGAAGGAAGCGTGGTGGCTAAGCTATTTGGGAAAGAAAGTCAGGTCAACTCAGTCCATCGTCAAAGCATTAAAGATTTGGCACCTAATTTCCGTGTAACTGCTATTGATTCAAGAGACCAAACTATTGAAGCGATTGAGTCTATCGACGAGCACCGCATTATCGGTTTACAGTGGCATCCAGAGTTTCTGGTTAATGAAGAAGATGGCAATTTAGAATTATTTGAGTATTTATTGAATGAACTGTAACGATTGGAACATCTGGTCGTTCTTTCTTTTATTTTTTCAAAATTTTTAGAATGTGGCATTTTACGCAAACGTTTGAATTCTGATAAAAATTGGAGAAATTCGACAAAAAAACTTGAAAAAAACGAAGGTAAGCGTTATGATAGAAAAGAAGAAATATTGGAGGAAGAACATGTCACATATTAAATTTGATTATTCAAAAGTTTTAGACAAATTTGTTGCACCACATGAAGTGGAATACATGCAATCACAAGTAACAGCAGCAGATGAATTGATCCGTAAAGGAACTGGTGCTGGTAGCGACTTCTTGGGATGGTTGGACCTTCCTGAAAAATACGACCGCGAAGAATTTGACCGCATCTTGAAAGCTGCTGAGCAAATCAGGTCAGACAGCGATGTTTTGGTTGTGATCGGTATTGGTGGATCTTACCTTGGTGCAAAAGCAGCAATCGACTTCTTGAATCACCATTTTGCTAACTTGCAAACAAAAGAAGAACGCAAAGCTCCACAAATCCTTTACGCAGGAAACTCAATCTCATCTACTTACCTTGCTGACTTGGTAGAGTATGTTGCAGACAAAGACTTCTCAGTAAACGTAATTTCTAAATCAGGTACAACAACTGAACCAGCGATTGCTTTCCGTGTCTTTAAAGAACTCTTGGTTAAGAAATACGGTCAAGAAGAAGCTAACAAACGTATCTATGCAACAACTGACCGCCAAAAGGGTGCTGTTAAGGTTGAAGCAGACGCTAACGGTTGGGGAACATTTGTTGTTCCAGATGATATCGGTGGACGCTTCTCAGTATTGACAGCCGTTGGTTTGCTTCCAATCGCAGCATCAGGAGCTGACATAAAAGCTCTTATGGAAGGTGCGAATGCAGCTCGCAAAGACTACACTTCAGACAAAATCTCTGAAAACGAAGCTTACCAATACGCAGTCGTTCGTAACATCCTTTATCGTAAAGGCTATGCAACTGAGATCTTGGTAAACTATGAGCCATCACTTCAATACTTCTCAGAATGGTGGAAACAATTGGCTGGTGAATCAGAAGGAAAAGACCAAAAAGGTATCTACCCAACTTCAGCCAACTTCTCAACTGACTTGCACTCACTTGGTCAATTTATCCAAGAAGGAACTCGTATCATGTTTGAAACAGTTGTCCGTGTTGACAAACCTCGTAAAAACGTGCTTATTCCTACTTTGGAAGAAGACCTTGACGGACTTGGTTACCTTCAAGGAAAAGACGTTGACTTTGTAAACAAAAAAGCAACTGACGGTGTTCTTCTTGCCCACACAGATGGTGATGTACCAAACATGTATGTGACTCTTCCAGAGCAAGACGCTTTCACTCTTGGTTACACTATCTACTTCTTCGAATTGGCAATTGCCCTTTCAGGTTACTTGAATGCTATCAACCCATTTGACCAACCAGGTGTTGAAGCTTATAAACGTAACATGTTTGCCCTTCTTGGAAAACCAGGATTTGAAGAATTGAGCAAAGAACTTAACGCACGTCTATAATAGAAGAAAAGAGTGGTTTGCCCACTCTTTTTACTCTCTTTATCCATAGAAATTGGACTCAGCCAAGACTTGTGATATAATATAGAAAGCAAAAAGGCAGACGCCTAGATAATAGGAGAAACTATGTCAAAAGATATCCGCGTACGTTACGCACCAAGTCCAACAGGACTACTACACATCGGAAATGCCCGTACAGCATTGTTTAACTACTTGTATGCGCGCCATCATGGTGGAACATTTCTCATCCGTATCGAAGATACTGACCGTAAACGCCATGTCGAGGATGGTGAACGTTCACAACTTGAAAACCTTCGCTGGTTAGGCATGGATTGGGATGAAAGTCCAGAATCACATGAGAATTATCGCCAGTCTGAGCGTTTGGACTTGTATCAAAAATACATTGACCAACTATTAGCTGAAGGAAAAGCCTATAAATCTTACGTTACAGAAGAAGAGTTGGCAGCTGAACGTGAACGTCAAGAAGTAGCTGGCGAAACACCACGCTACATCAATGAATACCTTGGTATGAGTGAAGAAGAAAAAGCGGCTTATATCGCAGAACGTGAAGCAGCTGGTATCATACCAACAGTTCGTTTGGCTGTCAATGAGTCAGGTATCTACAAGTGGCATGATATGGTCAAAGGTGATATCGAATTTGAAGGTGGCAATATCGGCGGTGACTGGGTTATCCAAAAGAAAGACGGTTACCCAACTTACAACTTTGCCGTTGTTATCGATGACCACGATATGCAAATCTCTCATGTTATCCGTGGAGATGACCATATTGCTAATACACCAAAACAGCTTATGGTCTATGAAGCTCTTGGTTGGGAAGCTCCAGAGTTTGGTCACATGACCTTGATTATCAACTCTGAGACTGGTAAGAAGTTATCTAAACGTGATACTAATACACTTCAATTTATCGAAGATTACCGAAAGAAAGGTTACCTTCCAGAAGCAGTCTTTAACTTTATTGCTCTTCTTGGTTGGAACCCAGGTGGTGAAGATGAGATTTTCTCTCGTGAAGAACTCATTAAACTTTTTGATGAAAACCGCCTCAGCAAGTCACCAGCAGCCTTTGATCAGAAAAAATTAGACTGGATGAGCAATGATTATATCAAGAATGCAGACCTTGAAACCATCTTTGAAATGGCAAAACCATTCTTAGAGGAAGCAGGCCGTTTGACTGACAAGGCTGAAAAATTAGTTGAGCTCTATAAACCACAAATGAAATCAGTAGATGAGATTATCCCATTGACAGATCTTTTCTTCTCAGATTTCCCAGAATTGACAGAAGCAGAGCGCGAAGTCATGACGGGTGAAACAGTTCCAACAGTTCTTGAAGCATTCAAAGCAAAACTTGAAGCGATGACAGATGATGAATTTGTGACAGAAAATATCTTCCCACAAATTAAAGCAGTCCAAAAAGAAACAGGTATTAAAGGGAAAAATCTTTTCATGCCTATTCGTATCGCAGTTTCAGGCGAAATGCATGGGCCAGAATTACCAGATACAATTTTCTTGCTTGGACGTGAAAAATCAATTCAGCATATCGAAAACATTCTAAAAGAAATCTCTAAATAAAGAGGATACAATAATGGACATCTGGGAAAAGATGTACGAAGAAGCACAGAAACTATACAATCCACATGAAGTATCAGACTTTGTTTATGCCAATCATGTTGTAGCTGCAGTAGAAGCAGGAGATGGACAAATATTTACAGGATTCTGTATGGAGGGAACCTGTGGTGTTTTCCATCTCTGCGCAGAACGGGCGACCCTCTTCAATATGTACCAATTTTCAGGACAAACTAAGGTTAAGAAAGTATTAGCCTTTCGAGACAAACCACCTTATGGTGGAAGTTCAGCCATGCCTTGCGGTGCTTGTAGAGAATTCCTTTTAGAGCTTAATGCTGAAAATAAAGATGCAGAATTCATGATGGACTATAATATAAGAAAAACAGTTAAAGTCGCAGAACTAATCCCTTATTGGTGGGGAGAAGAACGTGCTTCTAAGTTTAATGAGTGATAGAAGAGTCAGTATAATTCTGGCTCTTTTTACTATAAGTTGAAAAAATAAAAAAAATTAGAAAAAGTAGTTGACAAAATTTGAAAAGACTGTATAATAGTAAGAGTTGAAAATAACAACTCAGGTCCGTTGGT
>ERZ1023210.57-NODE-57-length-37571-cov-56.787051_pt1 | contig 37571 bp, 29 predicted proteins | sample MGYA00380446_ERZ1023210 | MGnify/ENA primary metagenome ERZ1023210 (study PRJEB33173, sample SAMEA4830300) | metagenome | study: EMG produced TPA metagenomics assembly of the PRJEB25223 data set...
CTTCGTCAGTTCTATCTGCAACCTCAAAACAGTGTTTTGAGCTGACTTCGTCAGTCTTATCTACTACCTTAAAACGGTGTTTTGAGCTGACTTCGTCAGTCTTATCTACTACCTCAAAACGGTGTTTTGAGCAACCTGTGGCTAGTTTCCTAGTTTGCTCTTTGATTTTCATTGAGTACAAAGAGCTTGGCAACAGGCTCTTTTTGTATTGCGTTTATTAAGAAAAACAAAAAACATCGATATACATTTAACTAAAAATTATTGTATGTTATCTCTCTTAATTAGGAATGATAAGGGAATAACTAGAAAGATTTGTGAATACAAACTATTTCTGATATACAAAATATACAGTAATAATGAATGATGGGAGATGGGATGAAAGAATTTCAATTTGAGAGAAAGCAGCGTTTTTCTTTGAGGCCATATGCAATAGGAGCTTGTTCGGTCTTGCTAGGAACGAGTTTATTTTTTGATGGTATGGGTGATCAGCCTGTACAGGATACAGAAACGAGTTCAGCACTAATTTTAAGTCATTATTTGGATGAGCAGGATTTATCTGAAAAGCTGAAATCTGAGTTGCAATGGCTTGAATTAGAAAACAAGCTTTTGAACTTATGGGAGCATTAGGTTACTATGAAGGATTTGTTCCTTATGTTTCAAATTAATACAAAAACCAAGCTGAAGAAGAAGACAAACCGCTATCTGATAAATATATTTTCGAAAAAATATTAGGAAAAACATATGCAGCCTTCAAAAAAGATCAAATTAATGAGCGTGTCGAGAAATTAGGTAAGTTAAAACCTATTACAATAAATTACAACGGAAAATCAGAAGTAATTGATAGTAAAGAAAAATTACAAGAGCTTATGAATAAAGCCGTTAAAGACGAAGTGGCTCAAATATAGTAAAATGAAATAAGAACAGGACAAATCAATCAGGACAGTCAAATTGATTTCTAAAAATGTTTTAGAAGTAGAGGTGTACTATTCTAGTTTCAACATACTATAAAATCAGGCAATACAACGGCTAAAAAGTTTGAGTTTATCGAAATACCAGTGCAAAAACTGAAAAAAGCGATTTATAAAGCTCATCTCAAAGATTCAGATGACTTTAGACCAGAAACATCCACACCAAATCTTTTTGAAAGCTGTTTGAAGCTTTGTCCTTGCTTTCTTAGTTCATAGATCTGAACTTTATCTTCATAACTCAATTTCATAATAAAACACCCCAAAAGTTAGATTTATTCTGTCTAACTTTTGGGGTGCAGTTCATTAATCGGTCGATTTTTTTTTGTAGAAACAGTTGCCTGATTAAGTTGCAAGTCGATAGACGGCTTCGGCATAAATATCCATAGCACGGTACAAATCTTCTAGAACGGCACATTCATTTGCCTGATGTTCTGTCTGCTTCGCTCCTGGGAATAAGGCGCCGAAGGCTACACAATTTGGCATGGTACGAGCAAAAGTGGCACCACCGGATGAAATAGCAGGACTGTTATCGCCAGTCTTTTCTTGGTAGATTTGCATCAGTGTGCTAACGAGTTTACTGTCTTTTGCGACGTATAGAGGCGCTAGATAGTCAAACTCTTCGTAGCGGAGTTGGTAGTTTTGTGCACATCTTGTAAGCAACTTTACTAGTTCTTCCTTGTCAGCTAAGACAGGAGTCCGAATGTCAATACGGATTTCAGAACGTTCATGATTGATCATGAGACCTGCGACATTAAAGGATAGGTGACCAGAAGGTTCATCTGCTATATCACCAAAGATTTGTCTTCCTGTGCCGTCTTGACCTGCTTGTGTTGCAAGAAAGCTGAGAGCAGGGTGTTCTTGGAGAGGAGCAAGAATGGTAGCTAGTCGGATGACAGCATTGATACCTTGACTAGCATCCTTAGCATGCTTTGGCACTCCGAGAACCGTTACGGTTTGTTCAGTGGATTGGTAATCATAACCAGCTTCTTTGAGATCGTTACAAACCTGTTCATAGAGGGGACCTTGGTAGTTGGCCTTGTCTGGTACAACGTTAAAGGCGCCTCCTACTTCAAGCTCTAGTTGATCCGATCCAGGGCCATGAAGTTTGACCTGTAGAAGCCCTTTTTCAGCATAGGTCAGAGGAAAAGATGAGTCAGGTGCAAAGCCCATGCTGGCCTGTTCTTCGATGGTATTGTAGCGTGCCATGCAGCGCCAGAGGGTTTCCTCATCGGTACCAAAGATAAAGCGTACGCGCTTTTTGAACTGAATACCTTGGTCCAGCAAGCTTTTTACTGCATAGAGAGCTGCAAGCGAAGGACCTTTATCATCTTGGACACCACGTCCGAATACCCAGCCGTCTTTGATAGTTGCTTCAAATGGCGGTGTCTGCCAATCTGCTTCATCACCTGATGGAACAACATCCAAATGACAGAGAATGGCCAGAAGCTCTGCTCCCTGACCGATTTCTGCATATCCGTAATAACCTTTAGGGTCAAGATAGGTAGTGAAACCTATGTCTCGACAAATCTCTAAAGTTTTTTCTAGGACATCTTGGATTGCTTGTCCAAAAGGTGTTCCATTTTCTCCTTCATTGAGTACTGAAGGATAGGAAATCAAGGTTTTTAATGATATAAGAAATTCATCTTTAACTTGATTTGTTATATCTATTTTCATGGAATCACCTCACTCACTATTTTATAGGAATGGAAGGAAGGTTCCAAGGAGAAGAAGGGCGATGGTCACTACAATAATAGCGACTACGAGTTTGCCCATGAATTTCCACCAAGTACCAATGTTGATACGTCCAAGTGCAAGAGCTCCCATCACAATACCAGATGTTGGTGCAATCAAGTTCAAGACACCTGAAGCAGATTGGTAAGCAGTGATAATCAAGCTAGGACGGACATTTACAAATTCTCCAAGTGGAGCCATGATACCCATAGTTGCGCTGGCAAGACCAGATGAAGATGGGATCAAGAATGACATAGGTAGATAGAAGATATAAGTTACAACGATAAAGACTTGTGAAGATAGACCGCTCAAGCCTTCTTTACCCCAGTTGAGGATTGTATCGGTAATCATACCATCGTTCATGATAACTTGAATACCACGAGCAATCGCTACGATCAAGGCAACACTGAGCAAGTCAGCAGCACCATTCATGAAGGAAGAGATAATCTTATCTTCTTTAAGACCATAAATAACACCAATCAGGATACCCATAAAGGCAAAGAGCATTGCGCCTTCTGGGAAGTACCAAGTACCTAGTGCAGAAGTAGATGAACCGACAATATTACCAATAACTGGAAGACCAGTCAACCAAGCATTAAAGTCATCAAAAATGGTAACGCCAAGGTCTGTCCATGGAATGAAGCTCAATACCATCAAGATGAATGTCAACACAAATAAGAAGAGAACTGATTTTTGTTTGCTGCTAAGTGTAGATTCTACAGATGAAGATTCTTCTACGTTAAAGTGTTTCAAATCTTCTTTGCGAGTACTATAAACCAGTGACTTAGTCGGATCTTTTTGAATCTTATCCGCATAACGGTAAACAAACCAAGTACTAAGAGCAGTCAAGGTAACCCAGAAGATCAGACGAAGTACGATACCGTCCCCTGTACCAACTCCCGCAGTCGCTGAAGCAATACCTGTCGCAAATGGATTCAGAGTAGATGCCAAACAGCCGATTTGAGAACCGAGCAAAATAATTGCAACACCAGTCAGGCTATCAAAACCAACGGCCATCATAACTGGCACAAGGAGTGGATAGAAGGCCATTGTTTCTTCACCCATACCATAAGTTGTACCACCGAGGGCAAACAAAGGCATCAGTACCAAAATTAACATTTTTTCGCGGCCCTTATACTTCTTCACGATAGAGGCAATCCCTACGTCAAGAGCACCAGTTTTGTTGACAATGCCAAGGAAACCACCAACCATAAGGATGAAGAAGGCTACATCAATCGCTGCGCTCGTTTCTTTAATGAGCGAACCTTCCTCTGGATGAGTACCTAGCATAGCCCGAATCGGTGCCATGAGGACATCCCAAATCCCTTGTGGATTTTGAGGCTGAGCCTCGTAAATACCTTCTATAAAGGCCCCCGCAGGGATAAACCAAGTTAGCACTGCCATAATAGCAATGATTATCAATAATACGGTGTAAGATGAAGGCATCTTAAACCCTTTTTTAGCTTTTTCACTCATTTGTTTTTCCTCCTGATGTCTAACAAAGTGTAAAAAACCAACTACTTTCTTAAATAAACATTCAAGAAAACGCTTTCTATTTATATTTGTTTTACCATATTAAAGTCTAAAACTAGTATCTTTTGAAATATTGTACATGTTTTCAAGAATAATTTCTAATTTGATATAAAGATACTAGAAATAGAATACATCTTATTAGTAAAACAACTTATCCTTTTTCAATAATTGTTCCGCTTTCAGATTCAATCAAGGCGCCTAGATTTTCAAGGGAAGTAATAACTGCTTTTCCTTCTGGACGACCATTGACAAAAGCGATAGCTGCTTCTACTTTTGGAAGCATGCTACCTGGTGCAAACTGATCTTGTTTGATATATTCTTCCAGCTGGGCAACATTCACATGTTCCAATTTTTCCTGGTTTGGCTTGTTGTAGTTAACAAATACATAATCTACACCTGTCAAAACGATGAAGAGGTCTGCATCAACTAATTCTGCCAAACGTTGGGAAGCGAAGTCTTTATCAATAACCGCTTCGACACCAGTCAAATGTCCATTGTTTTCTTTGACGACGGGAATACCGCCACCACCTGCAGCTACGACGACTTGACCATTATTTAAAAGAGTACGGATGGTTTCAATTTCTTTGATGTCAACAGGTTTTGGTGAGGCAACGACCTTACGCCAGCCACGGCCAGCATCTTCCTTGAAAGTCGCTCCGCTCTTTTCGGCTTCTGCTTTTGCTTCTTCTTCTGAATAGAAAGGACCGATTGGTTTACTCAAGTTAACAAAAGCCGGATCATTTTTATCTACGACAACTTGCGTTACAACAGAGGCAACATTTTTTTCGATGCCTTCATCCAAGAGAGCATTTTGCAAAGCATTTTTCAACCAGAAACCGATGCTACCTTCTGTCATAGCGACAAGTGAGTCGAGTGGGAAGGCAGGGTTCTTTTCAGAGTCTGATGCCAAATGTTGGAGCAAGAGATTCCCAACTTGAGGTCCATTACCGTGAGTGATAATCAGATCATCTCCATTTTTAATCAATTTTACAAGATGCTTAGCTGTTTCAACTAAAGCTTCTTGTTGAGCCTTTGCTGATGGGTCAGAAGAAAGAATCGCATTTCCTCCCAAAGCTACTACAATTTTACGATTTGCCATAAATTCTCCTTTATCACACTCAATAGAATGCGTTTAGATTTCAATTTAATGATTTTTCACATATTTTATAAGAAATAATAGATTACCATTACATAAAAGAGGACCGGACTAAAGCTATTAGTCGCAGCCCTCATAGCTGTTGGTAGACGGTTTATTATCTAAAATTATACTTTAGGAATATAAAGGTTACCAAGTGTAGCAGCCATAACAGCTTTGATAGTGTGCATACGGTTTTCTGCTTGATCGAAGTGGCGAGCGTACTTGCTGCGGAAGACTTCGTCTGTTACTTCCATTTCTTCTACACCAAATTTTTCAGCAACGTCTTTACCATAAACAGTGTGAGTATCGTGGAATGCTGGCAAGCAGTGTAGGAAGATCAAGTTTTCATTGCCTGCTTTTTTAACTAAGTCCATATTGACTTGGTAAGGTTTAAGAAGAGCTACACGTTCTGCGAATTTGTCTTCTTCACCCATTGATACCCAAACGTCTGTGTAAAGAACGTCTGCATCTTTAACTGCTTCATCAGCATCTTCAGTGATGAGAACATGTGCGCCACTTTCTTTAGCAAATCCTTCTGCCAATTCAACGATTTCTTTTTCTGGGAAGAGTTCTTTTGGTGAGAAGATGTGAACATTGACACCAAGGATAGCACCTGTTACGAGCAAGCTGTTGGCAACGTTGTTACGTCCATCACCACAGTATACCAATGTCAAGCCTTCCAAGCGACCGAAGTTTTCTTGAACAGTCAAGTAGTCAGCGAGCATTTGAGTTGGGTGCCATTCGTCAGTTAGACCGTTCCATACTGGAACGCCTGAGAATTCTGCCAATTCTTCAACCATACGTTGGCTGAATCCGCGGAATTCAATCCCGTCAAACATACGTCCCAATACTTTAGCAGTATCTTCAGTAGATTCTTTTTTACCCAACTGAATATCATTTGCTCCGAGGTATTCTGGGTGAGCACCAAGGTCGATAGCCGCAGTTGTAAAGGCTGCACGAGTACGAGTAGATGTTTTTTCAAATAGGAGAGCGATATTCTTGCCAGCAAGGTAGTGGTGTTGAATATTGCGTTTTTTCAAATCTTTCAAGTGAGCTGAAAGACCAATAAGGTATTCTAACTCTGCACGGGTAAAGTCTTTTTCTGCTAAGAAGCTGCGTCCTTGGAATACTGAATTTGTCATTTTATTATTTCCTCTTTCTATTTTTTACATTTTCTATTGACGAATACCGAACAGCGATTACACTTCTTCACGTTCAAATGGCATAGACATACAACGAGGTCCACCACGGCCCCGAACCAATTCACTTCCGCGAATCTTAATCAAGCGAAGCCCGTATTCTTCCAAAATCTTATTGGTCACGGTATTGCGGTCATAAACAACTACCACACCAGGTGCGATGGTCAAAGTGTTAGAACCGTCGTTCCATTGTTCACGCGCAGCTGCTACGATATTGCCACCACCGCAACGAATCAAATGAACTTTTTCTACACCAAGGTTTTGAGCAAGAAGTTCAGCTAAGTCACCTTTCTCTTCAACGATTTTAAGTTTTTCGTTTTCGTAAGTAACTGAGTAAACGTGAAGGTCGCCTTCGATTTCTGGGTGAATAGTGAACTTGTCATAGTCTACCATAGTGAAGACAGTATCCAAGTGCATGAATTTACGGTTGTTAGCAAATTCAAAGGCCAAAACTTTCTTGAAGCCAACATTTTTCTTGAAGATGTTGACCAAAAGTTTTTCGATAGAAGCTGCGTCTGTACGTTGAGAGATACCTACTGCAAGGACGTCTTTAGAAAGAACTAGCTCGTCTCCACCTTCGATACGCGTATCTTCTTCACGGTTGTAGACCAAATCCACTTTTCCGCCATAGACTGGGTGGTATTTGAAGATATACTTACCGTAGAGTGTTTCACGGTTACGAGTGTCTGCAAACATGTGGTTAAGCGATACGGCGTTTCCAATTGTTGCAAATGGGTCGCGAGTGAAATAGAGGTTTGGCATCGGGTCAATTGCAAATGGATAATCTGATTCAACTAAGTCAGTTAGATCTTTAGCTTCGTCAGGAATTTCTGGCAATTCAACTTTTTGAATCCCAGCCATTGTTTTTTCAACCAATTCTTGGTTGTCCTTGATGCCGTGAAGCAATTCACGAATAGCAACCTTGGTTTGACGATCACGGATGTTGGCTTCGTCTAAGTATTCCTCGATAAATTGATCGCGGATTTCTGGAGAGGTCAATGATTCAGCAGCGAGTTGTTCTAGGTATAGAACCTCAATTCCTTCATCGCGAAGAGCTTGGGCAAATGCATCATGTTCTTTTTGAGCATCTTCCAAGAAAGGAATATCATCAAAAAGAAGCCTTTCAAGATAGTCCGGCAACAAGTTTTCTAACTCCTTGCCTGGACGGTGCAACATAACTTTTTTCAGTTTCCCAATTTCTGAGAAGACCTGAATTGGATGTGAAGACATGTATTTTCCTCCTTAAAAATTTTGACTTGGCACCATTTTGGGTACCGCTTACATGTATGTTATAACGCAATTCCTAGGTAATGTCAATGGCTATAATTTCTCGGAAAATAATATAAATTATGATGTTTAGCACAATTTTATGTTATTATACATAACATAGGATAGAATACATAGATACAAATGCATAAACTTCTATAAAAAGGATATAAAATTTTTTTAAAAAATTTTTCAAAAAATATACAAATGACCAAAAAGTGTCCAATTATCATCTGGTTATCACTTGGATCTGTATAAAGAGAAATGTTTGTGTGAAAGGATAAAAAGATGCAACATTCTTTTGAAGATAGATTTTGGAGAAGCATTTCTTGTTCAATTGTACAAATTATAGAATCTTTTCTGAGTATTTAGGAAGAGATAATTATCTTATTGACCCTCTTTTTATTTTTTGTTATAGTCGACGAGATGATAGTTTAGAATAATCACTTATTCACAATCTGTGGAAAAGTCTGGATAGTGAATGGTCTTCACACAATGACCTGAAAGAAGCCTGAGAATAATTATGGAGAGTAGCATTCTGAGAGGTGTTAGCAGAACCATATGACAGAGCTGTTTGAAGAGGGAATATTGAGGAGAAAAATCCTGAGCCTACCAGTTGGAGTTGGAAAGAGCTGGCTGTTAGATCATGGTTTATTATCCACAACCTGTGGATAACCTTGTGAACAAGAGAAGTTGCTAAAGAAGGAGATATATAACGATGAAGAAAATCAAACCGCATGGACCGTTACCAAGTCAGACTCAGCTAGCTTATCTGGGAGATGAACTAGCAGCTTTTATCCACTTCGGTCCTAATACCTTTTATGACCAAGAATGGGGGACTGGACAGGAGGATCCTGAGCGCTTTAACCCGAGTCAGTTGGATGCGCGTGAGTGGGTTCGTGTGCTCAAGGAAACGGGCTTCAAAAAGTTGATTTTGGTGGTCAAGCACCACGATGGCTTTGTCCTTTATCCGACAGCTCACACAGATTATTCGGTTAAGGTCAGTCCTTGGAGGAGAGGAAAGGGCGACTTGCTCCTTGAAGTATCCCAAGCTACCACAGAGTTTGATATGGATATGGGGGTCTACCTGTCACCGTGGGATGCCCATAGTCCCCTCTATCATGTGGACCGAGAAGCGGACTACAATGCCTATTATCTGGCTCAGTTGAAGGAAATCTTATCAAATCCTAACTATGGGAATGCTGGTAAGTTCGCTGAGGTTTGGATGGATGGTGCCAGAGGAGAGGGCGTGCAAAAGGTTAATTATGAATTTGAAAAATGGTTTGAAACCATTCGTGACCTGCAGGGCGATTGCTTGATTTTTTCAACAGAAGGCACCAGTATCCGCTGGATTGGCAATGAACGAGGGTATGCAGGTGATCCACTGTGGCAAAAGGTGAATCCTGATAAACTAGGAACAGAAGCAGAGCTGAACTATCTTCAGCACGGGGATCCCTCGGGCACGATTTTTTCAATCGGAGAGGCAGATGTTTCCATCCGTCCAGGCTGGTTCTACCATGAGGATCAGGATCCTAAGTCTCTCGAGGAGTTGGTCGAAATCTACTTTCACTCAGTAGGGCGAGGAACTCCACTCTTGCTTAATATTCCGCCGAATCAAGCTGGGCTCTTTGATGCAAAGGATATTGAACGACTTTATGAATTTGCGACCTATCGCAATGAGCTCTATAAAGAAGATTTGGCTCTGGGAGCTGAGGTATCTGGTCCAGCTCTTTCCGCAGACTTTGCTTGTCGCCATTTGACAGACGGCCTTGAGACCAGCTCTTGGGCAAACGATGCAGCCTTGCCCATCCAGTTAGAACTCGACTTAGGTTCTCCTAAAACTTTTGATGTAATTGAGTTAAGAGAAGATTTGAAGCTAGGGCAACGAATCGCTGCTTTTCATGTGCAAGTAGAGGTGGATGGTGTCTGGCAGGAGTTTGGTTCGGGTCATACTGTTGGTTACAAACGTCTCTTACGAGGAGCAGTTGTTGAAGCACAGAAGATACGTGTAGTCATTACAGAATCACAGGTTTTGCCTTTGTTGACCAAGATTTCACTCTATAAAACTCCGAGGTTATCACAAACAGTAGCTGTTCAGGGGCTAGCATTTGCAGAAAAAAGCCTAGCTGTGGCAAAGGGAGAGACTCTTCATTTTAGGATTGAACGTAGTGAAAGTAGCTCCTCTTTAGAGGCTAAGATTTCGATTCAACCGGGGACAGGTGTCCATGGTGTCGCCTATCAGGATGAGATTCAAGTCCTTCAATTCCAAGCAGGGGAAAGCAAAAAAGATTTGCATCTACCAACCCTGTATTTCGCAGGAGATAAAACCTTGGATTTCTATCTGAACCTAACGGTGGATGGTCAGCTTGTGGATCAACTTCAAGTCCAAGTTTCATAAAAGAAGAACCTTTGCGCGATGCAAAGGTTCTTTTGGTTATTAGTGACTTGGTAACCAGCTGAGGGTGAAAGTTAGTTGTTCAGCTTTTAAGAGGTCTTGGTGTTGAATAGTTGATACGAGTGTTTTGTCCAGTCGGCATTCTTTGACAAAGTTAAAATGGTTGTGGTTTTGTTTAGTATGGATATCCAGCCATTTATCTTCTTTAGCGAGGTAGACTCGTAGATGGTCAAAGAGAGGGATTCCGAGGTCATAGCTTGGTTTTCCTGGACAGGTTGGATAAAATCCGAGAGCTGACCAGATGTACCAAGCAGAGAGACTACCATTGTCTTCATCTCCAGGATAGGCTTCCCAACTTGGGTGAAAAGCTTTCTGACGGAGCGTCTTGATAAGAAGGGCAGTGTAGTCAGGGTAATCGCTGTAGCGGAAGAGATAAGGAATGTGGAAACTAGGCTGGTTGGAAATGGCTATTTGTCCAAAAGGAGCAGTAGCCATCTCGCTCATTTCGTGAATTTCGTAACCATAGCCTGTTGTTTCAAAGAGGGGAGCATCTTGACAAGCTTTCAAAAGATAGTTGCTAAAGGTTTCTTTTCCACCCATCAGTTGGATTAAGCCAGGGATGTCGTGGAGAACGCCTAAAGTAGCTTGAATGGCAGAGCATTCAGCGTAGTCTCGCCCCCAACTATAAGGAGAGAAGTCAGGGTGAAAGTTTCCTTGATTGTCTCGTGCTCGCATGTAACCTGTCTCAGCGTCAAATAGCTGGCGGTAATTTTGTGAAGCAGCCTTGTAGGTTTCAGCGATTTCTATGTTCTCTAGTTTTTTGGCACAGCTAGCGATACAAAAGTCACTATAGGCATAGTCTAGAGTATGGCTAACACTTTCGTGGTGGTCGGTAGAGAGGTAACCTAGTTCTTGGTATTGGGCTAGTCCGTGGCGGCCATTGATTCCGAGAGGGTCGGCTTTGCTGGCTGTTTCGAGCATGGCTTGGAAGAGTTTTCCTTCTAGGTCAGGGGCCACGTCCTTGCAGGCGCTATCTGCGATAATACCGTCTAAAAGTGTACCTGGCATCATACCCCGTTCATCTGGAGCCAGCCATTTTGGAAGGAAACCAGTATCGCGGTAGCTATTGAGGAAACCTTCTAAAAAGCGTTGATAGTGCTCCGGTATGATAAGGGCAAAGAGGGGGAAGGTGGTGCGGAAGGTATCCCAGAAACCATTGTTGCTAAAGAGGACACCAGGCTTGACAGTACCAGTAGCCAGATCCATGTGGATGGCTTGCCCTGACTCATCAACCTCATAAAAAGTCTGTGGGAAGAGGAAGAGTCTGTAGAGGCAGTGGTCAAAGAAGGTTCGGTCAGCCTCTCCTGTCTCTATAATGTCAAAACGATGGAGGAGATTTTCCCAATCCGCTTGGGCACTTGTTTTACAGCTATCAAAATCTTCTTGAGGTAGATTGATTAGAGCTTGAGAAGGAGAGATGAAAGAAGTGGCTAGTTGCATCTCGGTTTGACTACTTGCTAAGTCAATTCGCCAGTCCCCAGCTTCTTGGCTGATAGCAAGAATATCCGTGTTCATTTGCAGGGCAGTAAACATCGTTAGCGAATTTTTGTTGGTTTCAGTTTTACCTTCTTGTCGCAGGGCAAGAGTTCGCTTATCTACTTGCTCTACTGTCAGTTCATCTGTTGCGTGAAGATAGAGGGAGAGGGCTTTGCCTTGCTTTTGCTTCAAACGAATAGAAGCACCGTAGCAAGTCGGTGTGAGCTGGGTTTCAATCTGATAGCGCAGGGAGAAAATCTTTAGATAATGAGGTTGGAAAGAGGCCTTATCCCTATCATAGGAAGATTGGCGGTGAAAGAGGCTGTCTCCACCCAGTTGACTGGTGACGGGTGTCAGAAGGAGCCAAGAGTAGTCCCCAATCCAAGGACTGGGCTGGTGAGTTAATCGAATCCCCTGAAAGATAGGCAGATGCGGATCAAAAAACCAAGCTCCATCCTGGTCACTGGTCTGGGGCACAAAGTAATTCATTCCAAAAGGCACGCCTGTGTATGGCAGGGTATTTCCCCGAGAGAAGGCATGCTTGCTAGCAGTACCAAAGCGGGTATCGATGGTTTCAAGTAGTGGTTTCATAGTCTTTCCTTTAGCTGTTTTTCTACATTATATCAGAAAAAGAGGGCCTTTAGAAAAGGAGTTTCAAAAATAACTATTTTGTAGAAAAATGACTATCATTTGTGTATGTATTTTCTGTCTCAAAAGCTATATACTGAAAATGAAACTTGTTTGAAAGAGGAAATTGCACGATGATTTATTCGAAAGAAATTGTTAGAGAATGGCTAGATGAAGTAGCAGAGCGGGCTAAGGACCATCCAGAGTGGGTGGATGTTTTCGAGCGTTGCTACACCGATACCTTGGACAATACGGTTGAAATCTTAGAAGATGGTTCAACTTTTGTCTTGACTGGGGATATTCCTGCTATGTGGCTTCGGGATTCGACAGCCCAACTCAGACCCTACCTTCATGTAGCTAAAAGAGATGCCCTCCTGCGTCAGACCATTGCAGGTTTGGTCAAACGTCAGATGACCTTGGTACTCAAGGATCCTTATGCCAATTCCTTCAACATAGAGGAAAACTGGAAGGGGCACCACGAGACCGACCACACCGACCTTAATGGCTGGATTTGGGAACGCAAGTATGAGGTGGACTCGCTTTGCTATCCTTTGCAGTTGGCTTATCTCCTCTGGAAAGAGACTGGCGAGACTGGTCAGTTTGATGAGACTTTTGTCGCAGCGACTAAGGAAATTCTCCATCTATGGACAGTTGAACAAGACCACAAGAACTCTCCTTATCGTTTTGTCCGAGATACGGACCGTAAGGAAGACACCTTGGTAAATGATGGCTTTGGACCTGACTTTGCAGTGACAGGTATGACTTGGTCAGCCTTTCGTCCGAGTGATGACTGTTGCCAGTATAGTTACTTGATTCCGTCAAATATGTTTGCTGTAGTAGTCTTGGGTTATGTGCAAGAAATCTTCGCAGCATTAAACCTAGCTGATAGCCAGAGTGTTATTGCTGATACCAAGCGTCTTCAGGATGAAATCCAAGAAGGAATCGAAAACTACGCTTACACCACCAACAGCAAGGGCGAAAAGATTTACGCTTTTGAAGTGGATGGCCTAGGAAATGCCAGCATCATGGATGATCCAAATGTACCAAGTCTACTAGCTGCGCCCTATCTGGGCTACTGTTCGGTCGATGATGAAGTGTATCAAGCTACTCGTCGTACCATTTTGAGCTCTGAAAATCCATACTTCTACCAAGGAGAATACGCTAGCGGTCTCGGAAGTTCTCATACCTTCTATCGCTATATCTGGCCAATCGCCCTTTCTATCCAAGGATTGACAACAAGAGATAAGGCAGAGAAAAAATTCTTGCTGGATCAGCTGGTTGCCTGCGATGGTGGTACAGGTGTCATGCACGAAAGCTTCCACGTAGATGATCCGACCCTCTACTCTCGTGAATGGTTCTCCTGGGCTAACATGATGTTCTGTGAGTTGGTCTTGGATTACTTGGATATTCGCTAAGGGGCTCGCTTTAGCTCAACCGATTCTTATCAGAATCACAAGTTTACATTTAAAACGTTAAAATTTAAATTTAGAATGAGGTTTTACTTCATGGAAAATGTTGTTGTACATATTATCTCACATAGTCACTGGGACCGTGAGTGGTACTTGCCTTTTGAAAGCCATCGTATGCAGTTGGTGGAATTGTTTGACAATCTCTTTGATCTCTTTGAAAATGACCCTGAGTTCAAGAGTTTCCACTTGGATGGACAAACTATTGTCCTTGACGACTACTTACAAATTCGCCCTGAAAATCGTGACAAGGTCCAACGCTACATTGACGAGGGCAAACTTAAAATTGGTCCCTTTTACATCTTGCAGGATGACTACTTGATCTCCAGTGAAGCCAATGTCCGCAATACCTTGATTGGTCAACAAGAAGCTGCCAAATGGGGTAAATCAACCCAGATTGGCTACTTTCCAGATACCTTTGGAAATATGGGACAAGCGCCTCAAATTCTTCAAAAATCAGGCATTCACGTGGCGGCCTTTGGTCGTGGTGTGAAGCCGATTGGATTTGACAACCAAGTCCTTGAAGATGAGCAGTTTACATCCCAGTTTTCAGAAATGTACTGGCAGGGTGTGGATGGTAGTCGTGTTTTAGGTATTCTCTTTGCCAACTGGTACAGTAATGGGAATGAAATCCCAGTTGACAAAGATGAGGCCTTGACCTTCTGGAAACAAAAATTGTCAGATGTGCGTGCCTACGCTTCGACCAACCAATGGTTGATGATGAACGGCTGTGACCACCAGCCTGTCCAGAAAAATCTGAGCGAAGCCATTCGTGTGGCAAATGAACTCTTCCCGGATGTAATCTTTGTTCATAGTTCTTTTGATGAATATGTTCAAGCTGTAGAAGGTGCGCTTCCTGAACACTTATCAACTGTTACAGGTGAGTTGACCAGTCAGGAAACAGATGGCTGGTACACACTTGCCAACACTTCTTCATCCCGCATTTACCTAAAACAAGCCTTCCAAGAAAATAGCAACCTCCTAGAGCAAGTGGTAGAACCCTTGACTATTATCACTGGTGGACACAACCACAAGGACCAGTTGACCTATGCTTGGAAAACACTTTTGCAGAATGCGCCACATGATAGTATCTGTGGCTGTAGCGTGGACGAAGTTCACCGCGAGATGGAAACGCGTTTTGCCAAGGTCAACCAAGTAGGAAACTTTGTTAAAAGTAATTTGCTCAATGAGTGGAAGGGTAAAATTGCTACGGATAAGGCTCAAAGTGACTATCTCTTTACTGTCATTAACACAGGCTTGCATGATAAGGTCGATACTGTCAGCACAGTGATTGATGTGGCGACTTGTGATTTCAAGGAATTGCACCCAACAGAAGGCTACAAAAAGATGGCTGCTCTTATCTTGCCAAGTTACCGTGTGGAGGACTTGGATGGTCGTCCTGTAGAGGCTACAATCGAAGACCTCGGAGCTAATTTTGAATACGATTTACCAAAAGATAAGTTCCGCCAAGCTCGTATTGCTCGACAAGTGCGTGTGACCATTCCAGTTCACCTAGCACCGCTTTCTTGGACAACCTTCCAATTGCTGGAAGGAAAACAAGAACACCGTGAGGGTATTTACCAAAACGGAGTGATTGATACACCATTCGTAACGGTGAGTGTGGATGACAACATCACAGTCTATGACAAGACAACTCACGAAGCCTATGAAGACTTTATCCGCTTTGAAGACCGGGGTGACATCGGAAACGAGTATATCTATTTCCAACCAAAAGGAACAGAGCCAATCTTTGCAGAGCTTAAGGGCCACGAGGTATTGGAAAACACAGATCGCTATGCTAAAATCTTGCTCAAACATGAATTGACCGTGCCTGTCAGTGCGGATGAAAAGCTAGAAGAAGAGCAACAAGGTATCATCGAGTTTATGAAGCGTGAGGCTGGACGGTCAGAAGAATTGACAAACATTCCTCTGGAAACTGAGTTGACTGTCTTCGTTGACAATCCACAAATCCGCTTCAAGACTCGCTTTACTAACACTGCCAAGGATCACCGTATCCGTCTCTTGGTCAAGACTCATAACACGCGTCCAAGCAATGATTCTGAAAGTATCTATGAGGTGGTGACACGACCAAACAAACCAGCTGCTTCATGGGAAAATCCTGAAAATCCTCAACACCAACAAGCTTTTGTCAGTCTGTATGACGATGAAAAAGGGGTGACTGTATCCAACAAGGGATTGAATGAATACGAAATCCTTGGGGATAACACCATTGCCGTGACCATTTTGCGTGCATCAGGTGAGCTAGGTGACTGGGGCTACTTCCCAACGCCAGAAGCACAATGCTTGCGTGAGTTTGAAGTCGAGTTTGCACTTGAATGCCACCAAGCCCAAGAACGCTTCTCAGCCTATCGTCGTGCCAAAGCCTTGCAGACACCGTTTACCAGCCTTCAGCTTGCTAGACAGGAAGGAAGCGTGGTTGCGACTGGTAGCCTCTTGAGCCATTCTGTTCTCAGCATACCGCAAGTTTGTCCAACAGCCTTTAAAGTGGCGGAAAATGAAGAAGGCTATGTCCTTCGTTACTATAATATGAGTCAAGAAAATGTGCGCATATCAGAACATCAACAAACCATTCTTGACTTACTTGAGCGACCATATCCAGTTCATTCAGGACTATTGGCTCCACAAGAGATTCGTACAGAATTCATCAAAAAAGAAGAAATTTAATTTCAAAAAGTAAACATCAAAAGAAAGGAGGGGCGAAAAAGTAAGAACTAACTGCTGATTCGCCTCTTTTATGGTAAAAACAATGACCATTGCAACGATTGATATCGGAGGGACTGGGATTAAGTTTGCCAGTCTGACTCCTGATGGGAAAATACTGGATAAGACAAGTATTTCAACGCCTGAAAACTTGGAGGATTTACTAGCGTGGCTAGATCAACGCTTGTCAGAACAGGATTACAGTGGGATTGCTATGAGCGTTCCAGGTGCAGTCAATCAAGAGACAGGTGTGATTGATGGCTTCAGTGCGGTGCCCTACATCCGTGGCTTTTCTTGGTATGAGGCTCTTAGCTCTTATCAGCTACCTGTCCATTTAGAAAATGATGCCAACTGCGTTGGACTCAGTGAACTACTAGCTCATCCAGAGCTTGAAAATGCAGCCTGTGTCGTGATTGGGACAGGGATTGGCGGAGCCATGATTATCAATGGTAGACTTCATCGAGGTCGCCACGGTCTGGGTGGAGAATTTGGCTACATGACAACCCTTGCCCCTGCTGGAAAACTTAATAACTGGTCGCAACTAGCATCAACTGGGAATATGGTACGATACGTAATTGAAAAATCTGGTCATACTGATTGGGACGGTCGCAAGATTTACCAAGAGGCCGCAGCTGGTAATGCTCTTTGTCAAGAAGCCATTGAGCGCATGAACTGCAATCTGGCGCAAGGCTTGCTCAATATCCAGTATCTGATCGATCCAGATGTCATCAGTCTGGGTGGCTCTATCAGTCAAAATCCAGATTTTATCCAAGGTGTCAAGAAGGCTGTTGATAACTTTGTCGATACCTACGAAGAATACACGGTCGCCCCAGTTATCCAGGCCTGCACCTATCACGCAGATGCAAATCTCTACGGTGCCCTTGTCAACTGGCTACAGGAGGAAAAGCAATGGTAAGATTTACAGGACTTAGTCCCAAACAAACGCAAGCTATTGAGGTTTTAAAAGGTCACATTTCTCTACCAGATGTGGAAGTGGCTGTCACTCAGTCTGACCAAGCCTCTATCTCTATCCAGGGTGAGGAAGGTCACTATCAATTGACCTACCGCAAACCTCACCAACTTTATCGTGCCTTATCCTTGTTGGTAACAGTTCTAGCAGAAGCTGATAAAGTAGAGATTGAGGAACAAGTAGCTTACGAAGATTTGGCTTACATGGTTGACTGTTCTCGAAATGCGGTGCTGAATGTGGCTTCTGCCAAGCAGATGATTGAGGTCTTGGCTCTCATGGGCTACTCAACCTTTGAGCTTTACATGGAAGACACTTACCAGATTGAAGGGCAGCCTTACTTTGGCTATTTCCGTGGAGCTTATTCAGCAGAGGAGTTGCAGGAAATCGAAGCCTATGCTCAACAGTTTGACATGACCTTTGTACCATGCATCCAGACCTTGGCCCACTTGTCGGCCTTTGTCAAATGGGGTGTCAAGGAAGTGCAGGAGCTCCGTGATGTAGAGGACATTCTTCTCATTGGCGAAGAAAAGGTTTATGACCTGATTGATGGCATGTTTGCCACGTTGTCTAAACTGAAGACTCGCAAGGTCAATATCGGGATGGACGAAGCCCACTTGGTTGGTTTGGGACGCTACCTGATTTTGAACGGTGTTGTGGATCGTAGTCTCCTCATGTGCCAACACTTGGAGCGCGTGCTGGATATTGCTGACAAATATGGTTTCCACTGCCAGATGTGGAGTGATATGTTCTTCAAACTCATGTCAGCGGATGGCCAGTACGATCGTGATGTGGAAATTCCAGAGGAAACTCGTGTCTACCTAGACCGTCTCAAAGACCGTGTGACTCTGGTTTACTGGGATTATTATCAGGATAGCGAGGAAAAATACAACCGTAATTTCCGCAATCATCACAAGATTAGCCATGACCTTGCATTTGCAGGGGGAGCTTGGAAGTGGATTGGCTTTACACCTCACAACCATTTTAGCCGTCTAGTGGCTATCGAGGCTAATAAAGCCTGCCGTGCCAATCAGATTAAAGAAGTCATCGTAACGGGTTGGGGAGACAATGGTGGTGAAACTGCCCAGTTCTCTATCCTACCAAGCTTGCAAATCTGGGCAGAACTCAGCTATCGCAATGACCTAGATGGTTTGTCTGCGCACTTCAAGACCAATACTGGTCTAACGGTTGAGGATTTTATGCAGATTGACCTTGCCAACCTCTTACCAGACCTACCAGGCAATCTCAGCGGTATCAATCCCAACCGCTATGTTTTTTATCAGGATATTCTTTGTCCGATTCTTGATCAACACATGACACCTGAACAGGACAAACCGCACTTCGCTCAGGCTGCTGAGACGCTTGCTAACATTAAAGAAAAAGCTGGAAACTATGCTTATCTCTTTGAAACTCAGGCCCAGTTGAATGCTATTTTAAGTAGCAAAGTAGATGTGGGACGACGCATTCGTCAGGCCTACCAAGCGGATGATAAAGAAAGTTTACAACAAATCGCCAGACAAGAATTACCAGAACTTAGAAGCCAAATTGAAGACTTCCATGCCCTCTTTAGCCACCAATGGCTGAAAGAAAACAAGGTCTTTGGTTTGGATACAGTTGACATCCGTATGGGCGGACTCTTGCAACGCATCAAACGAGCAGAAAGCCGTATCGAGGTTTATCTGGCTGGTCAGCTTGACCGCATCGACGAGCTGGAAGTTGAAATCCTACCATTTACTGACTTCTACGCAGACAAGGACTTCGCAGCAACTACAGCTAACCAGTGGCATACCATTGCGACAGCGTCGACGATTTATACGACTTAATACTCTTCGAAAATCTCTTCAAACCACGTCAGCTTCCATCTACAACCTCAAAACAGTGTTTTGAGCAGCCTGCAGCTAGCTTCCTAGTTTGCTCTTTGATTTTCATTGAGTATAAAAACAATAACACCTTGCTTGGCGCAGGGTGTTTCGCGTGAAACAGAAGAATTATCTGGTTTCAAATGCTACAGTTAGACAAACTTATGATAAAATAGCAGAAAGTGAATGTTTCCTAAGAGCAATTCTATCGATGAGCACTTGGAGGTATTATGGTACACTTAAAATTAGTAAAATAAGAAATAGAAGCTGAAAAGTCAGCATCTGTAGAAGCCTGGGTCATTTCCGTCAAATTTAAAAAAGGTTGCTACCGACATATACAGATTCTTACTTTCTTAGCTTTGTTAGTGACGATGTTGAAGAACGTTACACAGAAAATGTCTATCTGGATAGCCTAAGTGTCAAACAAAAATTTAAGTTTATTTTCGACTTCGGTGATGAATGGCGTTTTGAATGCCAAGTGCTGAGAGAAATCGAGACAGAGGACGAAGAAGCTTATCTCGTACGTTCGGTTGGAACGTCGCCAGAACAATATCCAGATTATGATGGTTTTGACTATTAAGAATGGTAAAATTGAAATCTAAAAAACAATTGGAATCAGTCTGTGTAGGCTTAGTATTTCAATAGACTTCCTGCAAAACTAGAATCCTAGTTCATGATTGATAATACCAGCAATCAAATTCATTCGTAATCCGAAGCGTTTACGATGATTTCGATAGGTTGTTGAAAACATTTTAAACGTTTTTACTTTGGCAAAGATGTTCTCAACCTTGCTTCTCTCCTTAGATAGCGCATGGTTATAGGCTTTATCTTCAGCTGTTAGCGGCTTGAGTTTGCTGGATTTACGTGGAGTTTGTGCTTGAGGATATATCTTCATGAGCCCTTGATAACCACTGTCAGCCAAGATTTTACCAGCTTGTCCGATATTTCTGCGACTCATTTTGAACAACTTCATATCATGACAATAGTTCACAGTGATATCCAAAGAAACAATTCTCCCTTGACTTGTGACAATCGCTTGAGCCTTCATAGCGTGGCATTTCTTTTTACCAGAATCATTCGCTAATTCTTTTTTTAGGGCGATTGATTTTTACTTCCGTCGCATCAATCATTACCGTGTCCTCAGAACTGAGAGGAGTTCTTGAAATCGTAACACCACTTTGAACAAGAGTTACTTCAACCCATTGGCTCCGACGGAGTAAGTTGCTTTCGTGGATACCAAAATCAGCCGCAATTTCTTCATAAGTGCGGTATTCTCACACATATTGAAGAGTGCCCATAAGAAGGTCTTCTAGGCTTAATTTAGGTTTTCGTCCACCTTTTGCGTGTTTAAGTTGATAAGCTGTTTTTAATACAGCTAACATCTCTTTAAAAGTCGTGCGCTGAACACCAACAAGACGCTTAAATCGTGTATCAGTTAATTGTTTACTTGCTTCATAATTTCGCAGGGAGTCTATTGACTCTTTGGTAGGTGTCAATGTTTTTTTCATCTATCCCGAGAATTATTTTCCCGCCATTTGTATTTGCAAATGCTGAGTAGGTTTCCCAGAAAGACTCTGGAAGATTGTTTTTAGCTTTTTTGTATTCTAAATCAACCCCTTCAAATTTTAAGTCCATATTTTTCCTTTGCATCTGTTTTTTGTGGTTCTGGTATTTGTTCAAGTTGAGTGATAATATAGCGAATTGAATTTCGAGAGTTTTTACTCAGTTAATTTCTTTTTTAACCCACTTTAATTTCTTTTTTAACACGGGTTAAAAAAGAAATTAAAGTGGGTTAATTTTCCTTGACTTAAAATTTAAAAATGATATACTGTGTTTATGGAGAGATGACAATTTATAAAATGTACTACTCTATTCTACTAGATAATGATTGAATAAAACTTTTTATAACAACGGCTAGCAAAGTTATAATTTTATATCTATTAGAAAATAAATATGTAAGGAAATTTAAATGAAAAAAACTACAATATTATCATTAACTACAGCTGCGGTTATTTTAGCAGCATATGTCCCTAATGAACCAATCCTAGCAGATACTCCTAGTTCGGAAGTAATCAAAGAGACTAAAGTTGGAAGTATTATTCAACAAAATAATATCAAATATAAGGTTCTAACTGTAGAAGGTAACATAGGAACTGTTCAAGTGGGTAATGGAGTTACTCCTGTAGAGTTTGAAGCTGGTCAAGATGGAAAACCATTCACGATTCCTACAAAAATCACAGTAGGTGATAAAGTATTTACCGTTACTGAAGTAGCTAGTCAAGCTTTTAGTTATTATCCAGATGAAACAGGTAGAATTGTCTACTATCCTAGCTCTATTACTATCCCATCAAGCATAAAAAAAATACAAAAAAAAGGCTTCCATGGAAGTAAAGCTAAAACTATTATTTTTGACAAAGGCAGTCAGCTGGAGAAAATTGAAGATAGAGCTTTTGATTTTTCTGAATTAGAAGAGATTGAATTGCCTGCATCTCTAGAATATATTGGAACAAGTGCATTTTCTTTTAGTCAAAAATTGAAAAAGCTAACCTTTTCCTCAAGTTCAAAATTAGAATTAATATCACATGAGGCTTTTGCTAATTTATCAAATTTAGAGAAACTAACATTACCAAAATCGGTTAAAACATTAGGAAGTAATCTATTTAGACTCACTACTAGCTTAAAACATGTTGATGTTGAAGAAGGAAATGAATCGTTTGCCTCAGTTGATGGTGTTTTGTTTTCAAAAGATAAAACTCAATTAATTTATTATCCAAGTCAAAAAAATGACGAAAGTTATAAAACGCCTAAGGAGACAAAAGAACTTGCATCATATTCGTTTAATAAAAATTCTTACTTGAAAAAACTCGAATTGAATGAAGGTTTAGAAAAAATCGGTACTTTTGCATTTGCGGATGCGATTAAACTTGAAGAAATTAGCTTACCAAATAGTTTAGAAACTATTGAACGTTTAGCCTTTTACGGTAATTTAGAATTAAAAGAACTTATATTACCAGATAATGTTAAAAATTTTGGTAAACACGTTATGAACGGTTTACCAAAATTAAAAAGTTTAACAATTGGTAATAATATCAACTCATTGCCGTCCTTCTTCCTAAGTGGCGTCTTAGATTCATTAAAGGAAATTCATATTAAGAATAAAAGTACAGAGTTTTCTGTGAAAAAAGATACATTTGCAATTCCTGAAACTGTTAAGTTCTATGTAACATCAGAACATATAAAAGATGTTCTTAAATCAAATTTATCTACTAGTAATGATATCATTGTTGAAAAAGTAGATAATATAAAACAAGAAACTGATGTAGCTAAACCTAAAAAGAATTCTAATCAGGGAGTAGTTGGTTGGGTTAAAGACAAAGGTTTATGGTATTACTTAAACGAATCAGGTTCAATGGCTACTGGTTGGGTTAAAGACAAAGGCTTATGGTATTACTTAAACGAATCAGGTTCAATGGCTACTGGTTGGGTTAAAGACAAAGGCTTATGGTATTACTTAAACGAATCAGGTTCAATGGCTACTGGTTGGGTTAAAGACAAAGGCTTATGGTATTACTTAAACGAATCAGGTTCAATGGCTACTGGTTGGGTTAAAGACAAAGGCTTATGGTATTACTTAAACGAATCAGGTTCAATGGCTACTGGTTGGGTTAAAGACAAAGGCTTATGGTATTACTTAAACGAATCAGGTTCAATGGCTACTGGTTGGTTTACAGTTTCTGGTAAATGGTACTATACCTATAATTCAGGAGATTTATTAGTAAACACGACTACACCCGATGGCTATCGAGTCAATGCTAACGGTGAGTGGGTAGGATAGGTATCCATTAGCTAAATCTAATCATTCTGAACTAAAAAATCTTCTTACATATGTAGGAAGATTTTTTGGATTCTCAAAACTAGTTTAAAAGACTACGCTATTTAAACCAATTTTAAGAATGGATATATAAGGATATTCAGAAATCTAGTTGGTCAACTTTTGTATTTTGAATATACCTTAGATGGTGACGATGTCTTGGTATATCTGGTACTCACTTACATATTCTAACTTATTTTAACTAAGATACAACTGTAGTTGGTGAATTTGCTACAAATAGTGTAGAGGCGTTATTTGAAAAATATACAAAAAAGGAACCCCAACTTACATTTGAGTTTCTCTTACTTTTAATCGTCCGAATCCGTATTCTTATTTCAAAAAAGGTAGTGAAAAATGTAGTCATTCGAATGATTTCCCTTGCAATATAGTGAAATTAACAAAAAGAAAAAACGCTGATCAAGCGTTTTTCTTCTGTATTGATTCGTATTGAATGCTTACTTCACTTCTGTAAACACAACGTGTTTGCGAAGTTTTGGTGAGTATTTCTTCAATTGAAGGCGGTCTGGAGTGTTACGTTTGTTTTTAGAAGTAAGGTACAAGCGTTCACCAGATTCTTTGTGTTCAAGTGTAATATTTACGCGCATGGTATCTCCCTTCTATTATTCAGCTGATGCAGCTTTAGCGATTTTACGTCCTTTGTAGTATCCTTTAAGTGATACACGGTGAGAACGTGAGTAATCTCCAGTAGTTTCGTCAAAGTTTACAGATGGAGCTGTTACTTTGTAGTGTGTACGACGTTTGTTTTTCTTCGCTTTTGAAGTGCGACGTGCAGGTACTGCCATTTTGATTTCTCCTTTAGGTATTTATATTCGATTCAATCTACTGATTTTCATCAACCATACTAGGATAACACATTTTTTTTGTAAAGTAAAGTTACTTGACAAAAAAAGATGAAAAAATTCTCCTATCCGACACGGCAGACAGGAGAAGGTGTTAAATATCAATCTCAAATGGTTCGTCAATGGTTTCTGATACGTATTTTCCGTCTTTCTTCCGTTGCTTGACACACTCTGTGAGGAGATATTCGATTTGCCCATTGACTGAACGAAAGTCGTCTTCTGCCCATGATGCGAGTGCAGCGTATAACTTTGTTGAGAGTCGAAGGGGGATCTGCTTTTTTTTAGCTTCAGCCATCTTTAGTAAAGACTTCCTGTGTTGACAATTGGTTGTGCATCATGATTGCCACAAAGAACGACAAGGAGATTTGAAACCATGGCAGCTTTTCGTTCTTCGTCAAGTTCTACCAATTCCCCTTCATTGAGCCGTTCTAGTGCCATTTCAACCATTCCTACAGCACCATCTACAATCATCTTCCGTGCATCAATAATGGCAGATGCTTGTTGGCGTTGAAGCATAACGGCAGCAATTTCTGGAGCATAAGCTAGGTAAGTGATACGTGCTTCAAGGATTTCCAAGCCAGCATCCTCAACACGACTTTGGATTTCTTCACGAATACGGTTAGCAACAATTTCGCTAGAGCCACGGAGACTACCTTCATCTGCTTGCCCGTCACCCGTAGTATCCACATTAGGAGACACATCGTAAGGATAGATGCGGACAATATTACGGAGGGCGCTATCACATTGCAATGAAAGATATTCTTTGTAGTTATCAACGTTGAAGACTGCCTTAGCGGTATCGACAACTCTCCAAGTTACCGCGATACCGATTTCTACAGGGTTTCCTAAGCAATCATTGATTTTTTGACGAGAATTGCTCAAGGTCATGACTTTGAGGGAAATGTGTTTCTTGCCAATTTCAAGATTTACATCATTGTCATTTGATGATTTAGCTCCTAAAAAAGGAGATTTTGTGCTAACATCACCACTTTGTCCAAGTCGAGTGTGGTTTGCAGGGTTGACTGCTACGCTGAAGGGATTGACAAAGTAAAAACCAGGTTCTTTGATGGTACCTGTATAATTACCAAAGAGTGTCAGAACCAGAGCTTCCTGAGGTTTGACAACTTTTAAACCAGCATGAGCTAGACCTGCAATTACGATTAGTAAAGGTCCGATAATAATTCCAAAAATGTTTTCCGAACCAACCCCCATTATAAATATAAAGATACCAAGTACGATTGTCAACTCAATGAGAATCAATGCGAATACACCATTTGGTTTTGAATTGATTAGTTTTTCAGTCATAAGAATGACCTCCCATTATTTGATATCTAAATGATATCACTTTGTTTTTAAAAGTCAATAGAAAGTTGAAAATAATCACTAAAAAGTTTCAGCCCAATAATTTCTTTTAAAAGGTGAGATTATATTGTGCTCAAATACTCTTTTATTCTTATAATTTTTACACTATAATTGTAGTTAGAAAGGAAGAGAAATGTTTGATTATAGAGCACTAGTTATTTTGATGACTTTGATGGATCATTGTGAGCTATCATTATATGAATTATCTGTTAAGGTGAGCTTACCTATAAAGGAAGTCAAAGAAGGAATAGATTATTTAGTGCCTTATCTAGCTAATAAAGGGATAGTGCTGGATAAAAAACAAGGTCGCTATAGTTTATCAAATCGTACGAAGCAGTCTTTGACAGATATTATTAAGTCGGATGAATTGGTTTTACCAAAGTCGACTCGCTTAGCTTTAATCTATCTTTACACTTTTTGCCGATTAGATTTTATATCGAATAATCATTACCAAGACTTTTTGAAAGTAAGTAAGAATACAACCTTATCTGATATTCAATCATTAAGAAAGATTATGTTAGATAATGATTTGGAGCTAGGGTACAGTAGAGCAAAAGGTTATACTTTACACGGTTCAGAGTGGAATAAGCACCGTTTAGCTTTTCAAATGGTTAGTGAGTTGCTGGAATCCTCCATAGGGATTTGGGGTTTGGATTATGTTTTATCCAGTTGGGGGTATTCATTAACTTATGATTTGATTGATCAGGTAGTTAAAGATTATTATGAGAAGCTACAGCTAGTACCTATTGTTAATCAATTAAAAGTTTACCTTTTCGGTTTAGTATTCATTCTGTGTAGGTATCAAAGGGATGTTGAAAGAGTATGTCTTTCAGAGACATTAGTATCTCCTGTTATTCAAGATATAACGACTATTTTATTGGATACAGTAGTTGATTTGGGAATTATAGATACGGTGTTTTCTGAGGATGATTATCGCTATATCACCGTTTTATTATCAAGTTGCTTTGAAGGTGAAGTAGATGTTGCTCCGGTTTACTTTAATCAATTAACAGAGGCTATTATAAGTAGAATGGAAGATATTTCTTTGTTACATTTTAAACAAAGGGAAGGATTGAGAGAAAATCTTCGCCGCCACCTTATACCGGCTTACTATAGATTAAAGTTCGGCCTACCTAGTTCAAATGAATATGTATTGCATGTTAAAGAACATTATCCTGATTTATTTGAATTAGTCAAAGATTCTTTGATGCCCTTGATGGACGCTATTGACAATCCCATACCTGATAGTGAAACAGCATATTTTGTTATCCATTTCGGAGGTTATTTAAAGAAAGCAGATACTTTGCCTCAAAAATGGTATAAAGCAGCAATCATTTGTCCTAATGGTGTTAGTTCTTCATTGATGTTAAAAGAGAATCTATTAGCATTATTTCCTCAAATTGAGTTTATAGGAACTTCAAAGATTGATGATTTACAGGTGAAAGCTAGTAGTGACTATGATATGGTTTTTTCTACCATAAAGGTGGAGACAGAAAAGCCAAATTATCTAGTTTCGGTTATGATGACTGAAGAGCAAGCAATACAACTAGTAGAACTAGTGTTAAAAGATTTTCCGAATTTAGAGTATGGAGATTTTGAGATTGAACAAATCCTGAATATTGTCAAAAGATATGGAATTATTACACAAGAATTGGAATTAAGATTGGCGTTAAAGAATTATCTTTATCAAAAAAATGATAGAAAGGAAATTGTACCAGTGCTAGAACAACTTATTACCAAAGAAACCTATCAGGTTAGTTCGCAAAAATTAGGATGGAAGGAGGCGATTCGTTTAGCAGCTAAACCGCTTTTGGATCAAGATAAGATAACTGAGAACTACCCTGAGGCAATGATTCAAAAAGTAGAAGAGTTTGGACCTTTTATTAATTTAGGGAAGGGAGTAGCAATTCCTCACGCTCGGCCAGATGAAGGTGTGAATGAAATAGGAATGTCAATGTTAGTTTTGGAAGAACCGATTTATTTATTGGATAATCCAGAACAAGAGGTAAGATTGTTGATTTGTATTGCAGCCATTGATAATGAGAGTCATTTAAAGGCTTTGTCACATTTAACAACAATTTTAAGAGATAAAAATCATGTTCAAGCTTTAATTTCATCAAAAAACTATGATGATATTAAAATGATAATCAAACAGGAGGATTAGATAATGTTAAAAATTGGTACAGCTTGTGGTTCAGGATTAGGTTCAAGTTTTATGGTACAGATGAATATTGAATCTGTATTGAGTGATTTGAATGTTTCGGATGTAGAAGTTGAGCATTATGATTTAGGTGGAGCAGATCCAAATGCAGCTGATATTTGGATTGTTGGTCGTGATCTAGCTGATTCAGCTAGTCATCTTGGAGATGTTCGTATCTTAAATAGTATTATTGATATGGACGAACTACGAGAATTAATTACTAAAATTTGTGAAGAAAAAGGACTTATATAGGAGGCTAGCGTCATGATGAAGTTCATATTGGATATTGTTAGTACACCAGCTATTTTAGTAGCTTTAATTGCAATTTTAGGATTAGTTCTTCAGAAGAAGAAATTACCTGATATTATTAAAGGTGGAATTAAGACCTTTGTTGGTTTCTTAGTTGTATCTGGTGGTGCAGGAATTGTACAAAATTCTTTAAATCCATTTGGTACCATGTTTGAGCATGCTTTTCATTTATCTGGCGTTGTGCCGAATAATGAAGCAATTGTAGCTGTAGCTTTAACAACATATGGCTCAGCTACTGCAATGATTATGTTTGCAGGCATGGTGTTCAATATCTTAATCGCTCGTTTTACTCGATTTAAATATATTTTTTTAACAGGGCACCACACTCTATATATGGCATGTATGATTGCGGTCATTTTATCAGTTGCTGGCTTTACTAGCTTGCCTCTTATCTTACTAGGAGGATTAGCACTCGGTATTATTATGAGTATTTCCCCAGCATTTGTGCAAAAATATATGGTTCAATTAACTGGAAATGACAAGGTGGCTTTAGGTCATTTCAGTTCTTTGGGATATTGGTTGAGTGGTTTTACTGGTAGCCTTATCGGTGACAAATCAAAATCAACAGAGGACATTAAATTTCCAAAGAGTTTAGCTTTTTTACGTGATAGTACTGTTAGTATCACTTTATCTATGGCAGTTATTTACATTATTGTAGCTATCTTTGCAGGGTCAGAATATATAGAAAAAGAAATCAGTAGTGGTACAAGTGGTCTAGTTTATGCTTTACAATTAGCAGGTCAATTTGCAGCAGGGGTATTTGTTATTTTAGCAGGTGTTCGCCTTATTTTGGGTGAAATTGTTCCAGCCTTTAAAGGTATTTCAGAGCGTCTTGTACCTAATTCAAAACCTGCTTTGGATTGTCCGATTGTTTATACTTATGCACCCAATGCAGTTCTAATTGGATTTATCTCTAGTTTTGTTGGTGGTTTAGTAAGTATGGCAATTATGATTGCTTCAGGAACGGTTGTTATCTTACCAGGTGTTGTGCCTCATTTCTTCTGTGGAGCGACTGCAGGTGTCATTGGGAATGCATCTGGTGGTGTTCGTGGAGCCACTATTGGAGCATTTTTACAAGGTATTTTAATCAGTTTTCTTCCAGTCTTTTTAATGCCAGTTTTGGGAGGACTTGGTTTCCAAGGATCAACTTTCTCAGATGCAGATTTTGGTCTATCAGGAATTATTTTAGGAATGTTAAATCAATTTGGCTCACAAGCAGGCATTGTGATTGGTCTTGTTCTTATTCTAGCAGTTATGTTTGGAGTATCCTTTATTAAAAAGCCATCTGCAAAGGAGGAATAAGGGATGATTTTAAGTAAAAATAGGGAAGATGGGTTAAGAAAATTTGCGACTAACATCCGATTAAATACTCTTAGAACATTGAATCATCTTGGATTCGGACATTACGGAGGAAGTCTGTCTATCGTAGAAGTTTTAGCAGTGCTTTATGGTGAAATAATGCCAATGACTCCAGAAATATTTGCAGCACGAGATAGAGATTATTTCATATTATCAAAAGGTCATGGAGGACCAGCTCTATACAGTACACTCTATTTGAATGGTTTCTTTGACAAAGAATTCCTATATTCTTTAAATACAAATGGAACCAAATTACCGTCTCATCCTGATAGAAATCTAACGCCAGGCATAGATATGACAACGGGCTCTTTAGGACAAGGAATTAGTGTTGCAACTGGACTTGCATATGGTCAGAGAATAAGAAAGAGTCCCTTTTATACTTATGCTATTGTTGGAGATGGTGAGTTAAATGAGGGACAATGTTGGGAGGCTATACAGTTTGCTTCTCATCAACAGTTATCCAACTTAATTGTATTTGTTGATGATAACAAAAAACAATTAGATGGTTTTACAAAGGATATTTGTAATTCAGGTGATTTCGTAGAAAAATTTTCAGCATTTGGATTTGAATCCATTAGGGTCAAGGGTTCAGATATTAGAGAAATTTATGAAGGGATTGTCCAATTAAAACAGTCAAATAATTCATCACCTAAGTGCATTGTATTAGATACTATTAAAGGTCAAGGGGTTCAAGAGCTGGAAGAAATGAAATCCAATCATCATCTTCGCCCTACTGTAGAGGAGAAACAAATGTTAACTTCAGTTGTAGAAAGATTAAGTCAGGAATTGGAGGAAACAGAATGATGAGAAGTACGAAAGAATTACGGCATGTATATAGAGACTTCCTTTTAGAGGCTAATCAAAGTTCTTCTGATATAGTAGTCTTAGAAGCCGATTTGTCAAGTTCGATGGCTACTCATAATCTTGAAAAGGACTTTGGAGACCGTTATGTGAATGTTGGGATTATGGAAGCAGAAATGGTCGGCCTTGCAGCAGGCTTGTCTATTCAGGGGTTTAGACCTTATCTTCATACATTTGGTCCTTTTTCTTCACGAAGGGTATTTGATCAATTATTTATTTCTCTTGGATACGCACAATTGGATGCCACTGTGATTGGATCAGATGCAGGAGTAACTGCAGAAATGAATGGTGGGACACATATGCCATTTGAAGAAATTGGCTTGTTACGTTTAATTCCTAAATCAATCATTTTCGAAGCAACTGATGATATCCAATTTCGTGAAATATTGAACCAGACATTAGACTTAAAAGGACTAAAATATATTCGAACAATTAGAAAAGCTCCAGTTCCTGTGTATCAAGGTGGAGAAGATTTTTCTAAAGGCTACATTGAGTTAAGGCATGGTGAAGATCTTGTAATCGTTGCTTCTGGCATAATGGTTGCTCCAAGTATTCGAGTTGCAGATGAACTGTCTAAATTAGGTTATTCAGTAGGTGTGATAGATTTATTTAGAATCAAACCGATACCAGAACAGATAAAAACAATGTTAAGTGGAAAAACTATATTTACTGTAGAAAATCACAATCAGATAGGTGGAATTGGCAGTGCTTTATGTGAATTATTCTCTGATGATGGAATAACAAAAATTCATCGGATGGGTGTTCAAGAAAGATTCGGTCAAGTAGGGAAAATGGATTATCTTCTTAATGAGTATGGTTTGAGTGAATCGAATATAAAAGAGAAGGTTCTAGAAATTTATAATGCAAGATAGATGTTAAATACACTTATCTGAAAGAATTTCTGTAAAAATTACATTACGTTATTTAAAGAAAGCGGATTAAAAAGCATATTCTGGTCATCAGAAAGTGCACTAATCCGCTTTGTTGTTTTTAATTTTAAATATTTCACATGTGTATAGAATTTTCTGAAAATTCAAGAATTTTATTCTGTTCATTGCCTTTAAATTGTGCTATAATAGTAAAAACTGAAATGGGAGGGATAAGATGACTGAATTAGATAAACGTCACCGCAGTAGCATCTATGACAGCATGGTTAAATCACCTAACCGTGCTATGCTTCGTGCGACTGGTATGACAGATAAGGACTTTGAAACATCGATTGTGGGAGTGATTTCGACTTGGGCGGAAAATACACCATGTAACATTCACTTGCATGATTTCGGGAAACTGGCTAAAGAAGGTGTCAAATCTGCAGGCGCTTGGCCTGTACAGTTTGGAACCATTACCGTAGCGGACGGGATCGCTATGGGAACGCCTGGTATGCGTTTCTCTCTAACATCTCGTGACATCATCGCGGACTCCATCGAGGCGGCTATGAGTGGTCACAACGTGGATGCCTTCGTCGCTATCGGTGGCTGTGACAAGAACATGCCTGGATCTATGATTGCTATTGCTAATATGGATATCCCAGCTATTTTCGCCTATGGTGGAACTATTGCACCGGGAAATCTTGATGGTAAAGATATCGACTTGGTTTCTGTCTTTGAAGGTATCGGAAAATGGAACCACGGTGACATGACAGCTGAGGACGTGAAACGTCTTGAATGTAATGCCTGCCCTGGCCCTGGTGGCTGTGGTGGTATGTATACTGCTAATACCATGGCAACTGCTATCGAAGTTCTAGGGATGAGTTTGCCAGGGTCATCCTCTCACCCAGCTGAATCAGCTGATAAGAAAGAAGATATCGAAGCAGCAGGACGTGCTGTTGTTAAGATGTTGGAACTTGGTCTCAAACCATCAGATATCTTGACTCGTGAAGCCTTTGAAGATGCTATCACTGTAACGATGGCTCTCGGTGGTTCTACAAACGCCACTCTTCACTTGCTCGCCATTGCCCATGCCGCAAATGTTGACTTGTCACTTGAGGACTTCAATACGATTCAAGAACGTGTGCCTCACTTGGCCGACTTGAAACCATCTGGTCAGTATGTCTTCCAAGACCTCTACGAAGTCGGTGGTGTCCCTGCGGTTATGAAGTACTTGTTGGCAAATGGTTTCCTTCACGGAGATCGCATCACATGTACTGGTAAGACTGTAGCTGAAAACTTGGCTGACTTTGCAGACTTGACTCCAGGCCAAAAAGTTATCATGCCACTTGAAAATCCAAAACGTGCGGATGGTCCGCTTATCATCTTGAACGGGAACCTTGCTCCTGACGGTGCAGTTGCCAAGGTATCAGGTGTTAAAGTGCGTCGTCACGTTGGGCCAGCTAAGGTCTTTGACTCAGAAGAAGATGCGATTCAGGCCGTTCTGACAGATGAAATCGTTGATGGCGATGTAGTCGTTGTTCGTTTTGTTGGACCTAAAGGTGGTCCTGGTATGCCTGAGATGCTGTCACTTTCTTCAATGATTGTTGGTAAAGGTCAGGGAGATAAGGTGGCCCTCTTGACGGACGGACGTTTCTCTGGTGGTACTTATGGTCTGGTTGTTGGACATATCGCTCCTGAAGCTCAGGATGGTGGACCAATTGCCTATCTCCGTACCGGCGATATCGTTACGGTTGACCAAGATACCAAAGAAATTTCCATGGCCGTATCCGAAGAAGAACTTGAAAAACGCAAGGCAGAAACAACCTTGCCACCACTTTACAGCCGTGGTGTCCTCGGTAAATATGCCCACATCGTATCATCTGCTTCACGCGGAGCCGTGACAGACTTCTGGAATATGGACAAGTCAGGTAAAAAATAAACTCATACTCGAAAATCTCTTCAAATCACGTCAACGTCGCCTTGCCGTAGGTATGGTTACTGACTTCGTCAGTTCTATCCACGACCTCAAAACAGTATTTTGAGCTGACTTCGTCAGTTCTATCCACAACCTCAAAACAGTGTTTTGAGCTGACTTCGTCAGTTCTATCCACAACCTCAAAACAGTGTTTTGAGCAACCTGCGGCTAGTTTTCTAGTTTGCCCTTTGATTTTCATTGAGTATCAAAAAGCAAGCCATTTTCGGCTTGCTTTTTTCATCTTTAAAAGTGATTGGCCTGCTTAACGAGGTGGTAGTCCAAGGGCAATACGGCCATAGCGACTGATTCGTGTGATTTTCCAAGCAGGCGACCAGGTAACTTCAACCTTGATATCTTTGATACCCTCGATTTGTTTCAGACCTGCCACAATTTCAATAGGCAGGCTTTCGGCGCAATCACAGGCAGTATCGGTGAAGGTCATGACAATCTTGCAGAGCCCCGTTTCATCCAGATTGATTTCATAAATCAGACCTAGATTGTAAACATCCAATTCCACATCTGTATCAAAAACTTTCTCTAGTTTTTCGATAATTTGGTCTTGCAAGGCCAAAGCACGGTCATTGATTTTGATATCGTCTCTCATAGCAGTCCCTCCACGTGATAAATATCCTCTATTTTCTCATAATTCTGACAATTTGGCAAGTTTTTGATGAATTTTCTGAAAAATATGATAAAATGAAGAAAATACGGAATCAAGGGGAAGTCTATGGAGCAGATTGGAAAAGTCTTTAGACAATTACGAGAGTCAAGAAATATCTCACTAAGACAAGCAACCGGAGGACAATTTTCGCCGTCTATGTTGTCCCGTTTTGAAACAGGTCAGAGTGAGCTTTCGGTGGAAAAGTTTCTATTTGCTCTGGAAAATATATCTGCCAGTGTGGAGGAGATCCTCTTTCTGGCGAGAGGTTTCCAGTATGATACAGATTCTGAGTTGAGAAAAGAAATTACAGATGTCTTGGAACCAAAGAATATAGCACCTCTTGAGGACTTATATCGCAGGGAGTATCAAAAGCATGCCCATTCTCACAACAAACAGAAACATATTCTAAATGCCATTATGATCAAGTCTTATATGAAGAGCATGGATGAAAGGGTAGAGTTAACAGCAGAGGAAGGAAAAGTCCTTCATGATTATTTGTTTTCTACCGAGATCTGGGGAATCTATGAACTCAATTTATTTTCAGTCAGTTCTCCATTTTTATCTGTTTCTCTTTTTACTAGATATGTACGAGAAATGGTACGTAAATCTGATTTTCTAATGGAAATGTCTGGTAATCGAAACTTTTTTCATACTATACTATTGAATGGCTTTTTAGCTAGTATTGAGTGTGAAGAATTTACCAATGCCTATTATTTTAAACGTGTTATCGAAGAGCATTTCTACAAGGAAAATGAGACCTATTTCCGAATTGTTTATCTGTGGGCAGAAGGTCTCCTTGATAGCAAGCAAGGTAGAGTCAAGGAAGGCCAGAAAAAGATGGAGGATGCTGTCCGTATTTTTGAGATGCTTGGCTGTAATAAATCTGCCGAATACTATAGAAATACGACCGAATGTTGAATATCTGCAAACCAAGAAAAAATTTGAAGCGATAGAACTGTTGCCCTTTCTCAGGTCATTACAAAAGTTCTATCGTTTTTTTGCTCATTTTATTTGTTGCATATATTCAAAAGAATCGTTTCGCAAATTCATAAGTGCTATACTAAAGCTATTCTTGATGTAGAACTTAGAACAAGGAGGGAGGTTATCTATGAAACTATTGTTTAGAAATCAAGCTTATCGCCTATTGACTTTGTCACGCTTCTTCAATGCTTTTGGTGCTTCGATTTTCAACCTGGTCTTTATCGTTTATGCATCGACCTTGTCACAAGCATCTTTTGCTGTTGCTATGGCGAATATTGTCATGATTCTTCCGACCCTCTTTACAGTTTTTGCAGGGATTCGGGCAGATTACACGAGGGACAAGGTCAAATGGATGGTCTATAGCGGTTTGTTTCAGGCGGTTCTATTTTTTCTAGCAGCCCTAGTTGTTCAGCAAGCTAGTCTCTTTGCCTTTTCTAGCCTGTGTTTGATCAATGTCATTAGTGATATCATCAGTGATTTTGCAGGTGGCCTGCGTATGCCTCTTATTAAGGAAAAAGTAGCTGAAGATGATTTGATGGAGGCTTATTCTTTTTCACAGTTCATCACCTATATTTCAGCTATTGGTGGTCAAGCTTTCGGAGTCTGGCTCTTAGCTCTATCGGTCAACAATTTTTCTCTCGTTGCGGGAATCAATGCCTGCTTTTTCCTAGTATCAGCCACTATCCTCTTTTTAGGAAAAAGCAAATTGAGCCTGTCAATGTCATCTGCTGATGGTGAAAACTTAAAAAATGAGAAGCTTTCTATCAAAGACCAGTTCCTAACAATTTACCGAAATTTACGTCTCGTTTTTCTTAAAAGTGGGCAGAAAAACTTTGGTTTTATGCTCTTTGCTGTCTTGCTTATTAATTCCTTGGGTGGCGCTTTGGGTGGAATTTATAATATCTTCTTTTTGAGCCATTCTCTCTTGAATTTTTCTTATACAGAGGCACTATTTATCAATCAATTCTGTGTTTTAGTAGCAGTCATCATCAGTAGCCTTACGGGCAATGATTATTTTGGGAAGCAGTCCTTGCCTAGATTGATGATGTGGGCGACCGTAGGGCTTAGTCTAGTTGGTTTGGCTAATTTATTCAATCAAGTCGTGCTTGGTTTGCTATTTCTCTTCTTTACTCTGTATGTGTCTGGTAAAGTTCAACCAAAGATTAGTGCCATGCTCATGAAAAATCTAGCTCCAGAGGTTCTAGCTCGTACTAGTAATTTTTTCGGTCTATTGTTTACCTTATCCATACCTGTGGGAACAGCTTGTTTTTCACTAGTAGCCGTATGGAACATGCAGTTGACTTGGATGCTATTTGTTGGTCTTTCCTTGCTAGCTATTTTTTTGACAATTCTTAATCTCAAAAATGATATCTAAATCCTAATTTTTTTCTTACTGTTTTAATCCCTTTATTTGTGGTAAAATAAGACTATTAAGTTTAAAGAGGATTCCCTATGAAATTACAAAAACCAAAAGGAACGCAGGATATTTTACCTGCTGAATCTGCTAAGTGGCAGTACGTTGAGGGCTTTGCCCGTGAGATTTTCAAGCGCTATAACTATGCAGAAGTGCGCACGCCTATTTTTGAGCATTACGAGGTTATCAGTCGCTCTGTCGGAGATACAACGGATATCGTAACCAAGGAAATGTACGATTTTTATGACAAGGGTGACCGTCATATTACCCTCCGTCCAGAAGGAACTGCGCCCGTTGTCCGTTCCTATGTGGAAAATAAACTCTTCGCCCCAGAAGTGCAAAAGCCAAGCAAGTTCTACTATATGGGACCTATGTTCCGTTATGAGCGTCCACAGGCAGGGCGCTTGCGCCAATTCCACCAGATTGGTGTTGAGTGTTTTGGCTCTAGCAATCCAGCTACCGATGTGGAAACAATCGCTATGGCAGCCCATTTTTTGAAGGAAATCGGTATTCAAGGTGTCAAATTGCACCTCAACACTCTTGGAAATCCTGAGAGCCGTGCAGCCTACCGCCAAGCCTTGATTGACTATTTGACACCGCTCAAGGAGACCTTGTCTAAGGATAGCCAACGTCGCTTGGAGGAAAATCCTCTTCGTGTCTTGGACTCTAAGGAAAAAGAAGACAAGGTGGCAGTAGAGAATGCGCCGTCTATCTTGGACTTTCTTGATGAAGAAAGCCAAGCTCATTTTGATGCTGTGCGTCAGATGTTGGAAAATCTTGGAGTAGATTACATCATCGATACCAATATGGTGCGTGGTCTGGACTACTACAACCACACCATTTTCGAGTTTATCACAGAGATTGAGGGCAATGACTTGACAGTCTGTGCGGGTGGTCGCTACGATGGTTTGGTTGCTTACTTTGGAGGCCCTGAAACTGCTGGATTTGGTTTTGGGCTTGGTGTAGAGCGTCTGCTTCTCATCCTTGAAAAACAAGGCGTGGCCCTCCCTATCGAAAATGCCCTAGATGTCTATATCGCAGTCTTGGGTGATGGAGCAAATGTCAAAGCCCTAGAACTAGTCCAAGCCCTTCGCCAACAAGGTTTCAAAGCAGAGCGTGATTACCTCAACCGTAAGCTCAAAGCTCAGTTCAAGTCAGCCGATGTCTTTGCGACTAAGACCCTCATCGCCCTGGGAGAGAGCGAAGTCGAAAGCGGACAAGTGACGGTCAAGAACAACCAAACCCGAGAAGAAGTGCAAGTGTCACTTGAGACAATCAGCCAAAACTTTTCAGAAATCTTTGAAAAACTAGGATTTTATACTCAATAAAAATCAAAGAGCAAACTAGGAAGCTAGCCGCAGATTGCTCAAAACACTGTTTTGAAGTTATGGATAGAACTGACGAAGTCAGCTCAAAACACTGTTTTGAGGTTGTGGATAGAAC
>ERZ1023210.64-NODE-64-length-32014-cov-6.453456_pt1 | contig 32014 bp, 29 predicted proteins | sample MGYA00380446_ERZ1023210 | MGnify/ENA primary metagenome ERZ1023210 (study PRJEB33173, sample SAMEA4830300) | metagenome | study: EMG produced TPA metagenomics assembly of the PRJEB25223 data set...
ATATCGCAGCCACTGCATCAGGTACACCACAACCATCGCGACTCCCCCCAGACACGCTCGGACATAGCACCACCTCACAGTATCGGCTTTGACCCCGTACGTTTCCGCTACGCCTGCACAGACTCCTGCTATTTGTTTGCCGTCGTCTGTACGGTGCCACTTATTTTCTACGGGAAGCTCCATGAGCAGCCTCAGTTATTAGTTATTCAGCGCTTGGCACTGCTGGGGCTACACCAGTGCGCTCGTATTCCGCCAAGATGTCAATGCGGCGCTGGTGGCGCTGCGCTGCCGACCATTCCTGATCCAAGAAAGCATCGACGATCTGCAATGCTTCTTCGTCTGAGTGCATGCGCCCACCGATACCGATCAGCTGTGCGTTGTTGTGCTCACGCGCCAAGCGTGCGGTTTCTGGCGACCACGCCAATGCGCAGCGTGCACCCTCTACCTTATTAGCGGCAATCTGCTCACCATTTCCGGAACCGCCCAGTACGATGCCCAGCGAGCCCGGATCATTAACGGTGCGTGTAGCTGCGTCGATGCAAAACGCTGGGTAATCATCGTCGGCGTCATAGGTGTGCGCACCGCAATCAATCACCTCATAGCCAGCTTTGTTCAGGTGTTCTTTGATCAGGTTTTTCGTCTCAAAACCTGCGTGGTCTGCTCCAAGATAAACGCGCATACACACAATAATAGCCGCCTGGCAGAAACCAGACGGCTAAATTTTTAGGCGTGGCGTGGTGCACACCCGAAGAGAACGAGTGCTTAGCGCACTGGAGCCTCTGCCCCCGCATCAGAATTGCGGTTAGTAATCATGCGATAAACCAACCAGATTCCCAATGCCAGCAGCAGCCATGGCAAAAGCTTGAACACGACGGCCACGGTAGAAGCCAGGCCTGTGATCACGGCGACTACAGACGCAAGCAAACACACGCCTGCAGAAATCAAAGCCACCATGGCATTTTGCCGCCAAGAATAAAAGGCAGCGGCACCGCCCAGAGCAGCGATGATCAGAGAAGTAATAAAAGTACCAAACATAGTTACACCTGTGGGTTTTCGGTTCGGGAACGTTTCAGTTCGAAGAAGTATGGATACTGTCCTAAACGCAGCGCAGCGTCGAAAAGTTCCCCGGCCTCTTCGCCTTCTGGAACACGGGTAATAACTGGGCCGAAGAACGCCGCATCACCCAATTGCATTACCGGAGTTCCTACGTCATTGCCGACCAAGTCAATGGCCTGCTGGTGGTATGCGCGCAGCTTTTCATCGACCTCGTCGCTATTTGCCAGTTTCGCCAGCTCGACGTCGGCGTCGATGTCTTGCAAAGCCTGCACGATCAAATCGTCGTAAGCGCCGTAGCCTTTTTGACCACCGTTGCCTTGCTTATGGATCAATGTGCCCAAGGCCGTGTAATAGGCATCAACCTTGTCCGGGTGCTGATCTTTCAACGCGGCAGCAACGCGGGCTGGGCCCCAGTTGGCCTTCATCATCTCGGCATAATCGGCCGGAATATCTGCGCCCTCATTCAGCACGGACAGCGAAAACGGCATCCACTCGACCTGCACGTCGCGGACTTTCTCGACTTCCTTCATCCAGCGAGAAGTCTGCCATGCAAACGGGCAGGAAGCATCAAACCAAAAACGTACGGTTTCCATTGTATTCTCCTTAATTCTTCATTCGGGACTTTTCCTACGGGACAAATTAGCCCGCACACAATGCCTAGTTCATGTGCGATGTTCATGTGCGATCATGTGCACTTATCCGGTCATCATTTATCCAGTCATAGAGCAAATCCGCCACCACTGATCCTACGGAGACATTAAGCTGGGTGCGAACAACTTCATGACCTAATAATTCTGTGGCACTGGCCGCAACATCGACCAGCCACAGTATTTACTACAACGCAGAAGAAAGGTAATTCATTCCATGACTTCTCTTAATTTAACGCGCGATGAAGCCCAGCAGCGCTCGCAGCAGATCAAGGTCCACAACTATAAGGTGGGGCTGGATCTGACTGTCTCCGAGAAATTCTTTACCTCCCACACCGTCGTCGACTTCGAAGTCCGTGAAGGCCAGCAGGCAGATACCTTCCTGGATTTGCGTGCCGACGAAATCGTGGAGCTTTTTATCGACGGCACCGAAAAGCCGACTGATTACGACGCCGAGCACGGCATCCCACTGCAGGGGCTGGAGCCAGGCCGCCACAGCGTCGATGTCACCGCACGTATTCCCTATTCGCGCACCGGCCAGGGTCTGCACCGCTTCGTCGATCCTGCTGATGACCGGGTTTATCTGTACTCGCAATGCGAAACTGCCGATGCGAAACGCATCCTGGCGTGTTTCGACCAGCCGGATATGAAGGCGACCTACGACTTCTCGATCACCGCCCCGCGCGACTGGACGGTGATTACCAACGAAACCTCCACGGTTACCGATAATGGCGATTCCCGCGAGTGGAACTCACGGATTGGCTACCAGCTTTCCACCTACCTGATCGCTGTGTGCGCCGGACACTACTACCAGGTCAGCGACGAATGGACAGGCACGCTCACCGCGCACCCAGAAACCAGCGAAGAAGAACGCGAAATTTCCGTGCCGCTGGCACTGTTCTGCCGCCAATCGCTGGCGAAACACCTCGATGCCGAGCGCCTGTTCACCGAAACCAAACAGGGCTTTGATTTCTATCACCGCAACTTCGGCATTGCCTACCCATTCGGCAAATACGACCAGGTGCTGTGCCCAGAGTTCAACATGGGCGCGATGGAAAACGCCGGTTGCGTCACCCACCGCGACGAGTTCGTCTTCCACAACAAAGCCACCCACTACCAGTACGAACGCCGCGCCGATACCTTCTTGCACGAGATGGCGCACATGTGGTTCGGCGACCTGGTGACCATGCAGTGGTGGGATGATCTGTGGCTCAACGAGTCCTTTGCCACTTGGGCCTCGGCTATCTCACAGGCCGAAGAAACTCAGTACGACACCGCGTGGGTCACCTTCGCGAACATCGAGAAATCTTGGGCCTACCAGCAGGATCAGCTGCCGACGACGCACCCGATCTCCACCGACGCCTCGGACATCGAGACCGTCGAGCAGAACTTCGACGGCATCACCTACGCCAAGGGCGCTTCGGTGCTGAAACAACTGCAAGCTTATGTCGGCCGCGAAGAATTCTTCGCCGGTGTACGTCGCCACTTCGAGGCACACAAGTTTGGCAACGCCACCTTCGAAGATCTGCTGGGCCACTTGGAGGATGCCTCCGGCCGTGATCTGAGCTGGTGGGCGCAGCAGTGGCTGAAGACCACCGGCGTCAACACCTTGGCTGCCCGCACCGAGGATGATGGCAAGACCTACACGTCTTTTGCCGTGCACCAGGCCGGCGAGACCCTGCGCACCCACCGCATTGCCGTGGGCCTGTACCGTTTCGACGAACAGTCGCAGAAGGTGGTGCGCACCAAGCGCGTCGAGCTGGACATCGACGGCGAATTCACCAACGTCGACGAGCTAGTCGGCGCACCAGTTGCAGACCTCGTGCTGGTCAACGACGATGACCTGACCTACTGCCTACCAGAGCTCGACGAGCGCTCCCTGGCAACCCTGCTGCAGCACATCGATAAGATCGCCGATCCGATGGCGCGCACCTTGTGCTGGTCTGCCGCCTGGGAGATGACCCGCGACGGCAGCCTGAAGGCACGGGATTTCGTGCAACTGGTCGCCCGTGGTGCGCAGGCAGAAACAGAAATGGCGGTGCTGGAACGCATCACCGGCCAGGCTGTCACCGCTCTCACGGCCTATGCGGACCAAGACTGGGCAAAGGCCGAAGGCGCACAGTTACTCGGTGAGGCGTTCCAAGCAGCCGCAGAAAACGGCAGCGAAGACCGCGCCTTGATATTCATCAAGACTCTGTCTCACCTGCCGTTGGTTGATTCCACCCGTGCATACCTGCAAAACATCCTGGATAATGACGAGGACGCGGGCCTGCGCTGGAAGGCTCTGACCGCGCTGGCTGCCGATGGCGCCATCGGTGAGGAAGCAGCCGTACGCGAAAAGATCGCCCAACAGCGCGAGCTGGACAAAACCTCGTCTGGCGCGCAGGCTGCGCTCCAGGTCGAGGCCGCTATCAACAGCGACGAGAACAAGAAGCGCATCTGGGATGAACTGCGCACCGGGGAGTTGGGCAACTTGGAAGCCCGCTTCAAGATGCTGGGGCTGACCTTTACGGGTTCAGCGAAGCACCTGGAGCAATTCAACGAGGCATACTTCGCCGACGCACAGAAAGTCTGGGCCGAGTTCTCCCCAGAAATGGCGCTGGCCGTATTGACCGGCACCTACCCAACGTGGGACAAGACGGAAGAAGGCTTGCAGCGTGCCGACGACTTCCTGGCTGGCGATATGCCCGCTGGTTTGCGCAGGTTGGTACTCGAAGGCCGCGATCGCACTGCTCGTGCCCTGCGCAACCAGCGCATCGACCGCGGGGAGTAATTACTCCGCGTAATTGCCGTGAGCTAGTGGTGCTAACGGTCTGCTAGCTCAATGCGCGGGCGCACCCGCAGTTCAGTGAACTGGGTGGTTGGGCCTGCCTCCACGCAGGACCGCACGGCACGGGCTACTTCCGCCGGAGCAATCATGTGCTCGGCGTTGTAGTCGCCCATCAAGCCTTCCAACATCGCGGTATCCGTAGGACCCGGCGCGACGGTAGTCACGCGGATATCGCGTTCGTCCTTACGCAGGCAATCTGCCACGGCGTACAGCGCGTGCTTGGTGGCTGCGTACACGACATTGTTCGGATGCCCACCGTGGCCAGCTCCGGAGTTGATGTAGATGACATCGCCTTCGGTTTTCCGCAAGGCTGGCAGCAACTGGCGGGTCAGCTCCGCGGCAGCGAAAACGTTGATGTCGAAGTGTTTGCGCCAATCAGCCGGGGTGGCATCATCAACGGATTTCTTTTCTGCAATCGCCGCAGCGTGCACAACAACGTCGACTGTGTCCAGGCCGAGGACGTCGGCAAGCTGAGCGCCGGGCTGCGCGTCGTCGGCAAGCAATTCTGCCACCAGATCAGCCTGCACCGGGGTAATGTTTGGGCACTCCGAAAGCGCCTCCAACCCTGCTTGGTTGCGGCCCAATGCATACACCTGGTGGTCTTTGCTCAAATCAGCGGCGATCTCGCGGCCCATGCCACCAGTTGCTCCGGTAACAACGGCAATCTTGCGTGGCTGTTCTGGCTGTGTTTGCTCGTCCTGTGTCATTTCGGCTCCTTAGTATTTCGGCTAGATTTCTACGCTATTTCTATTTCTCGCCCAATTTGTCCAATGCGTGCGTGAGGTCGGCAATCAGATCGTCGATGTCCTCAATACCAATGGACAGGCGCACCAGATCAGCTGGTGGGGAAAGTTCAGAGCCTTCGGCGGAAACGTGAGTCATGCTGGTGGGGTGTTCTACCAGCGATTCCACGCCACCGAGCGATTCTGCCAACAAGAACAGCGTCGTGTTCAGACAGAATTGTTTCGCTGCTTCCTCACTGTGGAAACGCACGGACATCATCGCACCATAGCGCTTCATCTGCTTGGTGGCGGTCTCGTGGCCTGGGTGATCTGCAAGGCCCGGATAGAGCACGGATTTAATCTCCGGGCGGGACTGGAAAAACTCCGCGATCTTTTCTGCGTTATCGCAGTGGCGGTCCATGCGCACCGAGAGAGTTTTGATGCCACGGGTGGTGAGGTAGGCATCGAATGGCGAGGCAATAGAACCGACAGCCCCCTGGAACCACAGCAACTCGGCGTCGACGTCTTTATCAGCGGTGACCACTGCACCACCGACGACGTCGGAATGCCCGCCCAAATACTTGGTGGTTGAATGCAGCACATGATCTGCCCCCAAGCTGATTGGGTTCTGCAAATATGGGGAGGCAAAAGTATTGTCCACTACCAGGGAGGCACCACCTTTGACCTCTGCGATGGCAGAAATATCACTGATGGAGAGCGCCGGGTTGGTGGGGGTTTCCAACCAAATCACGCGGGTGTTTTCGCGGATCGCACCTGCCAGCTCGTCGACATCGCACGTGTTGACGACGGTGTAATCAACCCCCCACGGTTTGAAGACAGACTCAATCAAACGCCAGGTTCCACCGTAGGCGTCGTTACCTAAGATCATGTGGTCGCCTGGGCGCAGCAAGATCCGCAACAACGTATCGGTGGCTGCCATGCCCGAGGAAAACACACGAGCGTACGGAGCCTTTTCTAAAGCAGCCAGGGTAGTCTCCAGGCTGCGTACCGTCGGGTTAGCCACGCGTCCATATTCAAACCCTCCGCGTAGGCTGGCCAAACCGTCCTGGGCGTAGGTTGTCGAGGCATAAATCGGAACGTTGACGGAACCGATGTGTGGGTCCGGCTCGTAACCAGCGTGGATCGCGGCCGAGCTAAAGCCGTTGAGGTAATCAGCTTTAACATCCTCGGTGAGTTTGTGGTGCGCAGCCGGGTACTCCGGTGCGGGAATCCGGTGCGGGGTCAGATTATTTTCTGCAGGTGAATTCATGCCTTCCACCATAATCCAGATGTGCGGACCGTATTGCGGAAATCACCGCAACACTCACAGGAAACTTGCAGCGAAATTCCGTAAGATGGCCGAAGTTGCAGCGGAAATCGATTGCCAAAGCAAAGAATTAAGGATGAGATGAGCACGAATATTTTTCAACTCGCATCAAATTCTGTTCCTTCGGTACCTTCTGCCGAAGAAACGGTAAATACTGTCAACAATTGGTGGAATAACCCAGAAACCCAGGCCTGGTTGTTCCAACGTCCGATTTATATCGGCCTGATTATTGTCTTCGCGTTGCTGGCGCACTGGATTTTGGTGCGCGGCATCAACAAACTGGCCAACCACAACATGAAAAATGGTCGTAAGAAGACCCCCGAGTCTCGTTCCGAATCACGGAATTCTCATGAGATTCCAGAGCCAGATGCGGAGAAGTTGCATCAGATTGCGCTGATGGAAAAATCGCGGGAGAACCGCCGGAAATCGCGTATCAAGACGCTTTCCGGTGTGGCAAAATCCGCCGTCGCCATTTTTGTCTGGGTCTGGGCCGTCATCGCGATCTTGGACGTTGTCGGCATTAACGTCGGCCCGCTGATCGCTTCCGCCGGTATCGTCGGTGTGGCCCTTGGTTTTGGCGCACAATCGCTGGTTCAGGACTTCCTGTCCGGTATTTTCATGCTGATCGAAGATCAGTACGGCATCGGCGACGTCGTCGACTTGGGCGACGGCACCATGGGAGAGATCGAGGAAATTTCGCTGCGCATCACTTCCCTGCGCGATATCGACGGTGCGCTGTGGCACGTGCGCAATGGTGAGATTTTGAAGGTCGCAAACCACTCCAGCGATTGGTCGATCGCGCGTTTCCAGATTCCGGTCAGCCACAGCAACGACCAAAACAAGGTTTGGAAAGTGCTTACCGAAGCCATGTCCAAGGCTGCTGCCGACGAGCGGTGCGCCAACGAGATCATGGAGGCTCCAGAAATTCAGGGTGCTTCCGAGTTCAACCCGGATTACCTGTCCTACCGTGTTTCTGTGATTACCATGCCTGGCGAGCAGTGGCACGTTATGCGTGTGATGAACGGTTTGATCATGAACGAGCTGGCTGAGGCCGGTATCAAGACTCCATACCCATACGGCATTGGTATTGCTGGCCCAGGAGGCGAGCCACTTGGACGCTCACAGTCATAGCCAAGACATTCGTTCCGGTGAGCGCCCGGGTTCTGTCTTTGAAGCCATCGGCGGAATGGAAACCTTCGAGACGCTTGTCGACGGTTTCTACGCCCAGGTTCCTGACGACGACATCCTGGCGCCGATGTACCCGGAGCAGGATTTCGCCGGTGCCCGCGACCGCTTGTTGTGGTTTTTAGTGCAGTTTTGGGGTGGGCCGAAGTTGTTTAATGAGCGTCGTGGGGCACCCCGACTGCGCATGCGTCATGCTGAATTTCCGATTGATACCGCTGCAGCGGAGCGTTGGCTCGAATTGATGGGGCGCTCGTTAGACAAGATCGATGAGAAAACGATCCCTGCAGAATACCGCACCGCGATCTGGAACCACATGCAAAAACTGGCGTATATGCTGCGCAATATGCCCGACCATCCGGCGCCAGAACAACAACCTGACCTGGGGATCGTGCGCAGAGATTTGGGTCTGCAGTAATAGCTAGAGCCAAACGTCGAGTATTCGTAGTACCGGCTGCGCAAGACTTTCACCGTCTGCGCAAGACAGTGGAATAGTCACAGGGCGAGAATATGGTTAGCATTAACCATATTCTCGCCCGCTTTTTCTTTTCCGGAGCTGAATATCATGTCTCAACACCGCCCCCGCCACGCGAAATCGTCCGGTGGTTCGTCTGCAGTGGAAAAGGCCGTGGCTTATTCCAATGAGCTGGCGGTTTTTGCTCGGGAAAACCCCAAGCGTGTTGGCACGGGAACCGTTCTGACCGTGCTCTTGGTGCTTGTAGGAACGATTTTTGGTGCTAGCCATATTGAGCGCCCACCACAAGAAGAGTTAGATGAGGTGGTTGCTAAAGAGATTGTCCCCGAACCTGTCACGCATATTGAACCTGCCCCGGCCGTGGAAATGATGATTCCGGCCTTGGACATGTACGCAGTGTTCGAAGATGAAGCCTGCCGGGTGAAAGACGGCGCGATTGACCCCGCGACCATGGAATATGCTTGTACCTATACTGCCGACGACCGCCCGTATTCCCTGCCTGGCACCGATGCCGATGACATCGTCGTGATCGCTGGCCATACCGGTGCTGGAGTCGCCGGGGTATTTGATGAGCTTTACGACGGCAGCAACGATGAACACAAAGTCTCAATGGGAGACAAATTGTATCTGCGCACGGCCACTTCTGGTGATCAGTGGTTGGTGTATGAAGCAACGGACATGCATTCTCCTCAAAAAGAGCTGCTTGCAGGTGACCCAAATATTTGGGGCGAATCTGCCACCCCCGGCAGATTACTGACTATCAGCTGCGTACAACCATTATTTCAAACCTCTATCCGCAACGCAGTGGTTGGTTGGCATTATGAAGGCGTGACAAACAACGCACCACAGCCTGCCATGGAAGATCCAGCCCCGGAACACCCAGGTGATACGGGGTTTTAACGAATCTAGGGGAGCCCCTGTGGAAGATTCGCACCTGCCATAGGGTGTAGAAAATCTCTTGTATCAAATCTAATTTTTGCCTTCAACACCGGCAGAATTACACGACTCGAATTTCACCCCCTATTCCCAGCTTCCAATCAGCACACCCGAATAATTGGCTTGCGGAAGTGAAGCAAGTGACTAATGTGAAGATCCGAGCTGCAAAATTATCCTGTGCAGCATTTGGTTCTGTACCCAAGCCTTCCCCAGGAGCATTCTATGAAGAACTCAACCAAGCTCGCCATCGCCGCTCTGATGGCCGGCTCACTGTCCCTATCCTCGCTGCCTGTCGCTGATGCACAGGAGCCTGCGGCAACTACAGAAGTAAACGGCGTTACCTACTACCTGAACAAGACTGGTGACGAGCCATTCTATGTGAAGGACGCATCGGAGATTCACAACCCAAACGCCACGCCAGCAGACCTATCTGGTGAAGCTACTCCTGATGCTGCTACCGAAGACAACGCAGCAACTAACGGCGGGGCTGCAGGCGAAGAAGTTGGCGCCCCAGCTAAGACCAAGGTTGTCGATGGCGTTACCTACTACCTGAACGAGACCGGCGCCGAGCCGTTCTACGTCAGCGATTCCGCACTGTGGAACACCCCACGTGCACAGGTTCCAGCGAACAAGATCCTGGGCTACGTTGACCCTGCCATCAACGGTGAGTTCGGTGCCCTGCCAAAGACGAAAGAAATTAACGGCACCACCTGCTACCTCAACGAGACCGGTGAAACCCCGTTCTACGTGAAGGATCGCAACCTGTGGAACACCGCGCGCGGTGACATCAAGGATGCAAGCCAGATTTGCGAAGCAACTACACCAGGCACCCCTGGCAGCAGCAACGCTGCCGCAGCTGCTGGCCTCGTAGCCGGACTGGCAGGCCTGGGCCTGCTCATCGGCGGTGTTTGGCACTTCCTGAACAAGGATGGCAAGACCCTGGTTCCGTCCAAGGACCGCGTCAATGCTGAGCCAACCGCAGAAGAGAAGAAAAACTCCGAAGAACTGCTGCAGAAGCACGGCACTGACATCAAGCAGAAGACCGACGCTGCCAAGGCTAACCCAGCCGAGGCTGGCAAAGCTGCTGACATCGACACCACTGGCGTAACCAAGACCGCCCCACGTGGTATGGCTGCAGAGACCGGTAACAACACCGTTGCTCGCGGCATGGCTGCAGTTGCTGTTATGGCACTGCTCGGCGCCGTAGCATTCTTCGCACGTCGTCGCTTCGTAGCCTAATAACTACCCGCGCGGCTCAAACTGCGTCGTAAAGCACGTAGCTAAAAGCGCAGAAATCACGCCCCCAACCATTTTCGGTCGGGGGCGTTTTCGCATGTCCAGAACTACTAATCCTGCCAGTCGAAGGCCTCACGCACCGGCTTGGACAGCAGCTGGCCATCACGGGTAGACAAGCCATCCGCCAAACCTGGGAAACGTTCAATAGCCTGATCCACGCCACCTGCGGCAACCGCGCGGATATACGGCAGTGTCGCGGAAGTCAACGCGCGGGTGGACGTATTCGCCACCGCGCCAGGCATGTTCGCCACGCAGTACATCAACGCATCACCAACGCGGAACACGGGATCCTGGTGGCTCGTCTTACGGGAAGGCTCGAAGCAACCACCCTGGTCGATAGCAACATCAACCAGCACAGAGCCGCGCTTCATGCGCTTGATCAAATCTTCCGACACCAACTTCGGTGCCTTGCCACCAGCAACCAAAACAGCACCAATCACCAGGTCGGCTTCCAGCAGTTCCTCTTCGATAGTCACTGGATCAGAAATCTGCGTGCGCACAGTTCCCGCGTACTGATCGTCAAAACGCGCCAAAGTACCAGCATCAATATCCAGCACGGTGGTCTCTGCGCGTAAACCATGAGCCATCGCCACTGCAGAAGCACCAACCTGTCCACCGCCGATCACAACGACACGGCCCGCCTTAGTTCCCGGAACACCGGAAGGCAGTACGCCTCGGCCACCGTGATGTGACAACAGATGGTGGGAGCCCTCCAGCACAGCCAAACGGCCAGCCACCTGCGACATTGGAGTCAGCAACGGCAAGGCACCGTTTTTATCAGTCACAGTTTCATAGGCCAACGCCGTGGTGCCGGCCTCGACGAGCGCGTCGGTCAGCCCACACGAAGCAGCCAGGTGCAGGTACGTGAACAGCAGCAGGTCCTCGCGCAGGTACTGGTATTCCTCCTGCAAAGGTTCTTTAACCTTCAACACCATCTCGGCAGCCCACGCATCGGCTGCAGTATCGACGATAGTGGCGCCACGGTCGGTGTAGTCACTATCGACGTAGCTGGAGCCTTCGCCTGCGCCGGACTGGATGAGCACCTCGTGCCCGTCGTCGACAAGAGCCTGTGCCGCCGCTGGGCTCAACGCCACGCGGCCTTCACTGTTCATGATTTCTGCGGGAACACCAATTTTCATAGGTTTGATCCTCAATTCTGGTTGCTTTGTGCATGTTCGTGCATCAGGCATGCATTACGAGTTTCCAACAAGGGGTGGTGCCGAAAGCTCTTTGCCTTACACTAGGGTACGTGTTGTAAGCTAGCAGCAACGGTTTTGCGAAATGCGCCACAATTTTGAAATTTCTCGATAAAGCTATCGATTTTCCAAAACGCAGCGCGCCTACCCTAGGCCCCGCAGGACGCAGCCGTCGACAAGTTTACGCACCACACACGGGTGCCCTGCTGGTACAGGGCTGAGATCACGCTAATACCGCGTGAGCACCGTTCGAACCTGTTGGTTAGTACCAACGTAGGAAGGAGGTGGGCACTGTGGCGAACCATGATGCGCACACCGCTGCCCCCGAAAACGAGATTCATTTCAAGCACTCCTACTCCCCAATCCGCGAGGGTGACCTGGAAGTTCCAGAAACCGAGATTCAGCTTGATGATTCCCCCACCGGCCCCAACAAGCCTTTCCGCGTTTACCGCACCCGTGGCCCGCAGGCCGATGTGCACCGTGGGCTAAAGCCGCTGCGTTTGCAGTGGATCAAGGACCGCGACGATGTGGAAGAATACGACGGGCGTGGACGCGATCTTGCCGACGACGGCCGGTCCGCACAACGCCGTGGCGCCGCTAGCCAGGAATGGAAGGGCGAATCGCGCCCGCCGCTGCGTTCCAAAGAAGGCAAAACTGTCACCCAGATGCACTATGCGCGCCAGGGCATCATCACCAAGGAAATGCAGTTTGTTGCGTTGCGCGAACACTGCGATCCGGAGTTCGTCCGCAGCGAGATCGCTCGTGGCCGGGCGATCATCCCGAACAACATCAACCACCCGGAATCCGAGCCAATGATCATCGGCCGGAAATTCCTCACCAAAATCAACGCCAACATCGGCAACTCTGCGGTGACGTCCTCAATTGAAGAAGAAGTCTCTAAGCTACGCTGGGCGACCCGCTGGGGTGCAGATACCGTGATGGACCTATCCACCGGCGATGACATCCACACCACCCGCGAATGGATTTTGCGTAACTCGCCGGTTCCGATCGGTACCGTGCCGATGTACCAGGCCCTGGAAAAAGTCAACGGTGTGGCTGAGGATCTTACTTGGGAGATCTTCCGTGATACCGTCATTGAGCAGGCAGAACAAGGTGTGGACTACATGACTATCCACGCCGGTGTCCTGCTGCCATACATCCCGATGACCACCAAACGCGTGACCGGCATCGTTTCCCGCGGCGGTTCCATCATGGCCGGATGGTGCCTGGCCCACCACAAGGAATCATTCCTGTACGAGAACTTTGACGAGCTGTGCGAGATCTTCGCCCGCTATGACATCGCTTTCTCACTGGGCGACGGCCTACGCCCGGGTTCCATTGCCGACGCGAACGACGCCGCACAGTTTGCGGAGCTGAAGACCATCGGCAAGCTGACCCAGCGTGCCTGGGAATACGACGTGCAGGTCATGGTGGAAGGCCCAGGCCATGTTCCGCTGGACAAGGTGCAGGTCAACAATGAGCACGCCCAGGCCTGGACCAACGACGCCCCGTTTTATACCCTCGGGCCCTTGGTTACCGATATTGCACCAGGCTATGACCACATCACCTCAGCAATCGGCGATGCCAATATTGCCATGGGTGGTACCGCAATGCTGTGTTACGTCACGCCAAAGGAGCACCTGGGATTACCGAACCGTGACGACGTCAAAACCGGTGTTATTACCTACAAACTGGCCGCGCACGCGGCGGACGTCGCCAAGGGTCACCCTGGCGCGCACGAGTGGGACGATGCCATGTCGAAGGCACGCTTCGAATTCCGCTGGCACGACCAGTTTGCGTTGTCGCTAGACCCAGACACCGCGCAGGCCTACCACGATGAAACCCTGCCAGCGGAGCCTGCGAAAACCGCGCACTTCTGCTCAATGTGTGGCCCGAAGTTCTGTTCCATGCGCATTAGCCAAGATATTCGCGATGCCTTCAGCGACGATATGGCGGATCTGGGCATGCCAGCCTTCCAAAAGCCCGTCGACGATGATGTCGCTGCTGCTGTAGCGGAAGCCAACGGTGGAGCCGTCGAAGAGGGCATGGAAGAAAAGGCCCAAGAGTTCCGCGAGCAAGGTTCGGAGCTATACCAACACGAGGGAAGCTACGTGCCGAAGCACTAAATCTGCGCTAACCATGCGCTAAAGGATGGGACCGCCAATCAGTGCAATAGTCTCTGAACTAGGTGCCTAAAATGAGCATCTGAGCTGGGAAAACCTCCGAGGAAGTTCCTGCATTCTAAAGCCCTTCCGGGTAAACTGGAATGCACGAGCAACTCGGAGGTTTTCTTATGTCTGTACCTTTGCGGCGTTCTGCGCCAGGGACCAAAGCAAGCACTGCACCAATAACCCCAGCTGAGAAACTGTCAGATGGCGCACTCGGCGCAGCGGGCCATTCTCTAAATAATCCACATTTACGCGAGCTCCGCAGACTCGTCGCCGTCGGGAAATTGACCGGCGATGATGCTATTCGTCGCGGCCTCGATCACCTCAAGAATCATTAATGCACAACGTCGGGTGGGGATATAACAGCTGGGAAGATTACTACATTCCCGGCACAAAGGTATTACGCAATAAATTCCGCAGCACAGACAAGCCTTACGGCGCAGATGATCCAGGTCGTCTGCGAGAGATGGAAGAGTTTGTGACCGCAGTGCGCATGGCAGAGTTACACGATGCTCCAATTACAGGCAATTTCGACTACGCGCATATGAAGGCAATTCACGGCTACATCTTCCAGGATGTGTATGACTGGGCCGGGGAACCTCGTGTCGGCCCACACGGGTGGATGACTAAAGAAGGCCCTAATGTTTTACACCCAAATGACCCCGATAATCCAACGATGGCTTTTACCTATTATCCGGGCACGGAAATCATGCACGAGGATGCCCGCAAGCAATACCGCAGGCTAGCCGAAAAGAATTATCTGCACGGCCTGGAAAAGCAAGAATTCGTGCAAGAATTAGCTGAAATCTGGGGCGAACTGAACGTCATACATGTTTTTCGCGAAGGCAATACCCGAACGCAGTTCATTTTCTTCGAGCAACTGTGCCGTAAAGCCGGCTACCAGATCGCTTCCGAGCGCTTTGCTGTCCGAGACGAGGCAACCATGCAGCGTGCAGCCGCCGCCGGTAGACCATATTTACGCGAGGCCTTCGTGCGCGCCCGATTTTATAGCCAAGCTACCGGCAGCAATAAACGCCTAGCCGAAGTTCTCGACCAGGCGATATCACCCTTGCACTAGCACCGTTGTACTGGCACTGCCCTACTACTTCTTCGGTTTACGCGCAATACCCAAACCGACAACCAGCGCTACCAGCACCGCACCGCCGCCAAGCAACCACCAGGTGGTGTTGCTGGAGTCGTCAGCTGATTCCCCAGCAGCCGAGGTAGTGCTGTCGGTGGAGGTATTGCCACCGCCCTGCGAAACATTCGCTTCCTCAGAGCTGACGGACTCAGACTGCTCGGTCATGGTCTGAATCATCCAGTCGTAGCTTTCTGCTGCAGGAGTCACCACAGATTCCGGAGAAGTTGTGGACTCTGGATCATCTGGGTTGAACGCTGCCGAAAGCACACCGTAAAGCTTGCCGTCCATGAATACCGGTCCGCCGGAATCGCCTTGCTGGAATTCCGCATCATTATCTAGGCGGGCAATTGCAGCCTGCTCACCGCCGAATAACGCGAAATTATTCAGCTCTGTGATCTTGCCATCTGCTTTGGGCAATTTCTCAGTTTTGCCGGTGCCCTCTGAAGACCAACCGTAGGATTCAATTGCACCCTCAGCCGGGGTTTCTTGCATGATCTCCGGATATTCTTTCAAACCAATTGGCTCCGCGGTACGAATCAAACCGATATCACCAGCTGGAGCTTTGTACCAGTCCGCGACCTTCACCCGCTTTTGATCATCGCCTTGGCCAATACGAACGCTACCACCTGGGGTTTCAGAATTTTCCAGGCAGTGGCGTGCGGTTACAACCCAGTAGTCTGCCACCGCGGTACCGGTGCAGTTTCCGTCCTCGTCGCCGTCGTCGCCGATTTGTTCAGAAACCACCGCGTTAGCGTGCACGGAGTCTTCAGCGAATTGGTCGCTGATCAAGGCTTGCGCAGGTGCGGCGGCAGCCAGCGTGGCACCAAGAGCCAAGGTTGGAGCGGCGATGGCCAGCAAACGGGAGGTCTTGGAGTTCTTAGAAGTCTGAGACATAATGAGCTTCTTTCTTTACGGAATCGGTATTAGTTATTAGTCGGGATTATGCTGTCGCGGTGACTATCCACCATGATTGTTGCTGTGGCTATCACTTCGCTTGCCGCTCAGGCCATTCACGGCCTGGGACCCTGTGCGCGCCACCTTTCCGAGCACGTATTCCAGCGGGCCATAGCGGAAGAACATTGCCCAGATACTCGTGCCGACGACCGCGACCACGACGGTGGCGATGGCCAGCTCTGGGTACTGCGTGGCGATGTGTCCGCGGTTGATGATGCCGGCAGAAATCACGTGTCCCAGATACACCGTCAGGGCCATGGACCCCATTGCTTTGAGTGGGAAGACCCAACGGTCAGTCTGGACGAGCAACAGGCACAACAAGATGATAGTGAGCGAGCCGGCTATGGTGGCTAGCCCGTCGACAAGCCCGCCGCTGTGCGGCTTCGCGTCCAAGAATCCGTGCACGGCAATCCCGAGGTTGTTTCGCGTGGCGACGGCATATGCCGAATCCACCCAATCGCGAGCCAACACGCCCAGCACGGAGATCACAACCCCCGCAGCAGCAGCTACGAACCCGCTGGTGGAAAATGGTGTGACCTGCCAGTTATTGGCACGCAACCAGTGAGCAAAGAGCACACCGGCCGCCATATACGCCAGCCACATCACGATGGGATAGGGCTCACGCAACAACGCATGCAAGGTGGTGTGCAGCGTAATCACGCGCACGATGCCAGATACTGCGAGCAATACGATGAATCCGAGGCTTACCCACTTCGTGGACCAGCGCGGGATTTGCAGTAATGCGAACACGATATACCCAATACCCAGTGCTTTGAGCACCACGATGATGGTTCCGGCATACGGGGTAACCACGATGCCGATGAGCACGAGAATGGCACCACGAATAAAAACATCGACGGCGCCACGCTTGCTGAATATGATAGTCATCGATATTCCGGAAAGAACCGCGAATAGGGCTGATGGAAAGCCTTCGAGGAACGCTCCGGCGAAACCTTTGAGCGGGTATAAGTGAGCGATGATCATCGCCAGCAAGGCAATGCCACGGGCGACATCAATTCCGATGATGCGCCCAGTGACGGCTGGCGTGTGTTGGACAGTATCTGGCATACCCCCAACCCTAACGCCTGTTACTGAAAATTCCTTGCAGTATTACTTCCGACTTCCAGGCAGTTCTCTGGCCGAAAGTTCAGAATGCCGAAAAAATACCGCTTACGCTGTGAAATCAGCGTGAGCGGCAATCTTTCTTTAGAAAATAACTGTTGCGTTGCGGGACGTTCTGCCCTTATTACACCCCGATCTGGGGCTAAAACAGCATTGACAACCCGCGCGCATGGTAGACGCTACCAAAGGGAGCATCTATACGAGCCCAGCGGCCTTGCGCAGAAACCCGCAGGTGACGCGGAATATTCATGGGTGCGGAGAAGCCGGGGATTAGTCCTAAGTTTGTGCAAGCGAAAATCATCCGCATCGGGATTTCTACTTCTTCACTGCTGCCAACACCCACAGGCTGAGAGCTTGCTGTGAGTTCACTGTGCTCGTCGGTGGCAGTTTCCGGTTGCACGGTAAGCACGGTTTGGTTCATCAAACTCTGCGGTGGGCCCATCGGCCCAGAAAATTGCCGGGCCAGATCCCGGCCTTTATCGGCGAGTTCGCGCACTACATGCACCGGCAAATTATCCAATAATTGAAACCCCGCAGCCGGCGGCAACGCACCTGGCCAGGAAGTATCACGGGCAGGCCCTAGATGAGTCTGTCCGGTTTCCAAACAGTGCAGCAACGTACTGGCTGCCACCACAGCCCCATCGCGGGATACTGTGCCTTTGATACGGCGGCAAGCAACCACTTCAAAAGGGGTGGTCACGAAAACATCAATGAGGTCACCGTCCCCGACGTCGTCTTTGAGGACGCGGAACCGTGCCGAAGCGCTCGCATCCAAGCCAACGGCACGCGAAACCAATGCGCGTAGCCCAGGTCCACCTGCTGTGACTTCGAGGGATTCAGACATTAATCGTCGTAACCAATCTCATCGCCATAATCGACTTCGTCGCCGTAGCCGACCTCGTCCCCATAATCGACTTCATCACCGTAGTCGACCTCATCGCCATAGGAAATTTCGTCGTCGTAGCTGATTTCATCACCCAACGAGTCCGCCTGGACTCCCCCAGCGCTGGGTGCAGAACCCGATTCTGCTTCTGCTTTATCAGCAGCTTTCGCAAGAGTCGATTCCAAACGCATGACTTCACGTTCTTGCTCCGTCAACGGACGCGGCATCTGCGTATCCATATCCACAGCCACAGAAACCGTTTCCACCACGCAAGCAATACGCCCGTGTTTATCCTTGATCTCCTGGCGGGTCACAAAAGAAGAATTGCCGACCTCGACGACCTGGGATTCCACAAGCAACACCGAATTGCCTTCCGGCTCAATCGGTTTGCGGAAATCTAGGTCCAGTTTGCGCACAAAAGCAGCAAAATCTTCCATCCCAGCGGGATCAAAATAAGCCTCTTTGTACGCCAGGCGAGCCTCTTGGGCGATTTCCACGTAATTGGCGTTCATCACATGCCCGTAGCGGTCGAAATCCGACCAGCGCAAAGGCACGCGATATTGATGAATTGCCGGGTTATCTGCCATGGAAAACCTTGGAAACCTTTCTAGAGTGCTCGCCTATTACTGAGGGGCGTTAGCGAGTCAGCTTACGGTGGGTGACACGGGATGGACGAGCAGCTTCCTCGCCGAGTCGTTCCACCTTATTCTTCTCATAGTCACCAAAGTTACCTTCGAACCAGAACCACTGGCCTTCTTCCACATTGCCTTCCCAGGCCAAAATGTGGGTGCAGGTACGGTCCAAGAACCAGCGGTCGTGGGAAATGACCACGGCGCAGCCCGGGAATTTCTCCAGCGCGTTTTCCAAAGAACCAAGAGTTTCGACGTCCAAGTCGTTAGTTGGCTCGTCAAGCAGAATCAGGTTTCCGCCCTCTTTCAGCGTCAACGCCAGGTTCAGGCGGTTACGCTCACCACCGGAAAGCACCTTGGATGGCTTTTGCTGGTCTGGGCCCTTGAAACCAAAGGCAGAAAGATACGCGCGCGAAGGCATTTCGTTCTGGCCCACGTGGATATAGTCCAGCCCACCGGAAACAACCTCCCAAACGGTTGCTTCTGGGTCGATGTTTTCCCGGTTCTGGTCTACATACGACAGCTGCACTGTCTCACCTACGCTGACCTTGCCCGCATCTGCTTCTTCCAAGCCGACGATGGTTTTGAACAGCGTGGTCTTACCCACACCGTTGGGACCAATCACACCCACGATGCCGTTGCGTGGCAAGGTGAACGACAAATCCTTGATCAAGGTACGGTCGCCAAAGCCCTTGGTCAGGTTGTCTGCTTCGACAACCTTGTTGCCCAGACGCGGAGGCGTAGGGATCTGGATTTCTTCGAAGTCCAGTTTCTTGTACTGCTCGGCCTCGGCAGCCATTTCCTCGTAGCGCTCCAAACGCGCTTTGTTCTTCGCCTGGCGCGCCTTGGAACCGGAACGAACCCATTCCAGCTCATCCTTCAAACGCTTACGCAGCTTGGCGTCCTTTTTACCAGCAACCTGCAGACGCTCCTGCTTCTTTTCCAGGTAGGTCGAGTAATTGCCCTCATAAGGGTGCAGCTTGCCGCGGTCAACCTCACAAATCCAGCCCGCAACGTTATCCAGGAAGTAGCGGTCGTGGGTCACTGCCAAAACCGCACCCGGGTAGTTTTCCAAGTGCTTTTCCAACCAATGCACGGACTCGGCATCCAGGTGGTTAGTTGGCTCGTCGAGAAGCAGCAAGTCTGGTTCCGACAACAGCAGCTTCGCCAAAGCTACACGGCGACGCTCGCCACCAGAAAGGTTGGTAACCGGTTCATCCGAAGGCGGGCAGCGCAGCGCTTCCATAGCCTGTTCAATCTTGGAATCGACTTCCCAAGCATCCGCATTATCCAGGTCTTCCTGGAGCTTGCCCATCTCTTCCATGAGCTCGTCGGTGTAATTGGTGGCCATCTCTTCTGCAATGGCTTCAAAGCGTTGCTTCTTTTCAAAGATCTCGCCGAGACCTTCTTCTACGTTGCCGCGAACGGTCTTTTCCTCGTTCAGCGGTGGCTCCTGCTGCAGGATGCCGACGGTAGCATCCGGATCCAAGAATGCTTCGCCGTTGGATGGCTCAGACATTCCGGCCATGATCTTCAAAATCGACGACTTGCCGGCACCGTTCGGGCCGACGACGCCGATCTTTGCGCCGGGGTAAAAAGCCATGGTGACGTCGTCAAGAATAACCTTGTCACCAACAGTTTTGCGTACATTTTTCATCGTATAGATGAACTCGCCCATATTTCCCCTTCGCGAAATTAGGTGGAACGACACTAAATCTTTATCTCTGACGAGAATACATGACTTTAACTGCCGCCCCACCACGGATCCGCACGATATGGGCATCGCTGTAGCTAACTACTATGCACCGACAGGTACTGCGGCATTTTCTGTAGCTTGCTTGTTTGCTTTCTTATTATCCGTCGCTGATTGTTCGCCAAACGGAGTCGCTGACTTGTCCGTAAACCCAGATGCAGATGGGCCAGCAAGCGCATCCTGATCAAAGACGACGCCTTCGACGTTAAGAACCACCCCGCCATTATCATCGCGATCTGCTTTCCGCTTGGTCAGGGCTGCGGCATAGTGTGCAAGGTCTGGGGCAATGTGAGTGGCTTTCAACACCGTTTTCGAGTGTCGCTTTTCCTCATTATCTTCCCACTGCTGGGTGACCAGCGACCCCACCAACACTACTGGGTACCCTTTGTGCAAGCTCGCAGCTGTGTTAACAGCCAATTGCCCCCAGGCTTCAACGTCCAGAAACAGATTGTCATAATCACGCCACCCGGATTCTTGTTCCTCGTCACGTACCGCACGCGAGGAGGCAACGCGCATATCAAGCACGCAATTTCCTCCAGCGACGCGACGCAGGCTGGGCTCTTGGGTAATCCGACCGGTGATGGTGATGTGGTGTTGCGACATAGTGTGCGCTCCCCTTCCAAATCTTTCGGTAACCAACGCGATCTGCGCTGGTAGCACCTAGTGTCAGGGGAAACGATGACCAAACCAATCACGGTGGCCGCCTGGTTGTGAATAAATACAGTTATCCACAGAAATCACACGAATTGTGCTGGCGCAGTTGCACACACAAATACCCTGCCATACCGGAAATTACGGTGTGCCAGGGTGTATTACTCGCACCATCCAAGGCTATAAGCGGAAGTTAACGCGCGATTTCAGCAGCAATAGCTTGCGAACCCTTGACTGTCGGGTGCATAGCCATGGTGTGGGTTGGCGAAGTAATATCCAGCCACACCGCAGATACATAACGCTCAGCATCGGGCGCACAGGTGTGGTGATCACGCGTTGCGGCACGAACGTCGACGAATCGCGCGCCCGCTTCCGCTGCCGCCTCCCGTTGCACATTCGCCAGAGCTGCTTCCGCCTGGCGTGCGCCCGGCACGATAAAGCCCAGCGGCTGATTCGGGATCACATTGACGAAACAAACGTGACCTTGCGGTGAGGAAACACTCAAATACGAAGGTATAGTCACCCGCGCATTCGGTGCGAGCTCACGCACCTGGTGAGCGATATTCGCTACGCGGGCTTTGTAGCGGTCAATCACCGCCTGTGGGTACGGAAATGGAATCTCATCCAATTTAAACCGCCACGGATCAAGGCCGCCCACTGCAATCACAACTTCCTCGGTAGCCGGGCCGATATTGCCATCGCGCACAGCTTGCTCCAGCTGATGCTCAACGACGCTGCGAGAAGTTGCCCCGTTGCATGAGTAATCACCCAAGCTACGCCCAGTCATGCCTGCCAACTGACGTGGCCAGTTATCTGGATCCTGCCCACACCCACTCAGACCTAATTCAACCGGCCGGACGAAACCTTTACCGTAATCACTCGAACTAGCCGAAGAACCCAAACTTTCTTGCGGTGTTCCCCGCTGTAACCAGCGGAAACCACGAACGTGGCCGTTAGCGGTAAACGAATCCCCCATTGTGACCAATTGCTTGCCTGGGTTTGTGGAATCCCCTCGCGCCCCAACCGTATCGCGGCTAGAGCTTGAACTAGAGCTACCATCTTCCGAGGACAAACTGGAGCCTGAGCTCGAGGCCTCCGCCGACGGCGACGCAGCAGCGGTACCTGGCGTAGCAGTCAAACAGAATGCAGCAGTAGCCAGTGCGCTCAGCGCAACGGCAAGTGGGCTCTTTTTCATAACGAAAAATTCCTTGGTGGTTGACAGTCAGAGGCTTGCCGGCAAGTGTTGGCGCGCTCCAAGCCCCTATTCCGGGGCGTTCCCCCATCCGGAGCCATCCCCGCCACGCTTCTTACGGAAACGGGATTGGCCCATCTCGGATTCGTGATACTCATCCTCGATGTGTTCTCCGCGGCTCATCTTTTCCAACATCGCATTGTATAAATCTAATTCATTACCAGAATCATTACAGAATCCAGAGTCTTGTTTTGGCGTTTTTTCAGGCTGTTGAACACCAACACTTTTCGGTGCATCAAGACGGTCAGCGTCGACGAAGCCTGCGTCGGCAAGGCCAGCGTGGGCGAGATTATGATCTGGCACCCGGTCCATCTCCGCATCGATGGCTTTTTGCTGTTCGCGGTCATAAGTAAACAGCTGTCGGAATAGCTCACCGAATACAACGATCAGCGGGAACGAACCGGCGGCCCAACCAATACCAGCACCGACGCGCTGATCCGCCAGCAAATCAATCGTCCATGGCAAGTTAATCGAGGTGTAAAACTCCTCACCGTAAATCTCGGTGAGCTGCATCATATACACCCCCAGGTAGAGGTGAATCGGCATGGAGAAAAACAGCCAGGCCAAACGCACCAACGGCTGCTTACGCCCCGGCAAAGGATCCGGCCCCATGACTTCCCAGAAATAAATGTAGCCAGAAACCAAAAATGCCCAGTTCATGATCACGTGACCGGCGTGATCCGAAATCGCAGCCTGGTACCAATCAAAATTCAAGTACAACGCATAAAACACAAAGATGAATTGCGCGAGGTTCACTGGCGGATAGGTAATAATGGACAGCCCACGCGACTGGCAGAACGCCCGAGTCCAATCATGCAGGTTCGGCTTGCCCGCCTCGCCTGGCTCCCAAGCCGTCATGATCAGCGTCAGCGGCGCGCCCAACACCAGGAACACCGGGAAGGTCATCGACAACAACATGTGGCCGATCATGTGCATGGAGAAGGTCGCCGGAATGATCATGCCGACGCCCGAGCTCATAATCACCGCCATGCCGAGCGAACCCAACAAGAACCAAGCGGTACGGCCATTCGACCAGTCGTGCCCGGCGCGACGCGCACGGTGCACCGCATACAGGTAGCCTGCGGCCAGCAAAATACCCAGTGCGCTGAACATGACGTCAAAGCGCCAAATGGTCCACACATTGAGAATGTCCGGCTCAAACGGGATGTCGTAGCCGACGGTGATTTCCATCGTCGACAAGTTCGGATCATCTGGTGCTGGTGGCGGGGTGCGCCCCATGGTCACGGCAATACCAGCTGTCAGGGCCATCACCAGTACCTCGACGACGGCGATGCGACGAAACACGCCTGGGCGCTGCGCTAGTTGCGGGATGCTGCGTTGCCGGTGCAGCCAGCCTAGGCCAACGAGGACGAGGGTGAGCACGGTTTTGGCGGTGATTATCCAACCGTAATTCGTCGTAAAGAGATGGTGTGGGCCAATGCGCAAGGCAGCATTGACGACGCCGGAAACCGCCATTACTGCCGCCGCAAACAACGCCAAACTGGAATAGCGGCGAACGGCAAGTGCCAGGTGCTCACCGAGGCGACGCGAGTGTGCGATCAATGCGGTGAGCCCGCCGATCCACAGCACCATGAACACCAAGTGCCAGAGGTAGGAATTTGTGCCCCAGTCGTGATCACCACCAGATGCCGAGTGGCCTTCCATACCCAGCGGAACGACGGTGAGTACCGCGCCGATGAGCAAGATTGGCTGCATGGTCCAGCGACGTGCGAATAAACCGACGATGCCCACGGACGCCGCCAGCAGAGACATGATCAGCCAGGATTTCGCTTCGGCAACTTGGTCTAGGGCCACATTCCAATGCGCGAAGGTACTGAAAAATGGGGTGCCGGAGACATCGGAAAACGTCATCGAGACCATCACCAATGCGACTACGGCGACACTCAGCAGACTCAGCGCACCTGTGCGCGCAGCGATATGCCCGTCGACGCTGAGACGGGCCATGGCGAGACCAGAATTGGGGGTGGGAGCATCTGGTGCGGCGCCGGGCATCCGCGGTGGGATGAGGAATGCAGTGAGTAAATAGGAGCCGACGGCGAGTGCAACGAGGATCCAGGCCGCTGCGCGGAAAAACGGCAGGCCGAAGGTGGTTAGCATGCCGGGGTCTGGGATACCGAGCGCTGCGAGCGATTCTGCGAGAAATTGCGCAGAAATAGTGCCGGCGGCAAGACCAGCGACCAGCAGCATTGCCAAGTACCAGGGCCAGGTGGAACGCACACGAGAGGTCGGGGTAGGCATAGGCTCTAACCTACAACCGATCGCCCGGGATTCTGAACCCGTGTGTCACTTACTTAGACAATCCGGTATAGTTTTTATGCGGATCAACGCTCATTGGCGTGATCTGTCGGCCTCCATAGCTCAGTGGATTAGAGCAACGGGTTTCTACCCCGTCGGTCGCGGGTTCGAATCCTGCTGGGGGCACTTTTTGGGGGATTTTGGCGGCGAAACCGAAACAGCTGCACTCCGGTCACAGACTTCATATTCACGAGACCGGGCCTCATATTCACACAACCGGGTGTCACCACCACAAAATCTGGCGCCACCGCCACAAGCCGTCGTCGAAAAGCACAAGGCATGTTCTCGACTATTCAGCCAACCCCTCTCTGGCCACACACCAAGGTAGGGTTGAACGAAACAAGACCCCAAGAAAGCTACACAACAGCGACTCCCCGGTGTGCCTTACCTCCGCCACTGCGGTGAGCGCGCATCGTTAAGGAGAACCATGGCTCTTCCCCACCCGCGACCAGAAACCTTTGCCCTGGTCACAGGCGCCAGCCAAGGCATCGGCGAGGCCATGGCACGCGATCTCGCCAAAGCTGGCCACAACCTCATTCTCGTCGCACGGCGTGAGCAGGTCTTGCACACTCTTGCCGACGAACTCAGCTCCCACGGCATCACAGCCGAAGTTTTTGCCGCAGACCTGTCTAACTACGACGAAGTCACGGGTTTGTTGGAATACCTGAAAGATAAAAAAGTCTCTATTGCAGTCAACTCGGCGGGCATTGCAAGCTTCGGCAAATTCGTCGACCAAGATTGGGATTATGAAACCAACCAGTTTCACCTCAACGCCACCGCTGTCCACCGCATCACCAACGCGGTTGTCCACCCCATGCTAGAGCGCGGTGAAGGCGCAATCTGCAACGTGGGCTCCGCCGCTGGCAACATCCCAATCCCGAACAATGCAACATACGTGTTCACCAAAGCCGGCGTGAATGCTTTTACCGAGGCACTGCACTACGAACTGAAAGGCACCGGCGTCAGCTGCACGCTGCTTGCCCCAGGGCCTGTGCGCGATGCCGTCGTGCCTGATGAGGAACAGTCGATCGTCGATAAGGTCGTGCCAGACTTTTTATGGACCACCTACGAGTCATGCTCAGCCGAAACCCTGGAAGCGATGGCCAAAAACCGACGCCGCGTGGTTCCCGGCCCACTGTCAAAAGCGATGAACGTACTCAGCCAAATCGTGCCGGTACCGTTGATCGCACCTTTGGTTGGCAGTTTTTATTCCAAGATGGGTTAGTTGGGATGCTCCCATTGCTCTGATAGCACTGATTGCTCTGATGGCACCGATAACGCTGATTAAAACTGACTAAGACCGACTAAATATTTCACCACAGGAAGTTTTTACTGATGACCACTAGTAACTCAGAAAATTCCCAGCCCAACGAGGAATCACCTGCTGCAGCTAATATTCCAGCGAAAAGCAACCGGCTGGTATGGATCGACCTGGAAATGACCGGGCTGGATCCGAAGCAGCACGTTATCGTCGAGGTTGCGGCACTGGTTACTGATGCCAACCTGAACATTCTTGGCGACGGCTACTCTGCGGTCATCCACGCCAGCGCAGAAGAACTAGCAAAGATGGATGATGTGGTCGTGCGCATGCACCAAGCGTCTGGCCTGGATAAGGAAATTGCCGAATCCACCACCAGCATCGGTGACGCCGAGCAGGCCGTTTTAGATTTGATTGCCCAACATTGCGAAGCGGACTGGGCCGTTCCGCTGGCTGGCAACTCGATTGCTACCGATCGCCGGTTTATTCAGGAATACATGCCGAAGTTAGACGAGCGCCTGCACTACCGCATGGTGGATGTCTCCACAATCAAAGAACTTTCCCGCCGCTGGTTCCCTCGGGCGTATTTCCAGCAGCCAGATAAAGGCCAGGCACACCGCGCGCTGGCAGACATTGTGGAATCGATCCGCGAGTTGGACTATTACCGGCGCGCGGTTTTTGTAGATCCAGATCAGCTTTCTAGCAACGATGCAACACACGCTAAAGATGCTGCTACCGCCGCTTACCAGCGGTTTTTGTAAACGCACGATAATGCGCTAATCTAATGCGTGCTGCTTTAGAGCAGCGATGGTGGCTGTAGTTCAGCTGGTAGAGCACTAGGTTGTGATCCTAGGTGTCGCGGGTTCGAGCCCCGTCAGCCACCCCAAAGTTTCACCCTCTTGGTCGCAGAAATGCGGCCGAGAGGGTTTTGTCGCGTGGCAGACTACATATATCCGGAACAGAGCGTGGGCGAGACTTTCGCCAGAATAATCCCATTATTTGTTCTATTTTCTGATAACTAACCCTGCACACACAAAGAAAAGCTAAGGCTTTTCAAGCATAAATCCCTAGCTCGCCGAGTGTAACTGACTCTCTTTTTCTATTTATAAGTGTTATGTTATAAAGAGGTATTTTCGAAGATTTTTCTCAATCACGCCCCATGACTGCTACCCCCTTGATTGAAGGAACAGCCAATGGAAATTAATCCAGATTTCCCACTCTGGCTCCGCGCCAGCCACCTCATCAACTTTGTCCTGATCGGCATCCTCCTACGTTCCGGCTGGGAGATGCTCGCCTCCATGCCTCGCCTGTGGTGGCGCAATGACTGCGCACCAGGCACCGAGTGGTTGAAGTTCACCAAGCGTGAGCTTCCCAAAGAAGAAGGCGTCTACACCTCCCTAATGGATGAAAAGTCCGCTTCCCCAATTTTCACCCTTCCGGGCCGCGAAAACATCGGCTTAGGCCGTCACTGGCACGGCCTAGGCGTGATGCTGTGGGTGCTTAACGGCGTCTTCTACGTCATTATGCTATTTGCCACCGGGTTGTGGAAACGGCTAATCCCAACTTCCTGGGATGTTTTCCCCGAAGCCTGGGACTCGCTCAAAACATACATGTCGTTCACCGCGCCAGGCATCGAACACTTCCAGCCTTACGACGCGTTGCAGCAGCTGACGTACTCATTCGTGATCTTCATCCTGGCTCCGTTCATGATGCTGACCGGCGTCGCAATGTCGCCTGCCGTGCGCCAGTCCATGCCGTGGTACGTAAAAATGTGGGGTGGGCATCAAGGTGCACGTTCCCTGCACTTCATCGGCATGGTGATGATGTCCGGCTTCGTAATCATGCACGTCGGTCTGGTCATGCTGGTACACCGCAATCACAACACCACGAACATGGTCTTCGGCGTTATGTCCACTGAACGCGCAGGCCAGGCGCTTTTCATCATGGTACTTACCGTCGTGCTGGTCGTCTCTTTCTGGATCGGACTTTCCTACTGGTCGCTGTCGGATCGCGTCCGCGCCCACAATTTCTTGGTGCTTACTACCGAATGGGGCCGCAAAATCTTCCTGCAGAAACTGCGCCCACGCGGAGCTAAGCAGAAAGCCTACACTGACGACGATATTTCGGAATTCCACTGGACCAACGGTCTGCCACCAACGGAAGACGAATCCGAGTACTGGATTGAACAACGCGATAGCAACTGGGACGGCTATGAAATGACAGTCTTTGACGATGTCCGTGACGTCAACAAGACCATCACCTTGGGTGACCTCCGTGCCCTTCCCCAGCACTCGTACATCGCCACCCACACCTGTATGCAGGGATGGTCGGCCACGTCGCGCTGGAGCGGTCCGAAACTTACCGACGCGCTGGAGCTATTAGGCGAACGCCCAGAAGGGGCCCGCTACGTATTAATCGAGTCCTATGGTCTGGCGCAAAAGATGATTGATGATCGTCCCCGTGAGCCATTTTACGCCGCTATTGACCTAGAAACTGCCTACGAAGATGACACCATCCTCGCGCTGGACCGTAATGGCGAACCTATCGATAACCACCTGGGTGCACCGGTGCGGTTGCGCGTAGAATCTAACCACGGATACAAGCACGTGAAATGGGTATCGCGGATCGGCTGGATTAAGGATTACCAGGACTACCAAGATGGTCGTGGTGGAACCCGTGAAGATTCCGCACTGCAAGCCTTTAACGGCCGCATCTAGATACTCTTTTCGGTAGTGCTAAAACCTCTCTAGACCCGTAGTTCTGGAAATCGTATTTCCGAGGAGAATAATGGCACCATTACAGACCACGCACTTTGCCGTTGCAGGTGTAGACAATAAAGACGGTGGCAAGACAAGCAAGAAGATTTTGCAGGCGCTTTACGACATCTTCAGCAGCGAAGGGATGGGCTATGCTGCCTTCGAATTCTCCCCGGATGCACCCGCACGGTTGATCATCAAGCACAAAGCTGGCCAACAACCAGATATCGACGCACTCAACGCGCAAATGGCGAAGGTCAGCAAAGCGGAAATCTCAGAGGTGCTGTTCAAATCACGGTAAGTTTCATCCCAGCCGCGAAAACCGTTCTGGATGAATCTTTTTCATCCACTCAGGCATCGTCTCGCCCGCGATCACACCGGATACCAACTGCGCGGTGCGTGGCGCCAGGCTAATTCCTTGCATGGCATGACCTGTGGCTACCACCACATTTGGGAATTTGCGTAAGGCACCGATATGCGGCAAACCATCCGGAGTCATCGGACGCATCCCCTGCCAGGGTTCCAGATCAAACTCGTTGACCGGCCAATCAGGAAAGAAGCTTTGCACACCTTTGAGGATGCCACCAGCCCGGACCTGGTTGAGGCTTTCGTCAATCCCACTGAACCCCATCGTTCCGGCAACACGCACGTGATCGCCCATAGGGGTGGCAACCACCTTGGCATCAGTCATGTACAGCGTATCGGTGAGCCAGCCTTGTTCCACAGGGAAATCAAAACCATAGCCCTTACCTGTCTGAAGCGAGATATTCTGCCCCAGCTGCTTCACTACTTCGCCTGTCCAGGCTCCGGCAGCCACCACAACGTAATCCGGGTCCATAAACGTCCCGTCAACAATCACGCGGGCTTTTCCGGAACCACGATCACGCAGCCACGCCCGAGAGGCGACGAATTCTACCCCGGCTTCCTGGCACGCTTTATGCAGTGCAGCTGTAAACTTTGCTGGATCCAGGTGTGCATCCCCGCGCGATTCAATTCCGCCCTGCACGTCTTCCGAAAGCTTCGGCTGGAAAGCACGCAATTCCGCATCATCCATGCGTCGGTAGCTCAATCCCGGAAAGTTCTCCGCAAAGTGCGCAAGCTCATCCAAACGCGCATCCATGCCAGACGTATCTTGAAACAATGTGCGCATCGTCGCAAAGTCCATGTCGACTTCGACGCCTTCGTCGACGAATTCGTCGAAAGTGCTAAAAGTCTCTTTGGACAGCTGAATCAGCGTTTCGGTGCCAGCGGCATAGTGCTTACTGCTGGTGTGCTGCAACATCCGCAACAAAAAAGTATAAAAGCGCCAGTCCGTCGACGGGCTGATATACAGCGGCGAATCCTTTTTCCAGAGCCATTTCATGGCCTTAGTGAGTACGCCTGGCGCTGGGACTGGCTCGCTCATTGTCGGTACTACCCAACCAGCGTTGTGGCTCGAAGCCTTGGATCCGGGCGCCACCGGGTCCACAATTCTTTTCCCACGACCAGGTTTATTCCGCGTTTACCCCGGCAGACGCCGTCGCCAAGCTGCGCGATACCCTGCGCAACGGCTTCGACCCCGCAGGTGATCAGTCACGTTCCGCCGTCCCAGTCGAAAATGGCGAATTCCTGATCATGCCGTCCACCACCCCATCTGCATTCGGCATCAAGCTGCTATCGGTGGCCCCTCCCGGATACCAGGAGGATCTGCCACGTATCCAAGGCTCGTACCTACTTTTCGACGGCACCACCCTGAGCCCGAAGCCACTGATCGACGGCATCGCCGTGACCAATTTGCGCACCCCAGCTGTGTCCATCTCGTGTGTCTATGATTTTTTTGTCGACGGCGCCAAGAACACCAACTTATCCAGTGATCCCAGTGATTCCTTTGCCCCACTCCACGTCGCCATCTTCGGCACCGGACCACAGGGGCGGGCCCACGCAGCTACCGTGGAATCCACCTTTCCCCATCGGGAAATATCCATCACGTTCCTATCGCGCACGGAACCGCACAATCTCCAAGACCGCTACACCTGGGTACAAGCGGGAAGCCGCCAGGCTCGCGAGGTCACCCGTGCAGCCGACCTGGTTCTGTGCACCACCACCGCATCGGAACCGATACTGGCCAAAGATGATGTTTCGGACAGTGCGGTCATTGTCGCGGTCGGATCGCACTCACCACAGGCGCGGGAGCTGGCATCTGACCTCGTTGCCTCCTCCACGGTCATCGTGGAAGACATGAGTGCAACACTGCGCGAAGGCGGCGATATCATTCAGCCGCTGAACGAAGGCGTCATTAGCAAAACCGATTTGCTGAGCTACGCCGACGTCGTCAGTGGAAAAGTTCAGGTTGCCCGCGATAAACCCATCGTTTTCAAATTCACTGGCATGCCGTGGGAAGATCTCGCACTCGCAAAAGCGATCGCCGAGAAGGTATCCGCTCAGGGCTAATCAGCGACACGTAAACTTGCACCATGACTCACGCTCAGATCCCCCAGATTTCTGCTCGCGCGGCGTCCCTGCGTGATCAAGTATCCGAATCCATCCGCGCCGGGCTGATTTCCGGCGAACTCGCCCCCGGCCAGATTTATTCGGCGCCACAACTGGCCGCGCAAATGGGGGTTTCTGCGACCCCGGTGCGCGAGGCCATGCTGTATTTCGAACGCGAGGGCATGGTCACCAAAATGCGGAACACTGGCTATAAAGTCACCGAACTTTCCGCGGAAATCCTCGACGGCGCAGCCGAAGCCCGCATCCTATTGGAAGTACCCACTATGACCAAAATCGCCCGGACTTGTACCGGAGAAACCGCGGAAAAGGTCGAGGAGTTGCGTGGGCTGGCACACAAGCTCAACGACGCTGCCGAGCGCGGCGACCTGGTGTCATATTTGCAAGCAGATCTCCGCTTCCACTGCGATTTTTTGGCCCTAGCTGGCAATCCAGTGATCGTGGAAACCGTATCCAGTTTGCGCACCCGCAGCCGCGTGACTGGCCTGCGTCCGCTCGCCGAGGCCGGCAACCTGGTTGCCAGCTCCCGGGAGCACGAAGCCATGATCGACGCTGCGCTCGCACAAGATGCCGCCGCTATGGAAGCCATCGTGCGCACCCATATTGGGCATGTGCGCAAAGAATGGGCTGACTAATCATTAGTTTTTGCGCAGTTTCGCATTTGTTTTTGCCGTCGCGGTTGCCTGCCACGGATTTTCCGGCCACGGGTGCTTCGGGTAGCGCCCGCGCATTTCCGCGCGCACCCCGGTATAGGGGCCGGACCAAAAACTTGCCAAATCATCAGTAATCGCCAGTGGCCTTCCCGCCGGCGACAACAGGTGAAACTGCACCCGCTTGCCGCAATACACTGGGGATTCCACCAGCCCGAAGCATTCCTGTAGCTTGACGCTCGCCACTGGCCGCTCACTAGACCAATCTAGCCACACGCTTCTTCCCGAAGGCACCGGCATCCGCTCCGGCGCTAACTCTTCGAGCCG
>ERZ1023210.67-NODE-67-length-30463-cov-6.310149_pt1 | contig 30463 bp, 25 predicted proteins | sample MGYA00380446_ERZ1023210 | MGnify/ENA primary metagenome ERZ1023210 (study PRJEB33173, sample SAMEA4830300) | metagenome | study: EMG produced TPA metagenomics assembly of the PRJEB25223 data set...
GCTTACACTGTAAAACGCACACTGTAAATCACGGTCTGAAAATTGCAGTCTGGAAACTGCGTTCTGGAATTTGCACTGTGGCTCCGCAGTGTGAGCTCGGTACGGGCCGCGGCCGTGATTGCAGGGCCCGCTATAGCAAGCAGAAACCTCTAGCTAGCGGAGTTAGCTAGCAAGCCCCATCGCCAGCGGCGCCCTGGTACTAGCCGTGAGCGGCGTTTAAGCAGTGAGTTTGCGCGGGATCACCTTGCCGGTGGCGTTGCGCGGCAAATCATCGACGAAATGCACGTCGCGGGGTACCGAGTGCTCTGCGAGTCGCGTACGTACCCATTGGCGAATGTCGTCGGCAGTAATTTCTGGGCCCTCAGGGTCTTTCACAATCCAGGCAGCAATGCGGCTAAACGTCGCATCATCATCAACACCTTTGGCGTAGTGATCAGCAATACCTGGCATCGTATCCAGCACATTGTCGACCGACGAAGGGTAGACGTTTTCGCCACCGACGATGATCATTTCATCAGCGCGTCCCAATACGTGCAGCATGCCGTCGTTGTCGATATAGCCGAGATCGCCGATGGATTGCAGCATGCCGATGCGGTCCAGTTTGTGCTTCGGATTGGTGTATCCGACCATCGTAGTCGCGTTGCGCAGATAAATTTTGCCAACCTTGCCACGGGGGACTTCCTTGCCGTCGCCGTCCAAGATTTTTAGCAGGGTGCCGTTGGCGATGGAACCGCCCACGGTGGGGTCCTCGGCGATTTGCTGTGGCGTCGCGGCACTGGCCAAGGTGAGCTCGGTGGAACCATAAATATTAGCCAGAATCGGGCCGAATCGTTCGATGGTATCTGCTGCCACCTGGGGAGTTAGCGCGTGGCCGGAGGAAGCGATGACCTGCAACGAGGAGGTGTCGTAATCCCAGGTGTTGTCGAGCGTGACCATCGATTTATAGAACACTGGCGACGAGATCAATACCTCGCAGCGGTGCTCTTGGATATCGTTGAGGCAGGCTTCGGCATCAAAAATGCGCCGTGTGACCACCGTGGAACGTAGCGCGAAGGCAATGTTGAGCATCGCCCAACCCCAAGTGTGGAAAATCGATGCTGTCATTTGCACGGTTTGGTTGGTTTTCCAGGGGACAGCATCCAGGATTGTGCTTAACACCGTGGGCAGTTTTGGCTCAGGCCGCGCAATACCTTTTGGCACGCCGGTAGTGCCCGAAGACATCAAGACGATATTGCCGTGCTTTGGAAAGCGAGGCAGCTTTTGCTCGATGTTGCGCTTGACGATCTCGGCTAAAGCCAGGTGCTCTCCGGTGTCTTCGCCGCCTTCGTGGCCGATGACCACGTGCAAGTTGGTGGCGGCCGCAGAGCCAGGTTGCGGCAGGCGGTCTGCAAATTCGCTGTCGATGACCAGCACATTGATGTCGTTCTCTTCAATGCAACCAGCGAGTTGTTCGGATGAAGAACCAATATTGAGCAAATAGATTGTTGCCCCGGCATAGCCCTTGGCAACGAGAGGGGTGACGATGCCACGCCCATTGCGTGCCATGATGCCCAGACGGATTTCGTCGACTGGCAGCTGATGTAGGTAACGGGCAAAAGTAGTGGCCTGTTGCTGCAGATCGCGGTAGGTCATGGTGCCTTCGTCGTCAAGCAAGGCAGGGCGATCCGGGCAAATGAGTGCCGCTTGTTCGATCTCGCGGGCAGTGCTTAGCCAATAACGTGCGACGATGCCTGGGGTGTGTAGCAGCGCGCGTGGGTTGTCGCCGGGGGCAATGATCCCGGTTCGCAGCAATGTAGGAACTAGTTTTGCTAGCCCCTTGCCGTTGGTAGCGAGGTATTCCAGCCGGTCGCGCAATGACACAAAATCACACCTTCAATAATCAGAACACAAAAATTAATGAGCACACGGAGCAGGTGGCAATAAGATTCAGACAATAAAGCCTAGACATTAGAGCCTTGGGTGAGTCTGAGTAAAGCCGAGTGGCACCCGAGTAATACTTTTCATTTAGAAACTTACACCATAACTATCGTCACTCTAGTTAGTTTTCGTTACATCGTGCAGCACGCGAAATGAAATTTGCTAGTAGATGAAGCATCAGCGGCATCGAAGGCATTTCTGTAATATCAGATATATGACATATCAAGAAAATCTTATTGAAAATGATGATCAATCAAGCGGCGGTGCAGATTCACAAACCGTGAAGGGCGTCATCGCGCGTTCGAAGGGTGCAGAAGTCGAGACCGTCGACATTGTCATCCCAGCTCCTGGCGCACATGACGTCGTGGTGGCCGTGAAAACTTGTGGTATCTGCCATACCGATCTGGCTTACCGCGATGGCGACATTGAAGACGCTTACCCGTTCCTATTGGGCCACGAAGCTACTGCAGTCGTCGAATCCGTCGGCAGCGAAGTTTCCCACGTCAAAGTTGGCGACACCGTCGTGCTGAACTGGCGCGCTGTGTGCGGCGAATGCCGGGCCTGCAAGAAGGGGCAGCCACGTTACTGCTTCGATACCCACAATGCTTCCAAACCAATGACGCTTGCCGACGGCACCGAGCTCACCGCAGCGTTGGGTATCGGGGCTTTGGCAGAAAAGACACTGGTACACGAAGGGCAGTGCACCGTGATTGATTCGGAGGCCGACGCGGCTGCTTCTGGCTTGCTGGGCTGCGGCGTTATGGCCGGCCTTGGAGCGGCCGTTAATACCGGTGAAGTTACTCGTGGCGAATCCGTGGCTGTCTTCGGCGTCGGTGGCGTCGGCATGTCAGCCATCGCTGGTGCCCAGGTGGCAGGAGCAAACAAGATTATCGCGGTCGACTTGGATACGGCGAAGCTGGAGCGCGCCAAAGCAGAATTCGGCGCTACCCACACCATTGATGCGAGTGGGAAATCGGAAGAAGAAGTTATCGAAGCAGTGCGTGAACTCACCGACGGCTTCGGCGCCGACGTTACCATCGATGCCGTGGCTATCCCCGCAACCACCCGGCAAGCGTTTTATTCCCGCGATCACGCCGGACGCATGGTCATGGTGGGTGTTCCTGGGCCAGATTCGAAATTCGAAATCCCAGCGATCGATTTCTTCTCTCGCGGTGGCGCGTTGAAGCCATCCTGGTACGGCGATTGCCTGCCAGAGCGTGACTTCCCGTTGTACGCTGATTTAGCTAAGCAGGGACGCTTCCCGCTGGACAAATTCGTTGACGAACGCATTACCCTGAATGATGTAGAGAAAGCATTCGCAACCATGAAGGCAGGCAAAGTCCTGCGCAGCGTAGTAGAGGTGTAACACACATGCGTATTGACCATCTAGTGACTTCTGGAAAGTTCAAACTCGACGGCAATGAATGGGACGTCGACAACAACGTCTTTATCGTCGGCGACCAGGATTGCTGGATCATCGACCCTTCGCATGAATTCGATACCATCGTCGGTGCCGTGGAAAACCGCAACGTCAAAGGCATTATTTTGACGCATGGTCACAGCGATCACGTCGATATTGCCCCGCAGGTCGCGGATCATTTCGGGGTGGAAATGTACATGCACCCAGATGACGAGATGCTGTGGGAAGAAGCCAACGGCGATCGTTCATTCGCCCGTCTTGCCGACGGTGACACCTTCGACGTGGAAGGCAGCACGCTGAAGGTTCTACACACCCCGGGACATTCACCAGGTTCCTGCGTGTTGTACTGCGAAGATGAAGCAAAGATCTTTGCCGGCGATACCCTGTTTTCTGGTGGCCCGGGTGCAACCGACAAGAAGTACTCGGATTTCGGGACCATCATTGAGTCTCTGAAATCCAAGGTATTCACCCTGCCGGACGAAACTAAGGTCTTGCCCGGCCACGGTGATTTCACAACCGTCGGTGAAGAATTCTCGCGCCTCGACGAGTACATCGAGCGCGGCTATTAGGCACTATGAGCGCTGGATACACTAGGTCCAGCGCTCATAGTTCCGCAGTTATTGGATGTACAGTCCGATGACTATTGTGAGACGTCAGCAGCTGAAGTTTTTGTGCTGCTGGCGTCTTTATCTTTATCGTCTTTTTTCCGCAGACCCAGAATCAGCACAATGATGATCAACGCCACGAGCACGATGATCGCTAACGTGAGGTCAGACAAGTGCGCAAACTGCATGACCCATTCCTGAATACGTGCTTGCGCGTCGGTGCTTAGCGGCCCGCCCCAGGCCGAGGTGCCGTGGCTGAAGATGAACAAGAAGCCGATGGCAATAAATAGCGCACCGGAGATCATGGAAACCAGGTGGGTGGTAAACGGGCCGATTTTGATTGGCTTTGGGCGCATCTTCGTGCCCAAGTCCATCTTTTCCCACAATAGGGCGAGAACGAACAGTGGGATGGCCATGCCGACGGCATACGCCGCCATGATCGCCGCGCCGTACCAGACAGATGCGGAAACCGCAGCGGTGGTCAGCACCGCACCCAGCAATGGGCCGGCACAGAAACCAGCAAAACCATAAACCGCACCTAGAAAGAAGACCGAGCCAGGGCCGGAACCCTTGGCCTTCGACGACAGATTAGAAAAGGGCAGGCTGAATCCTCCACCAAAGAAAGTGTAGATACCGAGCGCAATAATGATGATTCCGCCAATCAGGATGATCGTGGACCGGTGATCAACCATGAACGCACCAATGCTGCCTACACCCGCCCCAATAGGCACCAGAACGGTGATGAGACCAGCCAAAAAGATTAAAGTCTTGAATACCAAATGCCGGAGTGAATCGAAGGCATAAGCGAAAAATGCTGGTAGCAGTAATGCTGAACACGGGCTGATCAGCGAGAGCACTCCCGCGAGCAATGCACCAAAAAGACCAACTTCAATCATCTATCAGCTCAACCTCTCTACTTGGATTTAGGGTGAGGCACGGTGCCGTCGGCAACCTTGGCTAGCTGGCGGTAAACCTCATCTTCGAAAACTTCATAGGGCTGTGCGCCAGAAATGAAGCGATCGCCAAGAATAAATGCTGGGGTACCGCGCATGCCGATGGACGATGCGTAGTGCAGAGCCTGGCGCACTACATCGCGGTATTCCTCGTTTTCGATTTCTGTGCGGAATTTCTCCAGATCTTCTATGCCAGCCTCTTTGGCAAAACGCACATAGTCAGCAACGTCATAGCCAGGGTGGCCGCCGGTCTGGTTGTCGTAGGTGTTGTTGTAGAGCACATCATGGAATTCATAGAACTTACCCTGGTTGCCAGCGGCGCGGCCTGCCTGCGCGCCAGTTTCCGCATGTGGGCCATTAACCGGCAAGTCATTCCATTCGATGCGCAGCAGACCAGTGTCCACGAACTTTTCTTTCAACTTCGGAGCGGTCTCAACCGCGAATCGGGTGCAGAAAGGGCATTCAAAATCGGAAAATTCTGACAGCACCACCGGTGCATCGAGAGCGCCCATCGCAAAAGGATCTTCGGCATTACGACGATGCACGTTCAAAATGTCGTCATTCGACGTGATCTCGGCACCAGGGCCGATGATGGTCGGATCCGGGGAATTTGGTCGTGAGAAATCTGTGCCGGGCTCTACCTGTTTGGCGAGCTCGCGGGCTTGTTCTGGGGAGTATTCACCACCCGGCATAGGAGTCGACTGCGAATCCGAATTACCAGACTGTGCGGAGCTTGGGGCCTGTGGGCCGTGCATCGCATCTTGGCCACCGGCGCTCATGGATTCATCGTCGCCAGAGCGAACCACAGCGACAACAATGAGCACGGCCAGCGCCACTACCAGGGCGACTAACGTCCAGAGCAGCGCGGGCTTGCGCTGGAAAGCGTTACGTGAAGAGGACATTTCAACCTTCGTCTATCGGGAACTGACAGGCGGGTTGGGCCTGCGAGCACATTAATCTTCCCGTGCTGCGCGCTCTAAATAAGAGCCATAGCCGGACTTGATTAATGGTTGCGCTAAGTCCAACAATTCCCGGGCGCTAATAAATCCCTCTCGGTAGGCAGAAACTTCCGGGGATCCGATGATAACTCCGGTGCGTTTTTGTAAAACCTCCACGTACGCTGCAGCTTCGGACATTGAGTCCACGGTTCCTGTGTCTAACCACACATCTCCGCGTTGCATCCGTTGGACAGATAATTGCCCCCGGTTGAGGTATTCCTCGTTGATCGCTGTGATCTCAAGTTCGCCGCGCGCCGAAGGCTTGATCGATTTGGCGATCTCTACAACTGAGTTGTCGTAAAAATACAAGCCGACCACAGCATAGGGTGACGTTGGGTTGGCAGGTTTTTCTTCGATGGACAGCGCACGGCCTGTTGGAGAGAACTCGACGACGCCGTAACGCTGCGGATCAGCAACTTCATAGGCGAAGATAATTCCCCCTTGGGGGTTATGGCATTGTGGCAGCGCCCCAGAAAATCCATGACCATCGAAAATATTATCCCCCAGCACCAAAGCAACGTCGTCATCGCCAATGAAGTCTTCGCCGATCAAAAATGCTTGCGCCAGCCCCTCTGGACGCGGTTGAATCTCATAATCCAACAGCAGCCCCCACTGCGAGCCGTCGCCAAGCAAACGCTGAAAAGCAGGCGCATCTTCTGGGGTGGTGATGATCAGAAGTTCCCGAATCCCGGCCTGGATTAGCGTAGACAGCGGGTAGTAGATCATCGGCTTGTCGTAGATCGGCATAAGCTGCTTAGAAATCCCCTGCGTAATCGGGTACAGCCGCGTGCCGGAGCCGCCTGCCAGGATGATGCCTTTCATAGCCACCTATGTTGCCAGATACAGCGCGAGGCTGGCGCGCCAATTGCTGGGCTGAAAACCAGTGGCTTTGATTTTGCTTAGGTCCAGGGTAGATTCTGCCGGTCGGGCGGCTTGGTCCTGGCCGTATTCTGCACTGCTAACCGGGGTGACATCAGCAGGGTCGCCACCGCAGCCAATGAAAACGGCCATGGCGATCTCATCCCGCGAAGCCGTGTCGCCATCCGAGCTCAAGTTGTACACGCCATAAGGAGCACCGCTATCTAACAAATGCATGATGCCCCGCGCCAGGTCTCGGGCATCCGTTGGCCGACCGCGCTGGTCGCAAACCACCTTGGGCTTTTTTCCGGCACGGGCCAGGGCAGCCATGGTGGCAATGAAATTTCCGCCATCGCCAAAAACCCAAGAGGTACGCACCACGTAATGCCGTGGGGCTGTCTGCGCTGCGGTATCTCCGGCGGCTTTACTAGCACCATAAGCAGACAGTGGGGAAGCGATTTCATCCTCTCCGTGGATCTCGTGCTGGCCGTCGAAAATATAATCCGAGGACACATGCACCAAAGTCAGGTTGTGCTCGTTAGCGATTGTTGCCAGTTTGGCCGGGGCAGCAGCGTTGACGGCCCAGGCGCCAGCCCGGTCGGTTTCGGCACCATTGACGTCGTTATAAGCAGCGGTATTAATGATCGCTTGGTACTGTCGCCAGTCTCGAGCCGGAGGAGCAGTGATGTCGAACTCCTTGCGTGAACAGAACTCCACATGATTGTGGTTCCGCAGGGCGTCGCGCAACGCCTTTCCTAGTTGCCCGTCGGCACCGGTCACCAGAATCTTCCGAGGCGGCATCGGGGTAGCGTCGGCAAGCTGTGGATGCTGCCGATCTTTGGCGGAGATTTCACTCGGCTCCAGCGGCCAATCGATCATATTCAGGTTCACGCTGGTGTAGCTGGCCTCGGGCGAATAGTGGTCATTAACCAGGTAAGTGTAGCTGGTGGCGTCGTGCAGAGCTTGAAAACCATTTGCGACGCCCCGGGGAACAAAGACCGCCGTATCTGGTTCGATGCGCTGCGTGACGGTTGCGCCGTACGTCGGTGAGTCTGCACGCAGATCACACCAAGCACCAAACACAGCACCGGTGGCTACAGAGACGAATTTATCCCACGGTTCAGCGTGTAAACCGCGGGTGACACCGGCTTTTTCGTTAAATGAAATGTTGTTTTGTACTGGCCCGAAATCAGGTAAACCCGCGGCGACGAAAGCTTGCCGCTGCCAGTTTTCTTTAAACCACCCGCGGGCATCTTTATGCAGGTCGAGATTGATAATCAGCAGGCCATCGATGTCCGTGGTGCGTACTCGTGCACCACGATGCTCTGGTGTCATATTCGCTGTCACTGCTTATTGCCCTCGCTTCGCGTAATTGTCTTCCACTGCTTCTTTCGCGTCTTGCCACCACGTGCGGTGGCTGCGGTACCAGTCGATCGTGCTCTCCAAACCCGCCCGCAGATCAGTGTAGTATGGCCGCCACCCCAGCTCTTCAGTGATTTTTCCGGGGTCGATGGCATAGCGTTGGTCATGTCCCGGGCGGTCGGCGACGTGCTCGAATCCTGTGGCGCCATCGCTGTCCATGAGTTCACAAATGAGCTGGATCACCGACAGATTGTTGGCTTCGCCGTGAGCGCCAATATTGTAAGTCTCGCCAATCTTGCCACGCTCTAGGATTGCGTGCACCGCTCGATTGTGGTCGTCGACATGAATCCAGTCGCGTACTTGTGCGCCCGTGCCGTAGAGCTTCGGCGTGCGCCCAGACAGAATATTGGTAATTTGCCGGGGGATGAATTTCTCTATGTGCTGGTAAGCGCCATAGTTATTGGAACAGTTCGAGATTGTTGCGCGGATGCCGAAGGAACGAACCCAAGCACGGACCAGGTGGTCGGAACCGGCTTTGGTTGCAGAATAAGGGCTGGAAGGCCGGTATGCGGTGGATTCGGTGAATTGCTCGTTGGAATCGAGTGCAAGATCACCGAAAACCTCGTCGGTAGAGATGTGGTGGAAACGCTTATCGTATTTCCGCACCGCCTCGAGCAGGCAATACGTGCCGACGATGTTGGTCTGCACGAACGGTGATGGGTCGCGCAGAGAATTGTCATTGTGGGATTCGGCGGCAAAATGCACCACGGTGTCCGCACGCTGCACTAGCTTGTCGACGAGCTCCGCATCAGCGATATCACCAACTACAAGTTCGCAGTCAATTCCACTCAGGTTGGCGCGGTTGCCGGAATAAGTCAGTTTATCCAGCACGATTACGTGGATTTCGGGATACAGTTTGCGGGTTAGGCGCACGAAGTTGGTGCCGATGAACCCGGCTCCGCCGGTGACAAGCATGGTGGACATGCCACTAGTTTAAGGCAGGTCCGATAGCTGGCAAGGGATAGTAGAAAGATCGGCAGGGCCTGGCATGGCGGAGCCTGGCAGGGCATGACAGAAAAATCACTACCCGTGCAATGCACAAAGACCACAATCACCGGGTGCCTGGCGATTGTGGTCTTATTGTTTATTGCTCGATGCCGAATGCGTGTGCAAAGGTTGGCCAGGAGGTGCGCAGGTCATCCTGCCAGTAGGACCAAGTGTGGGTGCCAACTGCTGGCTTGTGGTGATGTACCGGAATGCCCAAGTGGTTCAGCTTGGCCACGAAGCGGTGGGTGCAGGCGTTGGTGACAGCTTCGATACCGCCGCCGGCGATAGCAAGGTTGGCCTGGTTGGCTGACAGAGCTTGTTCTGGGATGCCCTGTGCGCGCAAACCTTCTGCAGTTTCGCGTTCACCAATCAAACCGGTGGCATTAGAAACGTAGATCGCGGTGCCACGCAGGAATTCAGCCTGCAACAGGGCGTCGTTTTCCAGTGCGCGTTGGGAACCCATTGGGCCCCAGATCTGATCTGGGTGCGCACCGCCGCGGTTGACGGTTAGCCCGACAGCAGCGCGTCCCATCGGGGAGTTGGTTTCGGCACAACCCGAGAACGAGCCGGTGGCGTCGAACATGCCGGGGTTGTGAGCGGCTAGCAGAAGCGAGCTGGTGGCAGACATCGACATGCCAGCAATGCCGCGCTTACCGTTTGCGCCCAAGTAGTTCTCGATTGGTCCTGGAAGCTCGTTGATCAGGAAGGTCTCCCACTTCTGTGGGCCTTGTAGGTACTTGCTGCCGGTAGGGGTTTCGTTCCAGTCGGTGTAGTAAGAAAACGCACCGCGCATAGGGATGACGACGTTGATGTTCTTTTCCAGGTAGAAATCAACCGCATCGGTTTGAACAATCCAGTTGGCGGACTGCTCGCCACCACCGGCACCATTAAGCAGGTACAGGGTTGGGCGTGGGCCAGCCGATTCATCAGCCTTGATGGTTACGACCGGGATCTTCCGATCCATGGAAGGTGAGTAGACCGTGACTTCTTGTACGCGGTTGCCCTTTTCTGCAATGACTTGACGCCAAGATTCGTCGTCGAATTCTGCTGGCAGGATTTCCTCGCTGACAGTGCCAGCCGGAATGGTGTTCTCGGCGGCTGGCTGCTGAACAGCACCTTGAGCGATGCCAGCTTGTGGGGCCGGTTGGGCAATGCCAGATACCGGGGTCAGCGCCAATGTGCTGATTGCAGCGGCGGCAACGGCGACGTTGCGAAGTTTCATGCGTGATCCTTACACAGTGTGAAAACTTAAACGGTGAAGACTTAAACGTGGAAACGTAAAACTCAATAACAGTTGGATAGTAGCTTAGCGTATGGCGAGTATTAGGAACATGTCTTCCGCTACTCGCGCGTGCTATTGAATCTGTCGTCCTTAGCGGGTTTTTTGTTACTTCGGTGTTTTGTTACTGAACTGTTCTGATACTGCGCTGTTGTGTTACTGCGCGGTTTTATTACTCCGTTGTTAAGACGCTGTTAAGACTTTGTCAGGCAAAAGGGCATGACCAAAAATGTTTCGAGCAAAAATCTTGCAGTTGGGGTGGGCCTGGAATAGGCTAAATTCTGCTTCACCCAGAGGGTGCCGTTTTCTGTTTTCTGCAGGCTTTTGTATTTTCCAGGCAGCTTCGTAGCCAATTAGCTCCGTAAACAATGCGGGCATGACGCTGCAGATGGTGCACAGGATGCAGAAAATTCTTAGACCTGAATCAGACCTGACCCAGACCTGAAAGAGTATTAATAATGCAGCTAGATAACCTGATCGTGATGTCCAACAACTTCTTCGGCCCAGCTATCCACGAGTTCTTTGCTGGTTTTGCAAAATTGAGCGCAGTACTGCACCTGATTTAATTCCTGCAGCTCGCCGCCAGCGGATTCTGGTTGTTGCAGCAACGACGAAGATTAACAACCGCCAAGATTAGCAACGACCACTATTAGCTAGGGCGAAGACTAGCGGCGAACGTAATTAGGCACCTGCGGTAGCTCCGGTAGACTCTCGGAATTTCTTCCCGCGGGTGCTTTCACATGTCTGCAGGGATTACGTATGCTGGAGACCGTGACTAAAGAACATTATGATCTCGTTGTACTCGGCGCCGGACCAGGTGGATACGTTGCCGCCATCCGCGCTGCCCAGCTAGGCAAGAAAGTTGCTGTCGTCGAAAAGCAATACTGGGGCGGAGTCTGCCTCAATGTTGGTTGCATCCCTTCGAAGGCGCTGCTGAAAAACGCTGAGGTTGCCCACACTTTCAACCATGAGGCCAAAGATTTCGGCATCTCCGGTGACGTTTCTTTCGACTTCCCGACTGCGCACAAGCGTTCGCGCAAAGTCTCGAAAAAGATCGTCGGTGGCATCCACTATCTGATGAAGAAAAACAAGATTCAGGAAATCAATGGCCTGGGTCATTTCAAAGATGCCAAGACCATCGAAGTGAAAGAAGGCGACGACGAGGGTAAAACCCTGACCTTCGACGACTGCATCATCGCGACCGGTTCCGTTGTTAAGACTCTTCCTGGCATTGAGCTGGGTGGAAATATTGTCTCTTATGAAGAGCAAATCCTGGATGAAAATGCGCCAGAATCCATCGTAATTGTGGGTGCTGGTGCCATCGGCATGGAATTTGCCTATGTTTTGGCAAACTACGGCGTCGACGTCACCGTCGTTGAATTTATGGACCGGGTACTTCCAAACGAAGATGCGGATGTATCGAAGGAAATTGCTAAGCAGTATAAGAAGCTTGGCGTGAAGCTGCTGACCAGCTATAAGACCACCTCTGTGAAAGACAACGGCGATAACGTCACCGTTGAGGTGGAGTCTAAGGATGGCAAGAAGCAAGATACGCTGACCGTCGATCGCTGTCTGGTTGCGGTTGGTTTTGCCCCACGGGTGGAGGGCTATGGCCTGGAAAACACCGGTGTGGAACTGACCGAGCGAGGCGCTATTGCAATCGACGAGCGTATGCGTACCAACGTGGACGGTATTTACGCCATTGGCGATGTTACTGCGAAGCTGCAGTTGGCTCACGTTGCTGAAGCGCAGGGTGTAGTTGCTGCCGAGACCATCGGTGGAGTGGAAACCCAGGAATTGGGTGATTACCAGATGATGCCACGTGCAACTTTCTGCAACCCACAGGTCGCTTCCTTTGGTTACACCGAAGAAGCAGCGAAGGAGAAGTGGCCGGATCGCGACATTAAGGTTGCCACCTTCCCGTTCTCTGCAAACGGTAAAGCGCTTGGCCTGAATGAGTCTGCAGGTTTCACTAAGCTCATCGCTGACGGCGAATTTGGCGAGCTGCTCGGCGCTCACTTGGTTGGTTCCAATGTTTCCGAGCTGCTGCCACAATTGACTCTTGCGCAGCGCTTTGACCTGACCGCGGGCGAAATTGCGCGCAACGTGCACACGCACCCAACGTTGTCCGAGGGTATGAAAGAAACCGCGCACGGCGTTGCTGATGGCCACATGATTAACCTCTAAGGGCCTGTCGCTTAAAGAAAGTCTTACGGCCGCTCTACCGTTCTTGTTGACGGTAGGGTGGTCGTTTTCTTATGCGGTACTGTCCGAAAGTTTGACGCAGTATGGGTGAATGCTGGCTAGCTAAAAAATTGCTGTGCGTAAAGTCACATATCTTGCGGTTGAGTGATGGGCTCAGATTGGCTTGCTGCTAAGGGTCGTGGCAGTAGCGATATTGTTGTTGCCGTTTAAGCCAAGCCTCACATAAAGTACCCCCGAAAACGTGACCGAAGTAGGCTAAAAACGCACCCAGCGCGGTATTTTGGTTCGCGTCAACACCCCCGATCACCGTATGGTTAAAGCGACAATGGAGGTGCCATGACAATAAAGAATCCTGATCGTGAGGCAATCGCTCACGGAAAAATCTCGAACGAAAAAATTCGTGAATCGCCAGCAGTGCCAACTTGGGCCATCAAGCTGATTATGGCGATCACTGGCCTGTTGTTTGTGCTGTTCACGCTCGGACACATGGCTGGAAACTTAAAGCTCTACGCTCCAGCACATGATGGTGTACCGGCGCTAGATGAATACGGCGAGTTCCTTCGTAGCCTTGGTTCGCCATTGCTGCCGGAAGAAGCTTTCCTGTGGGGCTTCCGTCTCGTCTTGTTGGCCGCGCTGATTCTGCACGTTTGGGGTGCATTTGCCCTGATCAGCCGCGCAAAACAATCCCGCGGTAAGTTCAACCGCACCAACCTGATGGGCGGCGTAGATTCCTTCGCTACTCGCACCATGCTGGTTACCGGCCTGTTCCTTCTGCTGTTCGTCTGCTTCCACTTGCTGGACCTGACTTTGGGAGTTGCACCAGCGGCGACCGAACAGTTCGTACACGGTGAAGTTCACGCCAACATGGTGGCTACCTTCAGCCGTTGGCCAGTCACCCTCTTCTACGTGGTTGCCATGTGCTTGCTGTTCCTGCACATGTCTCACGGTATTCGCTTGGCCGTCTCGGACTTGGGCATCACTGGCCACAAGTGGCGTCAGACTTTCGTCGTGATTGCTTATGTCATTCCAGCAGTGGTTGTCATCGGCAACATCGTCATGCCTTTGTCCGTCCTGTTTGGTTGGGTGAGCTAGAACCTCACCAAGCGCTGACACAGTTCACGCGCCGCTAAAGTTCTAGCCAGATCGGAAAGATAGATTATGAGCAACACAGATACTTCGACTCGTAAAGAGTTCCGCCAGCCAGACTCTATTGTCGATGGGGTCACCCCGGGCGACATCCTGGAAAACGCGGAACCAAAAGGCGTTCCTATGCGGGACATGTGGAATTACCACAAAGACCACATGAACTTGGTTTCTCCACTGAACCGCCGCAAATTCACAGTCATCGTCGTCGGCACCGGCCTTTCCGGTGGTGCAGCTGCCGCAGCCCTCGGTGAGCTGGGCTATGACGTGAAGGTTTTCTCTTATCACGACTCACCTCGTCGTGCGCACTCCATTGCAGCACAGGGTGGTGTGAACTCTGCTCGTGGTAAGAAGGTCGACAATGACTCCGCATACCGGCACGTGAAAGACACGGTTAAGGGTGGCGACTACCGGTGCCGTGAATCTGACTGTTGGCGCTTGGCGCTGGAGTCCGGTCGCGTTATCGACCACATGAATGCCATCGGTGCGCCGTTTGCCCGTGAATACGGCGGAACCCTGGCCACCCGATCCTTCGGTGGTGTGCAGGTTTCCCGAACCTACTACACCCGTGGACAAACTGGTCAGCAGCTACAGCTGTCGACCACCTCGGCTCTGTACCGGCAGATCGGCCTGGGCAACGTCGAGATGTTTGCACACCATGACATGCAGGACATCATCGTCCGCGAAGTTGATGGTGTGAAGCACTGCGATGGCATCGTCACCCGCAACCTGATTGACGGCGAGATCAAGGCCTTCACCGGTCACGCGACCGTCATCGCAACCGGTGGTTACGGCAACGTTTACCACATGTCGACGCTGGCCAAGAACTCAAACGCAGGCGCCATGATGCGTGCGTATGAGCGTGGTGCTTACTTGGCATCACCTGCTTATATTCAGTTCCACCCAACTGGCCTGCCGGTCAACTCCACCTGGCAGTCGAAGACGACACTGATGTCGGAATCGTTGCGTAACGACGGTCGTATTTGGTCGCCAAAGAAAGAAGGCGACGACCGCGACCCGAACTCCATCCCAGAGGACGAGCGCGATTACTTCCTGGAGCGTCGTTACCCAGCCTTCGGCAACTTGGTTCCGCGTGACGTGGCTTCCCGTGCACTGTCGCAGCAGATCAACGCAGGCCTAGGCGTAGGTCCTATGCACAACTCCTGCTACCTGGATTTCCGCGATGCTATTGAGCGTCTGGGTAAGGAAACCGTGCGTTCGCGCTACTCGAACCTTTTCCAGATGTACGAAGAGTCCATCGGTGAGGACCCGTATGAGACTCCGATGCGCATTGCACCGACTTGCCACTTCACCATGGGCGGTTTGTGGACCGACTTCAATGAAATGACTTCGATCGACGGGTTGTTCGCTGCGGGTGAAGCTTCGTGGACCTACCACGGCGCTAACCGTCTGGGAGCGAACTCGCTGTTGTCGGCATCGGTTGACGGCTGGTTTACCTTGCCGTTCACGATTCCGAACTATTTGGCTGAGCACCTTGGCGAAGAGAAGCTGGCAGAGGATTCTGCAGAGGCTCAGGAAGTCGTCGAAGAGGTGAAGGATCGCCTGAACCGCTTGATGAATATTCGAGGCGAGAATCCACATGGTGCGGAGCACTATCACCGCCAGCTCGGCGAGATTCTGTACTGGGGTTGTGGTGTTTCGCGTAACGTCGACGACCTCAAGACCTCGATCGAAAAGATCCGTGAAATCCGTCGTGATTTCTGGGCAAATGTTCGTGTGACTGGCCAGTTGCACGACATGAACCAGGATCTCGAATACGCACAGCGTGTAGCCGACTACCTTGACCTCGGTGAGCTGATGTGCGTCGACGCACTGGATCGCAACGAGTCCGCTGGAGCTCACTACCGCGACGACCACCTTTCCGAAGACGGCGAGGCAGAGCGTGACGACGAAAACTGGTGCTTCGTATCCGCGTGGCAGCCAAATGGCCCAGAGAAGTTCATCCGCCACGCTGACCCGCTGTACTTCGACTCGATCCCGCTGATGACAAGGAACTACAAGTAATGAAATTGACACTTGAAGTCTGGCGTCAGGCCGGACCTACGCAAGAAGGCAGCTTCGAGACCGTCCAGGTCGACGACGCCGTCGAGCAGATGTCCATCCTGGAACTGTTGGACCACGTCAACACCGGACGTATCGAAGACAACAAAGAACCATTTGCATTCGCGTCAGACTGCCGTGAAGGTATCTGTGGAACCTGTGGTTTGCTAATCAACGGTCGCCCACACGGGCCAGGCCAGAACACCCCGGCATGCCAGCAGCGTTTGTTCCAATTCAATGACGGCGACACCTTGCGCTTGGAGCCACTTCGCTCCGCAGCCTTCCCCGTCATCAAGGACATGGTTGTAGACCGTTCCGCTTTGGACGACATCATGCACCAGGGTGGCTACGTTTCCATGGACGCCGGTACCGCACCGGATGCCGATACGCTGTTGCAAAACTCCCAGGACAACGAATTGGCATTGGACCACGCAGCCTGCATTGGCTGCGGTGCTTGCGTGGCTGCTTGCCCGAATGGTGCTGCACATTTGTTCACTGGAGCCAAGCTGGTGCACCTGTCAATGTCGCCACTCGGAGCTAAGGAACGTGGTAAGCGCGCCCGTAACATGGTCGATGAGCTGGAGCGGAACTTCGGTGGTTGTTCGCTATACGGCGAATGTGCCGATGTTTGCCCAGCTGGTATCCCGCTGACCGCGGTTTCCGCAGTTACCCGTGAGCGTGCCCGTGCGGCGTTCCGCTCGAAGGACGACTAAGACGAATACAAAAGTGCCGACGCAGCGTGTTATGTACAGCGCTTTTGCTTGTGCACACACGGTTCGGCACCACTTTTGCTGGCAGCAAATCTAGACTAGAGTTGTCACTAGTGATACAGAAGAAAGGCTTTGGCACCCCATGAGCACCAATGAACAAGTAGCGGACTTCGCTGCGGAGACCTACCCAAGCTATTCGCAGGAACTGCACCACAGCTACATCGAGGGCTACAACCCAGTTTCGCTGGGCGCGCCACACTCGTCGCTGCTGCGTAATTCGACTTGGATTGGCATGGGCCTTCTTCTCGGCTTCTTCCCATTCGCTGGCACCCTAATTTGGGGAATCGGCACGGGTATTTGGGATGCCGGTACCGCAGCTAATTACTCCACTATTTTGACCATTATTGGCGCCATTGGTGTTGTTGTTACTTTGGTCGGTGGTTTTGGTTCGATCCACTTTGGTCGCCGGTATTACCGTCAATACGTGAAGGAAACCGGCCGCACCTCCTAACGCGCCTTTCCTGCCAGCCTCGCCCCGCACCTGCTAGATGCCTACCGCGTCTAGGCAGGGCGGGGCTTTTCGTAGTTCGAGACCACGCCCTCAAGAATCTAAGCGGAGATCAAGCAGAATATGAACCCCCCGAAACACAGCATCGACGCTAAACGCACGACTGCTAAAAGCATGGTCGCTAAAAGCACTGCCGCGGAAAGTACGGCTGTGAAAAGCACTGCTGGCAAAAACGCTTTTGCAAACAACTTTTCTGCAAACAACGCAGCTGCTAACAACGCTGCACCCACAGACCAGCAACGTGCTCTTGAATTACGCAAACACAAGATATTTGTTACCAGCCTATTGGTGCTGGCTGCTGCGATATTTCTGGGCTGCTCCTGGTGGCAAAGCCAGCCGGGCGATACCCCAGGGTGGGTTGGTTATGTGCGTGCCGCCGCAGAGGCCGGCATGGTCGGTGGCTTGGCGGACTGGTTTGCAGTGACCGCCTTGTTCCGGCACCCGATGGGCCTACCGATCCCGCACACGGCATTGATTCGTAAAAAGAAGGACCAGTTAGGCGATTCGCTGTCGCAATTTGTCGGCGATAACTTTCTGAATGCTGAATTAATCACGTCCAAGGTGCGTGCAGCCAAATTGCCGGAATGGTTGGGGGCGTGGCTCAGCGAACGCGGAAACGCCGAGAAGGTCTCCCGGGAAGTGGGCAAGCTGACCACGAACATTGTGCGAGCCATAGACGCGCAAGAGGCAGAAGAACTGATCCAGCGGCACTTGATTGATAAGGCTGCCGAACCAATATGGGGCCCGCCACTAGGACGTACGCTCGACGCCTTGATCGATGAAGGCAAGCTGGAACCAGCTGTTGATGAAGTTGTGACCTGGGCGAAGAGCAAGATTGATGATTCGGAGGAGTCGATTGTCACCTTAATCAACGATCGCATGCCGACTTGGGCTCCGCGTTTTGCACGGCAATTGGTGGGAGAGAAAGTTTTCCGCGAGATGGCGTCGTTTATCAGGGAAGTGGAGGCAGACCCGCAACACCCCGCACGGAAGTCCATTCGCAAGGGGCTACGCCAACTGGCGTATGACTTACAGTTTGATGCCACAATGATTAGCCGGGTAGAAGAATGGAAGGCAGAGATCCGCGGTTCACGCGCGGTGAAAGCATTACCGGAAATGTTGTGGGATAAGGCTTCAACAGGTTTGCTGAGCGCTGCCGAAGATCCAGAGTCCACGCTGCGCCAGAAAATCGTGGAACTGTGCGTGCGCTGGGGTGAAAACATCCGTACCGATGCTGAACTGCGTGCTTCGTTGGACCGGCGCATCAACTCTGCAGTTGAGTTTTTGGCGAACAACTATTCTTCGGAAGTTACAGGGCTCATTTCCGAGACAATCGCTCGTTGGGATGCTGATGAAGCCAGCGAGAAAATTGAGCTTATGGTGGGTAAAGATCTGCAGTTTATCCGGCTTAACGGCACCGTTGTTGGTGCGCTGGCTGGCTTGGTTATCTACACTGTCAATCAGCTACTGTTTGGCGCTTAAACAAGGATCACAACCGGGGTGAGCGCCCACCATGTCAAGCCCCGCTAGGCACGACCCCAGAGGACGGATGGAGTATCACTATGACTGATAAGCGCAAGCGATTTTCGGCGGACGACATTGTAGATTCGCTCAAGCAGACGGGTTCCTCTTTGCGTTCTGTAGCTGGCGAATTTGCGGAAAATGCCGCTCAGAATTATCACGATCGTGATGCCATTGGTACAGCGAAAAACGCAGCACGCCAAACCGCGCAGGATTTCCGCGGCATTGATAGTTTCGACGATTTGAAAGAAACTGGTTCGAAGCTGTGGAAGCGCGGTAAATATTTGGGCAGTGAATTCGGTTCTGAGTTACGCGATGCCGTCGCGAAAACTCGTGATAGTGAGGCAGTAAGCGAGGCCAAAGCAAGACTGCGGAAGTTTCCTGGGCGGGGGAAAGATGCTGATGCTGCGGCGAAAAACAGGCAGCCACGTATTATTGAGGGCGAAGTTGTTGATGTCGACGGCCACAAGCCGGACTAAACCGGCGCCCGACGTCGGCTGATGGCGCCCGCCACTATCTCGCGCGAATGCGCGTGTGATAATTTTCGCTAGTTAGAATAATCGTATTCCGAGGGACCCCGACACCACATGATTGTTGACGTATTATCGCAAGCCAATTTCGCTGCCGAACAGACCCAGCACTTGGCGCAACTGCCACCTAGCGGGCCGTCGTTAGAGCCTTGGCAGTCTAATCTCTTGTATGGCTTGTTTTGGCTGCAACAGGGTCTTTATTCCCTGGTGGCCATTGCCGGTTTGGTAGGCGCTATTTCGGCGGCCATGACCCGTGACGACGCATTTGATGCGGATTCCCGCCAATCAAAGATGGTGTGGGTTGCGATGTTGGCTGCTTCCGCATTTATCGTGCCGATGCCGATTCCGATTTTGCCGTGGGTCGGCATGGTGGTTATCGGTATTTACTGGTTTGACGTTCGCCCTTCGCTCAAAGCCTTGATCAACGGCGAATATCGCTGGGATTAGGCCCGTGCGCTTCGCCTTGTAGCAGCAGATGATGTGGAACTAAAAGATGGAAGAAAACTGGTTACATCAGTTTCTTGCGTGGGATTTTCGCGCCCCGCACGTCGGTTTAGCTGAAGTGCGTAATGGCGTGGCTGCCGCTGTTGCTGCAGGGGTTGGGGCGGTTGTTGTGAGTCCGAATCACGTAGCGACAGCGGCAAAAACGCTAGACAGATACGTGCGGCAACACGGTGGAGATCATTACGACGGTGATGCGGATGAATCATCCGTGTTAACGATCATCACGGCAGTTGGCTTCCCGACGGGGCGCCACCATATTTTGGTAAAAGCATCTGAGGCGCGGCTGGCGGTTTCGCAAGGAGCGCACCGTGTTTGGGCTTGTGTAGACACGAGTAATCCCGACGCTAATGCCCTTCTCAGCGACATGATTAGCCTTCGGGAAGCCGTACCTGCCCCGGCGCAACTTGGCGTGGTGGTGCCGGATTATTCCGCGGCGGGCAAGCAGTCTGCATCAGAGCCAGAGCAGCGGTCTGCACCAGCAGGGCAGCAGTCTGCATCAGCAGCAGGGGAGCGGTCAGGGCAGCTGGCAGGGGAGGAAACGTGGGATCCCGAAACTCGGCGTGGCGAATTGCTATCTACTTGTGATTTCGCGAAGGTGGACCAACTCGTAGTAACTTCCCAAACGAAGCAGCCGGCACCGTGGGCAACGGCGCAGCAGTTGTCTGATCGTATTCCAATAGTTTTGGACATGGGGGCGGGTGCAGAGTTAGCTGAATCCCAGGCTGCTGATTCTTCGTTAGTGGAGTGGCTGGTTGCGGAATCCGCGGATCTTGCAGCCAACAAAAAGGCCTTAGAAAAAACAGAAACCGCCAAGCAAATCTTGGCGGTAATTCCTGTACCCAGTGGGGCTATTCGTAGAGACTCTTAGCTTGTCAAAGCTCGTTCAACAGAGCATCTAACTAACTTTTACGGACTGGTGCCGTCGAATTTGCTCCGGCACCCTGTCCAGCGTCGTTGCCCGAACCACCAGGATTGGCCCCCGGCGTTGTGTTAAGCTCTTTGCTCATATCCGAAGGATTCACGTTGCGACCTTCCAAGGTGATTACCAAACCGTGGTCATTGAATTCAATTGCAGTGATGTCCAACTGCCCACCGGTTGCCTCACGTAGGTTTTGGTTCAAGGAATTCGCGATACCGTCAGCGGCGCCTTCCGGGAGTGAAAAGCCCAGGATTTTTGCTTCAGAAGCATCGAAAGAGACATTTCCGTTGTCCCCCACCAGTGGGCGTAGCGTCAGATTCGCAGCGCCGGACAGAAACTTCACGGTGATGGTACCGGCTTCGTGATCCGTTGAAATATCGGAGACCACGAGTTCACCCAAAAATGCGGCGCCACCGAGTTGCTCCCGCAGTCCCTCTTGGATGGTGTGAGTGAGGTACTCGTCGGGAAGCTCCGAACGGGTGCGCAAAAATTCTGCTTCCCCAGATTCAAGCGCCATGGATTCCATGTGCACGTGTGAGGCGGGCATACCTTTGTAGTTGCCCTCGGCGTCTTGCTGCAATGTCGATGGGGTATCGATGTTGACTTCGCTGAGCTTCCCACCGACCAGACCGAACAATACTGGGCTGGAACCGAAGGAGACTTCTGGGTCTTCGGTCATCTCAATGCCTTGGGCCTCGATGTCTTCACGGAAGCTCGCGCGCAGTTGTTGACCAATGAAATAACGCGCGCCAAATTCCGCCAGCAACACCAGGATCAGCACCGCCACCAAGACGGCGACGATGATTTTCCAGGCAGTTGCGGCGGATGATTGTGCTTTAGAGCTGACTGGGGCTTGAGAGCTAGAAGGCATAGGCACAGTCTAGCGTGAGACGGCCTGGCTTAGAGGTTTTCGTTAATCCACTTTTCGGTCAGCTGGCCTTCGTTGTCGAAGAGCTCTTCTAGTGCTTCGCCGACCTTGGGCTCGATAGCGGCACCCATCATTGGGATGTTGACGGAAACGTCGTTGGTGTAGCTCAGGGTAGTGGTTTCACCTTGGCCTGCCAGCTGAACGGAGCCTTTGAAATCAACCGGGGTGCCTTTGACGTCGGCGTTGTAGGAAAGCTCTGCTTTGTCGTCGGCAAGCGCGCCAACTTTGACGGTGCGCTTAACCTTCAGCGACTGCGAGACCATAGCGCGTACGGCCTCCGGCAGGATGGTGACGGGAAGCAGCTCGAACAGGGTGGCTTCGTTGTTGGAGAACTCGTTGAGCTCGCCTGGTTCTGGCGAAAGGTTTTCGGCGATATAAGCCCAGTACTTCTCGTTGGTCAACGCCTGGTGGACTTTTTCGGCGGAGTGATTGATGGTCACTGTGTTTTCGCTACGGGTAGACATGCCCTACAGACTACCCTGTGATAGTGATGAATGATTTTATGACTCAAGCAAATACGGCCTTGGATACCCTGGAGTTGCGCACGCTTGCCGACGCCGGGGCGCTCGAACGCGTCGATGGCGTGGAATTTTCTCAGTTGACGACGTTTCACCTGGGTGGTGCCCCACAGGCTGCCGTGCGAGCCGCGACTGGTGAGGCCGCCGCGGCGGTAGTTCGTGCCCTGGATGCTGCTGGGGTGGAATTGCTGATTGTCGGCGGCGGTTCTAATTTGCTGGTGACCGACGAGCCGCTCGATGTGGTCGCGGTGATTATGGGCGATGACCACCTGGAGATTGACGCCAGCACCGGTGTGTTGCGCGCGGGTGCGGGTGCTATCTGGGACGAGGTCGTCGCTGCCAGCATCAATGCGGGGCTTGGTGGCTTGGAGTGCTTATCAGGCATTCCGGGTTCTGCTGGTGCCACCCCGGTGCAAAACGTTGGCGCTTATGGTGCGGAGATCGCGGATGTGCTCACCCGCGTGCAGTTACTGGACCGCTCGACTGGTGCGGTCGAATGGGTGCCTGCCAGCGCGCTGGATTTGGCGTATCGCTATTCCAATTTGAAATTCACCGCACGTGGGGTGGTGCTTGCCGTAGAGTTCCAGCTGCGCACTGATGGTTTGTCAGCTCCGCTGCGTTTTGGCCAGCTGGCTGGTGAGCCGGGGCAGCGCCGCGATCCGGCGGAGGTGCGCGAGGAGGTACTGGGCCTGCGTCGCTCCAAGGGAATGGTGCATGATCCAGAAGATCACGATACGTGGTCGGCGGGTTCGTTTTTTACCAACCCGGTGGTGCCGGAGACGCTTGCCGACGAGATCACCCAGGTGGTTGCCGCAGAGCTGGGTGCCGACGAAGCGGCGGGCATGCCCCGTTTCCCGGTGACTGCAGGCAGCATGGCCACTGAGGGGTCTGATGCTGGGGGTTCCGATGGAGCCGCAGAAGCACTGGTGAAGCTGTCTGCCGCCTGGCTGATTGATCGCGCCGGTTTTGCCAAAGGCTACCCGGGTGCGGATGCGCCAGCGCGTTTGTCGACGAAGCACACCCTGGCCCTGACCAACCGGGGCGCGGCGCAGGCTGCGGACGTCGTCAAGCTAGCCCGTGATGTGCGCGCCGGGGTGCAGGAAAAATTTGGGGTGCAGCTTGAGCCCGAACCGTTGTGGATCGGGCTGGAAATCTAGTCACCATCGTGGCGAAAGACTGCGCGAAACGGGCTAGCGCGGGACTTCGATGGTGACGGTTTTGCCGCCGTAGCCATGTTCTTGGTCGTGGCCTTCGACGGTGACCTCGTTGACGTTGTCCGGGATCTCGAAGGGGCCGCGGGAGCGAGTAAAGGGTTGCTCGTTGGCGTGGTCGTGGCCGAGTTCGTGTTCTGCTAACACGGTGCCGTCTTCGTCGAGCACGCGCCAGCCGTCGGCGTAGCGCTCCGGGGAATCATAGGGCGAGGAAACCGTAACAGCGATGCGGTATTCGCCATCGGAACCGGATAATTCGGCATCCAGGATGTCCGGGTATTTCTGGTCGGTTGCGTCCGAAGCCGCATCTTTTGCTTCGTCGGCCGCGCTGCTTGCGGCGTCAGTAGCGGATTCAACCGCGCTCGAGGCTTGCTCACTAGCGCTATTAACGGTCTCATCGGCGCTGTCCGCGGCGTTCGAGCATGCTGCCAAGGTAAGCATGGAGGTCGCGGCCAGGGCAGTGAAAGTACGTGAAAGTTTCATGCCCGCCTAGTATAACTGCAGCTCATATATCCGATCAGAAGTGCCGAAATCATCGGCGCTAGTTTTCTGCTTGGTTCGGGTAGGTGTATTTGCCTTGGGTTACGCTGGCCCAGGCCACTGGGAGTTGTTGCTTGTAATACGGCCAGTCGTGGATGCCGGTTGCTGCGTGGTCGAACTCAATGCGCTCGTGCATCAGGCCCTTTTCCTGCAATGAGTGCTCCAATTCCGCGGTGCATTGATTCGTGAGTTTTTCCAGCGTGATATTGCCGAAGAACGTCGGAATGCCCTCGGGGCGGGCCAGCTCAATATCATGTTCAGTGGCGTAGCCATTGGCGGAATAGATATAAACCGGCATGCTGGCGATACCCTTTGGGTCCGAGACGACGTCGTTACGCAGGCGCTCCGGGGTGTTGCCCGGGCCCCACATCAGCTCTGGGTTGCCACCCATGACAAGCGCTGCCAGGTCGAAATAAGCACGACCAGCAGTGCTGGTCGACGAATAGCAGCCCGAAACCGAGAAAGTACCGGAATACAGCTGTGGGTACAGATTGGCCAGACGGACGGCAGCCGAACCACCCATGGACAAACCGCCAATATAGCGCTCACCGTTAAACGGGATGCCGGTTTGTTGTTCCATCACGCCGGGCAGTTCCTGAGTCAGGAAAGTTTCCCACTTCGCGCGGCCCAAATATGGGTCGGTGGCGTTCCAATCTGTGTAGTTGGTGCCACCAGCCTCGACGGGCATGATCGTGGTGACGTGTTCATTCGCCATGGTTCCTTGCACGTCGCCTTTTCGCAGCCATCCGGACTGACGCGGGGCTGACACGCCGTCGAGAAGATACAACATCGGTGCGGCTGTGTCGCGGTCCTTCGGGTACTGCACTTGCACCTGGACGACGCGGCGCATTGCCGGGGACTCCACGTAGAGACGTTCGACCGCGAAGCGCTCATCTGCTTCGCGGTGGATCAGGCGCGGCTGTGCAAAATCCTGCTCCTTGTCGATGGTGTAGGGGGTTTGCTCGCCCCATAGGTTCCACATCGGCAGTTGATGCCAGGGGGTGTGGTTCTGGAAGAATTGAAGAACATTCAGCACATGTCCCTGCACGGCTGGGTCTTTGGACCATTCCGCCATTGGCGCGGAAGAACCATCGAAAGCAATCCGGGAGCTGGTTTCGCTGGAAAACTGTTGCGCGTGAGCTTGTGGGGTGGCCACGGCAGACGAGACAGCAGCGACTGCAGGCAGACTGAATGCCGCAGTCAGAGCAAGGGCAGCTGCGCGCTGGAATAACGAGGATGGCATGGGTGCGCTCCAAAGGATAAGTCGAATGGGGAGATCTCGCGGCTACGTGGCGTGTGAGCCGATGAGCTTTGGAGACATCATAAATGGGGCCGCCGAGAAATATAGGATTTCTTTCGGGTTTCGCTAATTTTGCCCACTAACTTATTTCTGGGAGCTAAGTTTTTGTTTTGCAGAAAACGCTGTTCAGATAACAAGGAAATCACTGCTCTGAAGCGCCCTCGGCCCTTGGAGTGCACTATGGAATGCACTAATTCGTGCGTCGCTCGTGGGAGGCGCACCGGCCGCATGGCTTATTTAACGGGTGCCGTAGACTTTTCCAGGTTCTGGGGCGCCGTGCAGGCGATCGAGAGTCACTGGTTCTAGACCTTTGGCGCGCAGCCCATCGATGATGCAGGTGGTCGCGTCTGCGGTGGTGTTGTGGATATCGTGCAGCAGCACGACCTCACCGCCGTCGGCTTGGTTGACCGTGCGTTCGCAGACCGTGTTGGCGTCGCGATCGCGCCAGTCGAAAACGATGACATCCCACAGGGCAACACCCATACCGTGCGCGCGGGCTGCTTGCACGACGTTGTCATTGTGCGCGCCGTACGGCGGGCGCAACCAGCGTGGTGTCGCACCCGTGACCGCCTGCACGGCCTTGGTGTTTTGAGAAATCTCAGTATGCACACGAGCTGGGCTGCTCAGCGCGAAGTTCACGTGCGTCGTTCCATGATTGCCGATGGTGTGGCCCGAATTGACGATGCGACGTGCTGTATCCGGCAAGGCATGCACCATCGGGGTTTGCACGAAAAACGTAGCTTTTGCGTGTTTGGCGTCGAGCGTATCCAGAATCCGGTTGGTCGGCGGCTGCGGGCCATCGTCGAAAGTTAAAGCTACGCAATTCGAGCAATCACCGGCTGGGGTAACAGGAGCTGGTGGTTGATAGCCAGGCTGCAAGTTTGGTGGGGTCGGCTTACTGCGTGGTTGCGGTGTGGAAGAAAGCTGCTGGACTTCCTTTGGCAGGGAAGCGAAAAACGCACGGTAGGCCTCGTCGGTGGAGTTATGGAAAAACTCCAGGATCTGTGATCCCAACTGGAACTGATCCCAGCGTGGCCCAATTGAACTACCGGGAAGAGCAGGTGCGGAAGAAGCAAGATTTAGCACGGCACCAGAGTGCGCCGAATCGCTGGAAACCGCAGGGTTAGCGTGTGCCTCGATCGGCGATGAAAACAAGCTCGCAATGATGGTGCACGAGCCGAAGATTGCGGCTAGTTTTTTCACGTCTGGTGCCTTCCGGAAATTATGGGAGTGGTTGGTGAACTGACTATAACAAGTTGCGGAAGTTATAGAAGTGAAAGAAACCCACTAGTGGTGTAAAGAAAACTGAAGGGTCCACCCTGATAGCCCGCAGCGCGGAAAATCAGGACGAACCCTTGTCAGTTAATAAATAATGCCGGTGCCGGTTACCGGCTTTGATCTCTCAGGCCGAGAACCCTAAAACCTAACCCCGCTGGCCAGACCCACCAGGCAGCGGGTAGGTCCCGTCAGCACCCAAGCGAGCATCCTCGTCCAGCAACAGTGCGATCTCTGCTTCCTTCGAACCCCGCTCCGGCAAGCGACGGCCCTCAATCACACTGAACAACGCACGGCGGCCAATCATGCCAGCCTCGCGGTGCGCGGCACCAGCAGCTAGACGAGCATTCGCCCGCTCACGCCAAGCACTGGCAGCATCCTCACCGAACTGCGCGGCCACCGCAGCTTCGAAAACACCCGGGTGGCCATAGACCACCACGGCACCGACATGGCCGAAGCCGAGCGAGGTCAACACAGCGGCTTTCACCGGACGCCCGGCGTCGGCAAGCGAAACGCCGTCGCGCAGCCACACCAGGTTCTTCGCTTTCGGCTCGATCAGCGGATCCACGCAATCCAGCGACGCGTTGTGCGGCACGCGGCCGGTGCGGAAGACATCGATCAAACCGCCGGTCTGGAACAGCGCGGCACCGGCCTTGGAGTGGCCCGTCAGCGACTTCTGCGAAATCACAAACAACGGAGCATCGGCATCACGGCCGACGGCAGGCCACAGCATGGAGTGCAGTTCGGATTCGTTCGGGTCGTTGGCGTTGGTGGAAGTATCGTGCTTGGACAGCACGGTCACGTCGTTCGGGTGCAAGCCCAGACCACGCAGCGACTTTGCCAAGCGCGAATTCTCACGGCCCCGTCCAGCGCCCAAAGCACCCAGGCCCGGGGCAGGGATCGAGGTGTGCGCACCATCGGCATAGGACGCCGCGTGTGCAACCACCGCATAGACCGGCAAGCCCAGCTCGCGGGCCAAGGAACCGCGCACCAGCAGGACGGTTCCGCCACCTTCGGCCTCCAGGAAGCCCCCACGACGGCGGTCGTTGGCACGGGAAATGAAACGCTCGTCGATGCCCTGGTCGGTCATCTTCTTCGTTTCCGCGGTCGCATTCATATCACCGAAGCCGGCCAGCGATTCCACCTGCACGTCATCGATACCACCGGCCACCACCACATCGGCCTTGCCCAGCTTGATCTTGTCGCAGCCTTCTTCGATGGAAACCGCAGAGGTCGCGCACGCACCGATCGGGTGAATCATGGAACCATAGCCGCCGACCAGCGACTGCATCGTGTGCGCAGCAATCACGTTTGGCAGGGCTTCCTGCAGGATGTCCGACGGGCGCTCCTCGTCCAAGAAGCGTGCGACGAAGACCTTGTGCAGCGATTCCATGCCACCAATACCGGTGCCCTGGGTGGAAGCAATATTGCCCGGGTGGATCGATTGCAGCAGTTCCGCGGGGCTGAACCCAGCGCTGATGAAGGCGTCGACGGCGGTGACCAGGTTCCACACAGCCATGCGGTCCAGGGCGTCGACCATGTGCTCCGGAATACCCCAGCGCGTGGGGTCGAAGTTATCCGGCATCTGGCCCGCCACCGTGCGTGTCAGCGTCGCCTTGCGCGGCACCTTCGCGGTAGCGCCCTGCAGGCGGGTGACTTGCCATTCGCCGTCGATCTCGACGACGCGGGTAAAGGCTGGGTCAGCAGCTTCGATATCGCGGGCCTGGGCCTCGGAAGGCACGGTGAAGGTGATGTCGCGGTCCAAGAAGACCGTCGCCAAGTCAATCGAACCCTGATCCTGCAGGTGATACTTATCCGACAAGGTGCGCACACCAGCGCGGGCGACGACCTCATCGCGGAAGCGGGCATAGATTTCTTCTTCGGCGATTTCCGCCCCATTGGCGTCGTACCAGCCCGGGGTTGGGTCTTCAGCCCAGTTGACCAGGCCCGTCATCCAGGCCAGTTCCAGAACACCGGCAGCGGTCAGTTCCACCGAGCCGTCGCGCTGGATACCGTATTCAGCCTCGAAACGCGTGCGGCCTGAGCCCCAGGACGAGACCTCACCGACACCCGCGATGACGATCATGTCATCCAGATCCGTGGTGATCTCACCGGTTTCCACACGCTCCGGCTGTGCGGGCACCGCGATATTTGGCAGGGCGGTGATGGTGGCCGGGGCAGCGGGGGCGTTGGCTGCTGCCTCTGCGGCGGCCGCGGCGGCTTCTTCCGCATTCGCTGCCGCCTGCGCAGTCAGCTCAGCCATGTTCAACGTGTCGCCCAAACCACCGGTCAGGTCTAGGTGCAGCGGAGCTTCGGCAGCCTGCGCGCGGGATTCGGCAGAAGCCAAGCCCATCAGCTCGTGGGAAATCTCTGCTGGGTTCCAGACCCGGATACCCGCAGCCTCCACGGCCGGAACCAGTCCGTCGTTGCCGGCCATCAGGTGCGTACCGGCCACCCAACCGATCAGAACCTGCGCCAGGGTGACACCGTCGGACCAGCCAGCCTCAACCTTCCACTTGTTCATAATCGCATCCAGCGCGGCCTTGACCTCGCCATAAGCGCCGTCGCCACCGAATACACCGCGGTTCGGCGACCCCGGAAGCACCACATGGCAGCGCTTGTCGACGCCAGCCTGCGCCAAACCGGCTAATCCCGCGATGGTGCGTTCGACGGACCACAACAGCAAACGTGTTTGGTTTTCTGCCTGCGGGCCGGCGTCGGCCAGCGATCCCGTCACTGGTGGGGCAGCGAATGGGAAGGCCAGGGTTGGGATCAGCGCTGGCTTGAGCAGCTTCACCTCATTGCCGACGGATTCCACCTGCTCAGTGCCGATCCAGTCGATGACCGCATCGACGTCGCGGTAGGACGACAAGTTCGCCGGTACCAGCCACAGCGCAGCACCTGGAATGGCGTGCTCGGCGTACAGCTTGCGGGCAAATTCCTTACGCGCTTGGCTCACGCGCGAAGCAGTCATGACGACGGTCGCGCCGCCTTCCAACAGACGCGCAATCAGCGCAGTGGCAATCGAGCCTGGAGCAGCACCGGTGACCAGCGCAATATCCTCGGCGTAGGCACCCTGCAGCTCAGATTCTGCCAGCTGCGCGATCTCTTCCAGCTCGCCCTGCCCACCGTTGGCTGCCCACCAGCGGGCTTGCTTGGCGACGGTCGAGCCCGTGCCACGGAAACGCTCCAGGGCGATATCTGCCTGCCCCAGTGCGTAGCGCGCGAGATCTTCCCGGGCGCTGGCCCAGCGGTCGTCGAAAAGCACGGCCTTGCGGGCATCGAAGACCGGGGTGACGGTCTTGACCCAGCCGGAACCCAGCTCTGCCTCGACGGTTTCGAACAGCGTGTTATCGGTTTCGGGGGTCTCTGGTGCGGGCTCGGACAAGCCCAGCTGCGCCAGTACGGTGCGCGCGGCAGTAGCCAGCACACCGTTTTCGCCGGTGACTTGTTCGGCGAATTCGTTGAGCGCAGCGGAATCCACGACGGAACCACCACCGGCACCGGAACCACCGGTTGCTTGCGAGACCGCCACCCCGTGGCGAGCAGCCACTTGCTGCACGGCGGCGTCGACCAGTTCGTTGACTTCTGCCTTGGAGCTGGCCGAAGTTGGGATTGTTGCTAGGGAACCGCCACGCACCGAATCTTCTTCGCGCGAGCCCAGCAGAATTTCGGCTTCCACGTGGGCGATCCAGGATTGTGGCAGGGCCCAGGTGCCGGTTACGCGCTCGCCGACAGCAGCAGGCTTGGCACCGGCGGCACCGGTGAGCTGGCGCAGGCGCGCTCCGATGGCCTCGCTGAGCACTGCACCAAACGGGCTGTAGCCCGGAGCTGCGGTGGTGACGCGGCCGCGCAGGGTGGCGACACCAGCATCAGCGGCCCCGTCGATGGCTGGAACACCCAGTTCAGCGGACATATCCATGAGCAACTGGTTCCGGCGCGAGGACACACCGTTGGTGAGTTCTTCGACGGTATCGGAATCGTTGATCTGCTCTAGGCGGATCTTGTTGGAAAACGCGAACAGCGTCATGATGGCTTCGGCGGCGGTGAAGCTGAGCTCGCCGGCCGGGGCGCCGCCTCCAGCAGTGGTG